>JABAOF010008295.1_pt2 | contig 21103 bp, 16 predicted proteins | sample 7062171 | NCBI WGS metagenome assembly JABAOF01 (sample SAMN14538628, study PRJNA623070) | marine sediment metagenome | biome: marine biome [ENVO:00000428]; feature: marine pelagic biome [ENVO:01000023]; material: deep marine sediment [ENVO:00002113] | place: India: Gulf of Khambhat ...
AATGCCAGTGTTGTGGCAAAGTAATAGGTATATCGGGTATAGAGAATAAGCAGAAGAATCGGCGGAATAAAGCGCATCCAGCGAATTCGCGGTAAGTTCGTGGCTTTCGACAGATAATCTATACATACACTGAGCAGCCAGGCCTGCACTGTTACAACAAGGGCGCCGGCCCAGGAATAATAGAAGAGCTGGGACAGGAAAGCTGCGAGATATTCGAGAGGACCGCCCGGATACGATAGAAATGTTCTAAAGAAGGCCCAGCCTTTGTAAAAGATGGGGAAATTTGTAATAACGCCGGCCCCATGATACATAAGTCGCAGGTCAACATAAAACCAGACGTACAGATAGAAAAGTACAAAAAAGATAAGACTCCGGCTCGCCCCCCCAATATCCCGACTCGATAATTTCCGAAGTGAACCGGGCATTACTCCTGTCCCACAAAATATCTCTATCAAAGTTCGTCCCATACCAATTGAGCCGACTAATTGGTGCGGGATAAAGAACAAGCGTATTAAAAGAAATTATATCGTATCCGGCTTGCAAATGCACTTGCTTTTCGGGTTTCCGTTCTGCAATGCGTTGCAAAAAATAATAAAAAAAGTACGAAACTGTAACAAAACGGTAACAGTTGGTTGTCATAATTATTCTTGTTAAAGTAACCATTTTTTATTAATATATTTGAAAGGGTCACGATTATGGAAAGGTTGAAGAACATCACAATCTTCTTTTTGTTAGCGGCGGGCTTGCTTAGCTCCGTCGCCCCGCCGGTTTGCTTCGCAGGTCGAAGCAGCGGAGCCAAATCTTCAGGTGTTCTGCTTCAGGAAGGGCTGTATGCCGAGCAGGTTGATGGTGACCTGGACGCGGCCATCAGAATCTACGGGCAAATAATTAAAGACAGTTCCGCTCAGAGGTCACACATCGCCCAGGCAATGTATCGGCAGGGTATGTGCTATCTCAAGAAGCAAGATGAGCAGCAGGCTAAGGATGTTTTTGCAAAGCTGGTCGCAAACTACAGTGACCAGACCAAAATCGTAGATAAGGTCAAGCCTATGCTGGACGAGCTTAGCGATGCCGACCCGGCAGCTCTGATGCCGGCTGAGACCTTAATCTACATCGAGACGGGCAGTCCGGGCAGGCAGATTGAAACCATCCTGAACATGCTCAAAGGAACACCATTTGAAAATCCTCTGGCAGCCCTCGGCGGCGGCAAAGGCCCCGGGCCGGGTGGTAAATCGCACGGAGATATGATGGCTGCTCTTATGAATCCGGCTATGATGGCTGAGTTCAAGAAAATCCGGGGAATGGGAGTAGGTATTACCGGTATTGCTCAAAATAACCCGCCTGCCATCATAGTGCTGTTTCCCGGAAAGAGCGATGCCCTGCGGGGCTTAATCTTAGCCGGGCTCGGTTTTTTAGGAAGACCCGGCGAACCTATTGAAGGTATGCAAAGTGTAGTATTTTCTGACGGAGGAGGCGCTGCATACGACGATACGACGGTAATCATTGCAAGTCCGCCCGCATACTCGGCGGGGCAATTGAGCTGGTCTGTCAGGCAATACAAGGGTCTTACCAGCGAGCCGACACTCGCTTCGAGTAACAAGTCTTTTGCAAAGCTCAGCAAAAAAGAACGTCAGGAAAATGCTCTGACTATTTGGGCGAACGTCGATGAGGTATTCGCAGGTCTTTCAAAAATATTTCCCCAGGATGAGATTCCCAGCCAAATCCGTATCGCCGACGGCTTTGCCGATTTTAAGAATATCGATGATTTGATTATCTTTTGCAACATTCAGGAAAAGGGGATAGCTTTAGAGAAAAACATAGCATTTAAGGATGGCCACCGCTGCCTTGCCTACAATGTGATTCGTACCCCGAATCTCAGCAAGGCGGGCTTCGAGGCCGTTCCATCTGAGGCGGTTGGGCTGGTCAGTCTGGCTCTGGGTGAGGCAGGAAGTGCCCAGACCAAGGCTATCGGTAAAGGCATTGAAAGTCTGACCGGCCTTGACATCGGCAGAGAAATCTTTGCCAATATCGAACAGATAACCCTGTTTGCCCTGCCGCCGGAAAGCACTTCCAATACGGTAATACCTCCGATAGCGACCAATCTTGGACTGGCAGTAACCAGCCACAATCCACAACAGACCCGCGAAATCCTGACCCAATTATTGACGGTATCTAATTTGATAGCGAGCCAATTCGGCGGTGACAAGCCCGAGCAGAGTACCGGCAAGTATCAAATTGGACTTGTGAACAATCAGAAACTCTACTGTTATATGAACCAGATGAACAAGACCACTGTTCTGTCGTTAAATCCGGATGTCGTAGAGACTTCGATTTCGGCAATCAGGAGGCGCAGGTCGGTCTGTACGGCCGGGCCCTTACGAGAAGCTGTAAACAACCTGTCACCAACGACCAGCAAACTGGTGCTGGTTAACGTCGGCGGAGGGATACGAATTGCCGATGCTTTTCTAAATGCGACATACAACAACCCGCAAAATCCAGCGCACAAAATATTAGCTCATTTAGCACAGATTTGTGATAACACCAGCATCCAGTTCTACACCGATGAGAAGATTAACAACATTAACGCTCGCTTAAGCATAGACCAACTGCCGCCGCTGGATAACGTGTTCCCACTGTTAATGCAGCTTTCGCAGACTGACCCCACAGCAAAGGCCATGGCTACAAAGCCCCAGCCGCGTAACGGAGCAGCGATTGGTTTAACAACTATGTCTGAACTGAAGTGGCAACCGGGGGTGAATGCTAAATCGCACAAAGTCTATTTCGGTACCAAGGCTGACGAACTGCCATTACTGACTGAAGTGCAGAGTTCCAGTTATGACGAATTGCCGGAGCTGGAAGAGGACGCCAAGTATTACTGGCGTGTCGATGAGGTTTGGGCCGATGGCACCGTTATAACCGGGGATGTCTGTAGCTTCACTATTGGCAAAATAGTGGGCTGGTGGAAGCTGGATGAGACCGAAGGTGGTAATGCCGGTGATTCGTCCTCCAACAACAATGTCGGCAAGCTTTTTGGCAATCCGCGGTGGAGGCCATCTGCCGGCAAAGTGGGCGGAGCGCTGGAGTTCGACGGCGTGGATGACTATGTAGAGACTGATTACGCGACCGACTTGCCTGTCTGGACTGTAGCCGTCTGGGTAAATAGTCCCGCCGCACCTAAGTCAGCAATGCCGAGTGGGCCGGTTCATCGGGAGAAGAACTATCAGATTAACTGGGACCACGGCGACCCGACTTTCCGGGGAGCGGCTGGTATACAGGTTGGAGGTATATGGCATGGCGCGAGTTTCGGAAACTTACAGGGCAATACGTGGTATCACCTTGCAGCGACTTATGATGGAGAAAATCTCAGGGCGTACAAAGATGGCGACTTAATTACGAATAATTCGGCTCCTTCAGGGCACCCGGAAGCCGAAAGTGCGACTCTGAAATTCGGTAAACATTCAACGTCTTCCGATTATTTCGGCGGTACCATCGACGACGTTCGTATTTACAATTATGCTTTGTCGAAAGGGGAGATTGAGGAACTTTGTAAAGTCACAGCTACTAAGCCCCGGCCGATTAACCGGGCCGTGTTAGACCCGACTACAAAAGTGGAACTAAGCTGGACGCCTGGGATAGGTGCGGCCGGGCACAAGGTATATTTCGGCACAAAACCAGATGAGTTATCACTGTTGGGCGAAGCTACAAGTCCCGCCTATACCGAATTGCCGTCCCTGGAAAAGGATACAGAGTATTACTGGCGTGTTGATAAGGTCCAGAGCAATGGTGTGGTTGTTTCCGGAGAGCTCTGGAGTTTCATAACGAGCGGCAAGCTGGTCGGGTGGTGGAAGTTTGACGGCAATGCCAACGACAGCTCCGGCAATGGCAATAACGGCACCGAAATTGGCGACCCGACCTATGTGGCAGGCAGGATTGGCCAGGCAATTAGCTTTGACGGCGAGGGCGACCGCATCGAGGTTCCCGCTACTGTTGCAGGTAATCCTGAGCTGTTCCCGGCTAAGGCTATTTCGGCATCAGCATGGGTCAGGGCAACCGTGTCTGCAAAACCAACTTATTCTCTCGTTCGCCATGAGTTCCACTTCACACCGCTGCAGACATACACCGGGAGTGCTCAGTCCGCCGCGTTTACAAATCAAGATGGAACAAGGACGCTGCATATGACAAGATTCAATTGGAACAAGATCAACGATGGCAAGTGGCACCACTGTGCCGTCACTTATAACAACGGTATCCACGAGGTTTGGATTGACGGTACAAAGGAAGTATCCGACAACTTTGGCTCTTACCCATTATGGACGGGAGATAATCAGCCGTGGGTATTTGGCGGCAGGGAGCGCGGCGAAGGTGGTGGCGAACACTACCCTGGGGAACTCGATGACGTTCGTATTTACAACTATGCTCTCAGTGAGAGTGAGATTAAGACACTATACAACGAAAGCAAATAGAAACAGCAAGTGAAAACCAAAAGTAAAATCAGTACTGGTTACAACCAATTGCGGTGGGTAGTATTACTGCTTGCGATAGCGGTAATACTGCCCACTGTGTGTTTGCTTTGGTTTATGAGCCAGGCGGTCAGGAACGAGCGTCTGGCGGTCAGGCAAAAACTGTCCGATGTTTACAAGCAACGTCTGGAGATAATGAGCAAAAGGATCGATGACCTTTGGTCGGGCCGAATTGGTTTGATTGAACGAGAAGCGGGGGGAAAGCGTCAGCCTGCTGAGATGTTCGAGGTGCTTTCAGGCCGGGACAATGAAACCGGCGGCTCAAAAATATGTGATGCGATTATTATTTACGACAGTAACGGAAAGCTGGTTTATCCGGTTGCCGGAGATAGTGACTATACGGGTGAACTTTCGGAAGAGTTCAACGAAGCATGGCGTGTTGAATTTACTGAGGAGGATTTAACCCGAGCGATAATATTGTATGAACAAGTCGCTGATTCCCTCGTTAATGAATATAACTATACCTATTACAGCGCTTTATTAGGTAATGTCCGTTGCCTGAGGAAATTGGGGGAAATTGAAAAGGCCGTTGCTCTGTGCCGCAAGATTGCTTATGGAAAAACTTCCGAAAGCATAAGCTCATCTTCCGTGGCTCTGATAGCTCGGGCGAGAATCTTACTGATAAATCTAAAGGGCCAAACCCAGGAGGGTCTCGGGCGCTCGGATTTGGAAAATCTGATTGGTTCCGCTATCAATTATACCCCCGGCTACGGTTCCGATTTTTTGCCAATGTCATCGGAGACAAGGATTTTTCTTCTGCGCAAAGCACTTGAAATTGTAGAAGAAAGCCAATGGTCTGAAGAGCTAAAGCCGCAGGTTCTAAGAGCCAAAGAATTGCTTTTAGCCGAAGAATTGGCCGCTGCTGTTCTTGAGAAGTATTATACCGGGGCGGTCTCGGAACCCTGGTCTGAAGATGATGCGCTCAAACTGGTATCGTTACTGCGTGCGACGCTGGACACAATTGAAGGAGTTGAATGGAGTGGTTTGACCGAACAAGTAACCGAACAAGTGAAACGACAAATATCTACGGTATTAGATTCGTATCAGACCAGAAAAGTTAGCGCTGCCGTTTTTGGTCGGCCTGCATTTGCCACATTTGAGTCCTGGCCCGAAGACAACCTTCGCAGGCTGGAATTACCGGAAGAGGCCTTTGGGATGTATCACAACTTTGGGGGCAAGACATACTTATTCTTACAGAAGGCAAAAGAACTCGGTTCTGATTTCGATTTATGTGGAGATGGTCTCGAAGAGCTTGGCATTTCTTACAGAATAATAGACAATTTCGGTGAGTATGCCTCTGGTTTGGAAAATCCGGAAACAGTGGCTTTCCTGAAAGCGCCGTTAGGAAGATTCTTTCCAGGTTGGGATGTTGAAATTCATTTTAAGGATGTCGATATCTTTGAAACGACAGCCGGCAGACAAGTAATCGTGTATATGTTAGCTGGACTGTTGGCTATTACCGTGATGATTTCTGCCGGTTCGCTGGCCACCAAGGCTGTAGGAAAGCAAATAAGGATAAACAAACTAAAAAACGATTTCATTGCCACTGTCTCGCACGAATTGAAAACACCCTTAGCCTCGATGCGCGTGTTAGTAGATACTCTGTTGGAAGGCAGCTACCGAGACCAGCAGCAGGTTACAGATTATCTACAGCTTGTTTCAAAGGAAAATGAAAGGCTTACCGGCCTGATTGATAATTTTCTTACCTTTTCAAGGATGGAGCGGAATAAGCAGGCCTTCGTGATGGCCGAGACAAGCCCGGCTGCAATTGTTCGTGATGCCGCAGAGGCGGTTAAGACCAAATTCAGCAAGGGTAAATGCAGGTTTGAAGTAAATATCTCTGAGGATTTGCCGGATGTGTTAGCTGACCGTGATGCGATGGTAACGGTGCTTGTAAACCTTCTGGACAATGCGTACAAATATTCTTATGATAACAGGCAGATTGAGTTGAGAGCTTTTAGCAAGGACGGTTCAGTTTGTTTTTGCGTTTCCGATAAGGGCAGAGGTATGTCGCGCCGGTCCGCACGGAAGATATTTGACAGGTTTTATCAGGCTGACCGCAGTCTTTCGCGAGGAGCCGAAGGCTGTGGATTAGGTCTAAGTATCGCTAAATTTATCGTAGATGCCCACAAAGGCACGATTTCAATTGAAAGTAAACCCGGTGTAGGAAGTACGTTTACCGTTAAATTACCGGCCGGTAATTAATCCCGTTAGAAATCTTTACTTTTTTCTCTTGTTAGAAATTGTACAATAGGTTCTAAGGGTTTAAGTTCAAAACAGAAAAGGATTATTAAATGAGAAGCGTACTGATTGTAGAAGACAATGAGGCAATGCTGCGGGGTCTGGAGGACAATTTCGAGTTAAAGGGCTACCGCGTCAAGACCGCTCGTGACGGCGAACAGGGCCTCAACGCAGCACTGAGTGAGAACCCCGACCTGATTATACTCGACATTATGCTGCCCAAAATGAACGGCTATGAAATATGCAGCCAGGTCCGTAAAAAGAACTTCGATATGCCTATAATCATGCTCACCGCCAAAGACCAGGAAGCCGACGTTATCCTGGGGCTGAATCTGGGCGCGGACGACTACGTAACCAAGCCGTTCAGTATAAAAGAGCTATTGGCACGGTCCGAAGCATTTATGCGGCGCAGAGGTGAGGAGGAACCGGATGTTTATGAATTCGGTGATTGCCGGCTTGATACCGTCTCAGATATACTCACACGCGGCGGCAAAGAGGTTAAGCTTACTCCCGGTGAATTAAAGATGCTGCATCTGTTCCTTAGAAGGGCCGGATGTACTCTGACATGTGACGAGATACGGAACACCGTATGGGGTTATTCCCACTTTATTACTTTACGGGACATTGATGATACTGTCACTGCACTGAGGAACAAAGTAGAACCCGACCCGAAAAATCCAACGTTCATTCATACTGTAAAACTTATCGGTTATAAATTTGAACCGCCGGAACAAAATGGAAACGATTCTAATAGTTGAAGATGATGCTACAATGCTGCGGGCCTTGAAGGATAACTTCGAGTTCAAGGGTTACTCCGTGCTTACCGCGGCTGATGGTGAGGAAGGACTAAATGCCGCTCTTAACCATAAGCCTGACCTGATTATTCTCGATATTATGCTGCCGGAGATAAACGGCTATGAAGTGTGCAGACTAATCCGTCAGGAAAATCTTATCATGCCTATAATAATGCTGACCGCCAAGGGTGAGGAATCGGATATAATATTGGGTCTGAATCTCGGGGCGGATGATTACGTTACCAAGCCATTCAGTATAAAAGAGCTTCTGGCTCGCGTTGAAGCGTTCCTCAGACGAAGCAGACAAACCGAGCAGGATATTTACGAGTTCGGGGACTGCCGCCTTGATATTCCCGCCAGGAAACTAACTCGCAAGGGAGATGAAATCAAACTCTCACCGAAAGAGTTCGGATTATTGGAATTTTTTGTCAAGAAACCCGGCCGGGCGCTTACCCGTGATGAGATACTGAATATGGTCTGGGGTTATGACAGCTTTATCGGGTCCCGGAGCATCGACCGTTTTGTTACTACACTGCGAAACAAAATAGAGCCAGATCCGCACAATCCGAAGTTTATTCATACGATACGCGAGATCGGTTACAAATTTGAACCTCCCGAGTAGAGTATTCATCGTTCCGCTGCTTTTATGGCCTCGGAAAGATTGAGCGTGCCTTCGTATAAGCTTCGGCCGATTATTACCGCTTCGGCTCCCAATTCGGCCAGTTTTTGAATGTCACTCAACTCTTTTACGCCCCCGGAAGCGACAATGGGTATATCTCCAGTTTCGATAAGCGCCTTTGTTCTTTCAAGGTTTGGTCCTGTCATCATACCGTCTTTGCTGATGTCGGTGTATATTATCGCCGCCAAAGGTAATTTCGCGGCTTCGGCGGCAAACTCCAATAAGTTATGGTGGCTGTCCTGCGTCCAGCCGTGGGTGGCGACCTTTGAGCCCCGGGCGTCGAGGCCGAGCACAATTTTACCGCTGAATTTCTCAGCCATCCGGCTGAACCATTCAAAGTCGCTCACGGCTTTGGTGCCGATTATTACCCTTTCGAGGCCTATATCGAGCAGTTGTTTTATGGCTTCTTCGTCGCGGAGTCCGCCACCGACTTCGATTTTAAACAGTCCCAGCTTTGCTATCGCTGATATCGCCCCGGTATTGACCGGCCTGCCGAGCTTGGCCCCATCCAAATCTACGATGTGCAGCCATTTTGCCCCGGCGGTGCTGAATTCCCGGGCCTGTTTCACCGGGTCGTCCTCGTAGTTTATCTGGCGGTCGTACTGTCCCTGGATAAGTCTTACACATTTTCCGTCCCGCAGGTCAATTGCCGGTATTATGTACATTTCAAGTCCTTAAGATCTTTATAAGAATTCACGATTTAAGAAAGATAGAGCATTTTCACTCGGGTTTATCACCAATGAGTGGCCGAATCTTATCTACCGTAAAATACACCAGGTGCTTTGGTGTTGCGTCGGAACTATGGGTTTTGGAATGCTGCTGTTTTATCTCTTTTATGCGTTGGGGGTCTTTCTCCTCGCCAGTTCTGGTCAGATATAATCTCGTGCCGGCGTAACCTTCGCCCTTTTCGATAAACAAATAAGCGGCTTTCGGATTAGATTGCACGTTTGCGTAGCTCAGACGTTCGAGCATGCTGAATGCGATGGTCTTTTCATCGATAATATACGGACGGGAATAAATGGCGATATCGACGTTGCCGCCCGAATCGCTCGTAGCTAAAACCCCCGTACCTTTAACGTTTTCGAAATAGTCTGCTAAATTCATGATTTTCTCCTTTGAGCTTTAATAGCCTTTAAGGTCTTCTTAACATCGGTGTACTTGAACTCAAAACCGTCGTCCAGAAGTCTTTTCGGCAGGACCCTTTGTCCGGACAAGAGTACCTCATTGGCCATTTCGCCTAAAGCCAGCCGCATAATGAATCCGGGGAAGAACAGCCATGAGGGTCTTCTTATAATCCACCCTAATTTTCTACAGAATTTTTTCATTGTCACTGGCTGTGGCGCAGTCAGATTGAAGACGCCTTTAAGATTTTCATTTTCCATCAGAAATTTTATTGCTGCGACTTCGTCTTCAAGACTAATCCACGAAAACCATTGTCTGCCGCTGCCGGGGTGCCCGCCGAGAAAAAATCTAAACGGCCGCATTATTTCCGGAAGGGCCCCACCGTCATTACCCAGCACCACGCCCGTGCGAATGACTACACATCTGACACCCGTCGCTTCGATTTGGCTTGCGATGACTTCGGATTTGCTGCACACATCAGCCAGAAATCCCTTACCCGCAGGCGAACTCTCATCCAATCCCTTGTCACCACAAGAGCCATAATAACCGATAGCTGAGGCCTGAATTATCACAGCCGGCTTTTTATCCACCTGCTTTATCGCTTCGAGTACTGCTCTGGAACTATCCAGCCTGCTGTGCAGTATGCCGGCCTTTTTCAAATTGTTCCATCGGCCGGAAGCAACGTTTTCGCCGGCCAGATTAATGATAGCGAATGCCCCGTCTGCCTGCCGAATCCAGCTTCCGGTCGTTCTGCCGTCCCATTCGACAACTTTAGCCCATTTGCCTACTGATTTGACGGCTCTTCTGATGTCGCGCGTCAACGCAATTACTTCATAATCTTTATGAAGCTCTTGGCACAATGCCCTGCCTATAAAGCCGGTCGCACCTGTTATCACTACTCGCATAGCGCACCTTTATGGTTTTTTCTCAAGAGCCCGGATTTTTTTGACATAAGCATCGGCATCGAATTTTCTTTTCAATCCTGCAGAATTCATATAGCGAATTTTACCATAAACCGGTCTTTCCGCCCAGGCCCTGTCGTGTTTTCCAAAACACCAGGCCACGCCGGCAAAGGCGTTCGGGTCTCTGCCGTCAAGCTCGTATTTGTTGTTAAGGTATAGTGCTGTTTTGAATCCGGTCTGTGGATTCGGGGTCCATTCGAGAATCTTTTTGCCCCAGTACATTCTCATATAGCCGTGCATTTTACCGGTGATGACCATTTCTTTTTGTGCGGCGTTCCAGTAGGGGTCGTGGGTTTCGGCCGCTTCGAACTGCTCAACTGAATATAAATAATCCCTTTTATCCCGGCGGTGAAAGTTCAAGGTCCTTTCGGCCCACGGCGGCAGCGAAGCAAATTTATCGTATTGGTTATTATAGAATACAAAATTATGACTGAGCTCTCTGCGAACGATAAGCTCTTCCAGATAAGCATCTTTGCCGGGGCTGGAGGTCTCAAGGACTTTCAGTGCAATATATAACGGTGAAATCTGTCCGAAATGGAGATAGGGACTCATATTTGAAACACAGTTTTCATTAGGGTCGTTGCGGAGAGCAGCGAAGTTATCGAGCTTATTTCGCAAAAAGACGCTCAGATGGCGTTTGGCCTGCTTGGTGCCACCACCAAAACTGTCAACCTTTCCGACACTTCGGTCAATGTTGAGTTTTGAGATGGCTTTGTCGATATCATCAATATTAAATGTGGTAAATTTCAAGCTGAGCGAATCCAGTTTTGGTTTTTTGGGTTGAAGCGGGGCAAGATAGTAATCGAGCTTCTTTGTAATCCTCGGTCGAAAGGTGCCTGCCGAGAAATTCTCTTTTGATGAAGCTTCTTCGACCGGCACAATCAGATTTGTTTCAACTTCATATAACGGACAATCGATTTTTTTTGCTACGTTGCTTCGCCATTTTCTTTGGATTCGTAATTGGCCGGCATCCACAACTACCAGGGCGGCATCTTTTGCTAATTTTATCGTGCTTAAATCGGGGGATTCGTGCCGGAACACCATTTGGATTCCTTTTGAACGAAGGTCTTTTTTGACCTCCTTGAGTCCCTCTAACATAAAATAGTAATGACGCAGATTTGCTTGCGGCCAATTGTCGGTTATTCCGAATGATACTAAGACCGGCTTTTTTAGTTCGTTGGCTCTGCGGATTGAGTATTCGAGTGCGTGGTTATACTCGGTTCGCTGGGCGGCCTGCATCCAGTACAATACGTATTTTCCATCTCGCAGGGTCTTATCGTTAAGGGTCTTTATTCTTTCCGGCTGAATCATTTTAATTTTGGTTATTACAAAATATCAAGTCCGGCCTGCCGCGAATACATCTGATAAAATTCTGCAACATGCACGCATATTCATAAATGAGCTGTTTTGTAAATGCAACTAAAATATCGACATACAATTCTCTAAAAAATCAAATTGCTTTGACAAAACCCGGCGTTACACTATATTTGCAAATGATATCAAAACAAGAACTTTTTTAAAATAAGGAGGTTCAACTATGAAAGGAACTAAGCCTTTAACAGCAAAGAGAAGAATCTGTGGATTAGCTCTTTCCATAAAACCGATCAGTCTAATTGTATTGGGGATTCTGGCAATGTTTTTAGTGACATTAACCTCGTGTGCTTTGGATAAAAATCCATCATCCCAAAGTGAAAAAATATCGGTTATTTTTGATACGGACATCTGTGACGATATTGATGATACGTGGGCGCTGGCTATGCTTCTCCAGTCTCCCGAATTCGATGTTAAATTGATTACAACCGCAGTACGTAATACACCATCAAAGGCAAAGGTTGTGGCCAAGTTCCTGCAAACCGTCGGCAGGACAGATATACCCATAGGCATTGGAGTGCAGCATAACCAAGCCCCTCATAGGCAGCAGGCATGGATAGAAGATTACGAGCTATCATCATATCCCGGCACTATCTATGAAGATGGCGTGCAGGCCTTGATTGATACTATAATGAAATCTCGCAAGCCAATAAAAGTGGTTGCCGTGGGCCCATTGCCCAATATAGCGGCCGCACTTGAGCGCGAGCCCCGGATAGCCGAAAAAGCGGAATTCGTCGGAATGCACGGCAGTATCTACCGTGGATACGGCGGCAGCTCAAAACCCAGCGCCGAATATAATGTAGAGGCTTTCGTAAAAGAGTCACAGAAGGTCTTTACGGCACCCTGGAATATGACAATTACTCCTCTGGATACGTGCGGGATAGTCAATCTTAAAGGCCAAAAGTATCAAAAAGTACTGAAAAGGAATAGCCCTTTAACGCGGGCGTTGATAGAAAACTATCGGGCATGGTACAGACAGGGGATAATAAATCAGAACAAGGATTTAAGCGAGGCACAGGTCAATAAAAGGGTCGAAGAAAAGCTCAATTCGAGCAGTACAACCCTCTTCGATACGGTCGGAATTTATTTAGCTATGTCAACCGAGCTGGTCAAAATGGAAAGGCTGGGAATCAGGGTGACCGACGATGGATATACAAGAATCGACGAAAACGCCAAAGTGATTAACTGCGCGACCCAATGGAAAGATTTAGGTGCCTTCGAAGATTTTTTAGTTGATAGATTAACGAAATGAGAGATTTGTGTAATTCTATTTTAATCAAAAACATTCTTGCTGAGGACTTAAAATCAAACAAGATAAAACAACAATTGTTGTAGTTGGCAGCTCCAATATGGACCTGGTGGTTAAATCACCAAGGATACCTGCCGTGGGGGAGACTATTTTAGGCGGAGATTTCATAATGACCCCCGGCGGTAAAGGTGCAAATCAAGCGGTGGCGGCTGCAAAATTGGGGGCGGATGTTTATTTTATAGTCAAATTGGGTGAAGATGTATTCGCGGAGCAATCTTTGAAAAATTTCAAAAAAGAAGGTGTCAACACGAAATATATTATCCAAACCAGTGAAGCTCCCTCCGGAGTAGCCTTGATTACCGTTGATGATGCCGGCAATAATGTAATTGTAGTGGCTCCGGGAGCAAATCAAATGCTGTCACCGGACGATGTTCAAAAAGCTGAATCGGATATTGCTTCATCGGGTGCGTTGGTTGCCCAGCTCGAAATTCCATTAGAAACAGTTGAATTAGCCGCCCAATTGGCAAACGATTCCGGTGTGCCTTTTATTCTGGACCCGGCCCCGGCCCAAAAGCTCAGTCTGGAGCTTCTTAAAATGGTGGATGTATTAACGCCAAATGAAACAGAAGCGCAGATTCTCACCGGCATAGAGGTTACAAATGAGGATTCGTCCCGCGCGGCGGCGAAGAAGTTATTGGAATACGGAGTAAAGTCAGTTATCTTAACTATGGGAGCGAAGGGCTTTTTGTTAATCGGCAATGACGGAATGGAATTTGTTCCTGCCGTAAAGGTAAATGCCGTCGATGCCACAGCGGCGGGAGACGCTTTTACTGGCTCTCTGGCGGTGGGCCTGGCTCAGGGAAAAACATTAGCCGATGCCGCCTTGTTCGCCAATTATGTGGCGGCGCTTTCCGTTACTAAAATGGGAGCACAATCTTCGATGCCTACCAGAGAAGCGGTAGAAGATTTTATGAAAAAGGGAACTAATCAAGGAGTCAGCGATGCGAAAGTATAACAAATTAATTATCGGCGTTCTTATCGTCTGCACTATGATTTTATCCATCCTGCCGGTCGGTTGTAAGCAGCGCGAGACGGACAAGCCGAGAATTGCCTTGATAATGAAGTCACTGGCAAACGAGTTTTTCAAGACAATGGAGGAAGGTGCCCGCTCGCACCATAAAGAGCACGCGGATGAATACGACCTTACGGTGGTCGGCATCAAGGACGAGCAGGATGTAGCCAAGCAAATCGATTATGTCGAATTGATGGTTGCTCAGGGAATGGACGCGATAGTGATTGCCCCGGCTGATTCCAAGGCCCTGGTGCCGGTATGTAAGCGGGCTATGGATGCGGGTATTATAGTGGTCAACATTGACAACAAATTCGACGCTGAAGTATTAGCAGACAAGGGCGTAAAGATTCCATTTGTCGGGCCTGACAATCGTAAAGGCGCAAGGCTTGCCGGTGAATACTTAGCGGGCAAACTAAGGCCGGGGGACAAAGTGGCAATCATCGAAGGGGTGCCCAACGCCTTCAACGGGATTCAGCGCAAGCTTGGCTTCGAAGATGCGATGAAGGCCGGTGGAATGAACATCATCAGCTCTCAATCAGGCTATTGGGAAACGGCAAAGGCAGAACCGATTGTCTCGGCACTAATTACAGAGCATGCAGACCTAAAGGCCGTCCTCTGCGCCAATGATAGTATGGCCCTCGGTGCGATAGCGGCGATTAAGGCCGCCGGCAAGTCCGACGACATCCTCGTCATTGGATTCGACAACATCTCAGCGGTGCAAAGATTGCTTAAGGAGGGAAAGATTCTGTGTACAGTTGACCAGCACGCGGATAAGCTGGCATTATTCGGCATCGAATATGCCCTTGAGATGCTTAAGGGAAGGGGTACGCCTTCGGATAGAGAGACTCCGGTTGACCTTATTACCCCGCACCAATTGCTTCTTGGCGAAAGCCTTTCCCCTCAGATGGCATATCGAAACGACCCGGGTTCAATTGGTGCGGGGGATACCCTTAAATGAGGCCTGCGACGAGCCAAACAGTTTTCAAAGCCTGCGGTATTAACAAGTCTTTTCCCGGTGTGCAGGCTCTTTCCGCGGTGGATTTTGACCTGAGGGCCGGCGAGGTCCATGCTCTGGTAGGTGAGAACGGGGCGGGCAAGAGTACACTGACATGCATTATTGCCGGCGTCCAAAAATACGACTCGGGACAGATGTTTCTCAACGAGCAGCAGTATCAGCCGACCAGCAGAGCAGACGCCGAAGCACACGGCATCCGGATGGTTATGCAGGAACTGCATCTAATATCCAATTTAAGCGTTGCCGAAAACATCTTTATTGAGAAACTACCTAACAGGTTCGGAATTATTGATTACGCAAAGCTAAACGGCGCTGCAAGAGGAATTATGAAGCAGGTAGGTCTTGAAGAAATCGACCCTGATGTGCCTGTAAGATTGCTGGGGGTGGGGCAGCAGCAGATGGTTGAGATAGCAGCGGGGCTATCACGGCGTTGTCGGATACTGGCGCTGGACGAGCCGACCGCATCGCTCACCGACCGGGAGATAGAGCTTCTTTTCGCGCAAATCAGAAAACTCAAGGCCGAAGGGGTCGGCATCATCTATATCTCGCACCGCATCGAAGAAGTTACTCGGATAGCTGATCGGGTTACAGTGCTGCGGGATGGAAAGGTAATCTCGACTAATCCGGCAAGCGAGTTGAGCGTTAGCGATATTATCCATATGATGGTTGGCCGCGACTTGGAGCATGAGCATTTACGTCGCGACTTAAAAGCCGGGCAAGTAGCTCTTCGTGTAGTTGGTCTTACAATTGGTGAGAAGGTAAGAGATGTTAGTTTTGAGGTTCACCGGGGTGAGATTCTCGGTGTGGCCGGGCTGATGGGTTCCGGCCGCACAGAGACGATGCGTGCGGTGTTCGGTGCGGACCGGCCCGACAGCGGCAAAATATATTTATATGGTGAAAGCGAACCGCTCGAAATCCGCACACCGCGTGACGCGGTGCGCAACGGCATAGCTTTCCTTACTGAAGACCGCAAAGAGCAGGGACTGCTGTCGAGGCTTGCTGTGCGTGCTAATATATCGCTGACGCGGTTACGCGATATCAGCCGATTCGGCTGGGTGGATATAGCTGAGGAGCGGTCTGTGGCGGATAGGTATATCGCTGCATTGGGTATTCGCTGTTCGTCCAATGAGCAGACAGTCGAGGAATTGAGTGGAGGCAATCAACAGAAAGTAGTCATCGCAAAATGGTTATACAGGGACTGTGATGTTCTTATCTTTGATGAGCCGACCAGAGGCATCGACGTCGGGGCCAAATTTGAGATTTACCACATGCTCGCGGAATTAGCAGAGAAGGGAAAGGCTGTCATCGTAGTTTCGTCGGACACCAAGGAGCTTATGGCTATGTGCGACCGTATTATGGTAATGTCGGCCGGCCGGGTCGCAGCCACATTCGGGTCGAGTGAATGGAGCCAGGAAAAGATAATGGCTGCCGCCTTTAGCCAGTACGTAGAAGCCTAAAGGGAGTGTTGTATAAGTTTATGCAAAAGCAAATCAAAAAGAGGATGTCAGAACTGCCGGCTTTTGTAACGGATTATCTCGGTATGGCACTGGCGTTGGCCCTGTTGTTAGTCATATTCGGGCTTTCCGCCACGAACTTTTTTACCCTCACGACGTTCAGGACAATCGCCAACCGGGTCCCGGACATAACCATCGTAGCGGTGGGGATGACCTTCGTGTTAATAATTGCGGGGATAGATTTGTCGGTAGGGTCGGTTATGGCTTTGGCCGGTGCGGTGTTAGGTCTTTTTCTGGTTAAATTCAATCTTCCACTTCCGGCAGCGATTATCGTGTGCCTTGTCGTGGGTATTCTTTGCGGCGCGGTCAATGGCCTGGTGATAATACAGTGGAGGCTGCCGGCTTTTATCGTTACGTTAGGAATGCTGGAAATCGCGCGGGGCGCCGCCTATCTTGTAACCGAATCACGAACTATATATATAGGCGGGCCTGTGGAAGTAATCACCGAGGCCTCAATTCTGGGTCTTTCCCTTCCATTTATCATAGCCGTCGCGATTGTTGTTGCCGGGCAGTTGGTTCTTTCACGAACCGTTTTCGGGCGATATCTTATAGCCATCGGCACAAACGAAGAGGCGGTTAGGCTGTCCGGCATTGACCCGCGTCCACTAAAACTTGCGGTCTTTGTCCTGTGCGGCTTTCTAACATCCATAGCCGCGGTGATACATACGGCAAGGCTGTCATCAGCCAATCCCAACGCCGGTTATGGTTTGGAGCTCCAGGCCATCGCAGCAGTCGTCATCGGAGGCACAAGTCTTATGGGCGGCCGCGGCTCGGTAGTAAGCTCATTCTTCGGCGTGCTTATCATCGCGGTTTTAGATACGGGGCTGGCCCAGATTGGGGCGCAAGAATCGACTAAACGCCTTATCACAGGCTGTGTTATTGTGGCGGCTGTTATCCTGGACCACTACCGCCACCGCATTCATAAGCCCCAAAAACAAATGTAATCTGTGTATTTTAGAGGAAGATTTTTTTTCTTGACAAAAACTGGTCAATTTGTGCTTTTTTAGCCTTATTTTGGTGTTTTCTACATTATATTTGATATCCAGGTGATAGTTTACTTGACAAATCGTCTCAGATATGGATAATATAGGTAATTTTACATTCAAATGCATGGAGAGAAAACGATGCGGGTGCTTGTAAAAAAAAGTGGCGGCAATACCAAAGAATTGCAGTTCACCGAGGGTCCTATTTCTATCGGTAGAGGAACCAACAACCATGTCTTTTTGCCTGATAGAGGGGTTTCGAGAGAGCACGCTGTAATCAAAAGCACGGATGATGGAAGATGGATAATTGAGGACCTGGGCTCGTCGAACAAAACGTATCTTAACGATAAGGCAATCCAAAAGGCTGAAATCAAACACGGTGATTGTCTTCGTATAACTGATTTTACCCTCGAAATCATCCTCAAAAAGCAAGCTCAAGCTGAGGAGCCAATTCATCCGGAGGACACTCTTCATCTGGAAGCGGCGCTGACAGTTCCCAAGCACGAAACTGTGGTAAGAAGGCCGGATGCCCAGCACGCGCCGGCTATGAGATTGGCAGCCAGGAGGTTAACTGACTTTTCAAAGGCGACCGAGAGAATATTTCAAACTGGCAGCCTCGATGAGCTGTTATTGACCTTGTTGGATATTACATTAGAGCAGTTCAGCGCATACCATGTCTGGTGTGCTTTGAGAAAGCAGCCTGCAGGTCCGATGACCTGTCACGGGGGTAAAAGACGAGACGGCGCGCCAGTTCAGCTTAACGAATTACAGCTCGGTCAGAAAATCACTCAAGCGGTTGAGAAAGGACAGTTTTTTGTCCTGCCGAGTGTTTCTGCTCAAGTGGAGGCGAAGGGAAGAATACGCTCAGCAATGGTAGCAGCGATTATGCGTCCGACCGGCTGTTTCGGAGTTCTGTATGTTGACAACGCTATGATACACGAGCATTACAGCCTGAGCGATTTGGACTATCTGATGCTCATTGCAATGCATACAGCGGCGATAATGAAACAATTCCTGGATTAGTTCACCCCGTTATTTTTTGTGATAGATTTCTAACGGCGTAAATCAGGACCCCCGCAATCCCTGATTCATTTTTTTCGCTTGATTTTCCATCCTAATTCTGCTATTAGCAAGACCATACTGTAGTGACACAAAGTCCATCGCTGGAGTATTTCACAATGCGATTACACAGACTTACAGTATCGGTACCTTTGGCGCATATGGCTGGTCTGATTTTTTTAATTGCCCTTCTCGGAACATTCGGCCAATCCGCCTGTGGTAATTCCTCGGTCAAAGAAAGGGGAGTGACACCCTGGGAGAGGCAGTATAAAATCAAGCCGAGCGAGAAGAACCGGTTGACTCCTGCTGATGTGCTCGGTCCGGACGGAATCGTGTACCCTAACTGGACAAAATGTGGTGTCCAGGGCGGGATTCCAAAGATAAAAGCAGTCACATCAATCGAGGACTTTGGTGCCAAAGCGGATGATGATGCCGACGACTCCGAAGCTCTGGCAAAAGCGTGTGAAGCCGCGGGTAAAATGGGAGGTGGGGCGGTATTGCTGGGTGAAGGTATTTATTATATTGACCGTCCCGTGACGGTACGCCACGACGATGTGGTTATTCGAGGGACCCCGCCTTGCGGGAACACAGGCCAAGGCCCCGGAAAGACACGTTTGATATTTCGATATTCGATTCCTGAGAACGGTGTGGTTTTCTACAACCCGCCTTCGGGCAGCCGGGTGGGCAGGAACACGCGACTCGAAATGCACTGTAAACCGTCAGGATTGATGAAAATGACGATGATGGTCGATGATGTAGTTATCGGCCAGTGGAGTCGGGGTCAACACTCAGGAAATACATTCGCCTTTGCCGTTTATGGCCGCAGTGCAGTTGGCAAAGTTCCAGATGGGCCACGCCTCTTAAAAGGTATCGCAGAGTACAAAGATGGAACAAAACGCACCGGAGAAATTCCCATCATTCTTGACTCGAACTTTAATGACACCGGACCTGTTGCGGACTCGCGGGCGGCAATTACCTTCGCGGGTAAGGGGACGGTCGGCAGGAGGCTGAAACTAATCAAAGACGGCAAACGAGGTGATATGACATTAGAGTTGGAAAGCACCAAGGGACTTCGGGTCGAAGATTGTATTCTTATTGACGGACCTGCAACCCAGCGATGGAAAAAGCTCACTAAAAACGCCTGCAAATGGGGAGTATATCGTCAATACGAAGTAGTCATCAGCGATATAAAAAACAATACAATCACGATCAATCAACCCCTGCGAATTGAGTTTCCTGTTATCGATGGCTCTTACGTTCGGAAAGTCGTACCAATCCAACGCTGTGGAATTGAATCTTTATATATAGAACAGACAGAAAATCTCTGGATTAGCAGTGTTGTCTTTTATCACGGCTGGAACTGCTGGGCAAAAGATGTAACTGTGAAAAAGTGCGGCCGCTTCCCCGTATATGGCTCGATGGCCAAATGGTGCGAAATTCGTAATTGTGTTTTCGATGATGCCTGGTTTAAGGGCGGTGGCGGCACGGCCTACACCGGCTGGGACAAATGCTGGGATTGTCTTATAGAGAATGTCGAGACGTTCAAGATGCGACATGCTCCCCTTTTCCAGTGGGCTGCCAGCGGCTGCGTGATTCGCAAAAGCATCTTTCACGAGAGCGATGGCCAATGGCATGCGGGCTGGACGAATGAAAACCTTATCGAACAGTGTGTAATCGAGTCTGTACGGGGCCATGGAGGGTACGGGTACGGAATGTGGGCGTCACCGCCGCAAGACGCTGCCCATGGCCCGAACGGCCCGAGGAATGTTGTGTACAACTGCGATGTCAGCTCTCCAAGAGCAGGCGTTTGGATGGGCGGCATGAACGAAAACTGGCTGATTCTCTACAGCCGTTTCATAGTGGACAACGGCCCGGGTGTCTCCGCCAAGACCGCAAGCTTCGACCATATTGTTAAGGACAACGTCTTCGTCCTCAAGGACGGCAAATCGCCGATGATTTTCCTCGCGACGTCCGATTGTATTGGAGCCGAGATAATTGGGAACAAATTATATGGGGGCAACGGCGGTTTCGTGGCCGGCAAGGGTAAACCTGCTGTGGTCGAAACAAACAAGGCTTTTCCACTCGGTGACGCCCCGAGACCAATTCCGAAGATACAGTCAATTTACGAATGGCAGAACAAGCGGTAAAATAATTGTATCTGTCAGGATGATTTGATATAAATAATAGTTTGACCGTGGACTTTATATTTGACTTCAAAAATAGCAAGCAGGGTGACAATACTTAAAAAGGGGAAACACTGATGACAGAAAAAGAGCAAAACAGAAGGCATTTTCTTCGGATAGCGGGAATAGGTGCGGTGGCTTCGCTGGCCGGCGCATGCAGCTCTGTTGGCCAGGTTCGTGGGCGAGCAGGTAAACAACGGTTCAAGTTAGGCCTGGCCTCGTACACTCTAAGAAAATTCAGCCTGGATGACACACTGGCGATGACCAAACGGGTTGGATTGAAATACATTTGCTTCAAGAGCTTTCATTTACCTCTGGACAGCACGCCGGCTCAAATCC
>JABAOF010043485.1_pt1 | contig 21090 bp, 16 predicted proteins | sample 7062171 | NCBI WGS metagenome assembly JABAOF01 (sample SAMN14538628, study PRJNA623070) | marine sediment metagenome | biome: marine biome [ENVO:00000428]; feature: marine pelagic biome [ENVO:01000023]; material: deep marine sediment [ENVO:00002113] | place: India: Gulf of Khambhat ...
TGCTGGGGATCGATCTTTTCGGGAGAGACTATTCTCAGTCATTAAACCACTTCGCCCGGGCCGTGGAGCTCGACCCAGAGTTTTTACCCCCAAAAATATGGATTGCTCAAGCATACTGGAAGCAAGGAAAGCTTACCGAAGCAGAATCAATCGTCAATGCTCTCAATCAAAACCGGGAGCAGCTTTCTCCTTATTGGCGCCATATTCTTGATTGGCAAAGGGCTCAATCTCAAGGAAATCATGAGAATGCACTGCATCACATCCGGCAGGCTGCAAAACTAGTCCCCGATAACATCGTGCTTATTTTTCTTATCGAACAAAATGCCGTCAATGTGAATCGTCCTCGGGAAGCCGTGGAAGCCTGTCAGGATGTCGATATAGAGCCTTGGGGGGAATTCTTCAGCTCTAGATGGGGCAGGGGTTGGTTTAGTTTTCTTGCCGAGGCTTATCATATGCTGGGGGATTATAAGCAGGAATTAAGAGAAGTGCGTCGTGCTCAAGAGCATTACCCGGACGAGATGTATTTGGATGAAGCACGGGCCTTAGCCGCTGTGGGGAGGATAGACAAAGTCAAAGAAGTCATCGAAAAGAGCCTGGCTGTAACATTTCGACCAGGACTCCATGGAAACGTCTTGCTCGAGGCTGTCCGGGAGCTGCGTGCGCATGGTCATCATGAGGCCTGCAAAGAAATAGCTGATGAGGCTGTCGAATGGCATAAAACGAGATTATCTGAGCGAAAAGCAACCCAGAGACTTCGAGTAAGACTGGCAAATGCTCTGTATTTGGCCGAGCGCTGGGATGAAACTCTGCCCTTAGTAGAGGAATTGGCCGCAGAGTTCCCTGATAATATAGATTATAAGGGATTTTTAGGAGCCCTCGCAGCAAGAAGAGGGGACCGTGAAGCAGCCTTGAGAATATCCGATGAATTAAAAAACATCGACCGTCCTTATTTACTCGGCATCCATACCTATTGGCGGGCGAATATTGCAGCGATCCTAGGCCAGAAGGAACAGGCTGTTACGCTCCTCACGAGGGCTTTAGCCCAGGGCCGAGCGTATGGGTCGTATCTTTTGAATAACATGAATTTCGAACCACTCCGTGACTACAAACCCTTCCAAGAACTCCTCCGCCCAAAGGGGTAGGGCAAAGAGATATCCCCTTTTTCACTCGTCAAGGATGAATTTTATTGTATTGGGTTCCCGCTTTCGCGGGAATGCCAGAGAGAGGCTGGATCCCTGCTGCCCACTGAAACCTGCACCCGCGCAGGCAGGTTTGGGCACAGGCTCCGCAGGGAAAGGCTGGATTCCAGCCGAAGCCTGACCTTCCGGAGGCAGGGGCTGGAATGACGGGGAGAACGACGAGATGACGGAAAGGGAGAAAAATAGAACCGTCTCCGTTTCTTATTCCTGTTTTTTGTTTTGACAAAAAGTGTCAATAAAAGACTTCATACAGATCCTTATAGTGGGGAGCAGCCCGAATAATAAGGCCTTTCTGTGGGTCAGGATTATCCTGGCTCATTAAAGTCTACACCCCTAAAATCGTGGGTCTCCAGTAATTCCCCTCATCGGCAGCGATGAATTCCCTGCTCGCTTAAGGTGAGACAAATTTTGTCAAAATCACCTAATAAATCCCCCCTCGTGGTGATTGACGCTTTGAGAGCATCTCTGCGACCATGAAAGCCGTCTTGAAGGAAAAGGAATACATGCAACCAGGAAAATTGTTCGGAGACAGAGAAGATTTCGACGAAGAGACCGTCTTCTCCCTATGAACAGGTGAATAACGACATGTCCTTTTATTTCGCTTTCGTGATGAATCAAAAGATATCGAATAAGGTACGCTGATGGCTTCTAATCTCGGTGAACTTCTTTTACGCGAGAAGCTCCTCACTTCTGATCAATTGAAGTCCGCTCTCGAGCTTCAAAAGAAAAACGGTCTCCCTCTCACTACGGCTCTGGTCAATCTCAAGTATATCACCGAAGAAGAAATGGCCAAAGCGTTGTCCCATCAACTGGGCTACCCTTATATCGACCTCAACCAGTTCGAAGTCTATCCAGAAGTGATCGGCTTGATCCCGGTCGAAATTGCCAAAAAGCACATGATTATACCCATCCATCGCATTCGATCATTCTTGACCTTGGCAATGGTTGACCCGACGGATTTGGATATCATCGAAGATATTCGGTTCAGAACCGGCCTCAGCATCCAGCCCGTCATCGCCTCCGAGACAGGGATTATGAATGCGATCAGTAAATTTTACGGGGCCACGGATTCCTTGCGGGTCAAGAAAATACTGGATGAAATCGAGCTGGCCGAGGACACAACGGTCAATATCATCGAAGAAGAAGACGAAGATTATGATATTGAAGAGCTGGTTCATTCCACAGAAGAAGCTCCGATCATTACTCTTGTCAACACGGTTTTCATAGATGCCATAAAAAAGGGAGCCAGTGACGTTCATTTCGAGCCTTACGAGAAATCCTTCCGCATCAGATACCGCCTGGATGGAACGCTTCATGAAATGATGAACCTGGCCACAAAATTCGTCAAGCCTGTGGTCTCAAGAGTAAAAATTCTTTCCAATATGGACATTGCTGAAAAGAGACTCCCTCAAGATGGGCGCATCAAGATGAGAGTGAAGCTGGAAAATGGGGGCCGGAAAGAAGTCGATATGCGTGTCTCCAGCATTCCCACCATATTCGGTGAAAAAGTGGTGACCCGGATACTCGACCGTGAGATGCTGAAATTAGATCTGACGAAATTGGGCTTTGACAAGGAAGCCTTAGGGATCTTTAAGGAGGGGATATCTCAGCCTTGGGGGATCATCCTCGTAACCGGACCCACGGGGAGCGGAAAGACGAACACTCTGTATTCAGCCATTTCCAACTTGAACTCCTTGGAGAAAAACATCATCACGGCTGAGGACCCTGTGGAGTTTCATATCCCTGGTATCAGTCAGGTCAACATAAAAGAAGAAATTGGATTGTCCTTCTCGGCCTCGTTGAGGAGTTTTCTCCGACAAGACCCGGATATCATGCTGGTCGGGGAGATGAGGGATTTTGAAACAGTCGATATCGCCATAAAAGCTTCACTCACTGGACATTTGGTTTTCTCCACTCTCCACACAAACGATGCGGCCAGCACTGTTTCCAGGCTGGTCAACATGAATATCGAGCCCTACCTCATCGCTGATTCTGTGATCATGATCGTAGCCCAAAGATTGGTCCGGCGCTTGTGCAAAAAATGCCGAGTCCAAGATAAGTTGACAGAGGAAGCTCTCGTGGATATTGGATTTTCTCCAGAGGAGGCCAAGAAAGGAACGATCTTCAAGCCAGCTGGCTGCAGCACCTGTCACAACACAGGATACAAAGGAAGGGTTGGGCTTTTCGAAGTGATGCAGATTACAGATGATATCAAGAAACTGATTCTGCGCAAGGCCCAATCTTCAGAGATAAAAAGGAAAGCCAAAGAGAAGGGAATGATCACCCTGCGTCAGAGTGGACTGATTAAGATAAAAGAAGGTATGACCTCTATCGAAGAGGTTCTAAGAGAAACCATTAAAGATGGGGAAGTTCAAGAATGAATATAACTATACAGGAATTGTTGAAGAAGGCAGTGGAGATGGACGCTAGCGATCTTCATATAACGACCTATATCCCCCCCCGGATAAGGGTTCATGGAAACCTTGTCTCCCTTGATTACCCTCCTTTGACGGCCTCTGAAACCAAGAGTCTTGCTTACAGTGTTCTGACCGACAGACAGAAAAAACAATTCGAGGATAAGATGGAGCTGGATTTTTCATTCGGGATTGATAAGTTAGGCCGTTTCCGAGGAAACATCTTTATGCAGAGAGGGGCTGTTGCCGCGGCTTTTCGGAGATTTCACGAGAGTGAATTTAGTTTCATCCAACTTGGAATCCCTCAAAAACTCTCTCAACTCTGCAAGCTGCCTCGAGGGTTGGTGTTAGTGACGGGGCCGACTGGATGCGGAAAATCCACAACACTGGCCTGTTTGATCAATCACGTCAATAGACAACGAGCTGTCCACATTATCACCATAGAGGACCCGATCGAATACTTTTTTTCACCCCAAAAGTCCATCATCAACCAGAGGGAACTTCATGTCGACACTCTGAGCTTTCCCAATGCGCTCCGGTCCGTCCTTCGAGAGGACCCGGATGTAGTCTTGGTCGGAGAGATGAGAGACATGGAGACCGTTGAAGCTACCTTGCGGGTTGCTGAGACAGGCCATCTGACCTTTTCCACACTCCACACAAATTCAGCCGCCGAGTCCATAACTAGAATCATAGATATTTTCCCCTCCCAATACCAGTCTCAAGTCAGAATCACGCTTTCCATGTGTCTGGAAGGCATCATGACCCAGTCTCTTCTTCCTAGGGCCGATGGGAAAGGAAGAGTGTTGGCCATGGAGATTTTGATTCCCAATCCAGCCATCAGGAGTCTCATCAGAGAAAACAAGATCCATCAGATCTATGCCACCATGCAGATGGGCCAGGAAAAATTCGGGATGCAAACCTTCAACCAATCGCTGGCCAATCTTTATTTTAAAGGAGCCATCACACTCGAGACAGCCATAAGCGCGACCTCTAAAGCTGAAGAGCTTACCGACATCCTCCAACGGCGGGAAGGAGTCCTAGAGGCTAAAGTGGGCTATTAAACCCAACAAGCAAGAAAATAGGAGAATGAATCATGCCAACATACCAATGGAAAGGTAAGAATCGATACGGGGACGTTGTCGGAGGTGAACGAGTCGCACAGTCATCTGAAGAGCTCAATAAAACTCTTCAGCAGGAGATGATCACTGTTCAAGACATCTCAAAGAAAAGGTTAGAGTTCAAAATTCCTTTATTTAAGAGAGAAAAGGTGAAGATGAAGGAACTGGCCATCTATAGCCGGCAGCTTTCAGTTTTGATCGATGCCGAATTGCCGTTAATCCAAAGCTTAGGGATTCTGGCGGAGCAGTCAAAAAACAAGTATTTCAAGAGCGTCATAAACAATATCAAGGATGATGTTGAGGCTGGCTCAACACTCAATCAGGCTAAAAGAAAATTCCCTAAGGTGTTCGATTCTCTGTACTGCAACATCGTGGGATCAGGAGAGCAGAGTGGGTCGCTGGATATCATGCTCAAGCGTCTAGCAGAGTACATGGAGAAAATCGTAAAGATCAAGTCTCAAGTCAAACAGGCGATGATGTATCCAACGGCCATTATTGGTTTTGCCTGTTTGGTCGTTATTTTCATGCTGTGGAAGGTCATCCCAGTTTTTGCTTCGATTTTTCTTGAACTCGGAGCCCAGNNGACCATGGCGATCATCACTCTCAGCCATTTTATCCAGAGGTACTTCCTGTTCATGGTTATTGGTGCTGTAGTTCTCGTTTTTCTTTTCCGGTACCTTAGACGAACAGAAAAGGGAGGAAGATTCATAGATCAGAGTTTACTCAAGATTCCGCTGTTTGGGAAGATCCTCAGGAAAGTCGCCCTCTCACGTATAACTCGGACTTTGAGTACCCTTCTTTCGGGTGGGGTGCCGATGCTTGAGAGCTTGAAAATTACAGGCTCAACGGCTGGAAACGTAGTTATGGAAGAGAGGATCATGGATTCACGAAAGCAGGTGACTGAAGGGACCAGCCTGACCGACGCGTTCAAGGAAGCGGGGAAGTTTCCTTTCATGATGACCCAAATGGTGGGCGTGGGAGAAGCCACAGGAACACTTGATGATATGTTGGCCAAGCTGGCCGATTTCTACGATGATGAGGTGGAAGCTTCTGTGTCATCACTTCTTTCTATTTTAGAACCAGTCCTTCTGATAATGGTCGGAGGAATGGTCGCGACTTTGGTTGTCTCCATGTATCTTCCGATTTTTAGCTTAATGCAACAATTCTAAAAGAGAATGGAACGAGAAAGTTAGAATGGATACCCGCAAGAGACATGTCTTTTGGTTCATCTCATTACGTCTCATCGTCGTCACCTCCCTCGTCGTTTCTGCCTTTATCATCCAGTTTAGCACGTCGATTTTTCTTCCTCTCTCCCCTTTTTATTATTTGATCATTACGTTTTACGTTCTCACTCTTTTCTATTTTCTTTTTTATTTTTTGGGAAAAAACTATACTCTTCAAGTTTATCTACAGATCATACTCGACCTCTATCTGATCACAGGACTTGTCTACATCTCAGGTGGACTCAAAGGTTCCTTCTATTTTCTGTATATTTTCGAGATCATTGCTGCCAGCATCATCCTAACTCGTCAAGCCGCATATATCATTGCGTCGCTGGCGGCCATCTTTTTTGGAGTTCTCGTGGATGGGATGTATTTTGGGATAGTTCCTTCTTTCTCCAAGACTCAATCCATGAATTTGTCATTGGGTCAAGTCATCAACAACATTTTCATCGCTTGGTGTGTTTTTTTCCTGGTTGCGTTGCTGATGAACTATCTGACTGAAAATCTAAGAAAAACCCGGGAAAAGCTGTATCAGGCCCAAAGAGAGCTTGAGATGAGAAATCGCCTGGCCATAGCTGGAGAGGTCGCCGCTCGGGTGGCTCACGAAATCCGGAATCCTCTGGCCGCCATATCTGGGACAGTTCAGGTTCTCCGAGAGGAGTTGCCCCTGAATCCCGGCCAGAAGGATTTGATGAGAATCGCTGTCGAAGAATCAGAGCGGGTTTCCAGATCCATCGAACAATTTTTAAGCTATGCTTCAGCGGATAGACCAGAATACTCGAGGATTGATCTTTCCGCTCTCTTACGGGAGACACTTCAGCTGCTCGAGAAAAGCGGAGATTTGAACGGAACACATCACGTGACAGGAAATTTCAGAGGGAAGAAGTTTCCTTATTTCGGAAATGCCTATCACTTCAAACAGATTTTTTGGAACCTGGCGAAGAACTCGTTCAAAGCTATGGCCAATGGGGGAACATTAGCCGTAGATTTTGAAAACAGGAAGAATGAGGAAATCGAGATAAAGTTCACCGACACAGGAAGAGGCATGGCCGCGGAGGAGAAGAAGAAGGCTTTTGACCCCTTTTTTTCTGGATTCAAGAATGGTGGTTTGGGGATTGGCATGTCCGTTGTTCAGCGAATCGTTGGCGACTATAACGGAGAAATCAGACTTTTTTCAGATGTAAATCAGGGAACAGAAGTGGTGATAATCCTCCCCTGGAGAGATCCAAAGAAAATCAAAAGAACTCAAAAAGAGGAACACGGTGAAAGATGGATAAACTGCTGATTATCGACGACGAACGAAGCATCCTCGAGCTGTTGAGTACTGTCTTCAAGAAGGAGGGGTATGAAGTCAAAACCTCTCTTTCTGCATCCAAGGCCCTGGATCTCATCGAAAAGCAGGATTATGACCTCGTTATCTCTGACATCAAACTCCCCGAGATGAGCGGGATGGAGATTTTAAGAAAAGTTAAGTTGAAAAAACCCGAGCTTCCCTTCGTCATGATTACCGCCTACGGCTCGATCAAACAGGCTGTGGAAGCCTTGAAAGTCGGAGCCTTAGATTACGTGCTCAAACCCTTCGATGTGGAAGAACTGAAGATCGTCGTGGCTCAAGGCCTGGAGAAGTACAAGCTGAAAGAAGAAAACATCCAGCTTCGCAAGGAGCTCGAAGAAAAGCACAAATTCGAGAATATGGTGGGCAAAAGTCGGAAGATGAAAGAAATATATAGTTTGATAGAGAGGATTGCCGGAACAGATTCAACGGTTTTGATCATGGGCGAAAGCGGGACAGGGAAGGAGATGGCAGCTAGGGCAATTCACTTCCTCAGCTATCGGAGGGAGAGGCCGTTTGTCTCGATCAATTGCGGTGCCCTCCCAGAGAACCTTCTGGAGAGCGAGCTTTTCGGACACAGCAAAGGATCTTTCACTGGGGCTGTGGCCGACAAAAAGGGGATGTTTGAGGTCGCTCAGCAGGGCACACTCTTCTTGGATGAGGTGGGAGAAATGTCTCCCTGGACACAGGTGAAACTCTTAAGAGCTCTCCAAGAAAGAAAGGTCAGAAAAGTAGGTGGGACAGAGGAGATCGAGGTTGATGTTCGCATCATCGCGGCCACAAACCATGACTTAAAATCGCTGATCGACAAAGGACAATTCCGTGAGGACCTGTATTACCGTCTGAATGTCATCTCGTTCGAAATGCCTCCTTTAAGAGAGAGAAGACCAGATCTTCCTCTCCTCATCTCTCATTTTCTAAAGAAGCATTGCCAGAAGATGGGAAGGAAGATGAAAAGACTATCCCCAGAGGCCATGAGTGTTCTCGAGTCCTATCCTTGGCCGGGAAATGTCAGGGAGTTGGAGAATGTCATTGAGAGGATTGTCGCTATAGAAGAGAGGGAAACGGTTACTGAAGAGAGCCTCCCAGCTGATCTTTTCCTAGATCTACCAGCGACACAGAATCAATACGTCCTCCAGCCAGGGTTTAATTTGAATGAATACCTGGATAAAGTCACGTGCCACTTAATAAATGAAGCTTTAGCGACAACAGGAGGGAATCTCAAAGAAACAGCGAACCTTCTGGGTGTGAATTACCGGTCTTTACGTTATCTTATCGAAAAGTACGAGTTGAAAGCGAAGCAGGGTGACGCAGGAATACTCAGAAAAGGGACAAATATTGTCAATAAAGCGCCAAAAAATGTCAATTGATTGCCGTGAAGAAGATGAATGAAAATTACAATATATTTATTATCAACAACTTAGAATATTTGTGCTCTGGCACACAGCTTGCAAAGAATAAATGCGATGAGAGTGATAATGAAAATCACGGGAAATAATTTTTAGGAGGTTTCAAATGTTAAAAAATACTAAGGGTTTCACACTGATTGAATTGTTGATCGTTGTGGCTATCATAGGAATTCTTGCTGCACTCCTCATTCCAAACGCGATTACGGCTATCCAGAAGTCCAAGCAGAAAGGAACGATGAAGGACATCGTAACCATCGCGACAGCTTGCGCGGATTACATCACAGACAACGGGGCTTTTGCCAATGCTAAGAATGGTGCGCTTGTCGATAACGACGCTTTCATCCAGGATCTGGCTCCTTTCTATGTCAAGATTGTCCCTGTCAATGATCAATGGGGACAGCCTTTAAACATTTACACCGGGTCCAACGGGACAACCAGAGGAATAGATGAAGATGACCTGGGTGAGGATGACTTCCTGATCGACTCTTACGGTCGCGATAAGGCGACTGATGGTTGGGCCTACGATGAGACTACACCTACTGCTGGAATGTACATCATAAACTCAATGGATGACTTCAAGAACGATCTGGTCAACTGGTCAGGCTCCTGGATTCGAGCTCCAAGAACAGCTGTAGAGTAAATACTTCCTCGTCATTAGCTGTCGGGTTCGCCTTTTATAGGCGGAGAAAAGGCGATGCATCGAGAGATGCATCGCCTTTTTTTGTCCAGTTATCAGTTACCAGTTGTCAGTAAAGAAGGGATTCTTTTCTTATACTGAAAACGGGGAACTGAAAACTGACAACTGTACCCTTATTTCTCTATAGTGTGGTATAATCGGGAGCACTTAAAATGCGAACAATCTTCCTTCTTCTACTCTACGGAATATTGGCTGTCCTTCTCCTTCCCGTACTCTTTGTTTGCTATTTAGGCCGGAGGAGGGAGCCTATAATTGCCATCGGAAAATGGGGAATTTCTGTTGGAAAGAAAATACTTGGAGTCCGCATCGATGTATCCGGAATCGAAAGAATTGACAAGAAAAAAGCGTATGTTTTTATGGCCAACCACCTGAGTCTCATCGATGGACCGTTGTTGTTTTGGCTTATTCCCCAATCGATCAGTGTCATCTTGAAAAAAGAAGTCTTCCGCATACCCATTATCGGACAGGGCATGAGGCAGGTGGGTTTTATCCCTGTCGACCGGAAAACGATGAGGGGGGGGAAGAGAAGCATCGATAAAGCCGTTCAACTCATCAGAGAGAAAGGGCGTTCTTTTTTAATTTTTCCAGAAGGAACGAGAAGCAGGGACGGAAAATTACAATCATTTAAGCGTGGGGGCTTCTTTCTCGCGCTCAACAGCCAAGCTTCGATTGCTCCCATATCTATCCGGGGGACTTACGAGCTCATGCCTCGCGGCAGCTTTTTCGCAAAGAGAGGAAAGATCAGTGTTCTCTTCCATTCTCCTCAACCAATGAGTGATTATGATCTTCGATCGATGCCGCAGATGATCGAGGCAGTGTGGAGCACCATACAATTGGGCTTGGTAGAATAAGAGGAGGAAACATGGACTTTGGGGATACAGCTAAGGAATTGTCTCAGGTCATAGATAAGCTATTCATGGAGAAGAGCGCACTCTTCGAGAATACCATCGATGTCATGGTCAGGAGCTTACGGAACGGCCATAAGATTCTCGTCTTTGGAAACGGCGGCAGCGCGGCTCAAGCTCAACATTTTGCCAGTGAGCTGGTGAACAAATTTTTAAAAGAACGACCGGCTCTAGCCGCCATTTCTCTGACCACCGACACCTCGGCTTTAACCTCGATTGCCAACGATGTCTCCTTTGATCATGTCTTCAGCCGACAGATAGAAGCATTGGGTGAGAAAGGAGATGTGGCTCTTGGGCTTTCGACGAGCGGAAATTCTCCTAACGTGATCGAGGCCCTTAAAGAAGCCAGGAAAAAGGGATTGATATCAGTGGCGTTTACAGGACAAGGCGGGGGACGTATATCCTCTTTGCCCGATGTTCTTCTGGATGTCCCTTCCTCCAGCACTCCCCGTATTCAAGAGGTTCATCTTCTGCTTCTGCACCTTTTAGCAGAAGAAATAGAAAAAAAGCTTGACTAGAGAAATTTACTTCGATCGCCAGAAACCGCTCCGACGGGGGCGTGATTTAGACTCCCAGTAATAGAACGGTTTTTCTTCTTCGGCGGGAACTCCCGGCACAGCGACTTTTTTCTCGCCGCGGGCTTTGTCGATACGGAAGGATCGTTCGGCTGCGTACAGGATTTCCTCTCGGAGACCCTCTCCAGCTACCTCCTCGGTGAATCGGCGTCTCCCCTCGACCAAGTCATGGATATAGTCGTGGATTTGTTCTTCTGAATACAATTTGCGGATGTCGTATTCCTCCAGGCCTTTACCTTCGCAGGTCTTGATTTCTTTGGTGCCCAGAATCCCCTTCTCGTAGTGATTGGTACAGCGGAGGTCGCCACGCTGGATCTGAGCCATTAGGCTGATCGGGACCCGGATCACATTGCGCACCATTCTTTTTTTCCGCTGGCCGTTTTCCTCGTATTTCTCGATGATTTCGCCGAGCCCTCCGGTGTTGTATTGCATGAACTTCAGCTTTTCCGGGAAGTTACTGATGAGGGTCATTATGATCTCGTAGAAACGGTTGGCTTTTTGAGCTCTGGAGCCGATGATGAAGGGATCTGTCCCGACAATACGCACAGATTCACCGGCTCTGTGAGGTTGGCTAGCGTAGCTATGGGTGCTCTCTCCCCATAGATAGGCCAGAACAGCCTGCTCAGGCGTTAGCTCTTGGGCAAAGCTCATGATGGTATTCCTCCGCGTAATGAAGGCGAAGATCACGCCATCCAGATCTTCCAGGGGAGGAAGGTTGATGGACTTGGAAGATATCCCCACCATCCTGCCCTTGATCTTGACTTTGAGCTTGTCCCGGCGGATGATGGCTCTTCCGTTAGCTGTCAGGCTTTCGTCTAGGAAATCGACTTCGCCGTTGGATTTGATCATCACGTTTTCCAGCAGAGCCGTCTTATCGACGAGCGCATTGAACATGGCTTCCTGATATTCCTCCTCGACATCGGTTTTGACGAAGAAATTGTCCTCTGAACCAAGGGCAGAACCGTCTTTTCTCAGGAAGACGATATCATCTTGGATGACTTCGGTCTTTTCACCTTTATCGTGAGCAAGCCCGAGCTGATGGCAGGACCAGGTTGATTTTCCTGTGGCCGTCAGCCCGAAGAGGAAGACGCCGTAAGTTTTGAGTTTATTTTCGGGATCGCGGATCGTAACCAGCTTGGTCCCGGCATGAAGCCCGAGCATACCCTGCTTATCAGCGGTCCACATGGCCTGACGGAGGAATCCTTTTTTATCTTCTCCCATGTAATCTGTCCCCAGGGCGATGTTGATGTTATCCTCAGGAATGACAAGAACCTGCTGGCGCAGGAGATGCTCTTCGGGGATATGAACCATGAAGAACTCCGGGCCAGGACGCTTTTTGGGGTTGAACAGCGTTGAGCCCCACATGTACCCCAGTCGGTAGTTGACCAGATCGGCTTCGGACACGATAAGATTGCAGTAAGGATTGTAGGTGTCGTTTTCTCCCATCCGACGTCTTATGCGGTAGAAAGGAAGAGTGCGAAGCAGATGGAGAACCTTATCCAGCTCTTGGGGGGACTTTTCAATCAGAGATTTTTGTTCTTCAGAAGGATGGGGAAGTCGGACATGTTCGTTCCCCAGGTAGACAGTTTTGGGAGCGATACGGCTCGAAATCGCTGAACGCCACCCGTAAGAGCCGAATTTGGTCCTTATGCCGGTAGCTCTGGCGCGGGGCTCGAGCCACTTGCGGTCGACGGTCTTGATATTAGGGCCTTTGATTACGCGGAAAAATTCTTCGACAAATCTCTTGTAAGCGTCTAGGTCATGGATGCTTTTTGTTCTGTCCATGCTTCTTTATCACTTTAGATTGATTCTTGAGTTTCCTCCTCGCCCGCGAGGATTTTTTTCAGGTCCTCAGCCGTTGCCACACCACTGTTGAACAGGTAGCAAGAGGTGCATTCCAGTAATCGTTGGAAGAAATTCTTCTGTAGTTCTAAGCGGGGACCATCTGTTACCAGAAGATGGGGATTAAAGAAAGGCTCTCTCTTAGAAGGCGTCAGACTTCTCTTGGCCCCAAGGCTTTCCCCGGATTCGAGGATACGGAGGGCATCCTCGGCGGCCATCTCCACCATTGGAGGCGAGACTTTGTCATAACGGAGGATAAACAGCCAGCGAAGCGGCGTCCGTTTGACGTGTTTGGAGGGGCCGTTAATCCAATAGGGATCCAAGAGGACTCGAGCATTCTTGGAGGCTTTGTAGCAGTAAGGAGATCCTCTGTCCAATCGACAATCATCAAGACGCAGACACTCGGCATTCTGACAGTCTTCTTTGCGAGTGATGACATTTTCACACTTACTGTTATCGAAGAGGGGAGCAAAAGCTGGGTAGGACTCGACCGTGTTTGTTGGCAGAAAAAGCTTTCTCTCGGTAGAGTCGGCTACGGCTTGATTTCCGGAAAACCGGACAAAGATGATATCATTCGAGTGAAGTTTGAATCGTTCATCTTGGAGTAAAGAAAAGAAGAGCTCCGTTTTTTTGGTTCCCTTCGGGCCCATCAGGACAAGACCCTGGCCTTCCAGGTCAGCGGACATACCGCGGACTGTGTGTACGTTAAACAGGCGTTCGGAAACATCCGTGACGAGTCCAAGAGCCAGACTGCGGAGAGGATTATAGTTATCGCTGTTGACCAAAACGCCGGTGTTTGTCTCAGAGCTATAGAAGGAGCGGGGTTCCCTGCCGGAAATGCCGTCGACGGCATAGATGATCCCGTGGGGTTCAAGGTCAGCCTCCAGCTGGGCGGGATACCAGTTTTCGATCCAGAAATCGTTTAGATGGGAGACATTCGTCCGCAGCTGGACGATGACTCCGTTGATGTTGGCGTTCCACTCGAAGTAATTTTCGTAGCTGAGATGGCTTTCCATCTCGCCAACCAAGGCATCTCTCATCGGGACCGAGATCGAAGAATCCACAGGAACCGATTCTCTTCCATGGGTTATGGTGTTGTTGAGAGCTACGCGTTTCACTTTCTTGGCTGTCTTGAGTTTCGAAACAGCTTCGATAATCCTGTCCATGCCCTTTTCCAGGTTTTCCATGGAATTGGCGTAGGAAATTCGGATATAGTCATCGGTGCCGAACGCATCGCCGGGGATGATGGCAACCTTCGCTTCCTTGATGAGGAAATAGGCCAGACCGTAGGAGTTTCGGATGAGGACGTTGTTGAATTCTTTCTTGTAGGTGGAGGAAAAATTCGGGAAGAGGTAGAAGGCTCCCTGCGGCTTGAAACAAGAAACGTCTGGGATGCTCTGAAGCCTCATCAAGACATAGTTTCTCCGTCTTTGGAACTCGGATCTCATCTTGGAGACTTCATACTGAGGACCTTTGAAGGCCTCGACACTGGCCTTCTGGGAGATGGAGCAAGGATTGGAGGTGCTGTGACTCTGGATTTTATTCATCCCGTTGATGATATCCGCAGGACCGGCCGCAAATCCTATGCGCCACCCCGTCATAGAGTATGACTTGGAGACGCCGTTGATGATGATGGTTTTCTTTTTGATCTCCTCTCCGAGAGAAGCGAAGCTCGTGAACCGGAAGTCATCGTAGACGAGGTGGGAGTAGATTTCATCCGCGATGACATAGATGTCCTCTTCCATGATGACATCAGCCAAGGCCTCCAGCTGGTGTCTGGTGTAGGCCGCTCCCGTCGGATTGGAGGGGTTGTTCAGGATCAAAGCCCTGGTGGCCGGTGAGATGGTGGCTCGGAGTTGATCTGGAGTCATAAGAAAGCCGTTCTCTTCCTTGGTGGGGATGATGACGGGTTTTCCGTTGGCCAGAGAAACGGCGTGAGGATAAGTGACCCAATAAGGGGCGGGGACGATGACTTCCTCGCCTTCATTGACCAGGGCCTGGATAAGATGATAAAGAGAGCTCTTGGCGCCAGCGGAGACGATGATTTCATCCTTGGTGTAGGTCAACCCGTAGTCTTCCTTCAACCTGTGTACAATCGCTTCGATCAGAGCCGGGATGCCTTGGTTCTGGGTGTATTTGGTGAAATTCTGGTCAATAGCCTGCTTCCCGGCCTCCTTTATGTTATCAGGAGTCGGAAAATCCGGCTCACCTGCGCTGAGGTCGACGATATCGATGCCCTCAGCTTTCATGGCCAGGGCTTTGGCCTTGACCTTGAGGGTTAAAGACTCACCGATTTGATTCGCTTTTTCTGATACCATGGTTGGCCCGCTTCGTCTATTCCTCTTCTTTCTCCTCGGGAGTCAGCTTGTCTCTGAGGTACTTTTTGAGATCTACTCCGGTTAACGATTTGACCACATCGGGCATCTGAGCCAGGACTTCAGCCACTTGGGCTGTGATTTTGGCGCTGCCTGTTCCCTTTTCGCCTCCGACCAGCACGATCTTGTCCACTTTAGAGAGAGGTTCAGAGACAGCCCTGGCCAACTCAGGGAGGATATCGAAATAGTTTTCGAGGATAGCCGCTTGGTTGTACCGATCCCATGCTTGAGCCTTCTTCAGCATGGCCTCTGCTTCGGCTAGTCCTTTTTGTTTGATTTTTTCTGCCTCAGCGATGCCTTCCAGCTTCAAAGCCTGGGCTTTCCCCTTGGCCTCAGCTTGGAGACGGAACTCTTCGGCTTCGGCTTCGGCTTTGATCTGCTGTTTGCGGGCGTCGGCGGGCTTGATTACGTTAGCATCCAGTTCTTTCTCTTTCCGTGCGATTTCCAACTCTTCGATTTTTATGGCTTCTTCGGTCTCGATCTGTTTGACCTTGGCTTCTTCTCTCTTGATTTCTTGGCTCAGCCGGAAGCGTTCGAGTTCGTAGGCAAAATCAGCTTTCGCCTTTTTCTGATTAACCGCCACTTGGGATTCGGCTTTTTTGGCTTCGTTGTCCCACTCAGATTTAGCGATCAGAGCTTCGGCAGCCAGCCTGGCTATCTCTCCTTCCTTCCGGGCTTCGGAGGCCTTGATCGTGGCTTCTTTTTCTGTTTCGGCATCAGCGATGGCAGCATCTCTCTTGGCGGCTGCAATCTGTGGTTTGCTAAGAGAATCGAGGTAGCCCTGGGTGTCGCTGATATCCTTGAGTGCAAAAGAAATCATGAATAGGCCCATCTGAGAAAAATCGGCCTGAGTGACCTCGGTCACTTTGATCGAAAACTCGTGCCTCCCTCGGAAAATTTCCTCGACGGTCATCGTTCCCATGATTTCTCTCATTTTTCCTTCGAGGATGGTCGTCGAGACTTCCCGAATGCCTTCCTTCCCTATGCCCAGGAACTGCTCTGCTGCCAATCGGATCGCATGATCGTTAGAGTCTATCCGGACCTGGGCAGTGGCCTCAGCCAGAAGCGGAATGCCCCCATGGGTGAGCACCTCGGGGGTCTTAATCCCCAGGGTGATGACTTCCATGGGTAAAACACCAACCGTTTCGAGGAAAGGAATGACGAATGTTCCTCCACCCACCCGGTAGCGGTAGCCGATTTTTCTTTTGGTCCCGTCGGGCTCGACCACACTTCTCTTTCTTCCTCCAGAGATGATCAAGACTTCATTCGGACCGACTTTTCGGTACTGTTTGGCAATAGTAAACACGAATAAAGCAAGTATGACAACTATGATGCCGATAAGTATGAGTTGAGAGATGAGTGTCATCATAACCTCCTCAGAATCATCCCTCGAGTGGACGACTCAAATGGGTGATTCATATTATAATTAATTACTCTCCTTTTTCAAACGTAAAATTTTGGGGTCAGACCTTCATAACTTTCATTATTTTTTATCGCTTTCTTTATTAAGAGGTATATAGGCAGGCGAGAATATATTCTACTGAATAAGGAAAGTTATGAAGGTCTGACCCCATCAATTAAAAAATTTGAACCTGAAGATATGGAAAAAAGCGGCGATTCCATCCTTCCAACCGATTTTCTTTCCCTCGCTGTAATCTCTCCCTGAATACGATATGGGGACCTCGTATATCCTGCACTTCAATTTCGAAACCTTAATGGTAATTTCAGGTTCAACTCCGAATCTTTTGGATTTAAGAGTGATGCGGTCGATGACCGTCTTGCGAAAGACCTTGTAGCAGGTTTCCATGTCTGTGAGGTTTAAGTTGGAGACCATATTACAAAGAGTCGTAAGGAATTTATTCCCGACGTAATGCCAGAAGAAGAGCACACGGTGGGGGCCACCCGAGAAACGGGAGCCATATACGACATCGGCTCGGCCATCGAGAATAGGCACGAGGAGTTTTGGGTATTCACTGGGATCATACTCCAAATCCGAGTCTTGGATCAGGATAATGTCTCCCGTTGCTTCAGCAAAGCCTGTCTGAAGGGCGGCACCTTTTCCTTGATTTTGATCATGAAAGTAGGTTTTAATGTTCGAAAAATTGAGGCCTTTCAACACCTCTCGAGTTCCATCATCAGAACCGTCATCGATGATGATGATTTCCTTTTCTAGGTCGATGTCAACTTTCTGTACCCGGTCGATGATTTCTTGGATGGTTTTTTTCTCGTTGAAGACAGGAATGATGATCGAAAGTTTCATGCTGTGAGAGTCTTATTCAGTCCCAGCTTATCCTTGAAGTAGTCGATGGTTTTTTTTAAGCCCTGTTCTAGATCTGTTTTCGGCTGCCAAGCCAGTTTTTCTTCGGCCAAGCTGATATCGGGACATCTTTGTTCCGGGTCGTCAGACGGGATGGGCTTGTGGATGATTTTTGACGGACTTTTGGTGAGCTTGATGATTTTTTCGGCTAGTTCGATGATGGTGAATTCAGCGGGATTTCCTAGGTTTATCGGACCTATGAAGTCTTCTTTCTTCATCACCTTCTCGAGTCCTTCAATAAGATCTGAGACATAGCAGAAAGAGCGTGTTTGGCTGCCGTCTCCGTACACAGTCAGAGGCTCTTTTCGCAAGGCTTGAACGATAAAATTGCTGATGACTCGGCCGTCATTGATAGCCATGCGAGGTCCATACGTGTTGAAGATACGGACGATCTTGATGTCCACCTTGTTCTGCCGGTAGTAGTCCATCATCAACGTCTCGGCTACCCGTTTTCCCTCGTCATAACAGCTGCGGAGACCGATGGGATTAACATTGCCCCAGTAATCCTCGGTTTGGGGATGAATCTTGGCATTTCCGTAGACTTCTGAGGAGGAAGCGAGCAAGATTCGGGCTTTGATTCTCTTTGCTAACCCAAGCATGTTAATGGTACCCATCACATTGGTCTTGACTGTCTTTATGGGATTATACTGGTAATGGATGGGGGAAGCGGGACAGGCCAGATGGTAAATCTCATCCACCTCGATGAAGAGAGGATGGATTATGTCGTGACGAATCAACTCGAAATAGGGATGAGGGAAGAGATGTTGGATGTTATCCTTGCTCCCGGAAAAAAAGTTATCGACACAGATGACATCGACTCCGCCTTGGACAAGGTCATCGCAAAGATGACTTCCCAAAAAACCGGCGCCTCCAGTGACTAGGACTCGATTCATTTTTTTTCTCCGTAGGCCATGAAAAGAAGGCTTTTCTTCTTGAGCACTTCTTTTTGCTGGTGAATGATTTCTTTTATTCCCTTATGGGCTAAATTGAGGAGAGAATCCAGCTGCTTTCGAGTGAAAGGTTTTTTTTCCGCCGTGGCCTGGACCTCGATGATTTGTCCCGTGTCGGTTTCGACCACATTCATATCGAGATCGGCGTTTGAATCCTCTTGGTAGTCGAGGTCGAGGAACAATTCGCCCTCGACCACACCGACACTGACAGCGCTCACCAGATGCTTGAGGGGCATTTCTTCGATTAATCCCTCCTCCATCATCTTTTTTAGAGCCAAGGCCAAGGCGACACAGCCGGCTGTGATCGAGGCTGTCCGTGTTCCACCATCTGCCTGGATGACATCGCAATCCAGGATGATCGTTTTTTCTCCGAGAACACGGAGTTCAGTGACCGCGCGGAGGGACCGGCCGATGAGCCGCTGGATTTCATGGGTCCGACCTGAAAGCCTTCCCGATATTCTTTCCCGAGTCGTTCTTTTTTCCGTCGAGCGGGGCAGCATCGAATACTCGGCCGTAATCCAGCCGCTACCGCTGTTTTTCAAGAAGGCAGGGACTTTTTCCTCGAGGGTGGCTGCCGCGATTACCTTTGTTTTGCCGATCTCTATGTAAGCGGAGCCATCAGCAAAATCAAGATGATCGGGTTTGATTTTTATCGGTCTCAGGGAATCAGAGGCTCTTTTTTTCTCTCTCATCTGTTTTTAGGGGTCTGAGCTTCTCCTCTTGATTCTTCCTCTTCTCCTTCTGGTCTTGTTTTCCACCTTTGGTGGAACCAAAACCAGTAATCTGGATTTCTCCGGATTTGATTTTCTATAATATTAGTGCATAATTGGGTAATTTTCAACAAGTCTTCTTCCTGATTTTCTTCGGAACGAATATCCAGAGGTTTCTCTATCTTCAGATGGTATCTATGCGAAGAGATGGGGTAACAAAAGACAGGGACTAGAGGGGAATGTGTTCGTAGGTAAAAGGCCGCGAGGCTCGGAGTCGTGGCGGCTTTTTTTCCGAAAAAGTCGACGAAGACAGCCTGGCTGCGCAGGACATTCTGGTCGATCAGGATGGCCACCATCTCCTGATGATGGAGAGCTTTGAGGATGAGTTTGGTCGCATGAAATTTGGAGATAATCGTGGCCCCCATTCTTGTCCTGAGTTTAAAGAGCTCTCTTTCCAATAATTCGTTATCCAAAGGACGGGCAACGACACTCAATTTGCCTATCCTGGCCAGCACATGAGTAGCAATCTCCCAGTTACCATAATGTCCGGAGAAGAGAAGGGCGCCCTTCCCTTCGAGGAGTGCCTGGCGAAGGTGTTCTTCTCCCTCGATAACGAAGAGTCGATTCTTTTGCTCTTCACTGAGATGAGGAATTTTTATGATGTCCAGGATGACCTCGCCGAAATGGCGAAAAGAACGGCGAGATATTTCTCTAAGCGCTTTCGAAGACAGATCCTCTCCGAAAGCCGTTTTCAGGCTGGTCTGAGTAATTTTTCGGTATTTTCTACTCAACAAGAAAACCGTTGTCCCAAGGAGGCGACCAACGGCGAGGCACCAGCTCCGGGGCAGAAACAGAACGAAGAATTGGAGTTTCCGAAAGATTAGAAACTCAATCCAAACCTTGATACGTTTCATCGTCTTTGTGTGTTTTCAAGGAACTCGAAAATCGACGAGAAAAAACCCGGTTCGATGTCCAACTCCATCTTTAGGTAGTAAGGAATGATATTAAACCTGTCAAAGGAGTGAGTGAGTTTGACAGCATCCTTTTCTGTCGTTATCAAAGTTGATGCCCCGGTTGATTCACAAACGTTTACGATTTTCTCGATCGATGAAGAAGGATAGGGATGGTGATCCGGAAAAGTCAGGAAGTCGAGAGGAGATATTCCTTCCTCTTCGAGGAGGAGAGAAAACCTTTCTGGCCGAGCAATTCCACAGAAAGCCACCACTTTTTTCCCATTCAGAGAATCTTTTTCAACCGGCTCTCTTTTCTTAAAGCTGAAGATTCCTTGACTGGTCACGGAGTATTCGTAACTCTCTTGTCTGGGAATAGAATACTTTTTCGCTAAAGCATTCCCTCTCTTAATGAGGAGGATGTGCGCTCTTCTCAAAGAAGAACGAGGTTCCCGTAATGGACTTCTTGCCATTGGGTCATACAAAACAATATCCAAATCTCTATGCAGAAATCGATGCTGAAAACCATCATCCAGCACCCCAACATCGAACCCGGAAGATGCGGCTTGTTGGCAGGAGACCAGCCGATTCTTACCGATATAAACTCCGGCGTGAGGGATGTTTTGAGCGACCATGAAGGATTCATCACCAGAATCCTTCCAGTCGCCGTAGATCTTATGGCCATCCGAAAGCATGCCTCCTTTTTTCTCCCATTTTCCCTTATAACCTCTGGTAATCAAGGCTGGTCTGCATCCCTTTTTCAGGAGAAAAGATAATACCTCCATGGCGAGAGGTGTTTTTTCAGAACCTCCGAACGTGATATTCCCGATGCTGATGATGGGGAGGGGAGCTTTTCTGGGCTTCAGGATTTTCCGCTCGTACAGCCAGTTTTTAACTTGACAGCCTGAACGATGGGGGTAGGAAATGAAGAAAAGGAGAGTTTGCATTCCTTGGGGACTATACTACATCCGTTTTTCACTTTCAAGAAATTAGGGGGGACGGAAAGCATCACTCCTTTCCCTCTATATCACTCTTTTCCCTCCACTATATATACCTATACTCATCACTGTTAT
>JABAOF010002316.1_pt3 | contig 21081 bp, 15 predicted proteins | sample 7062171 | NCBI WGS metagenome assembly JABAOF01 (sample SAMN14538628, study PRJNA623070) | marine sediment metagenome | biome: marine biome [ENVO:00000428]; feature: marine pelagic biome [ENVO:01000023]; material: deep marine sediment [ENVO:00002113] | place: India: Gulf of Khambhat ...
CCATCTTTCTTAATGGTTAAGGTCCGCTCGTGCATGGTTGCTGTACCGGCAGTCGTCATCCAGCGCACATCTATGGCTTGTCCGGCTCCAACACCGGTCAGACGAGCATGTAAGCCAACTGGGAATGAATTGCCTACATTTAAAGAGCCTTCGACATAGATTTCCCTTTCGGTATGCGCAACCTGCGTGCCATTGACAAAGAGCGAAACATGTTCTGTAAGGCCGTCGGAGACGTTAGATACTGAACCACTGAACCAAACAAGGTAGTCACCTGCACCGGGAGTAAGCGACATACTGTCAACCGCAACATATGTACTGCTCGTTGTGGTAGTATTTAAGGTGGCCGTGGCTTGCGAAGCTCCTGGCGAACCAATCTTCTCTACCACCAGAGTTCTTTCATGCAAGGTCAAAGTCCCACCCGATGTTCGGGCACGAACTTCAATTGCCTGCCCGGCTCCAACACCAGTCACAAGTGCTTGAAACATAATAGGAAACGAGGTGTTGGCAATAGACTCTTCTGTGTAGATTTGTCGTTCGGTGTGCGCAACCTGTGTGCCGTTGACATACAGCGAAACGTACTGATATCTGGCTACAGTAGTGTTCTGCAGCGAGCTGCTGAACCAAACAAAGTAGTCTCCTGCACCTGGAGTAAGCGACATACTGTCAACTGCAACATCTGTTGCGCTAGTTATATCAGTGTCTAATGTTGCGATGGCTTGTGAAACGTCTGCTGAGTCAACAGCTTTTACTGTGAGTGTCCGTTCGTGCATCGTTGCCGTTCCGCCTGTTGTTCTCCACCGAACATCTATAGCTTCTGCGGCCCCAACACCGCTTATGAAAGCACTAATTGCAACGGGGTAACTGGTATTAGGAATAGAGTTTTCAACAAATACCTCTCGCTCGGTATGAGCCACTTGTACACCATTATCATATACAGAGACATACACTCTAGTATTTCCAGTATTATTCTCTACCGACCCACTAAACCAAACAAGATAGTCGCCTGCGCCAGGTGTGATCGACATACTATTAACCACAGTATCTGAAGCGCTCGTCGTCGTGGTGTCCACTGTTGCCGTGGCCTGTGAAATATTTTCCGCTTGCGCTGGAGTAAACTTTAGGGACCCGTTCATTTTTCCGGCAACTTGGTTACCAGATCCCATTTCCTGGAATGTCCCATCATTATCCATAGTGGTTGAGTCATAGGCATAACTATCAACTGTTGGCGTTTCCTTAAGATGCCAGACACCCTTATAATTTGAATTCCAAACTCCGGTTATATTCTCTTGAGAGGCGCTGATGCAGGAGTTTCCATAATACATGTAAATGACTGTATCGGTATTGTAAGAAAGCGTGGGAATTCTTACCCAGGCGACAAGCGTCCCTCCAGAGGCGGACCCATCATAGCTTTCAATCTCATGGTCAAGCTGCGTGCCGCCTGTATCCTTAAATATAATGTCATAGCCGTTGGCATTTTGAATTCGCCCGTTTGTTGGATCGGCAGCAACTGTCTTCAGCCAGTCGCCTGATAGATCGATAAGGGCAGGAAAATTGGTAAGGTCCGAAGTGCCACTGACCTTGGCATTATCGATTGTAATCTCCCTCCAGTAATAATAAGTGCAATCTCCACCTCTTGTGTGAGTGACGCTCGTGGGTGCACTGCCTCCCGTATTGCCCGAAACAAGACTAACGTTGCTCGTCCCCAGCCCGATCGTGACCGTATCATTTGGAGACAGGTTGCTAACATTCCCCTTCAGGATGTAATTGACCGTCCCGCTTGCTGAAATGTTGAAGTCAGTGCCGAAGGTGATTGTCGTGACACCTGCATCCACTGTGCCTGAACCGCCAACAGTTGTTGTTTCTCCAGCTTCTATAGTGCCGTCGTTATCGTCATCCACACAGATCTCAAGGCTTGAAAAATCTCCCTGGGCCATCCCTGAGACTGAGGAAAGCTGGAATTGAACCTCAGCAACGGTAAGCTGGCTGGCTGTGTTGTTGGTTAATTTGAAGGCAAACAGCTCAGCCCCGGTGACCGAGCCACTAGTTTCAAACTTATCCGTCTCTTGACCTGCGGCGTGCTCATCGAGCAGCGCATCTTTTGTATCTTCTTCACTCCCCTCGTTATAAAAAGAGGAAGGAGAATTCTGGTTATTGTATGTTGTTGTCATATAATCCACGCCCCTGTCTATCTTTGAGATGCGCAGTTCGTCGATTATACCGTTGATATACGAAGTATAGGCTGACCTGTATCCAATAGTGTTTGTGCCATTAGCAAAAGCGGTATTACCTGTTTTGGATACACTTCCCAATGGGCTGGTGTTATGATAAGTATACAGATTACTTCCGTTATACCTACCTACATAGTAGTACCATGTCGCGGCACTTGCAGTTCCCGCCTCTAAGGTCGTGCTGCTCACGCGGAACCTCGGTGTAGTAGGGTCGTTCATCCCGAACATATCGGTATCTCCGTTATTCCAGACGAAAATACCTGGGTCAGTGCCGCCAGTAAAATCATCATATTTTACCCAACACTCGATATACATACTGCCACTCACAAAATCCAGGGATGAACTGTAGGGAACACTAAAGTAACCATTGGTTGTGTTGTACGCTTTGCCTATCTTGGCATCAACATGACTCGGTGTCCCCTGGGGAGAGCCGTCGTTGTCGTTACTCGTTGAATCGTAAACTGTTCCCGAGCTTTCTTTAAAGTGCCAGACAGCTACGTAGTCCGAATCCCAGACTCCGGTTATGTTCTCTTGGGAAGAACAGATGCAGTCGCTTCCATAATACATATAAATGACTGTATCAGTGTTGTAAGAAAGTGTGGGGATTCTTACCCAGGCTATAAGCGTTCCTCCTGAAGCAGAGCCGTCGTAGCTTTCAATCTCGTGGTCCAGTTGGGTCGTGCCAGTTGAATCTTTAAAGATGATGTCATAACCATTGGCATTCTCTACACGTCCGTTTGTAGGATCCGCAGTAGTTGTCTTTAGCCAGTTGCCTGAGAGACTGATAAGGACAGGGAAATCTGTGAAGTCAGAGGTACCACTGACCTGACTGGATTGGATGGTGATCGGCTTGCGAAAGGAATACTCACACACTACCTCATCCGCACCAATGTCCCAGGCGCCAGAACGGGTCTCGCCATCGATATCGTCTGTGAAAGAGCCAGAAAGATTCTGGCCGTTATCCAGGGCATCATGACCGCATGTCTCGAGGTGCAAGTCCTCAAGGTCAGGAGTGATAGAGATGAAAAGGTCGTCTAGACCCCCACCAGGGGGGGCCTGGTTGTTGCTCCCTGGATGAATACCACTGTCAACCGTGGAATAGAGGTTGTTGCCGGAACTGGGGAGAACAGTCACCGTCGATTCAATGTCAAAATCCTGGCCTCCGCATCCTACCGAAATGTTATTCCTCATGATGGCATTAGCAGTCTGTCTGATGCTGAATCCATCCCCTGACATGTTATAGACGGTATTGTTATCCATGGTGACTGTAATATAATCTTCATACATACGGATTCCAAAATCACCATCGTAAAGGATGCAGTTGCGCACTGTAAGGCTACTGTAGATGTTGATACCCCTTACGTTGCTGGAATAATCATGGAGCAGTATATTGGCAATCAGGCATTCATCGGCATCAGGAGGATTGTCTGTAATAATAGGTTGACCCGCATTGTCGTATATATTGGTAATTTCCAGCCACTCCAGCCGCGTGTAGGGATCTCTTATATAAAAAAGGTGAGTGCCGACTCCGCCCTGTCCATCCACCACCACGCCCGTACCGGCGGTACCGTTGTGCCGCTGGCCCTCGGCCACGGTCAGATGCATGTAGTGAGTGCTGTCAGTTATTGAACCATCAAACCGAGTCTCGCCGGTCATAAGGAACGGCCCATCCTTGTAGCATACACCAACCTCCACGAATTCGCTTGATACCAGATTGCCGTCCCGGGCGTTTTCCCATGTCTGAATATCGTTGTAAGCGCGAGAGATTGTATAAGTGGCATCTGTATGCGTAGATATGGCAGCAGACTGGACGGTGACTTGGGTGTGGCTATCGCGGGATAGGATGTAAAAGATTTCGGTATCGATCTCCAGCTCATCCCCCACGCCTACAGCGCCAACCGCCGTGGGGTCCGGCAGACTCGCCCCTTCACTAAAGATCACTGTGGTCGTGCCAGAAGTAATAGAAGCTTTTCCCGTGTTATAGAGAATCCCTGTATTCGTTCCTATAGAACGGTAGTTGGTGGTGAAAGTTGTGGAATCTTGCGTATGAGTAGCGTTTGTAATCGATCCTGATTCTGTTACATTCTCTACCTCATCAATGTCTGCGGCGCCGACTGAGAAGGTGGTTGTGTCGCCGCCTGTGAGATTGGAGACAGTTGCCCGCACCAGATACCTGGTGCCACTCGTGCCTGGGCTAAAGTTGTTGGTAAAGGTGAGCACTCCGCTCGACGGCGTCACACTCCCTTGGATCAGGGTATCGCCCGGGTCATCCACTACACTATCATTATCCACGTCTTCCCACAGCTCTCCGTTGCTGACATCGCTGTTGGCCACGCCTCCACCCGTAGTGAAGTTCACCCGCACATTATCCACGGTCGCGGTCCCAGTCCGGGTCAGCCTGAACCGATAAAGGACGTCAGTGACCGAAGATGTGGCTCTAAATCTGTCTGATACCTGACCATATGTATGGTTCGCCAGAGTGAGCGTTCCATCAGCCGCCGGCTTGACCGGGACAGCGCCAATGGCCCAATGATCTCCTGCAGCAGTCAGTGTCCAAGACATCGTGACCGTTGCTGCACCCGGCTCAGTGCTCCCAGCTCCAGTACTACCGGATAGAAGTATATTCCACCGCTGAGTTTGATTAGCACCCACGGTTGCCGAAGTAGCATACTCTGCAGCTAGAGTGTCAAAGACAAGCTCACCTGTTGCTGAAGAAACATCTACTGTGGCTGTTGTTCCGTCAGCTGCTGCTGAAGCAAAGGTTCCAAGCGGCGTGGTTTGGTCTACCCCTGTAAATGTGACGACGCCGGCAAAACCTTCTTGTAAAAGATCCGCGCTAAAGGTAACGACAACATCATATGTTCCAACAGCAGGAGCGATAAGCCTCCAGATCTCAATCCTGGCATCATCAACATTGGCAACTGTTCCTACAAGCGTAAGTGCCACGCCATTGTATGTGATCCCGGTAACGGTCTCAAGATTGTCATTGTTAAAAGAAACACCGACGAGCATCAAGCGGTCCGCACCTGATGTCGTATGAGGTATTGTTATACTGATACCAGTTGTTGAATTACTGGACACAGCATCAACTTGAACAGCGGCCTCGGCGGTGCTCGGATATGCCAAGCAGAATCCAGCAATTATGATTATCAGCGCCAGCCAAGTTTTGACGCTGTTTTGATTACGACGAATATTATCCATCGTAAACCTCCTTAGGTTATCCCCAATATTAGTAAGATTAATCTTTTAAGACGAGAAGCTCGGGCGTGCGCAAAGTGCAACATTTTTGCCCTTCTGCTGCAAAGATTAATGCTGCGGCCCTCACGCTCCACAGAGACCACCTTGCCTAAAATTTGCTTAGCCTCAACCGGTTCATCGCAGATAGTAGAGGCATCACCGCGCAGGAGAAATAAACGAGGATTGAATTTTGAGGGTTGATTTGAGGAGTCGCTCTTTTTTTTCTCGATGCCGACCACACGATGGGCAATGACTTTTTTTCCTACGAGATAAAGAAGAATGTCTCCCCTCTTGATATCGAATGACGATATGGGTATTACTGTGATTGTCTCCCCCTCTTTTATAGTAGGGTGCATACTCAGACCAGGAGCTTTAAATCGCACACATTGTCCGCGACGAAGAAGCTCAGTGCTCACATCAATAAATAAAGGTTGCGCGCAGCGTATCGCGGACTCTTTGCTGCGTTGTGCGTTAAGCGAAGAGTCGCGAGAATCGAATAAAGAGGACTGAGGGGATGGGCAGTGCAAAGGCTTTAATTTTTCATGCTTGGCCTGCGGTTTCCCACTGTTTATTACTTTATCCTCAGTCCTCATTACTCAATTCTCCAATTTCTGGATAAACTTAATCACTCGTTTATCAGGAACAAAGCTAAGCTCACAGCAGGGAACGGCTTTGGCAACCTTTCCCAAAAAACCGAGACTGAAGTCAACCGCTTCAGTTCTATAAAAAGAAGAAAAGCTGCAAGTAAAAAGGCGCTCTACAGCTTCAGCTTTTCTTTTCATGCGAATTGCGTTTTTTTGTCCTTTTTTCAAGAAATAGATTCTTGTCAAAGGGGCTCGTTCCGGAGAGGCAAACCCAGCATCGCCATGCCAGGGAGTTCCGTACATCCAGATCCTTTCCCCCGAATTCCGCAAAATTATTCGATCATCGCTGAGGACCTTCGCATCTGGTTCATCGTCCCAAAGTTGGGCCATAGTGCTCTTACCTGCTCCAGAATGGCCGACAAAAAGATGGCCGTTTCCCTGGGCATCCACGACACCGCTTGTGTGAAGTTCAATTCCTCTTCCCGACAGAAGAAAATTGTTTATGAGAAGCTCATCAAGCGGGTATTCTAACGGATAAATTGGTTTATCGTGGTCAAAGTAAGGACGGTGTAATAAAACTCCGCCCTTTGTGAAATCTTTCCTAACCCGGGCCACTTTATACGGAATCTTCCCTGAGGTCGGGGAAGCGAAGCGAAAATGATAGAAGCCGCAATCATAATACAGCTGCCAGAGGTTACCGGAATCGAAGAGCTTATCACCTGAAGTCTCTTTATCCAGCTTTTCCCAGGATGCCCATATGAATATGTCAGGATTCCTTCCGTTAGTGACAAACTTCTCCACTGAGCCGTCAATACTAAGCTTCAGCTTGGGGTCAGCAGAGGTAAGAGCTATAGTGACGTCAGCAATCCTAAAATAAACCCTGCTAACGCCCTCTTTGGAACAATCGTTGTTTTTAATTGTTAAAGTTTCAGCCATCGGCAGTTACCTCGCAAGAGAAAATATTCAGGGCTAGATACCAGTCCTCATTCCCGGAAATTTGCATTGTTAGCTAGCCCCCCTCAAGATCCAATGGTGTGACATACTAAGCCAACGTTGTCACAGGTTGAGACGACCGGTCCATAAGTAGTGTCATTCTTGCAAAATCCCAACACTGATTCTTGTGGTCTCAACGGAATTTGCTTCAGTTCTGGTTTCGAATAGGTCTTTTTTGATTTCTGTTCGAGGTTAGCTGTGCTTTCTTTCATGATTTTTCTCCTTTTAGTCTTCAGGCGCCTTGCAATGGCGATCCTTGATCGCCAATGGCTGGCTCCTGATCATTATTTACTGAGAGCTTATCGCTCGCAGCTATAGGTTTACCCTGGTGCAAGGGTCCAACTACCTGCATCAGGTCTTTATATTTACCGCCGCCTTTACAATATTCGCAGTCTTTTTTGGGCGGAACAGGAATGCCGAGGGCGTACGCACGCAGATGAGCTACGTGGCAGAGGAAATCTACCGGGACCTCTGGCTCTCCATTCTCCAGCTCTCCAAAGGCAGGGCACGCACCGCACAGGGCCTTTATCTTGCACTCCACACATTTAGTGTGCCTTGTGATCTGTTTCTTGCGCACCTTCAATAGAAATCGCTCCCATCCGTCATGAAAACTGCCCTGGCGCAAATCCCAGGCTTCACCGTGGGAAAGCACACAGATACTGGCCTTGCCAGAGGGATCAACGGCAAAGGCGCTGATTCCACCACCACATTGGTAGAGATCAGAACATCCCACAGCAGAAGGAGCAGGACCGTTGAATCGCTCTGCAAACTTTCTCAATTCGCTCACCCGTTTCGGGTCATGTAGATCCAGTGCCACAACTTCCTCTGGCGTAAGCCGCACGTTTAGCGGGCTCTGGGAGCAGTCAATCCTGGGATTGATCATGGCATCAAACTTAAACTCCAGCCCCAGCTCCTCTTCCGCATATCGTTTCATCTCCCATATCTCATGCTTGTTAATCGTGATAGCCATGGTCTTGAGCTTTAGAGGAAGGTCCCTTTCCATAAGAATTTTGATCCCCTGCATGCATCGTTCGTATGAACCCGGAATGCCCGTGACTCGCTCATAGGTTTCCTGGGTGCGGCCATAAAGAGTTATTTCAATGCCGAACGGTCGCCACTTGACCAGATAATCTGCTACCTTTGGAGTGATGAGCGTCCCGTTAGTAAACAGGCTTATGATAAAGCCCTTCTGCTTGGCATAAGTGTAAATGTCCAGGAAATCCTTCCTGGCGAAGATCTCTCCGCCCGTATACAGGAGCCACAGGCAGCCAGCCTCGCTAATTTCATCAAGGATACGACAGTGTTCATCATAGGTGAGCTCGCTTCTTCTGGCCTGTTTGTCGCTCAGGGGAAGGCTGTTGTAGCAATGGGCGCATTTTAGATTGCAGCGCTGGGTTATTTCTAAGGACGCGCTAACGGGGACTCGTTGGGCTACCACCCTCTGGTGAAGGTCAAGGCTCCAATCGCCATAATTTTGAATTTTCATTTCTCAATCCTTTTCTCGAACAATGTCATACGGCAATAAGCTTGTCCATAAACCGAAAAAATCTCTTTTATCTCTGTACGGGCAAGACGCAAATCAGACTTTACTCTGGACATATAACTAAAATTAAGGGAATTACCCCTGTAAGTAAATCGCCTTTGGGGATGAAATTTAGAGGTAACTTTCATCTTTTTATCTCACCTGGAAAGATGATTTACTCTCACCATTCACGAAGCGAGGGGTCAAACAGAGATAGTTGCGTTCATACAGAGGCACGCAGGTCTAATCAAACACACCTGGGGTTATCCCGAGAAAAGGGGGATTAAATAGGGGTTAAATGGGGGGCAAATAGGTGATAAATTAGGGGCGATATGAATCAAACAATGTACCGCCAGTTAAACGAGAGCCAAATGAGGGGAAAAAAGGAGAAATTTAGTAACCTTTGTTATTCAGTGATCTTGAGCTCAAATAAGAGGCAGATAAGTGCGGGCTTGATGAATCAAGCCCATACATTAAATATAAGAGTTCATTTTCTATAAAAAAGGTGGGTTTGATGAATCAAACCCCTACACAAGATAAGTTAAGCCGCTACAAATAATTGGCCCTTATTTATTTGCGTTTGACCGCTATTTATTTATGATATATAATTTTTGAAACCAATTGGCCAAACAAATAATAAGCACGGGCTTGATGAATCAAGCCCCTACAACAATAAATATAAGATTCCAATGAGAAAGTCTCGTATTAACTCCGAGACGCCTTATTAAATACGTGCACAACTGGTTCTCCTATCTTAAAAACGGTCTGTCAAGGAAGGTACCCGAAGACCGCCTCTCCGGCAAGGAGGGCTATTCTGGCCTCAGAGCTAACCTCCAGAACCTGCGCCCTTTTGTCAAACGGCATTGGTGGAAGGGCTTGCTGGGCGCAGGACTCATAATCTTCACCTCTTTGCTCGGCTTTCCTCAGCCCCTTATCATGCGGTATGTCGTTGATGACGTCATCCTCGACCGTCAAATGGGACTTCTTATCGGAGCAGTCCTTCTTCTTATGGGGATCTTTTTGGCGGAACACCTGGCAAATCTATTCCAGAAATACTATTTTGCCCGCTTTGAGCGGGAGGTCACACTCGACATCCAGAAAGACCTGCTTGACCATACTCTGAGTCTTCCAAAATCGTTTTTCGACGATAACCAGACGGGGTATCTGATGTCCAGACTGTCTTCTGACGTAGAAGGGCTGCGATGGTTTTTTTCCAGCACTATCGTCCACATCTTCAGTAATACCATTCGCTGTATAGGTGGACTAGGGCTCTTGTTCTATCTGGAGTGGAGGCTGGCCGTGGGTGTTCTGGTAATCCTTCCTTTTGTAGCTATCTCTGTGCGTTACTTTTCTGGTAAGGTTTACGCCTTGAGCCATCAGAGTATGGAAAAACAGGCTATGGTCTCGAGCGATTTCCAGGAGTCATTATCTTCAGTCTCTTTAATCAAAGCTTTCTCCTCGGAAGCTCGAACAATTGGGCGACTTATGTCCGGTTTAAGGGGCACATTTCAAATCTCGATGGAACAGTCCACGGTGAGTTCAGTTGCAAATTTTATAATCAATTCCACGCCTGCTGTAGCCAGAGGCGTCGTGCTGGCCTTGGGCGCTTATTTTGTGATCAACAACCAATGGACCCTTGGCTCTCTGCTTGCATTCCTTGCTTACCTGGGATACGTGTTCGGCCCAGCCCAATATCTAGCCTCTGCAAACCTTGAGCTGCAAAATGCACGAGCATCGCTGGAAAGAGTCTCGGCTCTTTTTGACATCGTCCCAGAAGAGAAAATTGGAGTCGGCAAAACCGTCGATAAGCTAAAAGGGGAGATCGAGTTTAAAAACGTCTCCTTTTCCTACGATGACCGCGAGCCTGTATTAGAGGATGTCTCCTTCCGTATCAATGCCGGAAAACATGTGGCTATTGTGGGGCCCAGTGGAGTGGGTAAAACGACCCTAATGAGCCTTATTCTCCGTTTTTATAAGCCTGTATCGGGTGAAATTTACTTCGACGGAAATCCAGCCACTGACTATGAAGTGGGTTCTTTACGTCGTCGGATAGGATATGTTTCCCAGAGCACACTCCTCCTGTCCGGTACTATAATGGATAACCTTCGCTACGGAAATCCCGAGGCAAACGAAAAGAAGGTCAGACAGGCCACAAAAGCGGCTGGCATCCACGAGTTTATCCAAAGCCTGCCAGAAGGCTATAAAACTGAAATAGGAGAAAAAGGAGTCAACCTCTCTGAAGGACAAAAACAGCGACTCTCGATCGCAAGGGCGCTGGTTAAAAACCCGGACATCCTGGTGCTGGATGAGCCAACCGCCGCGTTGGACAGCGAGACGGAAAAGTCTATCTTCAGCAGCCTTCCCTCACTTGTTCGGGATAAGACTCTTTTTGTGGCAGCCCACCGACTCTCTACTATCAAGGACTCAGATTCTATTCTACTTCTAAACGAGAACCGCCTTATAGCCGTCGGTACACACAAGTCACTCCTGGAGACAAACGAATACTATCGCTCGCTGGTTGGTTTCCAGCAAATATAGACTTAAACTTAGTCCTAGCTCCATAATGGAGATTAATCCAGGAGAGAATGTCATAGCACAGAACAAAATAAGATTTCAGCTCACTCACAACCTGAGACCTCTCCCCCACCTGCCAAATATCAAGAGTTACATCCCGATTGTAAATTTCTTACTATGCAGAAGATGGTGAGAGTAAATCATCTCTTTAGATGAGAAGAAAAGAAGAAAAATCATTCAAAAAATCATCTATAAAGGCTATTTACTAATATATAGATCTTTATTAATTGTAACTAGACCATGAGTCTATAATCAGACCAATAGGCTAGAGCGATGATGCTCAGTTTTAATATTGAAATTCAAGAGAATGGTTTTCCATTTAGGCGTACGCATACGATTATTCTAGGAGCGAAGGATTAACATGCGGATAAACTGGCAGAACCCGAAGCTTGTTTCTATTATTGTGGTTTTGGCAGTTATTATTATTGCTATTTTCCTAGGTAAAACTATTACCGGATATTCTTATAAAATTGCCATAGCACTAGCTTTAGGCAGCCTAATTTTTTTTGTAACGTTTCTAAATACGGATGCAGGACTTGCTGTATTGATCTTCTCGATGCTTCTTTCTCCAGAAATAATATTAGGCCAGATTCCGGGCAGAGATATAATCATCCGCTTTGATGACTTATTGTTGATAGTTATTACTTTAGCCTGGCTAGCAAAAGCAGCCATAAACAAAGGATTAGCCTTGTTTATAAAAACACCCCTTAATAAAGCCATAGGTGTTTATATACTAGTATGTCTAATCGCTACTTTGAGAGGTGTTGCTTTAGGATTTGTGATTCCTGAGAAAGGACTTTTTTATATCTTAAGATATATTGAATATTTCTTGCTTTATATATTGGTGGCAAATCATATTCACAGCAGAAAACAGATAAAATTCTTTCTTACTGCTTTTTTCGTAACATGTGCTGTTGTTTCTGTTTATGGGATAATACAAATTCCGCAGGGCATTAGAGTAAGTGCTCCCTTTGAAGGAAAAGTTGGGGAGCCCAATACTTTTGGTGGGTACTTACTCTTTATCTCATGCCTTGCAATAGGACTCCTTTTGCGAAATATTCCACACGGGAAAAGGTTAGCCCTTGTCGGTTTGGTTGCTTTAATGTTCGCTCCTTTTATATATACCCTGTCTCGTGCATCATATTTGGGCATTGCCTTTTCTTTTCTTACATTTATAATATTGAGCAAGAGAAAATTATTTTTGTTTGCAGCGATGATGGCGATAATATTATTAATGGCGCTGATAAAGCCAGAAGCGGTATTTTCTAGAGTCGAAAGCACATTTCAAGAAAAAAATCCAGACTTAGCAAGAATTTTTGACATCTATCTCGATGAATCTGCTTCCGCAAGAATTTTTAGTTGGCAAGATAGCTTTGAAGCCTGGAAAAAGAATCCAATTCTAGGTCGAGGAATAACAGGGCACGGATTTATGGATGGACAATACATCCGTACCCTTCCCGAGATAGGCGCTATTGGCCTATTAGCATTATTATGGCTTTTTTGGTCAATTATTAAGCATTCTTTTAATATCTATAAAGAAATGGATGATGAATTATACAAAGGTCTTACTCTTGGCTTTATAGCTGGTTTTATTGGCCTAGCTATTCATGCTATCACTGCCAATACATTCATTATACTTCGTATTATGGAACCTTTCTGGTTTATCGCGGCAATAATTATGATGCTGCCAACGCTAAAAGAAGAGTCATTATAAGCAAACGAAGCATCGAAAGAGCAATTAGCATGATGTAATGGAATTAAAGAATAACAATAGAGAATGGTTAAAACCGACTGAAAGTCTATCTCAGCGAGCTCTTCGTGGCGGCATATGGGTCTTTGCACTCCGCATTATTAATAAGCTACTCAGGATAATCCGTTCGGTCATACTCGCCAGGCTATTAACACCGCACGATTTTGGGCTAATGGGGATTGCTATTTTAGTCATGGTAGCTTTAGAAACTTTCTCAGAAACAGGTTTCTACATTGCTCTCATCCGAAAGAAAGGAAATATCGATGATTACTTAGATTCTGCTTGGACAGTGCTGGTTATTCGGGCCATAGTACTATCCGGAATCCTCCTTGCCGTCGCACCATTGATAGCAGAGTTTTTTGATGCGCCAAGAGCCGCAACCATTGCGCGTGTTATCGCAGTTGGCGTGCTTTTTAAAGGATTTATGAATCCAGGCGTAATATATTTTCACAAAAATCTGGAGTTCAATAAGCTGTTTTTTCTTCAAGTCTGTACTAACATCGCCGACCTTTCAGTAGCCATCTCTGCAGCTTTGATTTTACGAAGTGTTTGGGCACTAGTCTTTGGATTTATGGCAAGCCACCTTGTGGGCTGTATAATATCATACATAATAAATCCCTTTAGACCCAAGATGAAAATGGACTGGGAAAAAATCAGAGAGTTGTTTAAATTTGGAAAGTGGATTCTTGGTTCAAGCATCCTTGTATTTTTAATCGCCCAAGGTGACGATGCTTTTGTGGGGAAGATTATAGGTGTAACAGCACTTGGTCTTTACCAAATTGCTTATACCTTATCTAATCTTGCTGCTACAGAAATATCAGAGACTCTTTCTATCGTTACTATTCCTACTTATTCTAAAATACAAGATAACCTTAATAAATTAAAAGATGCTTATCTCAAAGTATTGCAGGTCACTGCTTTTATTTCTATACCCTTATCGGGAGGAATATTTGTTCTTGCCCCGGAGTTTACCAAAATTTTCCTTGGAGATAAATGGATGGGAATGGTACCTGCAATGCGAGCACTGGCTTTAGCGGGTCTGGTAAGGTCAATAGCATCAACATCAGTACCAATATTTTATGCTGTTGGAAAACCAAGAATAGAAACGAAGTGGCAAATTATCCGCTTATTGGCGTTAGCTGCATTGATCTATCCTCTATCCATTAAATGGGGAATATTAGGGACATCGATTGCTGTATTTTTATGTATTTTCGTTTCAAATATAGGGTTCAGTCTCAACGCTATAAAAATCACAAAATGCGGTGCGATAAATTTCTTCAAACTAATAATTCTTCCATTGGTAAACGGAATAATCGTCGTGTTTTCCATATTTGCTTTGAAAAATTTTATCAATACAACAGGAATTTTAAGCTTTCTTCTGCTTATTTGCACAGGTGTTTTTATTTATCTTGGCATAACGTATCTTTTCGATATATATTTAAATTATGGAATGCAATCACTAATAAAGGAAAACATAAGGTCCCTTAAAGGAAACTGAGTCAGGAAAAGAATCATAAAAAATATTGAACGTCTAACCTCGTTTAAACAAATTAGTTCTGCAGAGGATGGAAAGAGGCTTTATAAAATCTTGTAAAGAAAATGGCTGCGGAATCTAGAAAATTTACTTTTTTCATAATTGCCTATTGGCATGACCCACGATTCAAAAGAAAGGTAGGGGGGCTAATCCGAATTTTCGAATTGGCTGATAACCTGACAAGGTTGGGTAACAAGGCTGTACTGTTCCTCCCCAAAATTGGCTTTCCAAAAAAACAGACTATCGCTAAAGTAATAGAGATTCCTTTTATAGACCTTCCTCTGTTAAGACTCCTTTCCTTTCAATTTATATCCACTCTGATTCTATTTGGAAAGCTAATTGCGCATGTAGATTTTCTTTATGTTCGCAAGATGGATTCCTTCATTCCTATGATTATGGCAAAGTTATTCAGAATACCTATCATTTTTGAGATCCCGAATGACCCATATTTGGGTTATCAATCAATTGGTAAAATAAAGCGTTTTCTTGAAAAAACAATAGACAAATATTCCATGAGGCTATCAGATGAGATTATTGTTCTTTCGCAGTGGAGCAAACGGAGATTGAACAGGATAGGAGGATTTCCACTTTCTAAGATAATGGTCTTACCCAGTGGAACAGATACCAAGCTTTTTAAACCCTTAAAAAAGAAGGAGTGCTGCCCTAAACTGGGCCTTGAGCCATCATTCATTTACATCGGTTTTGTTGGCTCCTTCTTTATTTATCAGGGAATAGATACGTTAGTGGAGGCGGCACCCCATATACTGGAGAAATTTGCCAAAACTCGCTTTTTGCTTGCAGGAGACGGTCCGATGATGGACACCTGGCGAAATAAGGTAAAAGAGAAAAGGCTTCGATATGCCTTTATATTTACTGGTCAGGTTCTATACAAAAAAGTACCGAATTATATCGGTGCTATGGATATCTGCGTTGCTCCCCATCAAAAAGATAGCAACCAGGCCTCTCCTGTAAAAATTTTCGATTATATGGCCTGTGGTCGTCCCGTCGTAGCCAGTAATATCGACGTAGTGAGGGAGATTGTTGGCAAAAGCGAATGTGCATTATTAGTAGCTCCACAAAAGGTTGATAACTTAGTTAAAGGGATTATCTCCTTAATTGAAGATGAGGAAAGACGGAAAGAAATGAGCATCCGGGGAAGGGAATATGCAGTCTATAATTTCGACAGAAAAAAAATTATAGAAGATTTTTTATCTAATATACAAAGATTAAAGGCCAAATGAACATCTTTTGATTAGAGAATAATTTATAGCTTAGGACTTTTAATGAAAGACTCAAGATCAATTCATGATGAGGAATGGCGAACTGGATGGAAATCTCTTGATACAGCATTAGATCAAGAACAAAGGTTTCAATTTGTAAGCGAAACAGTATCTTCTTCTGCCCCTAAGATGATTTTTGACCTTGGCTGTGGAAACGGTTATCAAGCAGAGATTCTAAAAAAGGCGATGCCAGGAGTAATTGTCAAAGGCTGCGATATTTCCCCTGCAGCAATTGAAAAGGCGTCGAAACGAATGGACTTATGCTATGTCTTGGACATTGACAGCTCTAATCTGCCAGAAGATAATGGGTCTTACGATTTTGTCCTCTGTATTGCAGTTTTAGAGCATTTGTATGATGTTTATCACGCTATAAAAGAAATATATCGAATTCTTAAACCAGGAAAACACACATTAATTCAGGTACCTAACCTTTCTTTTTGGAAATTTCGTTTTGAAATGCTAAGGGGAAAGATTCCTTATATATTGCGCGACCAGAGGCATCTTCACAGTTTTAATAAAGGATTTATACTTGAGAGACTAGCCAATTTAGGATTTACAGACTTTCATGTTTATGGACAGAGGCATAGGATTAAATGGCTTGCTTCTCTATCTCCTTCTCTTTTCAGTGAGGATATTTTTGTTTTGGCCACAAAGAATATTTCTAAATCCTTAAGTACAAAAAAATAAGCAGCTTTTTTAATGAGGATAATTGCATCTATAATAATGAAAAACTTCAATGAAAAATCTATTGAAAAATTTGTATAACGAATTTACTCGGCCCATTCGAGAAAAATGGATTGGGACACTCCAAGCTGCTGCTGTGGTTAGAAGTCTCTATCTTACCAGCACTTTGAAAAAATACATCTCACAAAACAAGAAATACAAGATTTTGGATGCAGGAAGCGGAGCGGAGGGCCCGTTAACTATTGTACAGGCCAGGCGTTTTAGTCAATGTGACTTTGTAGCCGTTGATCTATATCAGAACTCTCCTTTAGAGCTACACCTTTCCCTTCCTCCGAATATCATATTTATCAAAAAAGATCTATTTCAATATTCAGCAAAAAATCAATACGACATAATAATTTGCTTTGATGTCTTAGAGCATGTTGAAAATTATAAAAGGCTGTTGATACTTTTTAATGAATGGATTAAACCGGACGGCACATTGTTACTGCATACTCCATCACTTCATCAAATCAGATTTTTGACAAAAAACAAGGTTTTACAAAATTCGAACGAGAAACAGCGTTTAGGAGATTATCATGTAAGGGAGGGATTTCAGCTGGAGAAAATACTAAAAGATATTGAAAATATTGATTTCAAAATTTTATACAGTAGATACACATTTTCTTCCCTGACATGGCTTTTCAAAGAACTTTTTTCAATAGGTGAAAGCAAGTCTGTGCCAGGAATAGGTATTATGATATTTCCATTTATCTTCCTCAGCGCCAAAATTGAAAGCTTTTTAAAGCTCAGAAAAGGTAATGGGATTTTTATTGTGGCCAAAAAGTTGACAGAGAAATTGCATAACTGAAAATACCGACTTGTATTATGTATAACAAAACTCCTACATTCATTTCGACAGAAGAAATCAAAATCCTAAAAAAAAGAAAATTACCTTATTATAAAAAGGTCTCGGCAAAATAAATGATCTTTGTCTATAATTTAATTCCTTATTGCACCAAAAGCTACTATTAAAGCACCCTTATTTTTCTTCTTTATAATCCATTGGAATGGAATGAATATAAAAAACAATAATTTTCTAAAAATCCTGACAACTGTTTTTCTATATAATTCAAACAAAAAATTGTTTATTTCGTTATATCCAATTAAACTATCAATAAAATAACAATTTGGCTCCCATGTATCAAAATAGATAGGCTTCAAGTTAGCTAATTCTAAAGTCTTTTGTAAAGTCTCTGGTGAAAAAAAGTATAAATGATCTCCTGGGGTCAACCAATCCCAGTTTTTGTTCTTAATCTTTGCTATATAGCTATCTATATTTGGAACTTGGATGCAGATAATACCTGATGGTTTCAGATACCTTTTCGTTGATTGAAGGAAGTTTACAGGATCAACTACATGTTCAACAACATCCCATAAAGTAATAACATCAAATGAATATGTATCAAAATATGAATTCTCAAGTTTTCCGATTAGAATCTTATCACCGAATTTATCCTTAGCATAGCCTCCTGTTATTGGATTTATTTCTATCCCATATACATCCCAACCTCGTTTCTTAGCTACTTCCAAGAAAAAGCCGTAGCTACATCCGATATCTAATATTTTCCCCTTTTCTGGTTTAGACTTTTCTATTATTTTCAGCTTGGCATTGAACCAGCGTTTAAAAAATCGCTTATCTTTAAAGTATCTCTTTCTGTAATCCGCCGAAGAATAAATTGATTGGCTAATTCTTTCTCTTTCTTGTTCATCTGGCATAGGCGATACGCGAATTAGACTACAAGATGAACATCTAATCAACGAGTAGGAGTTTAGCTTATATAAATTTTTGTATTTTGCACTTCTACAGAGAATGCATTTCTGTTCAAAGTTTTCCATTATTGTTAACACCACCAGATTGGTGCTTCAGTTTGATATTTGCCATAATCACAATCTTCACAGAGTCGAATTTCATAATGTTTACCTTTAAGATGCAAATTTCTTAATTTGGTAATTTTTTCACCAGTCCATATTTCCTTAATAGATTGTTTCCTAATATCTCCAATGACAATTTCTCCATCATAATCAAGACAACAAATAACCACATCACCAGTATTAAGGACTGTAAAATTATACCATAATCTTGAACAGGGCATACGCTCGCATATCATATGCCTATCAGTGTTTTTATCTTCCGCCGCTCCTCCCCAATTGAGATACGGTTCTATTGTAACTTTATCTACAACAGGAGCCCACTTCTTAACGAATGACTTTACACCATTTGAAGTCTGTTCCATCTCAATTATGGAAATAGTTATACTAGGTTTTACTTTTTTCAATGAATTTCGTTTGTTTGCTATCTGAAAGATATTATTTTGTACCTGATCAAAACTAAGTTTCCTCCGTATGCGCTCATATGTTTCCTTTGAAGTACCATCAAAGCTTATATTGATCAAATCTGGCTCTATTTTAACTAACTTATCAATATTTTCCATATCTAATAGAGAACCATTTGTGAAAATTCCAATTTCTATATCAGGTAATCTCTTCTTAGTATATGTCAGATAATCCTCCCACTTCGGCGTAAGGAAAAGTTCACCATTAAGAAAAGGAAAAAAAGTTTTAACAAACTTACTATTTTTTGCACAATCATCAACTACTTTTTTATACGATTCAAAATCCATATGACCTTTTTTCCTCGTTATCCTGCTATGAGGGCACATTATACAATCAGCATTGCATGCAGTAGTAGTCTCGACTTGTATAATCTGTGGATATAGTTCGAGTTTTCTTCGTTTGACTTTAGCTATACTTTTTTTAATTCTTGGTGCAGTATTAAATATATTGCTTGCTATACTTCCTGTGACTTTTTTTAATTTGATTTGAGATCTTCTCTTAATGTTTGACATTTCACAACATACTTTTAATAAGATTACGATATGTAACTAGATTTTGCTTACATATACATAAAAAAAATGGCAACCGGTTTCCAGAAGATTTTACCTATAGCACCCCCTAAAAATCAAGATGTTTCTTATCATTTCCAGAGATAAAGATTTAATCTTTGGAAAAATACTTTCTTCATAGTTCCTTTTCATCCATACTGACTTCTTTTCTACTGGATGTCAGTATAGAATTTCAACTGTGAGTATTGCGATGTATTGATATTTTCGAGCCTACGATGTATAGATATATGAAAAACAGCGTTTGTTATGCGCAATAAGATCTCTTTATCGATTACTTCCAATCAAAATCCTGAAAGAAAGAACTATGTTTCCAGATTTTTAAGAAAGATTGCAAGTGTTGGCCCCTTGGTAGGCATAGTCTCTCGATCCACGCGGCCCCCGGGTATCAGCGTAATCATGAGAGTAAAAGATGAAAAAGACTGGATTAGACCTTCTATTAAATCCATAAAAGGCATAGCAGATGAGATACTGATTGCTGATAACGGTTCGACTGACGGCACCTTTCAAATTCTCGAAGAGATAGCTTCTCACGAAAAAGGATTGATTAAACTCTGGCGATGTCCTGATTTGGATCACTGCTCCCTTTCAAACTTTGCTTTAGAGAAAACAACTTTCCGTTGGGTATTCCGGTGGGATGGAGATATGGTAGCTCACACAACTGGAAAGTATAACATTTCTAATCTTCGGGAACGCATCCTCTCTCTTGATTCCCGACTTTATTATCTTATTTATCTCCGTTATATCAACCTTTCTGGAGATCTCTTCCATCAAGATCCAAAAGAGATGGTTCACATAGAAGAGTATATTCATACTTTCTCTGAAAGTGCACGATATGTTCATCCAAAGGCTTTTGAGGCCATTAAGGTTCCTAAATATTACCGCATCCTATTTTGGTACGAGCCTTACAGCTTTCATGTCAATATAAAACCAGCAAGGCGAATGCTCCTTCGGTATTTCTGGGCGGATTGGATGGAGCTAAAAGATTATCAAAAGTTTCCTTCTATCGAAGATTACGTGAATGATAAAATGGAGCGGGCATTTGGAACAAACTCATGGGCAGAGGCACAAACTATCTGCATCCAAAGAGATTGTAGTGATTACATACCTTATGATCATGAAATATTTGGCCCCTATCCTGATCTGTTGAAGCCTTATCTTGACAGTCCAAAATATCGGCTAAAGTATAAGGATGGTAAAATTGTGGGGAGAGATGAAGATTGAATTATAAATAATATAAACAAGGAATAATAAGTAAAAAAAATTAAAGGAATATAGGTAAAAAGGATTAAATATCTCTCTCAAGGAATCGAATGTCGAATATGAGATGTAAGATACTTTATGTTATAGATAATATTGAGTTTGGAGGTGGAGAAAGAGTTTTTAGCCAGATAATAAGAGGGTTGAACAAGGAAAGATTTAGTGTGTTTGTAGCCTCTAATCCTGGGGGAATATTTGAGAAGAAACTTATGGAAGTTGGTATCAATATTGATCCCCTTGATATGACCCACCGATATAATATAGGCACTATTTCACAATTAAAGAAGATTATTAAGACAAGAGATGTTCAAATCGTTCATAGCCAGGGAGGAAGAGCTGATTTTTTTGCCAGAACAGCTGCAAGAATTGCAAATGTGCCAATTATCATCTCTTCTATGGCTATGCTGGTGGAAGGTTATGATGTAAGTATCTTGAGAAAGGGCCTATATATCTTAATAGATAGATGGACTGAGAGATGGGTTAACAAATTTAT
>JABAOF010002146.1_pt4 | contig 21052 bp, 45 predicted proteins | sample 7062171 | NCBI WGS metagenome assembly JABAOF01 (sample SAMN14538628, study PRJNA623070) | marine sediment metagenome | biome: marine biome [ENVO:00000428]; feature: marine pelagic biome [ENVO:01000023]; material: deep marine sediment [ENVO:00002113] | place: India: Gulf of Khambhat ...
GTGATGTTGCAGCAGGGCAATTATTTTTCCAAACACCAACTGATCTTGCACTTGGTTTGCCAACACAAATCCAGCCAGAAAAAATTACAACTGAAATAAGAGTGGCAGCAGGTGAGCAGCCAATACTTACACCTGAGCAAAAAGAAGGGCCAGTTTCTATTGTGCAAGCAGGTGTTGGTGGTGTGCCATCACTAAGTGCAACACAACCCATTACAGCTTTCTTAGGACAAATTGAAAACAGAATTGGCAGTTTTATTAAACAACAAGAGCAGGTTGCAGAGTTATCAACAAACCCAGTTACAAGAGGTTTGGCAAGTCTTAATGTTGGTATTGGTAAATTGGTTGAATTAGGTTTTTCAACATCACCTGTTGGCATTGCATTAAAGACTGGATCGTTAATTGAACAGGCTGAGAAAGAGAAAGTACCAAAGAAATTCTTAGAGCAGGCCCAAGATGATTTGTTTAATACAATTTCAGTACAAAAACAAATTGCAGAAAAATCACCAAACCCAGTTGAAAGAGGGCTTGCAAACCTAACAGCAGGTGCAGCAGGCATTGGTGAGCAGTTGGCAAGTGATGTTGCATTTGGCATCAATATACTAACTGGATTACAACAAGAGGCCAGAAGAGTATCTATAAGGGATGGTGAATTTGATTTGGCAAAAGCATTAGAGCCAAAAGAAAATGATATTTTTGTTTCAGAAACACTTGCAAATGTTGCAGCAGGCAAAGGCATTGAGGGTATTTTCAAATCAAGTGGTTTCATTACATCAGGTGATCCACTTGGTGTTTTACAATCATCATTTGGGCCAGCAGGTGCAGCCATTGCAAAGAACATTGAAGAAAGAGGGCTTGCAGCTGGCATTGGTTCTATTGCTGGGATTTTGTTACCGTTTAATCCAAAGGCAGTTGTACCACTAAGAGCAGGTGTTGGAAATCTTGGCCAAAAAGGTTTGATTAAAACACTTGAGTTGGGTGTGCCATTAACAAAAGGCCAAAGAAAAATTACACTTGCAACACAACTTGGTACTGATCCAAGTAAAAGTTTGGTTAGAAATCTATTTGCAAGAGAGGGTGATGTTGTACTTGGTGGGCCACTTGGTAAAAGAAATATTGAGAAATTATCAAAGCAATTACAAACAGCAGGTAGTGAAGAGGCACTTGCAGGTACAAGAGGCATACAACTTTCAACACTTGAGGGTTTGGGTTTAGAGATAGCTCGTGATCCTAGAATACAACAACAATTAGTAAGACAGGGCCAAGCATCAGCTATTGATATTGCATTTTTCAATAAATCTGATGAACTTGCTCAAAAGGTTAAACAAACTATTGATGAGGGAATTGGTGAACAATTACAAACTCTTGAAGAGGTAACAAAAGGCCAAGAGCCTATTGTAACATCAGTTTTACCAAGCCGATTTGTTGAGCAGGGTTTAGCAGGTGAAAGTAAAACTGTTGCACAATTTCTAAAAGAATTTAGTGGTGATATTGGTGGTGGGCTTGCTCAGAAATTTGTATCATTACAGAAATTTCCAACAGGTGATATTGATTTGCCATTTCAAAAAGCTATTAGAGAGGCACAAAGAGCAGCAGGTGAGGGTACAAAATTACAAACCAAATTATCAGAGGCTGCAAAACTTGAATTACCTGAGCAGTTAAAACTTGATCCATTATTTGAGCCAAGAGAGTTTAAGATTAGTTTAGCACAAAGAGGGCCAAAAGTATTTGCAAAAGGTGGCCCACAAGAGCAAATTGCAAAAAACTTTGAAGAGGATGCAAAAGAGGGATTTGCAAAGGTTGCAGAAGTTTTAACAAAAAAAGATGTACCTATTGGCACAACTGGATCATCAAGTGGCCAAAAAACAGAAGTTGTTTTTGGTGTGAAAGATGCACTAAAAGGTAGAATAAAAGTACAATTACCTTTTGGTGTTGGTGCAACAAAGGTAGAAAGTGTGCAAACAGCAATTTTTAAAAATCTAGCAAGTACAGTTTCATTACAAAAAGTTGGTGTAACTGATGCCACACCTGTTGGATCAAAGATTGATTTTCTTAAAGGTACAAAAACAAAAACAAGTGAGGATATTCTACCATCAACAAAAGAGGGCTTTTCAATAAGGCCACCTGATTTTAGATTGAAAGAATTTGCAAGATTGCTTGGTGAGGGCCAGTTGGTTGATTCACTTGCATTTGTTACTGCAAAGAAAAATCCAAAACTTGCAGCAGAAATACAACAACTAAGGCAAGATTTGAGAGAATTAGTACCTGTTGATATTGATCTTGATAAGTTTGCAAGAGAGGCTGCTGCTGATGTAACAGATATTGTACCACCAACACCAAGTGCAGCAAGCCAAGCAGCATCAAGTATTGGTGGTGTTGTAAAAGATGTACCATTTACACCTATTCAAGCAGGTAAGACTTTGGTTAATACAAAAGATATTGGTGATTCTATTGCAGGTAAAAAAGAGGGTGAATTGGTTGTTTTTCATACAACATCACCAAGTAAGGCAAAAGAGATAATTAATAATCCTAAAACATTTTTCAAAGAGGATGAGATATTTTTTACAGCATTAACAAAAAGTGATGCTGAAAGACTTGCAGCAAACAAAGGTGCAACATTAAAAATTACATTAAATAAAAATATTAAACATATTGGTGATGAAAGCAAATTTGGTACTGAGCAAACATTTGGTAGATTCCCAACAAGAAGATCATTAGGTAAAAATGAAATTAATTTTGATCCTGATGAGGTTGTTTTTAATTCAGGATCAGTAATTAAAAAGATTGAAAGAGCATCACCACAAGATGCAAAAATTACCAAAAGAGATCAAATCAATAATTTTAAACAAGTTTCAGGTGTTAGTGAAGAGCTAAATATTCAAGCTGTAAATAACAGATTTGCAAAAGTTGTTACAGATAACCCAGCACTAGAAACATCAGCAACACTAAGAAAAGTAATTGATGATACAAATTTTTCAGTTGCAGGCATTGATAAAAAACAAATCTTTCAACAAATTGCAGATAATTTTGATCTTAAACCATCAAGTACCAAATTATTAACAGGTTCTAAAAAACCACCAACAACATCAAAATCATTGGCAAAAGCACTTGATAGTTTAGATACTGTTAGTATAAAACCAAGTGTAAGCACACCTGTTGCAAAAGATTTACAGGGTTTTGCAGGGCCAACAATTAAAGATTCATACTTGAATAGTGTAACAAGTAAAACATCAAAACAACCATCAAAGGCAATAACATCAAGTTCATTGTTAAGAGGGCTTGATAGTTTAGGATCACTTTCTGGATCAGTAAGCACTAAATCACCAACAGGTTTGCCAAGTACAAGTTCATTAACATCACTTGGGCCATCACCACCATCACCACCAAGTATCACAGGGCCAAGTGTAACACCACCAAGTTTATCACCACCACCTAGTAAAAAACCACCAAGTACAAGAGGGCCACCATCAATAGCAAGGCCATCATTGGTATTTGGTAAATCAAGTGTTTTGTTAAAACCACCATTACTAAGAGTACCACCATTAATCAAAATACCACCAAGTAAGGATGATAGATTAACAAAGAAGCTACCAATTTATGCAACACAATTAAGATACGTTGCTGATCCTGCTGATCCATTGAGAGTAGGTGTATTTGCAGCAGCAGGTGTTGGCCAGTTGGTAAGTGGCAAGGCTGATATTTTCAAAACGATTGATAAGCAACTTGCAAAGGCAAGGCAATCATCAAAGGCAGTTGTACCACTTGGTGAAAGAATTGGTATTGAAAGAGCTAGAATTGGGCAAGGGCCAAGAAAGAAATCAAACAGAAAATCCAAGTCTAAATCAAAGAAAAGAAAAAGATGATTGATATTGTTTTACAGTTTGGTATTGCAGGCGTATTCATTGTTTTGCCATTGATTTGGATTTTCATAACTGATTAATAGTAGTGATCTTTTTATCAAAATTAAATGAGTGATAGAAAAACTATCAAAATTCAATTTACAAGAAAAGAATATGATATGTTACTCAAGATGGCAAAACTGTTTGATTTATCACCTGAGCAAATAATACATGATTGCATAAAAATAAACTATTTTAGAAATACAATTAATGATGGTAGAACAGGTATGAAAAAATGAAAAAAGCAGTTCAACATCTTTCTCAGATAAATATTCAAGATGATTATGAAACACCAACACCTTTGTATAATTGGGCTTGCAGGCATTTCAAAGTAAAACCTGTAATTGATGTTTGTGGATCAAAGAAACATCACAAAACACCAACCTATTTTGTTAAAGATGCACTAAAAGAACAATGGAATAAACCTTTTTGGTGCAATCCACCATATAGTAAGGTAAATGAATTTATCAAATATGCTTATGAGCAGCACTTAAAACATAATGTTAATGGTTTAATTCTTGTGTATGCCAAAGTAGATACAAGGTGGTTTCACAAATATGTACAAGGCAAAGCAGAAATTTATTTTATCAAAGGTAGAGTTAAGTTTTGGATTAATGGAAAAGAAACAAAACATCCAAGCCCATACCCAAGCATGATAATTTGTTATAGAAAATCAAAACCAAAAACAAAGAGGCTGGGCATGATTGATTAGAGATAATCTTGATAATTTTGTTCGTGATGCTTTTCTTTATTTGATTTACGTCTATGATTACGAGTTTTGTGTTGAGTTGGCATTTATCGATAAGTATTCACAAAGTGAAATTTCTGTAATGGATTTCTTAAGATATAATTGTGATTACAACTACTCACCAAAAAAGAATACTGGCCAAGCAAGAGTGATTTATGATTGAACAGGGATCAATGGATTAATACTTATCAAACTGATAAGACAAAAAAGCAGGCAGTTGTTGCACTAAGGGCTTTTGATAGATACCTGCAAGCAGTAATGATTGATGAATTAAAGTTGTTTGAATTAATCAGGCATAATGATACTGAGAAATATCAAACTGTACAAATGATGATTAACTTTTGGAAAGAACAAAAGATTAGTGCAAGTTCAATTAAGAATTATTGGAATTTTATAAAAAACTATTGGTGGCATAATGATGTTAAAACTTTCAAAGAGGATTTAAAAGCATACGTTAAATTTCCAAAGATATTGAAAAGGATGCCAGAGCCACTTGAGAAAAAAACAATCAAACTATTGGTTGATAATGCAGAGCAACCTTACAAAACTCATTATTTGGTTTTGGCATCTAGTGGTATGAGGATTGATGAATCACTAAACTTTTCAGAAGTAAATATTGAATGGGGTAATTGGAATGAACAAAGGCCAACAAGAATAGTATTAACACCTGAGATTACAAAAGGATCAGTTGGTAGAGAGGTATTCATTTCTCAAGAGGCAAGTGAAATGCTTGAAAAATACTTTGATGATTATCTAAAACTAAAACCAACTATTGCAGAGGCATACTTTAACAAGTTAAGAAAGCAACTTGGATTAACAAAAAAGTATTCTAATGATTGGAATTACCATGTACAGATTCATGCTTTCAAATCTTTCTTTATGACTTGGGCTGAATATGTACATGATCACAAATATTCAAATGCTGTTGGTGGGCATGGTGCTTACTTGCCAGAATACAACAGATTGCCAAGAATTACCAAAGAGCAAATGTATTTAAAATTAGAGCCTTATGTGAGTATATATGAAAAAAGCCAGATTGCCAAAATTAACTGAAAGAGAAAATGAAATTTCAGATGATACAATCAAAAAGTACATCTTGAATATTTTAAAAGATGATACTGATGATCCTATTGAAAAACAAGTAGTATTAGAAATCTTGCAGAAACTAAACAGTAAAAACTAAAAACCAAAACAGGCTTTGATAGGAAAGGGCATCTTGGCAATGATAGCCTGTTTTGATTTAATTTTTCTCAACAATGGATATTATTAAGACTTTGTTGAATTTTTAATAATATGCGATCAGAATTACGGTAATTTACAATAATAAAATGAAAAGTACCGTATTGGTGAGTACCGTTTTTTTCACTTACTGATTTCTACAAGATACCTTTGTGCCTGTTTGTAGCTTAGTATCTTCCTTTTTCTAAAACTTGGCAGGCTAAAATGATAAAACCAATAATTAGCCCACAAAGTTTTCAAAAAAAGATGATACGGAGCTACAAAAGCGATCAGAATTTTCATACAAAACCAAGTGGGATCAATGGTTCTAAAAAACCAAGTAAAACCGATCAAAACCATTGCTTACTGATCTCAACGATATTTTAAAAAACCTTATTAAAATCACAACCTATTCAAAAAAATGGAAACTGGGCTAAAACCGATTTGCATTTTATGTGGATCAGATCAAATTATTTCAATAATCGGATCAGGGCATTTGCATTGTTTGGATTGCAAAAGAAATTTCCAGATGGTGCAAAAAGATGTATGAAGAATTAACAGCAGCACAACTTGCAGAAAAACTTAGAGAAAAAAATGTAAATGTAATTCCATTACAACCAAGATCAAAAATACCTGCTGATAGTTGGAAATTATATCAAAAAGAAAAGTACAATGGCACAATACCACCTGAGGATAATTATGCTTGCTTGTGTGGTGAAATTTCTGATAACTTAGTTGTAGTTGATATTGATAAGACAACTGATGAAACTATTATTGATAAAATATTACCAAATGCATTAGATAACACACTTGTTGTTAAAACAGGATCAGGTGGTTATCATATTTACATAAGAGTAATGAGATTACCAAACTCAGCAAAACTTGATGCTAATGGTATTCATATTGATGTGCAAGCAGAGGGCAAATATGTTGTTGGTGCTGGATCAATACATCCAAATGGTAAAAGGTATGAAATAATATCAAATACAACTGATATTGATCATGGTGATTTTCAAAAAATTGTTGTTAATCTTGAAAAGTTAGGATTTCAAGGTTCAAAAGAAAGTGCTGGCTTGCTTGCAGCAGGTGGTATTGATACTGGCAACAGGCATACAGCAGCAATAAGATATGCAAATCATTTGTTGTTTAAGGTTGGTGTAACTTATGATAATTTAAAATTTGAAATGAAAAGATGGAATGAATCAAACAATCCACCATCAGATGAAAATGAAATTTTACAGGTTTGTGAGGATTGTTACAAATACTTTCAAAAAGAAAATGTTAAGCAACATCAAAAATCAATTACTGGCAAAGATGCCAAAGACAAAAAGCCAGATGATTGGGCTGATGAAATCATGTTGGAATTTCACCTTAAGACTTTAAGAGATACTGATGAGTTGTTATTTTATCAGAATGGAATTTATCATTATGATCCTGTTCATGCAATAATCAAAACAGAATGTGAAAAAATCATACCTGATTGTAATGAAAGATTGGTGAATGAGATAATCAAAAAGATCAAAAGGCGTACTTATGTTTCAAGAGATGATTTTGATGCCAATGATTCTATTATTAATTTAAAAAATGGTTTGTTTGATCTTGAAAGAAATGAATTAAAATCTCATTCACCAAATTATCTTTCTTTTATTCAGTTGCCAGTTAATTACAATCCAGATGCAATACCAAGTGCCTTTGTTAAATTCTTGAAAGAATGTTTGCCAGAGCCAAATGATTTGTATTTGTTAATTGAGGGTTTTGCAAATTGCCTTTTGAAAAATAGTAACTTTGAAAAAGTGTTTATGTTAATTGGTGAGGGTGCAAATGGTAAATCAACTTTCTTAGGAATTATGAACAGGGTACTTGGCAAAGAAAATGTTGCTGCTGAAAGCCTGCATGATTTAACTTATGAAAGATTTGCATTGGCATCACTATATGGCAAGATGGCCAACTTGCATCCAGATATTGAAAGCAATGAATTGAAACATACAGGATTGCTTAAGGCTTTGATTTCAGGTGATCCAATTAATGCAGAAAAAAAATACTTACCATCATTCAAGTTTGAAAATAAAGCCAAACTCTTTTTCTCAGCAAATCGATTTCCTGAAACTGTTGATCAATCAAGTGCATTTTTCAGGCGATTTATTATAATTGATTGGCAAGTATCTTTTCTAAACAGGGCTGATACAAATCTTAAAAATAGAATCTGCAATGATCCAGAAGAGATTGCAGGTATTTTCAATATACTTGTTAGAATGATCAGGCCATTACAAAAGAGAGGCAAGTTTAGAGATAACAACAACATACAGGCATTAAGGAAGAAATGGAATGAAAAGGCAAATCCAATTAGAAAATTCATTGATGAGTATTTGCACTTTGGCCATGATTATTATCTTTCAAAAACTTTGGCTTATGAAGAGTATGGCAAGTTTTGTGAAACAAACAATGCAGTAAAAGAAAGTGCTGTAATGTTCAATAGAACATTAACAAAACTTGGTAACTTACAACAAGGATCAAAACGAATTGACAACATACCCACTCATGTATTCTTAGGTTGCTGTTTAAGATCACAATTAAGAAATCTTAATGATACTGAAACTCAGAGGCAAGAAAAACTTTGAATGATGAAAAGTGTGAAATATGCAAAAAGAAAAAAGGCAATGGCCAAGGTTCATTAAGTTGCACTTGTTTCAATCATGGTGAATATCTATGAAAGAAAAGCAAAAGAAAAAACGATTTAATCCAAACATCAAATGGTTCATACCATTGGTATTGATTGGCTTTGGTATCTTGGTTGGCTTGGGCCTGCTTGAAAATGAATTTGGATTTATGCCACAACCTTAATTAATAAAATTGTTCTATTATTTTCAATGACTAATCTAAAAATGAGCCAATTCGCAAAAGATGAAAAACCAAGTGTATCACTTGCATTGCTAAAAGGCAAACCATTCACTATTGTAAAAATTGAAGATAGTGATTATGAGCAAGGTGATCAAATTACAAAAGGTGTAATGATCACTACACAGGAATCATTTGATGTTGAAAAAGAAGATGGCACATTCAAAAAAAATCAAACAATGTTTCATACCACAAGAAAAGCATTGGTACATACATTGAATGATGAAAAGCTCAGATCAGAGGTTAATGGTGGCAAACCACTTGGCCCTGTTAAGTGTGAAAAAACACCATCCAAAAAAGGTGGTAATCCTTATTTCGTATTAGTTGATGCATAAAGCATCCAACTATTCTTTTTTTATCCTTTATTAATATCAAAATTTTAGATTATAGGCATACATACATTCACATACAAAGACATACTTATATACTATGATACCTTTTAAAAAACATGGAAAAATGTGAATACTGCAAAGTTGAGAATCAATCTTGGCTCACTCACTCACTTCATGCAGATTGTTTTAACAGCAATTATGATGGCATGGGTGGCAAACTTTCAATCAATGAAAGAGAGTGTGGTTGTGATTGTGCATTTACCATTGATGAGATTCGTGAGTATGATGAAACTCATCCATCCATTTCTTTTTCTAGTTATCTTGTAAAATCAGTTGCCAATGTGAGCTTGCTTAAGTGCGTTAATGCTAATGTACATAGTGCAACTGATGATAAGATAGATGGCCACAACAGTGGCCAATTTTCAGTTATGGAATATACCACAACACCTGATCCAAAGGTAACAAACAAAAATGTTAAGACTTGTTACACAAAAGGCAAGAGATGCAACCATGTTCATGATATGCTTGGTTGTTATTGTGCTAATTGTGGATTTGTCTATAACAAAAATGGTGATGTTGAAATCAACACACCAACCACTTCTTTTTTGATGAACATGAAATATAATGTACATGGTAAGTTAAGATCACAAAAAAACATTGGTGATCTTAATCAATTATTAAGGTACTTGGGTGCAAGTACCACCACTTTTTTTTCTAGTAATTTTGTAAATGCAAGTGAGCCAGTTGCAACCAAATGTGAAATTGGCCTAAGTCAAAAAGTAGCAAGCAACATAACAAGATTCTTGCAAAACAAAATTGGTGGCCGATTGGCCACAATTTTTAGTAAATGTATTACCACAATTTTACACCAAAAAGAGTATGCAAGTGCCAGCCTCAATACAGTAATGGTTTCTTTGAGGCCCATGTTTATGATGCACTTGAACATATCTGCAAAAAATGCAATGGTATCATTAGATAACATTGCATCCAATATTTTTTCTGATGAAAGTAGTGCCACAATTTCACTCATGCCAAAAGTAATCAACATGGATAAGAGATTAGAACAATTAGAAAATCTAATCTTGGATGATAGACCAAACACTATCAAGTGTACATTATGTGGTGAGTTGTTAATGAACATCCCACATGGTATGTATCATAGATTGTTACAACATCCAAAAGAGGCTGCAAAACAAGATGCCTCATCCTCACTTTTTTCTAAACACATTTTTAATTTTACAGGTGTAATGGCAGTTGCAGTTATTGCTTATGGTTCTTATTTAGTAAATCAATTTGGTGAGGCTTTTGGTATCTAGTTGGGGTAAATATACAGCAGAAAATAATGGTAGTTTTGATACACCAAAATTAGAAAGTATTACAGATGAATTTTCATTTTACATTTATGAAACTTTTACAGGCAATAGAAAGACTTTGGCAATTTACAGAAATGTTGATGGTGAGGTAATTGAAGTTAATTTAATTTTAGCACATAAGAAAGCAAAGAACATTGGCAAGAAAATCAAGGCAGCAATTTCTAAATTAAGAAAAAGAGAGATTAACAAACTATATCAAACTTACATGAAAATGCTTAGAAAAACAACCACCTTTGATGAAAAAAGGATTGTTACCCACATCAAAGAAATGAAAAGTTTGCAAGGCAGAACAATGAAACACAATATGAAATTTGATGATTATTTAATTAGTGAAATGGATGCAAGAAATTTCAAACATGATTATGTAAAATACATCAAAAGGGTTTGTCGAGTTTGCCAAAAATATGGTGATTGTGTTGAGGTTGGCCATGATCATACAATCCCTGTTTGTGAAAAATGCAGAAATTTAAAAGACTTTGATAAAATTTATGCAAAAAAATTAGATGCAATTTATGAATCAAATGGCCATGTACCACCAAGCAAGCAAAGTTGGTGTACTGCTTGTGGTGGTTTAGATCAGCCTGATTATAGCAAAAAAGATTATGATAATTTCATTAATGATTTTGGTACTCAATGTACAAACCCTAATTGTAAAAGAATGAAAGTTTGTGATATTCACAACATTGTTTGGAATAAAAATTGTGAGAAAAATTGCATTGTTGATAATGAACAGGGTTGTGGTGAATATCAATACTCTATTAAGAAAAGATTTGTTACATTTGATTTAGAAACAATCCAAAGAGTTTGCAGAGGATGCCAAACCTTTGGTGATTGTATTACCATTGATAAAAAACCACTTTGTAAAAATTGCAAGCAAATAAAAATTGAAAAAATTGATATGACTTATGGCAAGTTACAAAAATCTGAGTGCTTGCATTGCCACAAGTATGTTACACCAAGCCAAAATTATGTACAAATGATTCAATTTAATGGTTTTAAAAAATCAGGCAAAAGGCCAAAGGCCCATGCAAAATGCTATGTAAAAGTTTTCCATGAACATGATAAAATGGTGAGTGCAAATTGAAAGCAATAATTTGTAAATGTGGCTGCCCAAAATCAAAGCATTATTGGCATCATGATTATGGTGCAAATAAAGGTGAGTGCAGAAATTGCTCTTGGGGTAATCCAGATGATTATCATGATCCCATTGGCTATTGTGATGGTTTTACAGCAAAGTATTGTGCAGTAAAAGATTGTAATGAAGAGAGAGCAGGTAATATTTTCATTTATTGTAAGAAACATCTTGAATTAGATACTGATGGCAAACTTGATGTTAATGGTGAGGTAAGAAAATGACTTGTGCAAAATGTAAGAATGATGTTAAAACATTTGAGTTCCAAAACAATGAACATGATCCAATTTGTGAAAATTGTTTACAAGACTTCAAACAAGAAGGATACATCTGTGATAGGTGTCAAAAAATTGTTGTAGGTACTTGGGATTTCAGTAGATGGATGAACGGTGAAGATGAGATGGGTTCAATCTGTTATGATTGTCAAGGTGATTTACATTCTTGTATTTCTTGTGTTACTGTAAGTGCATATCTTAGAGACTTTGTAAAACATGAAGATGACAAAGGCAAAGAGTATCTTACATGCAAAGCAATCTGTGAAGGTAAGCCACTTATAAATTGAAAAAAATTGAGGATGGTAATTAATGGATAATATTCAAGAATTTTTCAAAAAAGCAGTTGATACACATTTGGATTTTCTAAAACAAACTGTTGCAGCAGGTGAAACACCAATACCAATTTGGGTTATGCTATTCAAGAATAATACGATTGATATTGTTGCAGTTATCAACGATACAAATCAAAGCCCACAACAAAAAATTGGTTATATGATTATGCAAAAAAGCCCTGATGCCTATGTTGTTTTTGCAGAGGCATATTCAAAAACAGTTACCAAAGAAAGTTTTGCTGATTACATGAAAAATAAAAAGTATGGTGATCTTGAGAATGATCCAGAAAGAAAAGAGTGCCTAACAGTTTCAGGCAAATCCATTGATGGCAAACACAAACTTGAAAGATTGTTTTGGATCAAAAGGCCAGATAAATATTCTATTGATTTCATTGAAGAGGATCAAACCAAGTTGAGTGATAATTTACCATGAAAGAGATTAATTATTTTTCAGATCATATTGAGTGTACTGGCTGCAAGAGAAAGTTTTGCCATACAGTAAGAGAGCATGATATACAACTCATCATGATATTCCCAAAACTTGATGAAAGATGGTGCATGAGTTGTTACAGTAATAGAAATGGATTTGAGGCAACTTTGGAAATTATCAGAGTTTTAGAGCAAGGCCCATTTGAGCATAATGTTATGTTGTGGGAAAAGCCAGTTAATGAATTACCAAAAGAAATCTATGATTCAATACCATTTGTGAGAAAAGGGATCAAGCAAAATGAGTGAGGCAAGTAAAATTACAACATCAGTTATTTTTTCTGTAAAAATACCATTTTACAATAAGAAACATGAAATGAATGATGAATTAACTGCAACAGTTTCAGTTTCTAAATCAGGCATTACAGTTTCAATGCCATATAAAACTCATAAAATTAAACTTAAGGAAAAAGTAAAATGCAAAGTTTCAATGGATTGGAAATGGATTGCAGATAATTTACTTGATCAAGAAAAACAATATGATGAACAGGTTGAAAAAATAAAAGCAAAGAGGCCAAAAAAATGAAAAAATTAGATTCATTGAATTTAATGTACAGATGTGATGATTGCCAAAGGCTAACAGAAAGAGAATTGGTAAAAGCAGAGGATGGCAGTACAATAATTGTTTTCAGATGTTTTAACAGAAAGTGTGGTAACAACTGGGAATTAAAACTTGATATTCCTTATTCATACAATGAGGCTGAAAAAATTTATGAAATGGATTGAAACTGGTTTTAATAGATTTGAACATTTGATACCATGCCCTAGTTGTTTACAACCTGTTAAAGTGCAAAGTATGGTTTCTTTAACTGAATTAAGGCCAGATGGTTTTAGATGTAGAAATGAAAGATGTATAGCATTTAGTGAATGGATTTGTATTTTTGATTATTATCATGAATTTAAATTTATTTTAAATCGAGTAAAAGATGGTTATGTTTATCCAAAGAAAGTAATTAAATTTGCAAAAGAAATGGTGAGTATGTTTGATTAAGTGTTCACTTTGTATTCAAGAGTTTGATGAAAATGATCCTCTTATTGATGTTAGAAAGAAAAGACATGAAAGACGACATGATCCAACAAAGCCTCATGGATCATACAATCAAACATGGGGTAAGGTTAGGTGGCTCAAGGCATGAATCGATACACTATATTTATATGCAAATGTATGTACGAATTTTCATTGAAAGATTTGTACTTGGGCCTGTTATTAGGATTTATTATAGGAATTTTGGCAAGCATGGCATTTCAAAATGTTATTGATTTTGGTGCTTTTGCAGAAGAGCAGAATTTAATCATTGTAAAAATTTATGATGGCATTGGTATTGGTGAGGCTTTGAAATGAAGAGAGCAGCAATCTTAATGAAATATTTGGTTTTTCTTTTAGGATGTGGCTTGGTACTTGCAGGTTTTACATCTTGGTTTGCAAATCCAACTGATATGCAAATTGTATTTTCAGCACTTGCAGCAATACTTGGTGCATTACTTGTAACTCTTGGCTTGGCAAAGCCACCAAAATCAAAGAAAGAAAAAACACCTGATGAAAAACTTGCAGAGCAGGTTATTCATGATGAGGATGAGATTGATGCACATAATTCATTTCATTCACCAAGTGATGTTTTGAATGAGGATGATAAAAGATGAGTGAAACAAAACCAAATTATGTTGAGGCATTTGATGAAAATCAACTTGAAAGATTTGATAATGGTAAGTTATCAGAGGATCAAATTTACATGATGTTGATTATTGCAATAAGGGCTTGTGAAAGTGCAATTAATGATCTTTATGATGAGGTAAGAAATCAAAATTGATCCTAACTAAATTAATTATTCCAAAGTATTATTCAATGCCAACAAAAAGAATTGAGGTTGAAAAGCATGATCAATACAGCACAGATAAAAAAAGAACAGTTCTTGAATCTGTATTTGATGAATCACAAGGCAAGAATTTACCAAAAGAAGTTTTTGAATATTTCAATGAATATTTCAAAAAATATAAAACAACATCTTATGGTTATACTGAAAGTTTAGATACAACATTAAACAGATGGCTTGAGCAATTTCATTTGAAATACATTGCAAATGTTAGGCAAGATCAAAAAGGCCCATACAAATTGCAGCCACACATTATTGATATTAAGTTTGTAACAGGCACAGAGGATAATGTTTTGTACAGTTCAGCACTTGTAATTTATGAGGATGGTAATTAAAATTGGCTTATGGTAATTCAGATATGTATTTGTCAAAAAAACCAACAGGCAAATGGCCAGCATCAAGGTTTGAACAAAGAAAGCAGAAATTTTTAAAACAAGATGAGGTTGATGAATGGGTAAGTGAGGCAAAGAAAAATGAGTGATTTAGAAAGATTCTCAGTTTATTTTGATTATGATACTTTTGCATTACTAACAAAAATTGCAAAGAAAGATGAGAGGCCAAAAATTACTGTACTGAAAAGGCTTTTGAAAAAAGAGGCCAAGAGGTTGGGGATCAAAGCATGACTTGTATTCAATGTTCATCAGAAATGCACACATCAAGAGATCATTCAACTTGTGAATCTGATGATATACAACATGAGGTTTTTTTAATGATGGAAAAGAATTTTGATTTTACAAAAGAGTTAGGCATTGATGAATCTTGTTTATTTATTGAGAGGCATCCAAAAGCTTTGGATGGTAGCAGGTAAAATGGATTTTACAATTACTTTCAATCAGGCCATTGCATTGATCATTGGCACAGGTATTTTGGTTGGTACACTTTTCTTATTTGGCTGGAAAAATAAAGATAAGAAAGAGGTAAATGATAATGCCTGAAAGTTTCAAGGATCATGTTGATTATATGCTTGAAAAAAGACATAGATCAATTACAGAATGGCAAGAAGTTATGCAGCTTAATGGTATGTTCAAGGACATTGAAAAAATTAAAACTATTCAAGATAACTTGAAAGAGGATGGTGAAAGTAATGAGTAATGAATATGATGAATATCAAAGGGCCAAACTGTTGAAAGAACAGGTACAAGATTATTACAAAGAAATCTATACAAACTTACAGATTGAAAAAAATGATGAAATTGTAGCATCAATTACAGAGGCAATGCAAAAACATCCAACTGCAACATATACAGAAGTAATTGCATCATTGAAAGTGTACTTGATTAGTATAATTGAAAATATGCTAACACCAAAGCCACAAAAACAGGATCAAGAATCAAAAGGTGATTAATCAAATGGATATTTTTGAAATTATTTTTATTATTATTGCTGCTGTTGCAGCAGTTATTTTATCAGGCAAGTTACTTGCTAAATTTTTACTTTCAAAGGGCAAGATTCATCAATGTAAAAGTTGTGGTGATTATGTTCTAAAAGAAGAGATTGGCAAACATCTTGAAAAACATCTTAAGGATGGTGCGTAATGGTAACACCTTTTTCATGCCCACAATGCAATGATAAATTAGTTGTTTTGTATTATCATCAAATGAAAATTAAGAATGGTAAAAAAACAGGTGATGCAATTAAATCAAATTTCTTTTTTTGTAGAAAGTGTAAGCTTGTTTTATCAATTAAAATATCAAAGGCACAGGTACTTGAGATGGTATAACATAATGCATCCAAGCAAATTTTTATTCTTAAATTTTCTTTTCTTTTGGGGATCAGCATTTCTAACATTATTGAGGTTGGTTGATTAATGACTTTGGTTGAAGATCAGGCTGAAATTATTGAGGATTACAGAAACAAACTTGAAGAGATTAAGAAATTAATTAATAGTTTGAAACTTTTTGAGGCAACTGAACATGATAAGGATGTTGTATTATCTGAGATTCGTGAGATGGTTGGATGGTAAGAAACAACAGAAAGCAGCAGCTTGATTGGCATTGCTGGAAATATTATTTTGTAAAATATGGTGCTGATTATACAAGGCAAAGCAGAATGAGAATAAATAATTCAGAATATGTTTTTGCAAAGGTGAAAGAGCAATGAATAAGAAAGATATTGAATTTATAAAAAAATTCAAGATAATTGTTATTGTTGGTGAGCATGGTACAGGCAAAACAGTTTTGGCACAATACTTGAAAGAATCATGGCCAGAGGTTCAAGTTTATGATGATATTAGCAGGGATTTATGGCCAAAATCAAATGTTGAACAATCTAATTGGTTTTACAGCTTGCTTGAAAAAGATCAACAATCAATAGTTTGTTTAGATTATTTTCATTCATATTTGTATTATAATCTAGTACAACTAATCAAAAAATCAAGTGATATTTTATTTATTTTTACATCAATGAATCAAGAATTGGCTCATAATGTTAAGGATTGTTTCAATGCAGCAAAAAAATTAATCATTGATTTTGGCAATAAATTTCAAAAGGCAATTAACAAAGGTACAAAATCAAGGCCATGTTTGATTATGCCAATTAGATCATTGGGAATTGGATTTATTAAAACATACAAAATGCACAGAAATACAAAGGCAGCAAGAATGATTGAATATCAAAAACAATCAAGAGAAATTTCAAGCAATTTATTGAAAGAATTAATGGATGATCTAAATACAAGAAAAGTTGCAAAAAATTTTGTTAGAAAGCATATTGATGATCCAAATATTACAAAGGCAGCAGATGTTTTGAAAAAGGCTTTGGTTGAAGATCAGGCTGAAATTATTGAGGATTACAGAAACAAACTTGAAGATGTTTTGAAAAAGGAATTTAGAAATGGGTAAATTACATGATAGACAAATTACAAAAAAGAAACTTGCAAGGAAATTCAAATCAAGATGCTATGTTTGCCATAAACCATTTGGCAAGGGCTTTGTTTTTCATCACAAATGGTATGATGGTACAGAGCCAGATTATAAATTGGATCAGAATAAGTATTTTGATCATGTGTTTGAGCAAATTAGGAAAAATCCAAAACAATTTTTGCTTTTGTGTGGTGTGCATCATTATTTTGTTGAGTGGGCAAAAAGAATTGCAGATGATAAATTTAAGAGATTTCTCAAGGCAAGGCGTATGAGCAGATGAAAAGCAGAGCAGAAATACAAAGGCAAATCCACAACTTGATTCAAAAGCAATCAAGATTAAGAACAATGCAAAAAAACCCTGCTGAATTTCGTAAAAAAGAAAGAGCAAGGCACAAAAAATACTGGGCTGAGCTTGATCCTGTTAAGAAAAAGGCAAAGATTGCAAGGCAATCAAAACAAAATAAAAAGAATCGTAAAAAAATTAATGCATACCAAAGAAAAAGTTACAAAAAACATAGGTTGAAAATACTTGCAAAGAAAAAAGCAGAAAGAAAGAAAAATCCAGAAAAATTTAACAAAAGACAAAGGGAATTGTACCATGCCAAGAGGTAAGAAACAACTTGATTATCATTGTGATTTCTTTTACATTAAAACAATGAATAGAACATATTATGAACAAAGAAGATGGAATAGGAAAATGATTAAAATTGCCCAGTAAAAACGAATCACAAAGGCACAAGTTGTTAAGATCAGCAATATCAAAAGATGGTATTGCAATCTTGCATTTGTTAAAACAAAATCCAAGCAAGCAGTACGGTTCAATGATGCAACTTTTAGGTTTGACAAAAAAAGATAGTGGTGGTTTTGCATATTATATTAGGAAATTAACAAAGGCAAATTTGATAAGTAAAACTGTAACAGGTGAGTATTCAATTACACAAACAGGCAAAACATTTTTGAGATTGTTTCATTCTATTGATGAAAAATTTATGATTGATGAACAATGCAAGATTTGCCATAATTCAGATGATTCAAATGAACATCAATTTATCAAGGTTTGCAAAAATTGTTACTATGTTGAGGATAATGAAAAATGATTATGTTAAGATGTGGCCATGAATTGAATGTTGGTTGGGGTACACATCAACATTGTACTTGCCCAGCAGGTACAAGATCAAGAAATAAATGCAAAAAATGCAAAACAAAAGGTGAAAAAAATGAGCATGGATGAAATTTTATCTAATTCATTTTTCAGAAATTCAATGCTTGGGCTGGCATATTCAATATCACTTACCATTGGATTGATAATAATAGGCGTAAAATGGGATAAAATCAGAAAAGCTTTAAAAATATCCAAATCAGATGAAAATTCATAATGGTAAATGGTTTTGGCAAGCTAATTGATTCAAAGGTTGCAAAAATTGACTTGGGCATAAATTTATCAAAACCAATTAATCTTTTTGGCAAAAACAAAGGTGCTGATTTGAAACTAAAACCCATTGATTTTGGGCCATCTTTTAACGTAACATCAAAGCAAGGAATTATCAAACCAATTAAGCAAAGTGGTACAGTTTCAGCAGCCAAAGTGAAATCTGCACAAAGAGAATTGGCAGCAGCACAGCAAATCAAAGGCATTGATGCTAATGAGGCAACTGCAAGAGTGCAAGCAATCATGAATGGTGGCCAAGCAATTACAACTGATTTGCTTGAAAATTCTCAAATTACAAAACCAACAGCATCAAAGTTAAGAGAGCAGTTAAGAAATGAACAAAAAGGTTTGTTAAACAAAATTAATCCAGCATTTTCACAAAGAGAATTTCAAGTTGCATTTGTTTCTGATGCTGGCATTGTTACTCGTAGAAATTTTACGGATGAAAATGAGGCTCAAGCATTTAGGCAGCAAGTTGAAGCTGAGGGCAGATCAACATTTGGTTCACCAATTACATTAAGAGAGGTTAGAGTTTAGATGGTTGGAATTAGAAAACGAAAAGGTGTTTTACCAAGTAAGTTTGAGCCAAACAGATTGTTTGGGCCAACTGATGCATCAAGAGCAGCAGATTCATTAAACATTGATGCAACTGTACAAGGCATTTTAAGAAATATGAAATCAAGAGGGTTGTTAAAATAATGGTAAATACAAGTTTGCTTGGCTTTTATGTTGTTGGCGTACCACAAAATAAATTTGTACCAAGAGTATTTAGTGTATCACCTTTTCAGAAAGCAGGTGTTAGTATTAGAAATCAAGCAACACCATTTATTGTTAATTTTGATAATTCAATGCAAGGGCATAGATTTAATGAGGCTGGCTTGGTAAAATTAATTCGTGATGTGAGGGCAAGAAAGAGGTAATTATTATGGCAAGAAATTATACAAGAAAAGTAACAAAGGTTGATAGTGGCCAAGCATCAAAAAATTTGCGTAACTTTGATTCAAAAATAATTCAAAACTTACAAAAAAATAGGAAAGCAGGTTTTTAGAATGGGTAAAAAATTACAAAACTTTTCATTTCATAAAGGTGGCACACCTGATAAATACAAAGCAAATAAAAAACTTGGTGATACTGCATAATGGTTGATTTACTTTCAAAAAGAATAATGGAATTACAAAGAAAAGGTGTTAGGGTAAATGTTAAAGGCAGTAATATCATATTAAGGCAAGATAGAGCAGGTAATAGATTACTTTTAGATCCAGATAACAGGCTTGTTGTTGTAAATGCACAAGGATCTGCTGTAACACCAAAAGATACAATTACATTTGCAAAACAACAGAAGATACCTTTTGTTAAGAAAGGTGGAAAAATTTTCTTTAAACAAAGAGGTATTAAATCATAATGGTTGGATTAAAAAAACGTAGAAAAAACGCATCACCAGCAGGTACTTTCTTTGATCCAGCAAGGCCAAATGTAATTATTGACATTTCAGCAGCAACAGGTGGCAGGGGTAATTTCTTAAACAAAAGAGGGTTGTTTGCATTACAAACACGAAAAAGAATTGGTGAAAGAAAACTTGTTACTGAAAGTATTAGTGTAAAACCAAGAAAAGAAGTTTTTGATCTTATTCAAGGCAAAAAACTTAGAAAGGCAAGAGATTTTGGTGGAAGTGCAGGTTTAACAAGAGGTTAGTAAAATGGTTTTTCTTAGTATTTTCTCACCACTTGTAAATCTAGTTGCATTGAAAGCAGGGCTTGATGTTGTTAGTGATGTTACAAAAACAACTGCACAACAGGCAAAAAGAAGTAAGGGCATTTATGGTGATATTACTGGCAACCAAAAACCATTGAAACTTAATGGCAATCGAAATAACATTGGTAGAATTAACATCAATGCAGGCAAACCAATTAACATTAACACACAAGGAATTTTGAAAGACTTGAGAAAAAGCAGAGGTTTGATCTAATGGGTGGCATAAAAGGCAGAGGTATTGCCAGATCATTTTTTGATAATCTTAGCATCAAGCAAAGAACAGATTTGGCAAGGCAAGCAGGTGTTTTAAGAAATGTGCAAACAAATGAGGGTTTAGGTGGTGCATTAGGTTTTTCACAATTAGATAATGCAACAAAAAGAAAAATCCAAAAAGCATTGCAAGCAAGAGGTTTGATCTAAATGGGCTTTGAATTTGGTAAAAAGAAAATCAA
>JABAOF010011635.1_pt2 | contig 21050 bp, 19 predicted proteins | sample 7062171 | NCBI WGS metagenome assembly JABAOF01 (sample SAMN14538628, study PRJNA623070) | marine sediment metagenome | biome: marine biome [ENVO:00000428]; feature: marine pelagic biome [ENVO:01000023]; material: deep marine sediment [ENVO:00002113] | place: India: Gulf of Khambhat ...
TCCCTTTGGCGCAGAGCTTCGCCAGCGCGATCGGAAACCACACGGAGTACGACTTTGGGTTCGCGATCATGTCCGTGACCACCACGCCCAGATCGACCCAGCGCCAGTCGCCGACTTCGTCAGGATTCGGCACGGGCACCCCATCGAACTGCCCCACGAAGACGTGATCCAGCTCGTGCTCGACCAGGCCGTTCTCCAGGTTGCGCTTGTACACGAAGGTCAGCACAGGGCGCAACGTGCAGTCGAACCCCATCTCCTGTCGCAGTCTCCTGTGCGCCGCGGCTCCGGTGGTCTCCCCGGGGCGCGGGTGGCCACAGCACGTATTGGACCACAACCCGCCAGAGTGGTACTTGGCGTCGGCTCTGCACTGGAGCAGCGTGTTCCCGGCGCTGTCGAACACGAACACCGAGAACGCCCGATGCAGGCTGCCATCCGCGTGCACGGCCTGCTTGGGCGCAGTCCCTACCTGACGGTCGTAGCGGTCCACGAGAACCACCTGCTCGCCGGTGTCGGCCCGTGGGCCGCGACCCACCGCAAGCTCCTCTGCCATGTATACAAAGTACTTTGCACAGCAAAGTTTGGCTAGGCACCGAGGCTCAGGTTCTGCTATTGCCTCGCTCGCCCCTTCTGGCGCGCATAGAAGCGACGCGCCTTGGCCCGGTTCCCACAGACCCCCATCTCGCACCACCTCCGATTGTGCCTCCGGCTCTCGTCGAGGAAGAGCCAGCCGCACTCCTCGTTGGCACAGGTCTTCAGCCGCGCCAGGTCAGGTCCGGTCAGGAGATGGGCCGCCGACCCCACCACCGGCCAGAGTACGCAAGCGAGGTCGTCGGGGTCGCAGGGCCACGTCCAGGCGAACACCGGCTCCGCAGCCGCCAGGCCGACCTGAGCCGGTACCTCGGCGAGGAGCTCGTTCAGGCGCCTCAGCAGCGCCGGATCCGGCCGCTCGCTCTCCAGGACGGCGAAGAAGATCGTGTGGATCGTTCGCCGCACCGCCCAGGCACGCTCCAGGGCCCGCCCGGCCGCACCGGGCTGCTTCCTCGCCCGCAACAGCAGGCGCTGCCTATCACGATCCGACAGCACGCCCGCCTCGTGGCCCCAGGCCACAAGCCGCTCATAGCTGGGGAGCAACTCCCCCGCCTTGGGCTCTAGGCCAGTCCAGTCGACGGTGTTGTTGAAATCGAGGCAGAGGCTGCCCCCCACCCACTTGAATGGCTTGGCCTCCGAAAACGCCGCCATTGCTGCTTACCCCGGCTCAGGTCAAGTCCAATCTAACCATTATTAGCCACTTGACAAGTTATGTCGGCCTGAGTAGCATAACCAGTGACAGCTCATACATNNACCAGTGACAGCTCATACATTAGTTACGTCCAGGCGCGGAGGCCTCATGGCAGAGACTGACGACATTGCTGACGAGTTGGAGCGTATGACTCACGGAGGTGCCTGGCACGGGCCGGCTATGATGGAGGCCCTGAACGGGGTATCGGCCGCCGAGGCCCGGGCCCGGCCCATTACTGGTGCCCACACGATCTGGGAGATCGTGCTCCACATGACGGCGTGGGCAGGCGAGATCGCGCGCAGGCTGTGGGACAACGCCAGACCGCTGACCGGCAAAGCCGACTGGCCAACTGTCTCAGAGGACGGTGCCGCGGCATGGGACGAGACGAAGGCGGCGCTGGTGGATGCCCACCGCAGACTGCGACAGGCCATCCGCGAGTTCCCGCCTGCACGGCTGCGCGACCAGGTGAGTACACCGGGAGACGACGACCCGCCCAGCTCCTTCTACGTCATGCTGCACGGGCTGGCCCAACACGACGCGTATCACACGGGGCAGATCGCGATGCTCAAGCGGGCGATGGCGAACGGGCACCCGCAATAGACCGGCCCTAAAGGACTCGTCGGAGCGGAGCGAGCAGGAAGCCAGTCACATGGACGCCCGCCTCTGAGGGCTTCCCTCAGAGGCGGGCGCTCGCACGGCATGGGCCCTGGAGGATTCGAACCTCCGACCTACGGATTATGAGTCCGCTGCTCTAACCACTGAGCTAAGGGCCCGTCAATCAATTAATTTCGGGGCGGCAAGCGCCCAATTCAAGGAGCGACCGGGATTGGTGCGACGGATACTCCTCTTCTGTGCCGCGACACTGGTCCTGGCGCCGCACGACGGCCGCGCCCAGGGCTGCCCCGACGCCAAGCTCAAACGCTCGCTGGGCATCGTGGGCGGTTACGTGGTCGTCGAAACCGCGGTGATCGCGCTGCGCGCGGGTGACTGGTGGCCCGAGGGGGACACGACCCGCAGCTTCCACTTCTCGTGGCAGCCCAGCCCGTCCGGAGGCCAGGACCGATGGCTTCACGCGTACCTGGCGTTCGAGGTCGCGCAAGCGACTGCGCTGGCCTGGGATTGGGCCTGCTTCTCCCCCGTCGCCGCCGGGTGGCTGGGCGCCGCCGTCGGCGCCGCCATCACACTCCCTAAGGAGATCGGCGACGGGTTCCACGCAGACGGCTTCGACGTGCCCGATTTCCTCACGGGCGTGGCCGGCGCGGTGCTCCCCGCGCTGCACCGCACGTGGCCCGTCACTCGGCCGGTGCTGCTCAAGGCCAACTACTGGCCCTCGGAGGAGTACAGGAACCGCGACGGCGCACAGCCGCAGCTCGAGAGCGATTACGCCGGGATGCGCTTCTTCCTCGCGCTCAACCCGGGCCGCCTGCCGGACGGTGCCGGCTGGTGGCCGGATTGGCTCGGCGTCGCTTGGGGGCACGGCATCGACCACTGGATCACGGCTCCGCCGAACCACCAGTGGTATGTGACCACGGATATCAGCTTCCGGGGCATCCCCATCAAGGCGAGCTGGTGGCACTCGGTCGCGACGGTGCTGGACCAGTTTCACGTGCCGCTGCCGGGGATCAGGATCTACCAGGGGGAGGTGACGTTCGGGTTGTACTGACGGGGAGGTAGAGACTGCGGGTACAGGGGGCCCCGCACGCTTCCCGCTTCCCGACCTCGCCCGGTAGTACCGTTCCCCGTCCCCCCTAGGCGTGCCCCACAATCCCCTCACACAGCGCCATGTGCGCCTCCACCATCCGATCGATGGTGAAACGCTGTTCCACCCGTTTCCGCGCCGCCTCCCCCATGCGCGCCCGCAGCTCGGCATCACCGTGCAGCCGCTGCATCGCCTCCCGCAGCGCATGTGCGTCACGGGGCGGCACCACGAGCCCGGTGACGTCGGGCTCGCTTACCTCGCGCACGCCGGTGGTGAGCGACGTGGTGATCACCGGCAGGGCGCACGCCATGGCCTCCAGGGTGGAGATCCCGAACATCTCCGCGGGGCTGGTGCTCGGTAGCACGAAGTAGTCGGCCGACTGGTAGTAGCCCGGCAGCTCCTTGTCGCCCACGGCTCCCGCCCAGGTCACGCGGTCGCCCAGGCGCTGCCGCTCGATCTCCTGGGTAAGCCACTCCCTGAGCGGGCCGTCGCCCACGAGCAGCAGGTTGAGATCGGTGCCCGCCACCGCCTCGAGTAGCACGTCGAGGCCCTTGTAGGAGACCATCCGACCCACGAACACCGCCACCGGCCCCCTGGCGGGTGGCGGGAAGCTCTCCGGCCGCGGCGGGTGGGCGCGCGGCGCAAAGCGCTTCTCGTCCACGCCGAACGGGATCACGTGCGCCTTCTCCCGACCCGCCTTCCCCACGTCCTTGGCGTAGTCGAGGTTGGACTTTGCCGCCACCACCACCGCGTCGGCCTGCCGGGCTACGCGGCGCGCGAGGGGGCGATAGACCATGGAGGCCGCCCGCTGGCGCTGCACGTCGGAGTGATGCAGCACGATCGTGGGACGCCTGGGCCCGATCAGCACCGCCAGGTCGGCCAGGGGGTGCGGGCGGTGTACGTAAACCACGTCGGCCGGCCAGCGCGAGGCGGGGAGATAGCCGGGCACCACGGGCTGCGACCAGTAGATGCCGAAGGTGGGGAGCCTGATGACCGTCACGCCGAAGCGCGGCGGCTCGGAGATGCGCTTGCCGGGGTCTCGTACCCAGCTCGAGCCGGTCGCGGCCACCACGCGCACGTCGTGCCCCCGAGCGGCGGCGCCGCGCGCGAGCTGGGAGGCCACGTGCTCCAGCCCTCCCGGGTCGGGCGGATAGAACTTGCTGAGGTGGAGGATCTTCACTGGGCGACCGGGATCGGGCGCTCGATCCGCTTGGCGGCCCGTGACAAAGTTGGCTGCACCAGCTCGAGCAGCAGGTTGAGATCGAGCAGCAGGGAGCGCCGGCCCAGTCTCCGCCTGAGGTGCAGCTCACCGATCCACCCGACACCCTCGAACGGGCACACCACCTCCCACTCGTCCGGGCTCCGCTCGGGCCACTGCTCCACGAACTCGCCCTCCTCGAGGTGCCACACCTTCGCCTTGCCGCGGCGCTCGCCCTGCGGCGCGACCAGGAGCAGGACCTCGTCGAACTCAGAGGCGGTAAGCAGGATGGCGAGCCCCTCCTTGAGGTCGTCCAAGGTGTGGGCGTGCTCCAACCGCTCGGCGGCCCGCCTGAGCTCCACGTTGGCGGCTATCGCCCGCGGTTGTAGCGCGCCGCGCCGCGCCAGGCGAGCCAGCTCGTTGAGCTCGTGCAGGTGCAGGTAGCGGGAGGTGATCCACACGCCCGCCCCGATGATCAGCAGCGCCACGGCGAAGGAGCGCACGCCGGGGTTGATGAACATCATCGCCACCAGCGCGAACAGGGCGCTGGCGGCGTAGACGGCGCCGGCCACCTGCCGCGGCGAGAGTCCCACGCGGGCGAGGCGGTGGTGCACGTGCTCCCGGTCGGGCTCGAACAGCGGCCGGCCTCGCACCGAACGCCGGAGGAGTGTTATCGTCGTATCGAACACCGGCACCCCAAAGGCGACCAGGGGGACGGCGATGGCGACGAGCGTGGGGCCTTTGGTCGAACCCTCCACGGCGAGGCCGGCGAGCAGAAAGCCGGTCGCCATGCTCCCGGAGTCGCCGAGAAAGACGCGAGCGGGCGGGAAGTTGAACGGCAGGAAGCCGAGCAGCGCCCCGGCGAGCGCGGCGGCCACAAGCCCGATGCCCGGATGGCCCAGGGCCACCGACATGATGAACACCGCGGTGGCCGCGAAGAACGCCGAGCCCGCAGCGACCCCGTCCGCGCCGTCCAGCAGGTTGAACGCGTTGGTGATGCCGACCAACCAGAGCACGGTGACCACCAGCCCCAGCGCCGGGCCCAGATCCACCGGCCCGAACGGCAAGGAGAGCAGCTCGACGCGCACCCCCACCGCATACATGGCCACCGCCACCGCCACCTGCACCCCGAACTTGACCCACGCCGGGACGGGGCGCATGTCATCCACCACGCCGAGCACTAGAATGGCGAAGGTGCCGAGGACGACCGGTCCGAGGGAGCGCGTGGTGGCGAGCAGTGTCAGGCCGGTGGGAACGAACACCACGCCGACCAGAATGAGGGCCGTGAACCCGCCCAGCGCGATGGCGACGCCGCCGATGCGGGAGACGGCGGGCTCGCGCGTGTCGTCCAGCGCCCCGATGCGGTGGGCGAGCACTCCGGTGAGGGGTATGAAAAGCGCACACCCCAGCGCGGCGACCACGAACACCAAGAGGTACGAGCCCAAGCCCGGCAACACTCCGTCCCGTGTGACGGGTCAAACACTGTGCGCGGCGGCGCGGATGTCAACGGCCGCCGTCCCCCCGCGGATATACCGCCGATCCGTGAGTCGCACGTGACCGCGATCGGGATCGTCTCACCCGGTTTTCCCGAGACTCCCGGGGGCGTGACGGACCACACGGCGCGCCTGCGCGGGTACTGGAAGGATGCCGGGCATGACGTGCGGGTGTTGGGAGCGCGGGACGAGGCGCCGGAAGCGGTCGCCGAGCGGTGGCACACCGAGGGCGTGGCGGCCGCGCTGGTCCAGTACGTGCCGTTCCTGTACGGGCGACGCGGCGTGTCGCGCTTCCCGGAAGAGCTAGTGCGGGCCGCCCGGGAGCGCGGCATGCGCGTCACCCTGTTCGTGCACGAGCCGTGGGTGCCGCCCACCCGGCTCCCGTGGCTTGTGTTGGGACCGATCCAGCGGCGCCAGCTCAAGCGGCTCGCGTCGCTGTCAGACGCGATCGTCACCCCGGTGCCGGCCTGGGCCGAGTTGCTGGGCCACGACACGCAGGTGGTCTACGTGGGCAGCAACCTGGGCGAGGCACCGCCCGGCGTAGCGACCAGGCCACACCATCGCGGCCCCGTGGTGTTCTCGCCGTTTGCCGCCGGCCTCAAGTGGGAGTGGATCGTGGCGGCTACTGACGCGATCGGTACCGATCCACCGCTGGTCGTGGTGGGTGCCGACTCGGAGTCGGCCCAGCGGCATCACGTGGTGCGGCACTGGCAGCAGCCCGATTGGGTGTACCGCGGACGGCTGCCGCCGGAGGACGTGCTCACGGTGCTGACCCGCGCCCGGCTGGTCCTCGCGCCGTTCGTGGACGGCCTCACCGGTCGCCGCACGTCGGCGATGACCGCCTTGAGCGCCGGCGCGCCACTGGTCTCCTCCACCGGCCACCTGTTCGATCCCCTGTTCGCCACGGGGCCGGTTAGCTGCGCGAGCACCCTGGAAGAGTTCGTGGCGAGCGCCCGCGCCCTATGGGACGACCCCGACGCACGGGGTGACCGGGCCACTCGGCTCGAGTGGTATCGCGAGCACCTCGATCCCGAGCAGCTCGATAGGCGGCTCTACTCCATCGTCACCGGCGAGGCCGCCGCGTGAGCCGCACCCGCCGCTTTCTGGGTGGCGTGGCGTTGGGCTACGCCAACCAGGCGCTGATCACCCTCGTCGGACTGTGGCTCACCGCCTTCCTGCTCCTCCGGCTGGGCCAGGAAGACTACGGCCTGTGGCTCGTGGGCACGCGCATCCTGGGCTACCTGATGCTGCTGGACCTGGGCGTGGTGGCCCTGTTGCCGCGCGACGTGGCGTTCGCGACCGGCCGCGCGGGCGGCGTGGCACAGGCCAACGACCTGCCGGAGATCATGGGCCGCACCGCGCGGCTGGTGTTCTGGCAGCTCCCGCTGGTCGCGCTGGCGGCACTGGCTATCTGGTTGGCGTTGCCCGCCGAGTGGGAGCCGCTGCGCCACCCGCTCGGCATCGTGATGGCGACCTTCGTGGTGTTCTTCCCGCTCAGGATCTTCCAGGCGCTGCTGAACGGAACCCAGGACCTCGCCTACCTCGGGGCGGTCCATACGGTCAGCTGGATCGCTGGCACCGCCGTCACGGTGGCGCTCGTCGTGGCCGGGTTCGGACTGTACGCGCTGGCGATCGGCTGGGGCGTAACTCAGCTGCTGTCCGCCGTGCTGTGGTTCGCGCGGGCGCGGCGGCGCTACCCCCATGCGCTGCCCCGACGGTTCCCGCGCATGGTCGGGGAACAGCTCCGCGATCGGCTGTCCCGCAGCGCGTGGATCAGCGTCTCCCAGGTGGCACAGGTGTTCCTCTCGGGCACCGACCTGTTGATCGTCGGAAAGATCATGGGGCCGGGCGCGGTGGTCCCCTACTTCTGCACCGCGAAGCTGATCGTCGTGTTCGGCAACCAGCCCAAGATGTTGGCCGAAGCCGCGCAGCCCGCCCTGAGCGAGCTGCGCACCGGCGCCCCTCGGGAGCGGGTCGCAGAGGTGTGCACCGCCCTCACGCGAGCGATCCTCATCTTCAGCGGCGCCATAGTGTGCGTGGTCCTGGCGGTGAACGAGGGGTTCGTGGACTGGTGGGTCGGGCTCGAGCAGTTCGGCGGGTTCGATCTCACCGTGGTGCTGCTGGCGGCCATGGTGCTGCGGCACTGGTACAGCGCGGTGGTGCGCGCGCTGTTCGCATTCGGCCAGGACCGCCGCATCTCGCTCACCACACTGTTCGACGGCCTGCTGACGGTGGGCGTGTCCATCGTCCTGGTCATGCGCATGGGGCTGATCGGCGCCGCACTCGGCTCGGTGATCGGCGTGGTGCTGATCGGGCTCCCCGCGACCCTCGCCGGTCTGTCCCGCGAGATGAGCGTCCCGGTGCGGCGGCTCGTGGCCGACCTGTGGCCCTGGTTCTGGCGCTGCGCCCTGGTCGCAGGCCTCGCGGGCACGCTCGCCCGGACGTGGGTCCCCGCCACGCTCCCCGGTCTGGTGCTCGCGACGCTAGCCGCCTGCGGCGTGTACAGCGTGGTCATGCTGCCCTTCGCCCTGCGCGATCCGCTGGGACTGTATGTGCGCCCGCGCCTCGAGGCCCTTAGGCGCCTGGTGATGCGCGCCGCGGCGGCGGGGGACGCGGAAGCGTGAGGGGCTAGCCGGATGCAGCGCCTCGCCAAACGGGTCGCCGAGTCTCTGGGCCGCGAGTCCTGGATCATCCGCGCGCTGCGTCCGTGGTACGAGCGCGCGCTCCTGGTGGGCAGCGCTGGACGGGGCATGCGCTACGACATCAACGGGGTGACGTATCGCGTAGACCCGCGGCACCGCGACCGACTGGGCCACGAGTACGACGCGCCGGTTGCCACGTTCCTGAGAGCCGCGGTGCGGCCCGGCGCCACCTGCGTGAACGTTGGCGCCAACGTGGGCGTCTACGTTCTCCAGTTCGCGCACTGGTCCGCACCGGACGGTACGGTGATCGCTTTCGAGCCCAATCCCGCGGCGGCACGCGTCCTGGAGCGGCACGTGGCGATGAACCGGCTGGGCGACCGGGTGAAGATCGTGCAGGCGGCCGTAGGCTCGGCGGCCGGCGAGGCGGAGCTGTTCACGGCGGGCGTCGCCGGCATGGGCCGTCTCGGCACCCCCAACCCCCAGCTGGAGCGCGCGGGCCCGATGCGCGTGCCGGTCGTCACGCTGGACGGCAGCCTCGGCGAGATGGGAGTCGAGCCGGACTGGCTGTTCATCGACATCGAGGGCTTCGAGATCGAGGCACTGCGCGGTGCGCGCGGCCTCATCGCGCGGAGGCGTGCCGATCTGGGCATAGTGGTCGAGATGCACCCCGAGTCGTGGGCGGACGCCGGCGCGTCGCGCGAGGATGTGGAGCGCCTGCTGAGCGACCTCGGACTGATGGCGCGGCCCCTCATGGGCCAGCGCGATCCCCTCGGCCAGCACGGTGTCGTGCGGCTCACACCGAGCGGGGCTCCCGCGCAATGAGGATCGCCATAGTCAACTGGAGCAATCGCCGGGTAGGCGGGTGCGAGACCTACCTCGAGGAAGTCGTGCCGCCCTTGCTGGCCGCCGGCCATGACCTCGCGCTGGTGTACGAAACCGACGCGCCACACCACAGGGAGCGCATCGCGTTTGGGGCCACTATGCCCAGCTTGTGCGCCGGGGCACTGGGTGCCGACGGTGTGCTGCGCGAGCTCGAGTCGTGGCGGCCCGACGTCCTGTTCGCCCATGGGCTGCTCAACCCGCAACTCGAGGCGCGTCTCGCTAGCGCCGTACCGGCCGTGTTCTTCGCGCACACCTACTACGGGACGTGCGTGGGCGGCCCCAAGAGCTTCAAGGCGCCCACGATTCGACCGTGCACGCGGCGCTTCGGCTGGCCCTGTCTCGCCCTGTACTACCCGCGCCGCTGCGGCGGGCTGAATCCGCTGACCGCGCTCAGCGAGTACCGCCGCCAGGGACTGCGGCTCCAACTATTGCCGCGCTATCGCGCGATCCTCACGAACTCCGAGCACATGCGGCAGGAGTATTGCCGCCACGGCTTCCCCGCCGAGCGGGTGCACCGGATCACCTACCTCGTCGGTGACCGCGGTGAAGCGGCGGCCGAGCAAGCGGAGAGTGCTGGCTCGAAAGTCCCCGATCCCGACACGCCGTGGCAGCTGCTCTACCTGGGCCGCATGGATCCCCTCAAGGGGGGTCTCCCGCTCATCGAGGCGCTGCCGTCCGTGGTGCGACAGCTCGACCGCCCAGTGCACCTGCGCTTCGTGGGCGACGGCCCGGAGCGCGCGCGCTGGGAGCAGCACGCCAGGCACACCGCCGGCACGACCGCGGACCTCACCATCGACTTCGGCGGATGGCTGGAGCGGCCCGAGCTGGACGCTCTCCTGCCCGGCGTACACCTGCTGGTGTTGCCGAGCCTCGGGCCGGAGCCGTTCGCGCGGGTCGGTCCGGAGCTGGGCCGGCACGGGATCCCCTGCGCCGCCTTCGCGGTGGGAGGGATTCCCGAGTGGCTGGAGGACGGGGTGAACGGCTGCGCGGCGCCGGGAGACCCGCCTACCGCCGGCGGACTCACCGCGGCGATCGTGCGCTGCCTGCGCGACCCAGGTGATTACGCACGCCTGCGCGCCGGGGCGCGGGAGCGCGCCCATCGGTTCAGCGCGGCACGGCACCTGGCAGAGCTCGAGCCGGTGCTGACCCAGGTGGCCCAGGGTGGATAAGCACACCCGCCCCCCGGCCGACCCACTCCGGCGGGTGCTGCTCGTCTCGTTCATAGACGACAGCCGCTGGACCGGCATGGGCCGCTGGACCCACAAGACGGCGGAGGCCCTGCGCGCCGCGGGCCATCACGTCGAGCTCTGGTTCGCCGATGACTTCCCCCGCGTGCGGGCGTGGGGACGGCTCGCCGTGCTCGTCTTCCCGCTCGTGCTCGCCGCCAGGCTGATACGGCAGCGCGCCTCCTACGACGTAGTGGTCATCCACGAGCCGTCCGGGTTCTGGTACGGTGTGTCCCGCAAACTGTGGCCCACGCTCCCGCCGATGGTGGTCATGTCGCACGGGGTCGAGACCAGGCTGTTCCGTGACGTCGTCCGCTACGCGCGCGCGGGGCTGGCCGAGGTCCCCTGGTGGTCCAGGCTCAAGGCGCCGCTGTCGCGCTTCTGGCAGACCAACGGCACGCTGCGCCTCGGGGACCAGGTGATCTGCCTCTCGACAATCGACCGCGAGTACCTCGCCCGTGAGCTGACGGTGGCGCCCTCGCGATCCACGCGCATGGTGAACGGGGTGGACGTGCCCGACGCAGCCGCCTCGCTGCATCGCTCGTTCGACGGCGTGCTGTTCGTCGGCACCTGGATCGACCGCAAGGGACGGCGCCTGCTGCCCGGCATGTGGCGCCGGGTACGCGAGGGGCAGCCGGCGGCCCGGCTGACGCTCGTGGGCACGGGCGCGCCGCGGGACGAGGTGCTGGCGTGGTTCGACCCCCAGGACCGCGAGTCGGTCACCGTGATGGAGCGCATCGAGAGCGAGACGGAGATGCGCGCGCAGTACGAGCGCCACGGGATCTTCGTACTGCCCTCCCTGGGGGAGGGCTCGCCGCTCGTGTTGCTGGAGGCGATGGCGGCAGGAGCGGCCTGCGTCGCAACCCGCGTCGGCGGCGTGCCCGACATCCTGACCCATGACCTGAACGGCTACCTGTTCGCGCCCGAGAGCGCGCGGGACGGAGCCGAGTTACTCGGGCGGCTGCTGGAAGACCACGCGGCCGCGCGCCGTCTGGGCGACGCGGCCGAGCAGCGGGCGCGGCAGCTCACGTGGGCCGCGACCGCCGCCACGCTGCTCGATGCCGTGGAGCGCGCCACCGCGCGGAGCTGACGCGACGCCGATGACACGGTCCGATGAGACCTCACGCGCGGCCTACGAGGCGTGGCACGAGCGCTTCCCCGTAGACGCCGCGAGCGACGCGCCGTGGCACGAGCTGCTCAAGCGCCATCTCGACATCGAGCGCGACGTGCAGGGCCGTCGGGTGCTGGAGATCGGGAGTGGGCGCGGCGGGCTCGCGGCCTGGCTCGCCGCTCACCCCGCCAAGCCCCGCGCGGTGGTGGCGGCCGACTTCGCCGCGAGCGCCGTGCGCATGGGACACGCACATAGCGACGCGGCCGGCATCACGCGGGTGACGTGGGAGGTGGCGGACATTCAGGCCATTCCCCACGCGGACCGGAGCTTCGACACAGTGATCTCGTGCGAGACGGTGGAGCACGTGCCGGACCCGGCGCTCGCCGTGCGCGAGCTGGCGCGCGTGCTCGAGCATGGCGGCAGGCTGCTGCTCACGACCCCCAACTACCTCGGCACGATGGGCGCCTACCGCCTGTATCTGCGCCTCACCGGCAGGCGCTACACCGAGGAGGGCCAACCGATCAACCAGCTCACCCTGCTGCCGCGCACCCGCCGCTGGGTGGCCCGCGCAGGACTGCGAATCCAGGCATGCGACGGGACCGGGCACTACCTGCCGTTGCCCGGGGCGCCGCCCCGGCGGCTCCGCTTCCTGGATGACGTGCCGCTGCTGGCGAAGTGGCTCGCGCTCCACTCGATCACGGTCGCCGAGAAGCCATGAGAGTGCTTACGCATCTCGCCCTGTGGCGCCTCGGCCTCGCCGCGGCCGAGACCCAGACCACCGAGGCGGAGCGCGCCTGCCTGGTGCGCCACGCGGCGGGGATGCGACGGCTCGCGGAGATCGGCGTGTGGCACGGTGTGACCACCTTGCTGCTGCGCGGCGCCATGGCCCCCGACGGGGTGCTGTTCGCCGTAGATCCCTTCCCGCGGGGCCGGCTCGGGTTCAGCGCCCAGAAGTACATCGCCGAGCGGGAGGTGGCGCGAATGCGCGGCGGCACGGTGCGCTGGCTGCGCATGACTGGCGCGGAGGCGGGGAGACGGCTGGCCGCCGCCGCCGAAGCGCCCGTGGAGCTGGTGTTCATCGACGCCGAGCACACCTACCAGGGGCTCAAGGGCGACTGGGAGTCCTGGACTCCTCTCGTCGCCCCCGGGGGCGTGGTGGCGCTGCACGACAGCCGCGCCACGCCGGAGCGCCCGATCCACGACGCGGGAAGCGTGATCTTCACACAGGACGTCGTCTCCCACGACGAGCGCTTCGAGCAGATCGAGGCGGTAGACAGCCTCACCGTGTGGCGCCGGAGGGATCGGCCGTGAGCCGCCTGCGCCTCTGCTTCGTGGTCGAGAGCGGCACCGACGTGCGGCTGGTGGACGGTCTGGCGGAACGGTGCGACCTCACGGTGCTGGGACGCACCATCGAGGGCGGTGTCGTGATCAGTCGCCCCCACAGCGGCGCCGCGCGCGTCACGATCGGCCCCGCGTCGCGCGCGCGCTTCGCGCAGCGGGTGTTCACCCATCTGCTACGCAACCGGCGCCGCCTAGACCGGGTGATCGTGCAGGGGTACGGCCCCGCGGCGCTGGCGGCCAACCTGGCCTCCCGCCTCACGGGCACGCCCACCTACATGCTCGTGTGCAGCCCGGTGGAGCGCTACTACGAGTGCCGCCGCGAGCATCCCGCGGCCGACAAGCCGTACCGGCCGCGCGAGCTGCGGGCGTTGCTATCCCTGGCCCGGCTCAATGCGCGGCTGGGACGGCACTACGTGGTGCTGAGCCAGCACCTCGCCCACGTGGTGCGCGGTCACGGCGCGCAGCGAGAGGTGAGCGTGATCCCGGTGTACGGCGTGGACGTGAAGCGCTTCAGTCCCGTGCCCCACGCCAAGAGCGGGCTGCGGCACCGGCTCGGTCTGCCCGCTGAGGGCCAGGTGATCTTCTTCAGCAGCCGCATCGCGCCGGAGAAGGACGGCGAGACGCTGCTCGCGGCGTTCCGCAAGCTGCTGGACGCGGGGCGCGACGCGTGGCTGCTCCACCTGAGCGGCGGCTTCCACACCTTCCTGGCCTACGCGGAGCACGCAGGGGTCGCACAGCGGGTGATCGCGCGCGACGCCGTGCACCCCGAGCGGCAGCTTCCCGAGTTCCATCAGGCCTCCGACCTGTGCGTGCAGGCGAGTCGCGAGGAGGGCCTGGGATTCTCGCCGCTCGAGGCGTTGGCGTGCGAAACCCCCGTCGTGGCCGCAGCCGTAGGGGGCCTCAAGGAGACGATCGTGGGCGGCCAGACCGGGTGGACCTATCCTGCCGGCGACACGGCGGCCCTCGTGCGGGCGATGCAGGCCGCGCTGGACCACGCGGATGAGGCGCGGCGGCGAGCCCGCGCGGGCAGGTCCATGGTCTGCGAGCGCTACGAGCGGCAGATTGTGTTCGGCCGGCTGATGGAGCTGTTGGGGGCGGCGTGAACGTCGGGATCGCGGTACACAGGTACGACGCCAGCGAGGGCACGGGCGGCTACGTGGTGGAGCTGCTGCCCCGCATCGCGGAGGTGCACCGGGTCACGCTCTATGCTGCGCGGATCGGCGCGCCGGTCCCGCAGGGCGTGCGCGTGATCGAGGTGCCCGCCTGGATGCGCAGGGCGTACACCGCGATCCTCACCTTTCCCACGGCGTTCCGCGCCGTGCGACAGCGCCACGACCTGCTGCACGTGCAGGGCTGGGTCGCCCCGTCGGCCGACATCGTCACCGCACACATCGTGCTGGCGGCGTGGCGGGCGGCGGCGCGCGACGCGGGCGTCCGGTCGCCGCCCGGGGAGCGCTACCTCGGCGCGCTGGTGCAACACCGCGAGGCGGCGCTGTTCCGCGCCGCGCGCCACGTGATCGCCCCGAGCGCGCGGGCCAAGGCGGACATCGAGCGGCACTACGGCAGGGCCGACGACGTCACCGTGATCCATCACGGCTTCCCCCGACCCCACGCCGTCCCCGACCACGCGGAGGCACGTCGCATGCTCGGGCTGCCCGGCGAGGCGGTAATCGCACTGTTCGTGGGAGACATCCGCAAGGGGCTCCACGTGGCGCTCGAGGCGGTGGCCCACACACCCGAGGCCCACCTGGCGGTCGTTAGCCACTCGCCGAGCGACGAGGTGCTGCACCACGCCAACGCGCTGGGCGTCACCGACCGCGTGTACTGGATCGGGTCGCTCACGCACATGTCCGCGGCTTACGCAGCGGCCGACCTGCTACTGCATCCCACCATGTACGACTCGTTCGGTCTGGTGGTGGCCGAGGCCATGGCCCACGCCGTCCCACCGGTGGTCACCAGAGCAGCGGGAATCACCGAGCGCATCACGCACGGGGAGTCGGGCTGGGTCGTGGGGCACGACGTCACCGGCGGCACCCAGGCTGCCGTGCGCGAGCTGGTGAAGAACGAGCCCCTGCGTCACAAGCTGGCCGCGGGCGCGCGGGCGGCAGCCGGCCAACGGAGCTGGGACGACGTGGCCCAGGAGACTCTGGCCCTGTACGAGCAGGTAGCCGGCCAGTGAGCAAACCGCTCCGCGTGCTGCACGCGCACAGCGGCAACCTGTACGGCGGGATCGAGACGATCCTCGTGACCCTCGTGCGCCACCACCACGAGGCGTTGGAGCACACCTTCGCCCTGTGCTTCGCCGGACGTCTCGAAAAGGAGCTGCGTGCCGCGGGCGCGGCAGTGCGGCCGCTCAGCCCGACACGCTTCAGTCGCCCCCTCTCGATCCTGCGCGCGCGCCGCAACCTCGCGACCGTTCTCTCCGAGCTGAAGCCCGACGTGGTGATGTGCCACTCGGCTTGGTCGCACGCCATCTTCGCTCCGGCCGTGCGGGCTGCCGCGATCCCGCGCGTATTCTGGCTGCACGCGCCGCCCGGCGGCCACTGGCTCGAGCGCCTGGCGCGGCGGCACGCGCCCGACCTGGTCATCTGCAACAGCCACTACACCTGTGAGCAACGCGGCGCGCTGTTTCCAGTCACGCCGTCGAGCGTGCTCCACCCTCCGGTGGCGGCTCCCTCATCGTCACCGGATGCCGAAGCCCGCGCGCTGCTGCGCGACGAGCTGGGCGCGTCATCCGAGACCGTCGTGATCATCCAAGTGAGCCGGCTCGAGGCGTGGAAGGGGCACGAGGTGCTGCTGGAGGCCCTCGGCAACCTGCGAGACCGTGCGGACTGGATGGTGTGGCAGGTGGGTGGCGCCCAGCGACCGGGAGAGAAGTCCTACCGCCGGCAGCTCGAGCACCGCGCCGCCGAGCTGGGCATCGGCGAGCGCATCCGGTTCTTGGGTGAGCGCACCGACGTGCCGGCCCTACTCGCCGCGAGCGACCTGTTCTGCCAGCCCAACAGCGCTCCCGAGCCGTTCGGCATCGTGTTCGTGGAGGCGCTGCACGCGGGACTCCCGGTAGTCTCGAGCGCCATGGGCGGCGCCCAGGAGATCGTCACCGGGGAATGCGGCGTGCTGGTGCCCGCGCGCGACACAATCGCGCTGCGCGCCGCGCTCGAGCGGCTGCTGGACGACCGCGCCCTGCGCGACCGGCTGGGAAGCGCCGGTCCGGCCCGCGCACGCGAGCTGTGCGATCCCCGGCAGCAGGCCGCACGGCTCGCCGGCGCGCTCGCCGATGTGACGGCGTATTGAGCTAGCGCAGCGACGGGGATATCGTGACGTGATGACCGGACTCGGCGAGGTCTACTACTCGTCCGCATCCAGGTTGGAGAACCGCTGGACCGACATCTTCCGGCGGGACACAGCGATCCACCTGGGCATCATGGCGAGCATCACGGTGGCGACCTTCCAGGGGTACCTCAAGGACCGTGTCGCGGGACCGCTGCCCTACGCCCTCGCCGAGCTGTGCTTCATCGGCGCCTTCATGGTGTGGTTCGCCACGATAGCGATCCGCCATACACCGATCCGGGGACCGGGCATCGTTCCCGCAGCGGTGCTGACCGCGATCTTCCTTCCGCTGCTCTACCTGATCCACCCTGGCCCGACACTCGTCGTCGAGCTCGCCGGGCTCCGAGCGTGGGCGGTGTTCCCGGTGGCGTGTCTCATGGCCCTCACCATCATCCGCAACCCGGGACAGGTGCGGGCGTACGTAGGGCTGATCCTGATCCTCGGCATCGTGACGGCGCTGTACGGCATCTGGCAGTACCGGATCGGTCCGGAGGACGTGCTGGGCGTGAGCGAGCTGGCGCGCGAGCGCCACGGCGCCACGGTGTTCTACGACATCCCGGGACTGGGCGGGGGAGACTTCCGCGCCTACTCGACGTTCACCTTCCCCGCCCCGTTCGCCGCGTTCATGGTGTTCGCCCTCCTGTTCGCCGCGGGGATCGCCCTCGGCCGGTTCTCGGCGAGAAAGCGCCGGCTACTCGCCACGGTGCTGATCCCGCTCTACTTCGTCGGCATCACGGTGTCCGGTACCCGGGCGGCGATCATCGTGCTGCTGCTGGGTCTGCTGCTCATTGCGTGGTACCGCGGTCTCGGGCTGCGCGTGCTCGCACTCACGCCGGTGCTCGTCGTCGCCGTGTACGCCGGCTCGCTGCTGACCGCCGGGCGCGCGTTGGCCCGGTGGCAATCGGTGCTGCTGACCGAAGGACTGCTGTGGCGCAGGATCCACGCACCGGTATCAATCGCGCTCGACACGCTGCGGGAGTTCCCCTTCGGGATGGGGCTGGGACGCAGCGGAGTGGGCGTGCCTTTCCGCATCTTCGCCTCGTACCCGGAGGGCTACTTCAGGGGCAGTGACGGCGACATCGGCAGGGCCGCGGTCGAGATGGGCCTGTTCGGAATCCTGCTGCTTGCGGTGATCGTGGTCGCGCTGTTGCCCCATGTGGCGCGCGCCACCCGCGACCTGCTCGGGACCGAGTCGGAGGACGCTGCGCTGGGGGCGGGCCCGCTGATCCTCTCAACCGGCATCCTGATTCTCATCGGCTCCCCGCTCTCGTCGGCGCCGCACGCCACCATCTGGTGGTTCATGCTCGGCGCCCTGCTCAAGCTGGCGATGCTGCGCCACGAGGCAGAACCGGGCAGCGCGAGGGCGCCCGAGGGGTGAACCGATGAAGACCGCACCGGGGCTCGCCGACGCAGAGAAGCGCGCCAAGCAAAGCGGCGGCACGAGCGACGCGGCGATCTACCAGATGGTCGCGCGGGCGCTCGAGGCACGGGGCGTGGCAGGTGGCCTGCTGGTGGACGTGGGGTGCGGCGGCGGCGCCCTGTGGCAGCACCTGCGCGGCCGGTTCGAGCGCTACACGGGCGTGGACCTGGTGCGCTACGAGGGTTTCCCGGAGGATGGCGAGTTCGTGCAGCTCGACCTGGATAGCGGTAAGCTGCCGCTGCCCGACCGAGCGGCGCACGTGGTAGCAGCCGTGGAGACGATCGAGCACCTGGAGAACCCGCGCGCCCTGTTTCGCGAGCTGGTGCGCCTCACCAGACCGGCCGGGTGGGTGGTGTTGACCACGCCGAACCAGCTCAGCTTCCTGAGCCTGCTGACGCTGCTCGTGAAGGGACGGTTCTCGGCGTTCCAGGACGCGCAGTACCCCGCGCACCTCACGGCCCTGCTCGAGGTGGACCTGCGTCGCATGGCGGGTGAGGCGGGACTGGTGGACGTAGACGTGGCGTACAGCCTGCAGGGGCGCATCGTGCTGACCCCGTGGCGCTACCCCAGGGCCGTCTCACGCCTCTTCCCCCGGCGCTGTTCCGACAACCTGCTGGTGCTCGGCCGCAAGCCATGACCCACGCCCTGCTGGTCCCCGACCTGCCGCTCGAGCGCTGGCCCTCGATGGACCGCTACGCCACGCGCCTGGCGGGCAACCTCAGGCGCCACGTGCCCAATCTGGAGCTCACGATCGCGGGGAAGATCGCGGGGCTCACGGTGGACCCGGACAACAGCCTGGCCGGCGTGCGCGTGTCGGACCCGGCGGGCCGGAGCATCGCTGCGCCGGGGTGGCGCGAGCTGCGCCGCTACGTCACCCGCTACTGGACCTACCCGCGCAAGGTCCGCCGCATGGCGGGCGACGTGATGCACGTGCTGGATCACTCGTACGGCCACATCCTGCGGGGCAAGCGAGACCGTCCCGCACTGGTGACGGTGCACGACCTGCTGCCGCTGATCACGGTGCGGCGCGGGGCACGCTCGCTGCGGGAGCGGCTGCGCAACCGGCTGCTCGACCGGGTGCTCGAGGGGTTACACCGTGCCGATGCCTGGATCGTGGGCACCGAATGGCTCAAGGGAGAGCTCGCCGGGTGGCTGGAGCGCGACCAGGGGATCCACGTCGTGCCGTTCGGCGTGGACGACGCCTTCTTCGAGCCCGCAGAGGAATCGCGCGGCGCGACCCGCGAGCGTTGGGGGCTACCGCAGAGCGCGTTCGTGGTACTCCACGTGGGGAGCGTGGGGGAGCGCAAGAACATCCCCACCGTGATCGCCGCGGTGGCCGGTCTCAGGGACACCGGGGTGGAGGCGTGGCTGCTCCAGGTGGGTGGGAGCTTCACGGCGGCGCAGCGGGCAGAGCTTGCGCAGCGCGGTCTGGAGGGATACGTCAAGTCGGTCGGCGAGGCCGCCGAGCCGGACCTGCGGGCCGCGTACCGAGCCTCAGACGCCCTGCTCTTCCCCTCCAAGTACGAGGGGTTCGGGTTTCCCGTGTTGGAGGCGATGGCATCCGAGATCCCGGTGGTCTGCTCCGGTGCCGGAGGGCTCGCCGAAGTGGCCGGCGAGGAGGCCATCGTGGTGGGCGGTCGCGAGACCAAGCCCTACGTGGATGCCCTCAGGCGTCTGGCCGAAGACAAGCAGTGGCGCGACGGGCTCGTGGCCCGGGGCCGGGAGCGGGCCGGGCGCTACCGTTGGGCCGACACCGCGCGCAGGACCGCAGAGGTGTATCGCAACCTTGCCTGAGACCAAGCCGCTGGTGGTCACGGCCATCGCCGCCTCCGCCCAGCTGGGCGGCACGGAGCGGGTGCTGCTGGACTTCGCCAACCGGGCCTTCGAGCACGAGATCGCGCTGCGGGTGCTCACCCCCCGGGACGGCCCTCTGGTGCGAATCCTCAACAAGATCGGGGTGCCAGCGGAAGTCGTTCCGGCCTCCCAGGCGATGCTGGCGGGCTCGCAACGCGAGGGCAGCCTGTGGTCTCTCCCCCCGGCCATTCTGGCCCTCATGGGCTGGTCTCGCAAGCTCAAGGGGCATCCGTTCGTGCAGGAGGCCGAGGTGATCTACACCGTGGCCTTCAAGACCCACTTCGCGGCCGCCCTGGCACGGCTCCACCCCGTGGTGTGGCACCTGCACGAGTTCCCCCCGGCGATGACCGGCAAGATGTGGCAGGTGCTGGCCCGGCGGGTGCCGGACGGGATGATTGCCGTCAGTGAGGCGATTGGCGAGGCGTGGAGGGAGGGGGGGAACGGGGAACGGGGAACGGGGAACGGGACGACCGAGGAGGGGCGCTGGGAGCGCTGGCGCGGACGGTGGGGGCGCGCTGAGCCGCCACCCGTCACGGTCGTCAGGAACGGGGTCAACCTCGACCGCTTCAAGCCACGGGAGCGCAGCGGCTGGATCCACGAGCAGCTGGGGATCCCGCCGCAGCACCGTCTCATCGGCATGCCTGCCGTGTTGGCCCGCTGGAAGGGGCAGCTCGAGGTGATCGATGCGTTCAGCCAGATCTGCGAGGAGTTCCCCGACACCCATCTGGTCTTCGTGGGCGGCAACATCTACGACACCGTGCACGAGCGGGAGTACGGCGAGGAGCTGCTCAATGCCACCGGCGAGTGGGGCCTGGCGCGGGGCACTGCGCTGGGGAGCGGCGAGTGGGGGCCGATCTCGGAGATCACCAGCTCGGCCAGCGAGGTGGCGGAGCGCTGGCGGGACCTGGGCAAGCGCGACCCCGACGCCGAGCGGGTGCCCGAGGTGGCCGCTCGGCTCCAGCGGGTCCACATGTTCCCCTTCCAGCAGGAGATCGAGCTGACCTACCCCGAGTTCGAGCTGGTGGTGCACTACTCCACGCGGCCCGAGCCGTTCGGGCGGGTGGTGCTCGAGGCCATGGCGTGCGGCGTGCCCATCATAGCCGCCGGGGAGGGCGGGCCGCTGGAGATCGTGGGCGAGGGGATCGGGCCGCGGCGCGAGGCGGGGTGGCTCGCCGAACCGCGCAATCCGGAGGAGCTAGCCCGGATTCTGGGCTCGGCTCTGAGTTTGCCGACGGAGGTGCTGCGGTCGGTCGGGGCGTGCGGACGACGGCGCGCCGAGGATCATTTCTCGTCGCGGCAGTTCGCGGCGGGGGTGGCGGGGGTGCTCAGGGAGGTGGCTTCCGCGTAGCTCCGTGCTCGGCCGGGCACCTCCCTTCGCTCACGGCAGTTGCCGCCGGCCGCCCCCTGCCACACCCCCCACCGGGAGCGGCCGCTGGCCACACCCTCGGCAGCGGCGGTGCACTGATGCTCGCTCAGGGAGGTACCCGGCCTCGCTGTGTCCCCCACACTTCCCGCTTCCCGTTTCCCGCTTCCCGATCTCTCGGAGTCGTACCGTTCCCCGTTCCCTGTTCCCCG
>JABAOF010000263.1_pt3 | contig 21028 bp, 18 predicted proteins | sample 7062171 | NCBI WGS metagenome assembly JABAOF01 (sample SAMN14538628, study PRJNA623070) | marine sediment metagenome | biome: marine biome [ENVO:00000428]; feature: marine pelagic biome [ENVO:01000023]; material: deep marine sediment [ENVO:00002113] | place: India: Gulf of Khambhat ...
TTAATAATGGGGCCAGGCCCCGAATAATAATAATGGGGCCACTAAAAAATGACTAAAAAATGGGGCCTGGCCCCATTTTCCTCCTCTTTCTTCGGTTCCGAAAAAAGGGGCCTAGCTTTGGTTAGATCAGAAGGCAGTTTCCGATATGTAACAATTTTGGAAATTTGGATAGACTATGATATTAATAATTTATGTGGAGGCTATAATCAAACCAACTAAACCCGAACTTAGCTTCATGAACCGGCGTGAATTTTTCTCACTTGCTATGGGATTCAGTGTATCAATGTTTCTTCTGTATCCGGAGTTTATTAATCTCCACTCTAGAGATGGAAATTTTTATAGTTCCAGGGAAAAAGCGTTGGGAACTGTTCTGGACAGGGAACCAAAAACCCAGGAGATTTTTTATGAAATCATTAGCCAAGCCAGGGAAGAGAATTGGTCGTCACTTCTTATCGGAGATTGCATGGGGAAGATCGCCATGCTTTTTCTGGGTACAGAGTATGTCGCAGGAACACTTGAAGGAGAAGGGCCAGAAATTTGTAGAGTTGACCTCACAGGGTTAGACTGCGTAACTTTTTTTGAAAACGTGTTGTGTATTTCAAGAATCCTAAAGAAAGACAAAGTATCATTTGATGATTTTAAGGCTGAACTTACTTTTACTCGATATAGAGGAGGTATACTGACTGACTATACCTCCCGCTTACACTACACTTCTGACTGGATTTATGATAACGAGAGGAAAAAAGTGGTGAGGAATATCACTAAGGAAATCGGCGGAGAAGAATTTCCTTTTAAAGTCTCGTTCATGTCAAAAAATCCACAATATTATCGGGCACTGAAGGCATTTCCTGAATTCATAGAGACAATAGCTAACCTTGAAAAAGAAATAAGCAAACGCCAGCACTGGTATATTCCCAAAAGTAGAATCAAGGAAGCGCAAAAATACATGAAGACAGGAGATATTATTGCCCTAGCTACAGATAAAGAGGGCCTGGATTATGGACATACGGGTCTGGCTTATAAAGATGAACAAGAGAAAATAAGACTTCTACACGCTTCACAGAAAAAGAAAAAAGTGATCTTAGATGCAGAACTATACGAATATATGCAATCTGTCGAGACACATACTGGAATTACTGTTGCCAGGCCATTGGAAGTTAAACAGTTGAAGTAGGGAACAGGGACGAAAAGCTAAATTTCCCGAATTTTGTAGATCATGTCCTATAAAGCTGCAGCATGATAATCCCTATGATCGCCGCTACTATAAGATAATAAGTCATAGGGATTAGCGTCTTGCGGATAAGCAAGCCCTCTCTTCCCAGCAGGCCGACAACTGCCGATGCGGCGACGACATTATGAACACAAATCATGTTCCCAGCAGCCCCTCCCACAGCTTGAAGGGCGACGATAACACCCGGAACAGCGCCTATCTTAAGGGCGGTGGCAAACTGAAAAAGAGAGAACATCATGTTGCTGAAAGTATTGCTACCTGCAATGAAAGCTCCCATTGCTCCTATTACAGCGGCAAAGACGGTCCATCCTTTTCCTATTAGGACCGCTGCAGCGCTGGCCAGCACAACAGGCATCTTGTCCAAGCCTCCCGAGACTCCGCTGTTAATAAAAACCTTGACCATGGGCACCGCAAACCCAAGAGCGACTGCTGGACCGATAAGCATTCTAAAAGAACGATTTGCAGCCTGCTTGACCTCTTTTCTTGACATTCCCTGGATGAAGAATGTCATAACAGCCACTACCAAAAACAAAAAGCCTGGCAAATAGAATGGTTGAAAGCTGGTGCTGATTGAAGTCTGGAAAATATTCGTCCACTTTATCGAAACAGAAGCAAGAGCATTTTTTAGGAAGGGCCAGAGGCGGCTTAAGAGGAGAAACAGCGCTACAAGAATATACGGAAGCCATGCTCTAAAAATGCTCATTTCCGATTTTAGATTATTCCCTTTTTCCATCTTTTGACCTACCCATTCTTGAGGCCACGTTTCCTTTTTAGGAAAGTCCCAGGCCTTCTTGGGCATAAGAAAACCTGCCTTTGCCAGGGGGACGACTATTAAAAGCCCTAAAAGAGATCCCACCAGAGAAGGAAACTCTGGTCCCAGGAATACTCCAGTCAGGGTATAAGGAACTGTAAAACAGAGGCCTGCAAAGAGAGCAAAAGGAAAAATGGAAAAGCCTTCCTTCCAACTTCGCTTCTGGCCGAAAAAACGAGTCATCATAACTACGAGGATTATTGGAATAAGAGTGCCGGTAATTCCATGAATAATAGCTACCTTGCCTCCAATTGAATTTAAATAGGCAGCAAAATCTAAATTGTGTAGGTTCAAATAGTCTATGACTTCGGCTTGCCCGCTCAGTCCTGCATTGACTCCAATCAAGATTGGAGTGCCAACTGCACCGAAAGAAACGCAAGTACTCTGGATAATCAAGGATACCATTACAGCCGCCATAGCTGGAAAGCCAATTGCTACCAGCAGAGGGGCCGCAACTGCAGCAGGCGTCCCAAAGCCAGCAGAGCCTTCGATGAAGGAGCCGAACAGGAAAGCAATGATTATCGCCTGCGCTCGACGATCAGGCGAGATTAGGAACATACTCTTCCTGATAGAGAAAATGGCTCCGCTTTCCTGCTGGAGATTCAAGAGAAGAATAGCCCCCAGAATAATATAAAGAATTGAGGCCGCTGTGAGCAGGCCATCGATAGAAGCAGCAGCTAACTGAGAAAAAGGCACTTTCCAGACAGTAAAAGCTAAAATGCAGGTAAAGAGATAGGCAACGGGCATGGCTCTTGTTGCCGGCCATCTAAAAAGTACTATAAGCCCGAATACTGAGATTATGGGCAAAAGTGCAAGAAGAGCTAAAGTACCCAAACTCATTCACAAGATCCTTTTGTTAGCATCATCCTTGACTTTATCTGATTCCTCGACTTTATAAATCAACCAGAATCTGATGTCAACAAATCTCGATACACTTAACCTTGAAATCCAGGTCATCCTGCAAAAAATTAACAAGTTCTACGAGTTAACATTATTATAAATTTAAAGTTCATCATATTTTTCATTTGACTATCTTCTTCACGGCTGATATAATCGAGGAGAATTTGGAGAGGGAGCGAGGCAAATGAAATATCCAAAAACCAATCTGAAAGAAATCCTATTACATCTTTTTGTCGCAGCTATATCCTTTCTTGGGAGAAAAAAGGATCAATTTTTGAGCAGTAAAATCCTGTTCAACAAATTCATGTGTACTTTTGTTCAGCCTCAGCCCATCAGATGGATATGCCGTTTATTGACTATAACGCTTTTTATTTTCACGACTGCATTACCGATTTTCGCACAGACGATCACAGTTCTGACACCTAACGGAGGTGAGATCTGGGGAGTAGGCTCTGCACAAGAGATAACCTGGACATCGACTGGTACGGTAGGCAAAGTAAAGATTGAATATTCAACAGATAACGGGAGTTCCTGGAAAAACGTGAAGGCCTCTGCAGATAATACTGGCTCATATTTATGGACCATTCCCGATGATCCATCAACCAACTGTCTAGTCAAGGTTTCAGAGAAGGATGGCGATCCATCAGATACCAGCGATGCTGCCTTCTCAATAATTACAATTATTGAGCAGCTTAAGTTTGTAACAGATAAGAAGATAGTGACAGTGCCGGAGGGTGGAACCGATACTTTCAAGGTTAAGCTATCTGGCGAACCTTTATCCTCTGTAATTGTTACGATAAGAATAGCGGATAATGGGGATCCGGATATTATGTTGATACCTGATCCAGATCCTCTTGAGCTGACGTTCACTCCTGATAACTGGAACAAATTCCAGACAGTGACTTTATTTGCAGCAGAAGACGATGATGTTATTAATGGCGTGGCAATTATTCAAATCAGGGCGCCAGAATTTGAGGACGTAGATATTACTGCTATGGAACAAGACAACGACTTTGCTGATATATCTTTAAAATTAAATCCCCACACCGGAACAACGGGTAATATAATAAAAATATCAATAGAGATATCCAATAACACCATCCCAATTAGCTCTTTTTCATTAAATTTCATTTATGACAGCACTCTATTTTCCTTAAAATCAATAAAGAAAGGGTCTTTAACTTCGGACTGGATCACGATCGGAGGAGTAGAAGATCCCTCAGGGACAATAACAATAGATGGCGTTGCAGATGCATGGCAGGCAATACATGAAGATAGTCAAGGCGCTCTGATCAGGATCTGGCTCAAGGTGAGATGCGATAGTTTCACTGCAAAAACTAAGAGTGAGATTAAGATAGAAAATTATTTGGGTGGTATAGCCGGGTTTTCGCCGGAGCCTTGCACGGACAACATTACATTGGTTCCGTGTTCAAGGCTGGGTGATGTAAACAGTGACGGTAATGTCACACCAGGGGATGCCCAAAGTACGCTTGAGATCTATTTAGGGAAACGTGCGCCTAAATTTTGTCAAAAGACGACTTCAGATCCTAACGGTGATGAGAGCACAACGCCAGGGGATGCTCAGGATATTTTTGATTGCTACTTGGGGAAAAAAGAGTTACCAGAATGTTTAGATGGAGCTCCAGGAACGCTTTCATCAGCGTCGTTTTCGCCTATTAAAAGGATAGGATACAAAAGAAGGCATAGACCAATTAAACCAAAGCTTTATCCCTTAAATACAATAGGCTACTCAGGAAAAACAGTAAAAATTCCTATTATTATTACTAATCCAGAGGGGATAAACTCTTTTAGTTTCGAAGTGAATTACTTGCCGGAATTACTAGAATATGTGGGAATAGAAAGAAGCCAATTAACCGCTGATTTTGATTTGAGAGGAATAGAAGAAATAAAAGGACTAATTAGAGTAGAGGGAGAAAGCGAGAAGCCTATCAAGTACAATAAATATGCTTCCCTGGCAATAATGGAATTCAGAGTGAAACAGGGAGTAAACGGCCGCTTGCCCATCATCGTCTATAATCCAGGAAAAGATCTTTTCAACGTGGAAATAGATGATGGTACTTTTTTTGGATTAGAATACTTTGATGAACATGAAAGATTTCTGAGTTTAGGCCAAGCCAGAATTAGGCCTGATAGGACATTAAGAATACCAGTCAAAGTGAGTAGCGCATTTAATATAAAATCATTCGGATTGGAGCTAAAATACCCATCAGATAAGATGTCATTTGTTGGGATAAAAAGGGGAGAATTAACCAAGGATTTTACAGCGGTAGAAGGAAATGAATTGGAACTAGGACTAGTGAGAGTAGGCGCATATAGTATGAGTGGGATTCAAGAAAGAAAGCCAGGTACATTAGTGGAATTGGTTTTCTTGGTAGATGGAACTGGCGGCAAATTAGAGATAGTCGAACTAGTGGATGACATACAAGATTTTATAATTCAAGACGGAAGAATAAGATTAAACGAAAAAAGAGATAGGGTAAAAAAGCTATGGTTTCCAAAGTTGTACGATCATCGCTGATATTCTTGTTCATTCTTTTGATTTCTAATATCAATTGTAAGAAGACTCCTACTACTCCTGAGTTCGAAGATATTACCAGGCCAAGAATTTGGGCTAATGTATCTAATATGTCATTCACTGCCACAAAGGGGGGAGCAACTGCTTCTTCCCAGAATCTGCACGTAAAAAACTCGGGTATAGGGACTTTAAACTACACTATATCTTGTGATATCGACTTTGTAAGTGTTTCCCCGGCAAGTGGCTCTTCGACTGACAATGTCATAGAGCATACAGTCTCGGCAGATATCAGAGGTGTAAGTGAAGGAAATTACAATGGCAACATAACAATATCTGATTCCAATGCTGGCAACAGTCCTTATACAGTCAGCGTGACCGTTACGATCAGCAGTCCTCTCACAGATAATGAAATTTCGGTTTCTTGCTATCCGCGTTACGGAGAAACAGGAACCACAGTCTCTATTCTTGTCGCAATCAATGGAAACATAAAGGAGATAAGAGCTTTTGGTTTGGAATTAACTTATGACTCAAACATGTTTGATTATCAAAACGTTAGCAAAGGAGATCTAACTGCAGATTGGGGAGTAGTAGATGGCAACGAAATCAGCCCGGGAACCGTAATAATCGGAGTACTAGCTGGTCAGGCAGATCCTATTTTGCCAGGTGGGGTGGGGAGTATCGTCAGTATCACTTTGAAAGTAACTTGCAATGGATGTATTAACGGGCAGCAGAGTCAAATTTGTATTCAAAACTATACAGATGGCATTGCGGGAATGACACCCGAGCCTGCCTGCGCTATATTCATTTATAGAGAATAGTCTAGATAAATAGAAATCCCTAGACCAAATTTGCTGATTATTCTCGAAAAATCAAGCGACTTCTTAAAATAAATCAAAACCTAACTAAAAGAATAATTACAGGGTGGCTTTGATAAATATTGCCTAAACACAAGTTAATCCAAGCTATATCATGATTGACTATTTTCTAAGTAATTGATAATATTTGTCATAATAATGTCAGGAAGCAGCGGCCCATGATATGCCCTAAATGTCGTTTAGATAATCCTGCTGGCACTAGCTTTTGCGGCAAGTGCGGAGCACATCTTTTCCCGTCAGAAAAAGTCCCTATCTCCACAACAGAAACTATAATGGCTCCCAAACACGAGCTAAGCGTTGGGACAACGTTTGCCGGCAGGTATCACATAATCGAAGAGCTGGGGAAAGGGGGGATGGGAAGAGTCTACAAGGTAGTCGATAGTGAAATCAAAGAAAGCATGGCCTTAAAACTCTTAAATCCTGAGATTGCCGCAGACAAGACCACACTTGATCGCTTCCGAAACGAACTAAAATATGCCCGCAAGATCACCCATAAGAATATATGCCGAATGTACGACCTCAACAAGGAAAAAGAAAACTACTATATCACTATGGAGTATATGCCCGGTGAGGATTTAAAGAGTTCGCTTAGAAGAATGGGGCAAATGAGTGTTGGGAAAGCTCTTTTCATTGCCAAGCAGATATGTGAGGGCTTGGCTGAAGCTCACCGTTTGGGAGTTGTACACCGGGATCTAAAGCCTCAAAACATAATGATCGATAAGGAAGGGAATGTACACATCCTGGATTTTGGCATTGCCAGGTCTCTTAAGGCAAAAGGGGTAACAGTGACCGGGATGATGATTGGAACTCCAGACTACATGTCACCTGAACAGGTTGAAGCGAAAGAAGTAGACCAGCGTACTGATATCTATTCACTGGGAGTTATTCTTTATGAAATGCTGACCGGGAGGCTTCCTTTTGAAGGCGATACTCCCTTAAGCATCGCCGTGAAGCAAAAAACAGAGAAACCTCCCGACCCCAGAAGTCTTAATCCCAAAATATCTGAAGAATTAAGCCGGGTGATACTTAGATGTATGGCTAAGGAAAAAAATAAAAGATACCAGAAAGCAGAGCGTATTCTCACTGACTTGCAAAATATAGAAAAAGGCATACCAACCACAGATAAGTTTCTCCCAAAGATAGAATACAAAAGGCTAATTCCAAGAAAGCGCCTTGTGCCCTGGACTATATTTTTAATTGTTATTACTACAATCACCGGATATTTATTCTACGATAGAGTTCTTCGAGGAGGACAGGAACAGCAGCAGAACTCGGCTATGATTGCTGAGCCGGTCGCAAAAAAAGCGCTTCTATCAGCTTCCCAACCAGGATTCATGGAAATTAATTCTGTGCCTGAAGGAGCTGATGTTTATATCGATAATAAGTATGAAGGGATAACGCCGATCAAACATGAGATTCTTCCCGGAACCTACAAGATAAGAATAAAAAAAGACCCGGATTACAAAGAAATAAAAGATAATATGGAAATAAGTGCAGGGAAGACATCATCAAGAAATTATACGTTAGATGCAGCCTACTTCCTTGAGGTAAAGACTACCCCGGAAGGAGCCGATGTAAGTATTGACAACAATTATAAGGGGAAGACACCTCTAAGAATAGAATTAACAAAGAGCACATGCCGATTGAAAATAGAAAAAGGTAAGGAATGGTCGAACATTAATGAGTCTCTAACTTTGAATCCGGGTATAAACTCCTTCGAACGCTCTCTAAGAAGGATGATGTACAGCCTATCCATAAAAACCAATCCGCCTGAAGCCCGCGTATCAATAAATGGTGAGTCGATAGGGATGACCCCTTTGAAAAAAATGGATCTATCGGGCAACTACTACGTAAAAATAGAAAAGGAGGGCTACGAAACTATTGAAGAGCCTATAAGTGTAACGTCAAATACTGAAAAGACCTATGATCTAATAAGACTTGAATCTAAGTTAGGCAAACTCATATTAAAGGTTCACCCTTATGCTAATGTTTTGATTGATGGGAAGGAGATAGGAGAAGTTCCGCCCACAAAAATCCACGAGGTTCAGGAAGGCAAACATACTATTGAATTTGTTGCGAAAAAGCTAAATAAAGAGATAACAGTTGAGGTGGAAATCAGAAGCGAAGAAACCAAAGAGATCCGCGTGAATATGCAAACCGGAAAAAAAGAAATATTAAAATTAAATTAAAAGCAATAAAATTATTTATAAATTTTAAAACCGCTCCTTGATAAACATAACTAGACATAATGAAAATTATGGCAGTTAATAAGATATATAAGTCAAAATTATTAGCTTATTCGCTAATCCTCTCTTTTCTCTTTTTGATTACCACAGAAGCGAAGCCTAGTACAGCATCTTCTGACTTAAACGAAGGATTTAAGCCTGTGGTGAGAGTCCAAGAAGAAGATGTGAGAATTAATGATGCCCAAAAAGATCGCTTTGACAAATTATTTGAGGAAGGCAAGAAGCTTTACCAAGAACAGATGGATTATGAAGGAGCCATAGAAAAGTTTAGCGAGGCTTTAAACCTTACAACAACAAGAACACAAAAAGCAGATGTCTTTTATCATATGTCTCTCGCTCATTATGGAGATTTAAGCAACAAAGGAACAAAAGATCTTTTTGAGACAATAAGAAGGCTTATTGAAGTAGATTATTATCGAGAACTGGACGAGATTTTATGTCCGCCAAAGTATATAGAATTATTCGAAGGGATAAAAAAAGAATATGGAGCGTTGAGAATACAATCAAAGCCAGCGGGAGCAGATGTCTATTTAAGTGACAGTGAAACCCCCGTTGGAAAAACGCCTTTAATAATTGGCGCCAAGGCAGGCTCGCTCGCCATAAAAATACAGAAGGGGAAAAAGGCAAAAAATGATATCCTCAAGGTGGTTGCCGAGAAAGAAACAACATCGCCAGTCTACGTCCTAAAAAGTGTTTCGACTTTACCGTATATAATTGGAGGCATAGCTTTAGCAGTAGGGGCTGGAGCTGCCTTATTATCAGGTGGCGGAGCGGGAGAAGACGGGCAAGCGCCTGGACCAACAACCGGCAGTATTCAGGTTAATTCTACTCCGCAAGGAGCAAGTATTTATCTTGACGGATCAGCCACAGGACAAACGACAAATTCCACCCTAACCAACGTATCTCCTGGAAGTCATACTGTGACATTGGTTAAAGAAGGATATGAAGACTATGGAGAGAATATTTCGGTAACAGCAGGGCAAACAACAACAGTAAACGCAACTCTATCGGCAGTCGTAATAACAGTAACTAATCCTATAAGCAGCACTATCTGGACAAAGGGAGTTGATGTCCAGATAACATGGGGAAGCAGCGGTTCACCAAGCTTCCAAGGAAATGTTAGAAAAAGCAACGGATTTAATCATTTGTCAAATTCAGGGAGAAATCTATTGCCATCCTTTCGAAGAAGGGCTCTTCGGTCTGTTCGTTCTTTTAAGAACCTAATAAGGACAAGGAGGGAGTTGGATAAGGGCAGTAATGTGGGGTCCTTCAGCTCTAAGGAAATAACTTCTTCTGAAAGTACAAAAATAAATTCAAATAGACCATCCGGCACTCAAGATGTTTCAAGAAGGTTTCCTTCAAGCAGAAGAGGAGTTAAAATTCCTCGTAAAATAACAAAAAATTCAGGGATTATAAAAAATAATAACGCCTTTGGGAAGGTTAATCCGCCTGTTTTTCGAGGAATTTCAAGCCAAATATTTAAATCATCAGAGAATACTCGAGCGTTGGCCTTAACAGATGTGAAGATTGACCTCTATAAAGGAGGTGTATTTCAGGAGTTAATTGAGCCCAACACAGAAAATGACGGCACTCATACCTGGAACGTGAGTATATCTCTTGTGGATGATTCAGACTATAAGGTAAGGATCTCTTCTGCAAGTGAACCTGGAATCTATGATGAAAGTGATGAATTCACGATCGAGACTAAGTTCATAAATGTCACTAAGCCTACAAGTACCACTGTCTGGACAAAAGGAAATTCAGAAACCATCACCTGGGATTACACAGGAACAATAAGCAATGTGAAAATTGAGCTGTGGAGAGGAGGAGGCAGCCCCGAAGAGATAATTGCACTCAGCACAGCAAATAATGGATCCTATACGTGGGAAGTACCCATCTCTCTTCAAAGTGCACAGAATTATTATGTAAAGGTCATCTGTGTTGGCGTGCCGGAAATTTTCGATGAAAGTGATGGTTTCCAAATCACTAACTAGAAGTCTACAACTGTAATTTACCGAATAACCCGTACTGTTTCAGGTAAAGTTAATTAACCTGATTTGACGAGACATCTGAATACATAATAAATAATGTAGTGATTAATCAATCTATGCAAAATTTGCCTTTTAAGAAGAGGCTGGACTAAGCACAGAAGCGAATAAACAATAAAACAGAAAAGAATGAAAAAAATTTATAAGCAAATCATTACTTTTTTAATTTTGCTTAATATATCGTTGCTTTCACCGCTTACATGTTTAAATCAGGATAAAGAAGGGAAAAAAACAGGTTTAAATCAAAAAAAAATAAGCTCCCTTCAAAAATCATTATTGATCCCCGGTTGGGGACAGCTAGCAGAAAAAAGATATATAGAAGGAGTCTTATTCTTATCAGCAGAAATTTTTTGTATTTATAAGATTTTTTCATATAATCACAAGGGGAATGATTACTATGATCTATACAAAAAGGCAGATAATGTCAGTGATGCCACACAATACAGAGACCTGACAGAGAAGTATGATACCAGAAGGAATAGGTTTATTCTGGCCGCAGCAGGCGTCTGGATCATTAATCTAATTGACATTTATTTTATTGTTAAAAAAAAGGATAAAAAAGAGAAGAATCTAAGATTAGAGTTTAATCTAAATGAAAATAAAGATCTGGCCTTTACTATTTCTTATAGCTTTTAGTATCTTTCTTCACCCTTCCTGTCAGGACCGTCTTTTCGACAATCCCTTTGATCCAGAGGCAGGGGAGATCGTCTTTGAGGTGGTCAGCACAATTTTAACTCCTTCCTACATGCCGCTCAGCCTTACCTGGGATGGCAGCACCATATGGAATGTTGATGGTTACAACGAGACGCTCTACAGCCTTAATAGGCTTAGCGGAGCTCAAGTTAGAGCTTTAACATCGCCCCTGCCAGCAACCACAGGAATAGCCTACGACGGCCAAGACCTCTGGGTGTGCAGTGAATTTTCTGTTGATGTTTATAAAATAAATCTATTAAACGGGATGATCCAAAAAAGGCTCAATCTACAAAGAGGATCTTTTACAGCCATCGAGTACGCTCTGAGCTCAATATGGTTAGCTGATAGTCAATCAAATATGATCTTGAGGGTGAACCCGGAAACTGCTGAGATAATCTCTTCTTTTCCCAGTCCGGGTGTTGGAGTAGATGGATTAGCCTTTGACGGGAATGATTTTTGGACTTCTGACTCTGCGACTCTTACCATATATCAGGTAACAACTGAGGGGACGGTCTTGAGGACTTTTCTTTCCCCTGGCCAATCCCCTAGAGGTTTGGCCTTTGATGGGCATTTTCTGTGGAACGTAGATGGAGACAGAAAAATATATCAGTTGAGATTTCAAAATTGAGCTATTTAAGAATTACTATCTTTGTTTTCTTGCTTCCTTTTTTTATCCCTTTAGGGCTTTTTGCCTCAAATCCGGGCTTGATGAATGAAACTCCGACAGAACAAGATAATTTAATGAGTTTAAAGGGCGAATATTTGGCTTACAGTTACGATTTTAATCAAATATACGGAGAAAATGTTGAGCTCGAATTTTCTCCTTTCAGTGCTACCTGCCGCCATATAAAGATAGACATTACTCCAAAGATATTTTATGCCTACGGAAATGTTATTTTAGAAAAAGGAGACGAGAAACTTGAAGGAGATGAATTTTTATTTGACCCCAAGGCAAAAACAGGAACGCTTATTAGCTATGGAGAAAAGATCGAGATTAAAGAAATCGAAGATGAGGGAAAGGAAATCCTTGCACAAAAAAGTGATGTCCCGAAAGAATTAACTCTGGAGAAAATTCAAAAATCACTAATTTATTTCATTGGCCAGGCATTCGATATAACTACTGATTTTGGTGTTCACGGATACAATGTGACTCTATTTGTAGAAGGATTAGAATCAGTCAAGTTTAAAAAATTTAGATTATCCAGCGGTATCGGCAAAAGAAGAAACGGAATTTCTTTAAACAGAATTTGGTATACAAAGTCCCAGGGCTTAATAGGGAAGGTGAGCTATTTCTATGAAAAAGAGAAAAAAGTTAATAGTTTAACCCAGCTCAATTACGAAGAACATTCGGTCTTGAAGGATTATACTGGACTTAAGCGACAGGTCGATGTGATGAGCTCAACAACTATAAATATTAAAGAAGATTTAAATCTTGGACTGACAGGAAACTATAATTCGAGTAATCTCTGGAACACACTTTTTTGGCTGAATAAAAACTGGAGCAAAAAGTTTAGTACACAGGTAAATTTTTCCTACAATAAACCTATAAACCTTAAGGGAGAATCCTGGTTTGGCCTTCAGTCAACCGCCGATACAGGAAAATTTGGAAATATTTCTTTTTCGGGTAAATACGAACTTCAAAATCAGATATTGACCAGCTTTTCATACGGAAATACTTTTTTTAAAAAGCTTAGCTTTCTTCTATCTTCCTCTTATTCCCAGGTAAAAATTGGTGAAAGCCCTGATCGCTCAAAAATACTTTCGGGAGGAGTTAACCTTTCTTACAGTTCTCGAATATTTAATGTTTCCACGGATTATTTTTTGAATCATGACCTTTTTGGGGATCAGCTCCTGTCACAGCCACAAGTCAGATTGGGATTTAATCCATTCCAATTGTATCGGGGCCTAATATCTGCCAACATTTATAATATATTTATTTATAATAATTTGAAGAGAGGCGAAGCTAGGGACGAAAGCTACAGCAATAATACAGTCCTTACCCTATCCACCCAACCTATTTTTCTACAGAAAGGATTCAGTCTGAATTATAATTTTTCACTCGAGCAATTTGTCGAAAAAGAAGGCAGGAATTTCACCTCTGGCGGATTTATTTTCAATTTAAACAAAAATATCGTAAGGGGTGTTTCCTTCCAGGGCCTTTACAGCGTCCAATCGAGGAGGAAAACAAAGGATTGGCTTATTGAAGGGACAACAAGTCAAGACCTGAGTGCTGTTTTAAAAGTCAATCCCTCAGAAAGATTAAATGGTTGGGTATCTTTTTCTTACGATCCTAAAAATAGCCAGTGGCGACAGTCGTTTGCTGATGTATCGGTGGGAATCATCAGGGACTGGAAACTTCACTCTTTAATTCATTATGATTTTCTTTTAAGGAAGGTAAACAACGTCGATCTTTATTTAATTAGGGATGCCGGTAGATTTCAGCTAAGGTTTGTCTGGCGTAGCCTTTCAAAACAGTTTTTGATTGAATTTGTTCCAAGATGAAAAGATATTTATTTCTTTCTGTATTAGTTATGTCATTGATTTTTTTATGGGATTGCATCTCTCTAAAGCGTGATTATCCTTTACCATCTGAAAACCAGCTTGTATCTATTCATTTATGTAAAAAAATAGATGACAGCGGCGATTTACTTAAGCCCTTAGATATTAAGTCCGAATTCACTTCTAAAGACGATAGTGTTATTTGTTTCATCAGGCTAAAAGATATCGGCACAAAGATTGATCTCAGATGGAAATGGTATTCCCCTGATAAGAAACTTGTTAGGGACACAGGAAATATAATTGTAAGTCAGGGCGATAGATATCTTGCGGCTGCCACGGCCTATGATAGGCTTCAACTTGATGCTGAAAATACCGCAGAAGGGCAATGGACTGTCGTTATCTTTATGAACGATAAATTCATTGCGAAAAAACCGTTTCAAATCTCCCCTTCATCGCTTCGGCTTTAAATCTATTGTTTTATATGAATTGCATAATCTTCTTGCAAACTTTTGGTTTCCTATGAATAATGAAAGCTATGAAAAATATCAACAATGCAGAAAAAAACTCGGTTCCCTCAATATTGGCAGCTCTGAGATTATATGATGGATGCGAATTCGATGTGCGTCTAACAAGAGACAGAGTTTTGGTCCTCTACCACGATGCTAAGTACAATGGCCGGAGACTTCTCGAGACAGATTTCAAAGACCTCGAGGGAGTACATACTTTCAAAGAACTGGTCGATCATCCTCAAGTAGTAGAATCAATCAATGATAATGGCAAAACATTCTGGATAGAGACAAAAGAGGATACCACTTTAGGGATGAAGAGAGATCCTGTCTACTGCCTGGAATTGGCCAGAAGTATCACCGACCAATTAAAAAACTCACACCTGAAACCAGAAAATATCCGGATTATCTCGTTCTCTTCAGAGATCTTAAAACATATAGATGGTTTCCGAACCTGTAGGATAGTCCCTTACATTTTTACCAGAACGGATTCATTAATCCGATACTACAACCATAAAACAATCCTCCAGATGTTCAAATCTCTTCGAAAATACATCCTAGATACTAAAAAAATGGGGATTGATGGCCTTTTTTTCTATAAGCGGTATTTACGCGGATTCTTCTCCATTTTCCAGCCATCACTGGAAGAAATCAAATTGATAGGAAAAGATAATTTCATACTGGGAACCGGTGTGGAAACTTTCGAAGAAGAAAAGTTCTTCAAGGACGTCGTGTGTGTAACTGATTATCGCGGGAAACGAAAAGGCGGAAGAGGAAAGAACCCTGGCCCGCTTATTTGCCACAGAGGATTATGACAATCAGGGGAATATTCAAATTTTTTAAAAAAAAGATACCTAAGTGGGCCTTAGTCCTTATGGGAGGCGGTTCGAGGGGCCTGGCGCACATAGGGATTCTTGATGTTCTCCACAAAAATGGATTGACTCCAGATATTATCGTAGGGACATCTATGGGAGCTGTGATCGGAGGGCTTTTTGCGTCTGGAATTTCTTCAACAAAATTGAAAGAGATAGCGAGCGACTTTGATTTAAATAATTTTATCGAAAGGCCTAACATTCCAATTTTATCAAAAAAGACGCAAATCAGCATTTTAGATTTCCTAATGCTCGAAAGCTATAAAAACAAGCTTCTTAAGAAATTGGGACTCAATAGGGAAGATAAAATGGAAGCCTATTTAAAAAGTTTAATAGGAGAAATTTCTATAGAAGAGCTGCCGGTGAAATTTGTTTGTAATGCAGTTGACTTAATATCAGGAAGAGAGATTATTTTCGAAAGAGGAAAACTCTATAAGGCTCTTCGGGCCACAATGTCTCTACCGATTATATTTGAACCAACAAGTATCGATGATATGCTACTCTTGGATGGCGGAGTTCTCGATAATGCTCCGGTAGGAATAGCGAAAAATTTGAATGCACACAAGGTAATTCTTGTAGATGTACATAGAGATCTAAAGGAAGTATCAAAAGAAGAAATAAAGAATACATTCCAGCTTCTTCACAGGATGGTGGAGACTATGGTGGCCTATAAAACGGAAGAAAAGATAGAGAAAGCAGATCTTGTGATAAAGGTTGATATGGACGTTGATGCGCTAGATTACTCTGAGCCTTTAAGAATAGTAGAGGCAGGAGAAAATATCGCCACCGAAAATATCGATAAAATCAAGAAACTTGTTTCATAAAACCTGTAAGTTATTTATTTGTAGGGGTTTGATTTATCAAACCCACTTTTAATAATATAAAAATAACTTTGGATTTAATAAAAAAAATTCCTAAAAATACAAAATTATGGCCGAAATTAAGCCTTTTTCCCCGGTTAAACTAATTTGTGGGATTATTGCCTCCAAAGAAGCTACTTTTATTAAGGCAGAGGAGCGCTTGGTTCAGCTATTTGATCCTGTGGATATAGCAAGCCCTCTATTCATATTCAATTATACAGATTATTATGAAAAGCAGATGGGTAAGAACTTAAAAAGAAAGTTCTTAAGCTTTGCAGACCTTATTCCGCCCGAAAAACTAAGCGAAATAAAGATCCAGACAAACAAACTCGAAGAAGAAATAAGAGAAGAATTAAAAGAAGTCCGAAGAGTTGTCAACCTTGATCCAGGCTATTTGACTCAGTCTGGTTTGATCATGGCAACTGCCAAAGATTTTGCTCACCGGATTCCTCTTCAGCAAGGAATTTATGCCCACCTTGAATTATTTTTCAGCAAGAAAAGGTTCAAGACTCTGGACTGGACTTATCCCGATTATAGGACCGAAGAATATCATGAATATTTTATGGAAGTCAGGCGGATTTATCTTTCTCAACTGGCGAGTTTAGAATCCGGCTAAACAGTCTTTATTATCGTTTACTGCTTCTTACGAATGTCAAATAGCCTTTTAGGGAGCGATCTTTTCCGAGAAGCGCTTTAGAAGAGTGCAAAGCTGCAAGAATCTCTTTATCTAGGGGATCAAGAATGGCAGCATCCAGGCCTTTCTGGAGAGCGAGAACAAGAAAAGCCCTGTTCAGCGATTTACGCTTTGGAAGTCCAAAGGATACATTACTCACTCCAGCTATCGTACTAACCGAGGGCAGATCCTTCTTTATTTTCTCGAGAGCCTCAAGAAAAAGCTCCCCGGCTTTTTGGTCAACGCCTATGGGGCGGACCAAAGGATCGATGAATATGTCTTTATGTTCTACTCTTTCTTTGTCCAGTAGATTTACAATTTTGCGAGCTATGGAAAGCTCCTTATCAGAGGTATCTGGCAAACCCTGGTCATCAAGGCAGAGCGCAATTATACGGGGCTTGTACTCCTTGATGAGGGGGAGGAAAGTCTTTATTCTATTTGCTTCACCACTGATAGAGTTCAGCAGGGCTTGTCCTTTATGGATTTCTAATCCTGCCTCCATGGCTTCAGGATTGGGAGTATCAATGGAGAGGGGAATTCTCAGCTCTTCTTGAAGGAGAGGAATAGCCCATTTGAGTGTTTGCACTTCTTTGTCCACAAGGGCAGCAGTATTAAGGTCTATGTAACTGGCTCCGGCGTTCTGCTGTTTTTTGGCCTGGTCAACGAGGTATTTTTTATCCTTGCGACTTAAGGCTTCCAACACAGAGCGCCTGCTGGAATTGAGTCTTTCCCCGACGATAATCATTGATTTTAGTTAAGTTTATTCAATTATAAAAATTGTGGGTTTGATGAATCAAACCCCTACAAATAAATCAAGCCCTTACAACCTTATTCATTAAAAGTATGCTAAATCAAATCCCTGCAATCTTATTCACTATAGGTACGATAAATCAAGCCTCTGCCTAATTTAATTATTAAAATGTGGGTTTGATGAATCAAACCCCTACAAATAAATCAAGCCCCTACAAATAAATCAAACCCCTATGGTTTTAGTCTTCGTCGATATCGAGAGCTGAGATTTCTCTCAACCTATTCACAATTTCTGGAAGCACCTCCAGGACGGTCTTAGCATCTTCTTCAGTGTTAAATCGGCCCAAAGACATGCGGATGGAAGACCGAGCAACTTCAGGCCTCAATCCAATAGCCTCGAGAACATGAGATACTTCCTCTGCTCCTTCGCTGCATGCAGAGCCAGTCGAGACATAGATTTCCTTTGTGGCCAGAGCTAAAAGAATGGCTTCTGCCTCAAGCCCATAGAAGGAAAAATTCAAGGTTCCTATCATTCTATTTGTCTCGTGGCCGTTGAACTTAACCTGGGGTATTTTTTCCTCGATTCCCTTTTTCAGCTGTTCTGCTAGCTTAGCAATCCGTTTTTTATCCTTATCTTTTCTCTCTGTCATTACCCTTACAGCTTCTGCAAATCCAGCGATGCCGACTGTATTCTCTGTGCCAGCCCTCATTTCTCGCTCTTGATGCCCTCCATAAATAAACGGCCAGATATCCGTTCCTTTCCTGATATAGAGAGCACCAACTCCTTTTGGCCCATAGATCTTATGCGCGGAGAGTGAAAGCAGGTCCACTCCCAACTTGTTGACATTAACATCCATCTTGCCGAACGCCTGAACAGCATCGGTATGAACCAGGACTCCTCTTTCTTTGGCAATTTTGCTAATTTTCTCGATAGGCTGGATAGTTCCCAGCTCATTATTAGCTAGCATGATCGAGATAATAGCTGTTTGAGGAGTGATCGCCTTCTTGAGGAAATCGAGATCTACAGTTCCATATTCATCCACCGGAACATAGGTTACTTTTACTCCCTTCTTCTCCAGATAGGCGGCTGTATTCATGATCGCAGGATGTTCGATGGCAGAGGTGATGATTTCATTTTTTTCAGGCAAAGCATCGAGAGTTCCCCGGATAGCAAAATTATCTGCCTCTGTCCCTGATGAAGTAAAGATGATCTCAGTCCTGAGCGCTCCTATGGACTTGGCGATGACCTCCCGGGCTTCAGTGATGATTTCTTTGACTTTTCTTCCGATAGGGTAGAGAGAAGACGGATTTCCGAAGTGTTCTTTGATAAATTGAGACATTTTTTCCGCAACAGCTGGGTCTAGAGGAGTTGTCGCGTTGTTATCCAGATATATCATTTAAAACCTCATTTATTATTCGTTCTATAATTAATGCGGGCTTGATGAATCAAGCCCCTACAAATTAATAACATATTATAAAATAAACCAGGTGGGTTTGATAAATCAAACCTCTACAAATCAACCAGGCCTCTACAATTAAAAAAATCCTCCATTTTTCATTCGTCCAAAGGATTCATAACCAGCCCCGACTTGAGCTTGGGGAAAAAGTCCGTCGACTTTTGGGGCATAACGTCTCCATTCTCGACCACTTCTCTGATCTGATCAAGAGAAACAGGCTTCAGAAGTAGAATCATCTGAAATTCTCCCTGCCTGACTTTGTCAATCCCCTCGTCAAGAATCCTTATGTAGTTCACGTTATTCTCCAACGAGAAAGGTTCAGAGGAAAAGGCTTGGAGCTTATCGATGATGAGAGAATGGAGAATAGCAACATCCAGGCGTTTCCACTCTTTGGATCTCTCTTCTGTTATTTCTTTCTCTAATAGATCTTCAGACCTGAGATTGAAGATTAAAAACTTTTTAAATTGAGCAATATAAGCTGCAAAAGTATGGCTGCCGCTTAATACCCTGTTTTGAACTTCTTCAAGCTTTGATTTATCTGAGGCGTCAGGCCAGTCAACTTCAGAGATTTCAAAATAGGGAAGGAGGAGATCCCTGAGCCTCTCATCTGAAAGCCTATCCAGCCCCTTTACCAGTCTGTAGGTAGGGAGAATTATCACTCCTGGGTCTTCGAGCCTAAAGAGAGTCATCATGATGTAGCTGAATGGCTCATCACCCTTAGCATCTTTCGTCCGCTCAAGGACTTCCTTTTGATAGTTGAGGGAAGTTTCATAACGGTGATGTCCATCGGCAATAATCAATACTTTATCAACCATTGCTTCCTGAATCCTTTGGATTGCCTCTTTGTTTTTAATTATCCATATCCTGTGGAGAAAATTAGCATCATCTCTCATTTCTGCTCCGAGCTCAGCATCTCGTCTGGCTCTTTCGATAGCCTGAAAGACAGTGCCTTGCTCGTCTTTATAAAGGAGGAAGATCTGACCTGTATTGGTGTTTGTGGCCCGCAAGAGATTCAACCTGTCTATTTTGTGTTTGGGAAATGTCTTCTCGTGAGGGAGGACTTTTCTCGAGGAGAATTCTTCAAGTTTTACCCTTGCAATAAGCCCTATTCTTTTTTTATTTTCGCCTCTTAACTGGAATTCCTGTTCATAAAGATAGAGAGCATATTGGTCTTCTCTTATAAGAAGACCTTCCTTTTCCCATTCTTTCAAGTAAATATTGGCTCTTTTGTATTTATCCTTTTCCGCATGCTCAGGATCATCGTCCTTGCCAAGGATAATTCTCACCACATTATAAGGATTCCTTCTGTAATAATCTTCTTGAAGAGCAGGGGGAATCCGGTCATAGGGCTCGGTGATAACTTCCTCAAGTTTTACTTTCTGACTGTTATATCTTAATCCTTTGAAAGGTTTTATTTCTGCCATTTTACCTCCGTTCCAATCCTATTCCTTTTGAGCTATTTGCTTGCGACGGCTGCACCACTCGCTAACAAGGAAATTGCTTTTTTAAATTATTCCTGAGCTAACTTCTCTTTTAAAATCTTGACAACCTCCATACCTGCTCTTTTTTGTCCTTCCTTAGCAGCGGCCCCAATATGAGGAGCTGCTATCACATTTGGATTATCGATAAGAGAGAAATCATCAGGCGGCTCTTTCTCAAACACGTCCAAACCAGCGGCTCTGACTTTCCCAGATTCAAGGGCCCGAAGAAGTGCTCCTTCATTTACAGTCCCTCCGCGGGAGACGTTGATGATGATTACTCCATCCTTCATTTTTTCGAACTCTGCCTCGCTTATTATATATTTCGTTTCTTCTGTTAGAGGTACATGAAGAGTGATAATGTCTGCCTGGGTAATAAGTTCCTCAAGACCAACCTGTTTTACGTCAAGTTCTGTTTTTATATCAATAACATCATAGGTGATGACTTTCATCCCAAAAGCGATAGCTCGTTTAGCAACCTCTTGGCCGATTCTGCCCATACCGATTATCCCCAGGGTTTTTCCGTAGAGCTCTGTTCCTGAGAGAATCTTTTTCTCCCATTTGTGTTCTTTCATGGAAATATTGGCTCTGCC
>JABAOF010025207.1_pt1 | contig 21028 bp, 21 predicted proteins | sample 7062171 | NCBI WGS metagenome assembly JABAOF01 (sample SAMN14538628, study PRJNA623070) | marine sediment metagenome | biome: marine biome [ENVO:00000428]; feature: marine pelagic biome [ENVO:01000023]; material: deep marine sediment [ENVO:00002113] | place: India: Gulf of Khambhat ...
GCATTCCACAAAACCGACCAGTGCGAAGAAGAGCCCCTAAAAACTTTCTCCATAAATGCCTTAGGCGCCAGAAACATAGCTACAATATCCAAAGAAATTGGAGCCACAACAATATTCATAAGTACAGACTACGTTTTCGACGGCTCCAAAGACGAACCCTACACAGAAGATGACCTTCCAAACCCAATCAACACCTATGGAATCTCAAAACTGGCCGGCGAACTCTACACAAAACAAAACCCAAAACACTACATAATCAGAGTTGCAAGCCTATTCGGCAGAGCAGGAGCAAGCGGCAAAGGCGGAAACTTCGTTGAAACAATGATAACGAAAGCCAAGAACGATGACGCCATAAGTGTAGTTGATGACATGTGGATGAGCCCAACATACACAAAAGATGCAGCCACAACAATAAAAAAGATAATAGAATCAAAGCTGCCCTTCGGAACCTACCACGCAACAAACCGAGGCTACTGCACCTGGTTCCAATTCGCTCAAGAAATATTCAAAATCACAAAATTAACCCCAAACATAAAACCAACAAAAACACACCTATTAAAAATGAAAGCCAGAAGACCAAAATTCTCAGCACTAACAAGCATAAAACTACCAAAATACGGTATACACACGAGAGAATGGAAACAAGCACTTCAAGATTATCTAACCGAAAAAGGGCACATCTAAAAAAAGTCCGCACATAAAACTCCATGTAACCGTTAACAAGCTCAAAGGGAATGCCGTTCTAACATCTCCAAAGCATCAAGAATTTTAAGCTGGAACCAACTCTTTAATGGCAATCCACAGTAGGACTGAGCTAACTTGAAAGACGATATGACAAAGGCTGTTGAATATGGACAGCAACTTGGCGCCGACTACGTTGAAGTTCGTACTCAGAGACTTTTCAAAACCTTATTGACGACAAAGGACCATAGAGTTGAAGCAGCGAAAATGGGAAAAGAAAACGGTGCCGCCATCAGAGTTTTGACGAAAGGCGCTTGGGGTTTCGTATCAATTGGAAAGCTGGATCCAAAATTTCTAACAGAGGCTGTTGGAGAAGCATTCAAGTTGGCAAAAGCAGCAGGTTCCAAGACAAAAACTCCTGTAAAACTTTGCGAGACAAAGGTTGTGGAAGACAGAGTGGTGGCTAAACCGAAGAAAGATCCGAGAGAGGTTTCCATCGAAGAGAAGATTGATGTCGCCTTAACCATGGATAAAACGATTTTCAACTATGACCGACGAATAAAAAGTTGTACAATCGACTATCTAGATGTAACAGGAACGAATTACTTCATCAACAGCGATGGAACCTACATTGAACAAGACAGACTCCACGTATGGTCTAGAATCCTAGCCTCAGCACGAGAAGCCAACGTCTTCACGTCGGGAAGGGAAGAAATAGGATCCACAGCTGGATTCGAAGTGTTTGACGTAGAAACGCCAGAAAAGGTGGGAACAATGATAGCTAAACGCATAATTAATCAGCTAAAAGCTAAGGCGCCGAAAGGTGGAACTTTCCCAGCCGTTATCGGCACCAACGTTGTCGGCGTCTTCATCCATGAGGCCCTAGGACACTTGGCAGAAGCAGATCTCACCCTATCTGGATCTGTAATCTCTGACAAGCTTGAGAAAAAAATTGCATCTGAAGCTGTCACAGTATATGATGACGGCACATTCAACGGCGCCTTCGGATCCTCCAAATATGATGACGAAGGGGTTCCCACACAAAAAACCATCCTTATTCAGAACGGGAAATTGGTGGGGCTCATGCACAACCGTGAAACCGCCTACAAGTTCAATATGGACCCCACTGGAAACGCTCGAGCTGAGGATTTCCGTTTCGAACCTATCATCAGGATGCGGAACACCTACCTCGCTCCAGGAGATTCAGCCTTCGAGGAACTACTTGAGGACATAGACTTTGGTTATTACCTCAAAAGCTTTCGAGGCGGCCAAGCAAACCTGGATGGAACCTTTCAAGTTGGAATACAGGAGGCGTATGAAATTGTTGAAGGCCATTTAGGAGTTCCCGTTCGTAACTGCTCCATCAGCGGAAACACCCTTGAAACTTTAAACAAGGTTGATGCTGTAGGCAAGGACTTTGAATTATGGCCAGGGAGATGCGGGAAGGGTCAAACAGCCTTCACTTGTGATGGAGGACCACCCATTCGCGTGAGAGAGGTGATTATTGGTGGCGAAGGTTAGCCCAGAACAATTAATAGATTTTGGACACAGAGCCGTTAAGGTTGCAACTAGAAATGGCGCTGGAGAAGCTGAGGCCTTTCTAAGTAGAATCTCCAGCACATCAGTAGGCATCGAAAGAGGACAGATCGTTAGGAGCGCCAAGAGAACTGATCAAGGTTTAGGAGTAAGGGCTATTTACAATAAAGCCGTCGGCTTCTCCTACGCAAACATATTGACCAACAAAACCGTGGAAGATGTTGCCGTCAAAGCCTTGAAATCTGCCAAAGCCAGCCAACCAGATAAAAACTGGACCGGTCTGCCTAGCCCCAAAAAACTCAGCGAAACAAAAAACACGTATGACAATAAATTAGCTTCTGTCTCTTCTGATGAATTTGTGGAAACCGCTTCTGTTCTTTTGGATACAGCGGAAGGATACGACGAACGTGTTTTAGCTGTAGGCGGAGGAGTTGGGGCCTATCTCGCATCTGAAGCCATAGTCAACTCTCACGGCGTAGAAGCCTATGATGAGGGCACCGGCATCGAATGTTCCATCCAAACTATAGCTAGAGAAGCTGGTGAGGTCACTCCAATATGCTTTGAACTGAATGCAGAAAGAGTTTACAAGATTGCGCCTGAATGGGTTGGAAGAGAGGCTGCGAGACAAGCAGTTTCTTCTTTGAAAGCGAAAAAAACCGAGTCAGGAACCTTTTCAGTGATAATCACTCAACCAGCGTTGGGAGCCCTCCTTTATTACACGTTGATAAACGCCGTGAAAGCCGATTATGTTCAAAGGGAAAGATCCGCCCTGAAAGGAAAGATTGGTGAAGAGGTCGCCTCAAAACTCGTCACGATCCACGACGATGGAACCTTTGACGGAGGTCTCCAAACAGCGAAATTTGACGGGGAGGGTGTTCCAAGCCAAAGAACCACAATTATTGAGAAAGGTGTCTTAAAACATTTCTTGTATGACTGCTACACAGCAAACAGGATAGGCGTCGAGAGCACAGGAAACGCTTTTAGAGGCGGATTAGCGCCCTACGCTTCCACGCCAGTTCTGGAAGCAACCAACTTCATCTTCACGCAGGGAAAAAGATCTCCGGAAAACCTGGTCAACGGAATCGATAACGGCCTCATAGTTTACGGCGTACAGGGCGCCCACAGTAGCAACCCAGAAAGCGGAGAATTCTCCGTGGTGGCCACCCCCGCGTGGAAAATTGAGAAAGGTAACGTAGCTTATCCCGTAAAAGGAGCAATGCTGGCAGGCACCATCTTTGATTTTCTAAAGAGTGTGTCTGCTCTCGGCAACAACACCCGGAAGATAGGAGGACTAGTTGCACCTTGGATCAAAGTAGAAAACGTTAAAGTCATTGGTAGACAATAAAACCTTTTTATTATAAATAAACCTCACGTCTTTAGAGTCACAAAACATCAAAACCGCAAAATTGAATGAGGAGGAAAAGCAACGGAATTGACTGAAGCCAAAGAATCAGCGTCTCGCGTCAAAAGGTTCTTTTGGAGAATAGAGACCGCGAGAAAAATCACGCAGTTTCTTTCTATCATACTTTTCAACGCAGGCCTTTTTGGAGTTGGATCCTGGCCAATCCTCCTTCCAGTCATGTATACTTTAGGAATTCAACAAAAAACTGTGGGCGACGCCTTTGCAATGTTACAGTGGATGCTCCACGACCTCGTTTTTCCTTGGCTTCCTTTAGCCTCCTTTCTTCTTGTAGCTGTTTTTCTGGGCCGCGCCCTCTGTGGTTGGGTATGCCCCTTCGGTTTAGTTCAAGATCTGTTGGGATACGTTAAGAAAAAACGCATGGAGCTTTCTATGAGAACTCACGACTTACTGGTCAACGTAAAGTATGTGATCTTGGGAATCATCCTTTTAATCAGCGTAACCCTAGCATTATCACTAGCTACGGGAGTGATTCAGGGCTACAAGGCGGCTCTAGGAGCCCTTGCTCCAGCACCTTTTAGCGCCTTAAGCCCAGCCGACACTCTCTTCGCTGTCCTACCGACAATGGTTTCCGCTCTTGGTAACACCAGCCTCGACGCCTTGGCAGCTGGAATTCTAGTTGTTCGACCACTTTTGTGGGCTCGTCTCGCTATTATGGTAACGATCTTGGTTCTGGCCGTCTACATTCCCAGAAGCTGGTGTAAATATCTATGTCCCCACGGGGCAGCCTTAGCCTTCCTGAACCGATTCAGTTTCCTCGGATTGAAGAGAGACCCGTTGAAATGCACGAAAGCGGGATGCCGCACCTGCGTAGAGGTGTGCCCAATGTACGTTCCCATTCTGGATTTGCCTTGGGAAAAGTTCACCGATCCCGAATGCATATACTGCCTAAAATGTGCTGACGCCTGCACAACAAAAGCCATTAAACCAAAATTCCCATAGGATCAGACTCACCGGACTTTTCCTTCAGAAGCTTTCCTGAAGGCGGCTTCAATCAAGGCTATTTTTTCAAATGGAAATCCAACTTCTATAATAACTCTGGCTTTCAAACCTGACTCTTCAAACCTCTCTAAACTCTTATTTATGTCTGAAAGAGAGGACTGGACAAACAAGATGCGACCATTCCCCGTCAAGAATTTTGGGGCATTAATAATGAAACGATCAATAAGTTTTCTTCCACTTGGACCCCCCGCCCAAGCCCTACCAACCCAACTTCTTTCTTCATGAGGTTCAGAAGGCAGATATGGCGAATTGAAAAGGATCAGATCAAAAATTTCATCTGATCCAATTGGCTGGAAAAGATCTCCCAAACGAAACTCTATTTTGTCTTCTACACAATTCTTTTTTGCGTTTTTCTCGGCACACTTGATTGCGTAGGGATTTATGTCGGTGGCCACAACTTTTTTGGCTTTCTTGGCAGCAAGCACCGCCAAGATGCCACAGCCAGTTCCCATATCCAAAACAACTTCTTTTTCTTCAACTTTCAAATTTTCAACTAAGAGGAACGTGTCTTCAGCTGGTTCGTAAACTTTTTCGTCAACGAGGAAACCATGCCCTCTGATAAAAAGTTTCTTGGGATATTTCATTTACACTCCTCCAAGTTCTCTGGTGTCAAATCTTTCGCGCACGAATAGTAACCCATCAAACCAGATCAATAGTAAGGCTTTGTCAGAGGGTAGTTATCTATTTCGGAGATAAATCTAAAAGTATTGCAGCTATAACTGATCTCAATTGAAATGGCGCGTGCTTTCGTCTAGATTGATCTTGAACGACATTAGGTTGAGGGAAATGGGTAAACCTAGAGGATTCCTGCAAATAATCAGACCGTTGAACTGTCTAATGATGGGTTTCGCAGTGGTAGTCGGAGCCTCTCTAGTTTCATCCCTAAGCTTTTCAATCAGACTCCTCTTAGGGTTCATAACCTCGTTTACCCTAACAGGAGCTTCCATGGCAATAAACGACTATTACGATCGAGAAATCGACGCCATAAATGAACCGAACCGTCCAATTCCAAGCAACGTTGTTAGCCCTAATGAAGCATTGTCCTTCGCTGCAGTTTTAAGTCTAGTCGGATTCGCGGCAGCTTTGATGACAAGCATACCATGTCTTATCGTTGCATTGCTTGCATGGGTAGTCTCTATGGCTTACACTACCAAGGGAAAAAGAACAGGACTTCCAGGAAATCTTCTAGTAGGCACCTGTGTTATGATTCCTTTCATATATGGTGGTTTCGTGGTAGAGAACCTTGATTTATCTATTATCCTGTTTGGCGTTATGGTGTTTCTTTCAATCACAGGCAGAGAAGTCGCTAAAGGAATAGTAGACGTTGAAGGTGACAAGTCTCAGAATATAAAGACTATAGCAGTATTGTTTGGCAATAAAATTGCGGCGTTTACGGCATCGTTTCTCTTACTTTTTGCTGTGGTTTTAAGTCCTTTACCTTGGTTTTGGAGACTCGTTTCTAGCTGGTTTCTTCCGTTTGTCATTTTGACGGATGCAGGATTAATTCTGTCTTCAATTTTACTCGTTAAAGATTCTTCCCGAGAAAATGCCCGAAGGATAAAAAATTCAATTTTTATCTGGTTTACAACAGCTCTTTTAGCCTTCGTTGCTGGAACTTTTAGCTAAGAATTTAATCTGGAATTCTACAATTGCTATATCCGTAAAAAATAACGTTTTGTGTCTAAATAGGTGAGGCAGATTGTCCCTCTCTTTTAACCAAACGCTGTTGACAAACTTGATCTTGGTACTCCTCAGTTACCTCTACATAATCTCAATGATTTTTGTCGCAAAGAAGACAGAAAAAATTCTTAAGTGGTCCCAGAAAACGTCTCGGAAGGTTCTGCACATCCTTATAGGGAATTTTCCCTTCATCGTTCCCTTCTTCAGTGAAAGTATTTTTCCGATAATGGTTGCCGCGCCCTTCGTGTTATTAACCTTTCTGGTTTCTCCACATTCTCCCATCGAAAGTTTGAAGGGTATGCTGTTTGGACTTAAAGAAACCACCCAAAAGGGGCATTCACTGGGACTGGTGTTTTATGCTATCTCATACACTGTTTTAGCCGCCCTTTTCTTTGACGTACCCCACGTCATAGCTGCGGGCATCCTACCAATGGCGTATGGTGATGGACTAGCATCCCTAATCGGGGAACGGTACGGAGGACGAAAATACAAAATTCTGAGTCAAAAGAGTCTAGAAGGTTCGTTAGCCGTATTTGCAGGTAGCTTCTTAAGTTTGTTGGGTGGCCTCCTATTCTATTCGCTTTTCCACCAATTCTCCCCTTTGGAGATAATTGTTTTATCTCTTTGGACAGCCGTCATAGCAACGGTGGTGGAGGCTATTTCTCCTCTTGGTTTTGACAACATGACTGTTCCTATTATTTGTGCCATATCCTTCTTTTTGATAAGGGGAACATGAAAAATGCAATTTATCGTGATCGACGGGCTAGATGCTTCTGGGAAAAGCACTCAAGCAAAATTGTTGGCCTCTTTCTTGAAGAAGCGGGGATGGACAGTTTTTCTGCGGATTCATCCTTGTAACGACAACTTCTTTGGAATAAGAGCCAAAAATTTCCTTAGGCAGAAGGGAAAAAGCGCCCATTTCAACGCAGCGCTCTTCTATATGTGCGATGTTATTCGATCGATTATTATCTACTCGTGGCGCAGATATGACTACATTATTTTTGTGCGTTATCTCATGGGGACAGCTTACCTGCCTAAACCTGCAGACAGGCTCGCCTATCGTTTCTTTGCCACAACTGTTCCAACCTCACGTTACATGTTTTTTCTTGATGTGCATCCAGCAGAAGCATATAAAAGAGCTAGTAAGAGAGTAGAGGAGCTGGAAATGTTTGAGAGTCTTGAAGAACTGGAAAAAATTAGGCAAAAGGCGCTTACCCTCGCTCTGGAAGACAACTGGATAATAGTAGAGGCGGACAGAACAATAAAACAAGTTCAGGAGGAGCTCTTAAGAAGTATTATCTGATCTTGCTTCCTACTTCGATGTCCTTTTCGGGGCTTATCAGAATGACCTTCCCCCTATCGTCTTCGGCGGCTAGCACCATGCACTGGGATTCTACACCCATGAGTTTCCTTCTTTGCAAGTTCAAGACGAAGGCGTATTTTTTGTCTACTAATTCTTCAGGTTTGTAGTATTGCAGCAGTCCTGCAACAGACTGCCTCTTCTCGAAACCAAAATCAACCATCATCTTGATTAAGTTTCTCGATCCAGGAATTTGTTCAGCTTCAACGATTTTACCAATTCTCATATCAAGCTTCAGAAAATCAGTGAACGGTATTTCCATCCTAGTCACCAACGACTATTTTCCTTTCCATAACTTGAATTTTAAGCTTTGCGCATTCAAGATTAAATAACATCAGACGGATATGCCTTTCTCTAGGCTCGCTGGAGACATTCCTTGCAAATCCTCATTTTTGTTCCTACGCGCACTCCAAGATATTTGAATCATCCGTAATTCCAAAAAGAGCAAAAGATTTCAATATCGCCTGAAGATATGAATGTTATTATGTCTGTGCATCACGGATTAAAGGGCATTGTAGCTGTCGAGTCTGATATATCTCGAGTAGATGGTGTAAATGGTATACTTGAATATAGAGGATACAATATTCATGATTTAGCAAAAAATTCATCCTTTGAAGAAGTTGCATTTCTTCTATTAAACGGACATTTACCAGCGAAGGCTGAACTAAACGATTTTTCACAAGAGCTGGTTGAAAGAAGAGAGCTTCCTGGTAAGATTATTGGTGTATTATATAATTTGCCAACGATAAACTACCCAACAGTAATCCTCAGAACAATATATTCTTATTTGGGGGACATGGATCAGAAAATCTTTGTGATCAATCCAGAGGAAAATCGTAGAAAGGCTATGGATCTTATAGCTAAGACCCCAACAATTGTGGCTTACTATCAAAAAATAAGAGAAGACAAACCTGTAATACATCCAAACAAAGATTTGGGGCATGCTGCTAACTTCTTGTGGATGCTTAAAGGCGAAGAACCCAACAGATTCTATGAAAAGGCTATGGATCTTGATTTGGTTTTGCATGCTGAACACACTCTTAACGCATCTACCTTTGCTGCGAGAATTGCTGCTTCAACATTATCAGATATGTATGCCGGTGTTGTATCCGCCACAGGCACTCTCTTTGGTCCACTTCATGGCGGTGCTAGTCAAAAAGTAATCGAAATGCTCAGAGAGTTGAAGGGAAAAGATAAAAAAGATATTGAAGAGTGGGTAGACGAAAAGCTGCAAAGAAAAGAAAGAATAATGGGTTTTGGTCACCGAGTTTATGAAACCTTGGATCCTCGGGCAGAAGAATTGAGAGAATCTGCAAGAAAACTAGACATATTAGAGGGTAATGACTGGCTCTCTCTTTCAGACACGTTGGCAGAAATCGTCTATCGTAAAAAAAGAATCTATCCAAATGTTGATTTTTACGCTGCGTCCGTCTATGCCAATCTAGGGGTACCAGACGATCAATATATTAACATGTTCGTCATGGGACGAATTGTTGGTTGGCTCACCCACATGATGGATCAATATCAAAATAACAGAATCGTTAGGCCCCTACAGAAATATGTTGGCGACGAAAAAAGAACCTTCACTCAAATAGACAAAAGATGACAAAATCAAAGATTATCGAAAAAGGGTCTTAGAAGCTCAGCTTCAAGGCGCGCGCGCAATTGAATGGGCAATTAGTTGGTACAGCTGCAACTTGTTTCTTCCAATTTCTTTCCTTTCAATGCTGCTAGTATCATAGCTGCTGCGCAGCCTACGCCGCTGTCAACAGTGATTGCATTGGTGGGACAATTTAGCTGGCATGCCCCACATTCCATGCATGCCTCAGTTTTCTTCACAACAGCCTTTTTCTCTCCATTTGCAAAAACTCCATGAGGACAGACGATGCTGCACATACCGCAGTTGATGCACTTGTCCTCATCATACTGCAGAGTGTTCTTGCCGTAGGAGTTAAACATCCCATCATCTCACATAAAGAATTACCAGTAATCCGATATATAGTATTGCGCCCAATACAAGGCTACCCGCAATGATGGGGATGTACCTAAATATCTCTCTTTCAACTCCGCTTCTAGAAGTAAAGGGGGTCGAACCAGTAAAGTTCAGAGCAATGTAAGCCGTGACGGGGGGCATAAGCAATTCAAAAATCAAAGCATAAGCCAAACGCAACCATAATGATAATCCTTCATGATCAGCAAAGGTCATGGTGGCAAAAGGCAAGGCCGTGAACACGCCTAAAATAAAGCCTTTGGAGCTGAAATCCTGAGTTGGCAGCCAAGGCAACAATATCGGAAACAAAACAACACCAGAGAGCACCGCAACGGCAACTGCTGCAGCAGAAAACAATCCTCCGAGTAGACCAAACACCACCGCCGCAACGGTAAGTGGCAAAGCTATGCCAGTTACTTCGATCGGTATGAGCACCAAACGGTCAACCAAATCAAACCGGACGAGACGCATCTCAGGAGTCGCTTTGCCAATCCTGAGAAACTCTGGAATGTCTCTTGCACGGACAGGTCCGTACTCCACCTTGAAACCAGACCTTTTCTGGACTTCAAAAGCGTTAACGCCAGAAGCACCAAGCTGGGGCAAAATGAGCTTCCTATGGTTGACCACCGTCTCAAGTCGAGTGACTGCTATTCTATTCACTAACTCATCTGTGCCGAATGTCCCCTTCCCAGCCGCACACCACACATTAACCCCCTCTGTGTCAAGTACCAAAATATAACAATCCACGCCTCTCAACGATGATCTCAAAGCGTCGAAACTCAGCGTATAATTCGCTGTAACAAAAACAGGTGACTCCAGTCCAGGGTGTCCAATCGAATACAACCCAGGCGCAACGCGATGTCCCATACGATTAAAGCCGACACGCGCCAAAAAATGGTCCTTCATTTCTGCAATTCCCGTCGACCAGGTTGTCACCCTAATCTCAGGGGAACTTTCATTTTCCAACAACCCAGATTTGTCATCACTCTTCAAAGAGCCAGCCTCCCATCAACTAGCAAAACTGAGCTAAAAATGATTTCGGCGCGCGCCAGGTTTGTTGTGGCGCGCACGCAAGCATCTTCCGGCAGTGTTATCTTCTTCAAATTCTTTGCAATAGAAGGAGAGAGAAAGAATAATCTGTTGGATGCAAGAGTGACTATGGAGGAAGTTAGCATGAACTCAGCTGATACGCACGATGGTGAAAAACAGAAGGCAGGATTTGTGGATATTTCGACTCTAGACCTTTACCATCTTCTTCAGTTCTTCATAACGATACTGAACGAAAAAGCTTGGCGATACATAGGATTGCGTGTAGATCCTATAACAAGCGAAATAGAAACAGATTTCGAAAGGGCTCATGTCGCTATCGACTGTATCATATCCTTGGTAGACAAGCTGGAGCCACACCTGACCAAAGATGAGACGAATAGACTTAGGAGCCTTATAACAGATCTGCAGATAAACTACGCTCGCCAAGTCGAAAGGAAAGAGAAGTAAACAACAAGCGCGAGCAATAGTAAAATAGTCGTACGCCCATTCGCGCGCGCATTATGGGCGCGCACACATTATTGAATATTAAATCCAACTTAAAAATGGTTTATGGATTTGTCTAAGAAACGATTTTTTCCCCGGTTTTCTTTACCTCATTCACTAGGAAGTCAATGTCTTGTTTTTGGCTCCGGTGGTTGACATTACACGCACGTAGCATGTACCTGCCCTTGATCGTTGTGTCGGAAACCATCCAGAATGACCTCTGGTTGAGGTCGCTGTAGATCATCTTGTTCAGCTTCTCTAGCTCTGACTCAGTGAGCCCTTTTGGCTTGTAGCGGAAGCAGACGATGTTGGAGACCACTGGAGCAGTAATCTCCATTTTAGGCTCCTTCCTGATTAATTCAGCTAAATAATTCATTTGGTCAATGTTCTGCTGGATTAGATTGCTATACTTGTTTTTACCATATGCTCTGAGGAGCATGTATGCCTTCAGGCTAGTGAAGTTTCTGGACAGTGGAAGGGCTAGGTTGTGAGGATTGACTATTTGATCTTTGAGTTGATCAAATGCTGATTTGAGATATCGCGCCTCATGACCGTAGACAAACGTGCTGTAGTGAGCAAGTCGATCTTTAATGAGGGTGCATCCAATGCCGTAGGGCACGTACATCCACTTGTGAAGATCAACAGCTAAAGAGTCTGCACGCTCCATGCCATCTGCGAGGTGCCTATGTGTCTTAGAGATTTTCACCCAGGCTCCAAAAGCGCCGTCCACGTGGAACCACATGTTTTCTTTCTTCGCCAGATCAGCTAGAGCGTTTAAATCGTCAAAGGCGCCGCTATTTACGGTTCCAGCGCACCCAATTATGCAGAATGGATTGTTGTTCCGTTTTCTGTCCTCTTCAATTGCTTTTTCCAGGAGATCGAGCCTTATCCTGCATTCGTCGTCTGTTGGAATCCATCTTAAGGCTTCGTTTCCGAGGCCGAGGATCTCAACTGAACGCTCAAGACAATGATGCGTCTCATCACTACAGTAGAGGGTCATTCTTCGATTGAGTCCTTGAACACCCTTTGCTTTCATGTCAACCTCGGCCTTGGCATTTCGGGCTACAGCTAATCCTGTAAAATTAGCTTCTGAACCCCCGCTTACTAGAACTCCGCCAGCTTCTTCGGGGAAGCCGAGCATCTCCTTGATCCAGTTGATTACTTGCTTGTGGACATATGATTCTGCGAAAAAAGCTTCTTGGGCACCGTTTATCCCTGTTCTCAGCATCTCAGCGAGCATCCCATATGGGGAGCCTGTTCCAGCAACTACTCCCCAAAACCGTGGCCTCGTGTGTGGGAGTGTATAGGGAAGAATGCTTTTTTGGAATACCTCATAAACCTTCTCTTCGCCTTCTCCTTCTTGTGTTAGAGGAACGCAAATCTCGTCGATAGCTTTTTGGGGGGGAGACCCTGATGGTTCAGATCTTATATTCTGTAGATATGTTAGCATGTCGTCAAGCATTTTGTGACCCAGTTTTCGCATGGATTCCCAGTCTTCAGGGTCAAGCGTTTCTTCGTGCGTGACATCTTTTGTCTCTCGCCTCATACTTGCCGACCTCTCTATCAACTCCCCATGATACTGAATTAATTCGTTAAAATGACTTGTGGAAAAACCGTGTAGTTGCATGCTAATAGTGGTGTACGATTGGAACCTGTAGTGTGTCTATTATGTCTCCCGGAAACTCCCCTTTCCTAAGACAAATCTTTACAATGGTTTCGGACAGGGCACTCCCCACATCTACGTTTCTTACAGTATTCGAGGTTAAGTCGTACAAGGTTCGACTCGTAAGACTCGACATCTTTCAAGTCTACACGTTGAGCGGTCTTGATAGCTATTTTGGATGGCTTTGTTTTAGCCTTCTCCCAAATCCCCCTCAACTCCCTTAAAAAAATGTTGACGCCTACTGGACCAATCCCCCTCAACTCTTGTAGACGCTTCTCCAGGTCCATTGGGCTGCTGGACTCCTTATGAAGACCTTCTAGATCTCCATACTTCTCTTTGAGTTCTTCCATAATCGTCAAGAGATTTGAGGCTGTTGAGAAATCGTACCTCACATATCCTCCCGAATCCAATACCTCAACTAAGCGATCCCATCCGGCCTCCAGTATTCTTTGCGGCGTAGTAATTTCTTCTTCCTCAAATCGACGGTAGGTTTTCTTAGCGATCTCTGCTGAGATTCTTTTGGCAAACAATATGGAGGCTAGGAACCACTTGAATCTGTCCTTTGACTTAGTTAAGTCTAGTTCAAGCTCCTCAGAGTAACTTTGAAGCTTTGAAAGATCTGCGTCAACACTCAAATGCAATCACCTTTTACAAGCGCGCGCAATAACATTGTGGTGCCGAGGGCCGGACTTGAACCGGCGACAACCCGGTCTTCAGCTTCACCCTCGATGAGTTCTATCGAGTCGGGTGCTCTCCCAGTCTAAGCTACCTCGGCACTCATGAACATGAACGGCATGTCTTTTTTTAAGTTTTCTGAAGAGAATATGCCTTCAAAGAAGAGGAGAATTCTGACGATAACGTCTATTCTGTATGAACGCATTGCAGAAATTTTAGTTGGAACTTTGCTACAGCAAATAGACTCGAATTGTAGTAGTATCTATATTCGCGCGTATGGATTAAAATCCCAAGCCAAATGGCTAAGCATATTTGAATCCTAATAAAGGCTTAGCTTGAAAACGAGTTTTTTCTAAAGACTAAAAAACAGTAAAAAGTAGGTGAATCCATCCATGGGTTGTTATGTATTGCACGGGCAAATAGAACTTCTAGTCGAATCCCTGCTTACTCAACGAGCGTTAGAAGGTCTTCTAAGACGTAATCTACGAGCTCTTCGGTAGTGCTTTTGCTGAAGAGTGTTACCACACAATTCCTTGTGATCCCGACTACAATTCCTCGCTTCTGAGCTTCAAAGACAACATACCAGATCTTTCCATGTTCAAGATAATCTCGGTAGAGACTAGTGTCAGCGAGATCGGATCCTGCTAGACAAAGCTTCTCTACGCCAGGGAGATCGACATCGTCAAACCATATAAGTTTCGTTCCTTGAGGGTTCGACTCATGGAGTTTTGTAAGGGTCTCGTGGGAAATTTTTACTTCGACAATTGCCTTAGGCTTGATGAAAAGAACCTTGCTAAGCTTGTTTGCTACGTTGTTTGTTAGTAGCTTTTTTACTCCACGAGCTACAGAAGGCGCCAGTATAATTATGAAAGTCCGTTCCCTGAAACGTTTAATCCAAAAAGGAGCTTCCTCTGTGACTGGAGCTTCAACAAGCTTACGCCTGAAATAACGTCCACGCATGAAATCCATGCTGAAAACTCCTGTTACCGAGCCCTCCCTTAGCTTTAGGTCTAAAATCTCTGTCACTAAATCTACGGTTTCTCCATTCTCCTCTTCATAGGCCTCCTCTTCACGGAAATCCTTGAGCTTTTGTACCATCAATCCAAAATCAGCTTCCTCTTTTATCTCAAAGATTTTAGCTGGCAGAACCAATTTTTCACATCCATAAAACAGTTTTACAAACCAGACTTTAAAAGATTCTATACGCGCAAAGTGAAATACGCAACAAAATATTATGAGATGGTGACAAAATATCTAGTAGACCAATTACCATCACTTTTTTCCCTAAACCCTTGATTTCCAATGACCAACAATATTGAAAACGTTTTGAACTCTTGAATTTCACATCGCTGTCATATGCACTATAACCTAATTTCTGAGGAACCCGCACTCCGAGAGTCTATTCATTTTCTGGCTCAACTTTGCCATTATTCAAATCGATAAAGTGCGATCCATGGAAACAGAGAGAACTTCTTTTACCCCTAACCTGGCGAGTTGCTTAACTGAGTTGCTCATTGGCGATAAAATGTCCTTTTAAAGGACGTGTCCTCGTTAAGGGAAAACGTGCGCCCATGCAGAACCTGTGAACCTATGTTTCATCGTTCCACAATGAAAGAGACTTTAACGTCAGCCCGGTATTCCACAATCTTGTTGTCTTCCACTCTTGCGGTGCATCGCTTCACGTGGACTCCTCTAATGTTCTTGACCGTCTTCGCTGCCTCCTTTAAGGCATCTTCAACTGCCTCGTTCCAACCATCGGGTGAACTACCTATCAGCTCAATTATCTTCACAACTGGCAAAGCCTTCACCTCCATAAGCAGAGTAGCAGCGATTCCACTTTAGTTTTTCGATACATATACTCGTGTAATTAAGTCGCTATGTCACAATTCACTGGGATCATGCTCGAGCTTGGTTCTAAAAAAGTAGAAAGACATTATTTATAAGAAATTGCAGAAAAAATATAAGAATCTTTGAGAAAATTGACGAAAATGACAGTGAAATCAGACGAATTAGCGATTAAACCTAATATCTAGGTCTTCTCGAGCGTCTTCTCTTTGACCAACAATCTCGACAGTAAACTGGTCTGCTAGGATCGGGTTTGAATGGAACTTCACATTCTTGACCGCAATCGGCGCAGACTGCTTTATGCATCTCTCGGGGTTCTCTATACGACAAGCGAATTACACCTCCCTCTTATAGTCAACGAAGAACTAGCACTCTGTCGAAACTCTAATTCTTACGTGTTCAGTCAGTTTGACAATTTGCCTTATTTAAACTTATGGTAAACCAATGGATGTTGGTGGGCCCGGCCGGATTTGAACCGGCGATCTCTTCCGCGTGAGGGAAGCGTCTTTTGGCCTCAACTATGAGTTAACCAACTGGACCACGGGCCCTCGCCAAGTTTAAACGGTAAGGGCATTCCTTTATATTTTTTGTAATTTTTTGTCAACTACTATTGCATCAAACTCGCGCCCGCGCAAAACAGGGACATAAGAAGCTATTCAAAGCTTCTACTTCCCCGTTTATGGACGTGTACAATCTCCCACATTCTTCTATCTGTCACAAATCTTCGAGCGCATCAAGCGCTCAGTGTAATATAGGAAAGTAAGTACAGAGAGATGAAGAAGACTCCCGTTATCTTATCAACCTTCTCTCTTAATGTGAGTGTTAATATAACCAAGGTGGAAACAAATATCGCGTACAAGCCAGTTACCTTAACAAGTTTTCCAGTTACTTCAATTGGGAAGATTAAAGGTCCGATTCCAACGGAAAAAGAGGCGTCTACGATACAACTTCCTATGACATCTCCTATGGCAAGCTCGTACTGTTTCCTACGGATGGCTGTCAAATCGACCACAAGCTCTGGAAGAGAAGTTCCAATAGCTACCACGAAGAAGCTGATGAGGTACTCGGAAACCTGAAAAACTGATGACAGCGTAATCACAGATTCAATTACAATCAAGGATCCGATTGCAACACCCACGAAGCCTAAGATGGCTACCCCGAAGTGATGTAGACGCCTTTGACTGGTAGGCGGTGGGTCTTGCTCCTCTTTTTCCGTAACGTTCTTTGCTGTGGCGCTTCTAATCAGAAGCATGAAAATGGGCCAACTAGCCATTAAAAAGAGGCCGTTCATCTGAGAAATGTTTCCTTTCTCACCTATCGACACTGCAAGCATGAGTGCTAGAATCTCACAGGCTCCAACTATTCCCACCTCTTTCCTCTTAACCTTAAAAGTTCCAGCTAAGAATGGAAGGAGGCTCAACACCAAAGACATTTGAGCCAAGACTGATCCAAGGGAGTCTCCTACGTTTATGTCTCCATGATTTAAAGCTGACGAGATGACAGAGTTAACGATCTCTGGTAAATCCGTTCCCAGAGACACGAGTAGGAGCCCGATCATAAGTGGAGAAATTCCTAATTCTAAAGCGATGATTGACGAGTGCTCAACTGCCTTGTCGCCAGAATAGGCCAAAAGCGCCAATCCCGCGACTAAACCTGCAAGTCCAAGTATCACCTCACGCACGAGCATGCCTTTATAAAGAGTTATTCCTTACAAGTGTCTCTTTTTTAATCTAGTGGCTAAATTTTTCTATCACAACGGTAATGTCGATTAATGGAGCGCTAGTTTATATCAAGCAACCCTTAAGTCAAAAAAGCAGAAGTCCAAGAAGAGTAAATTTTATGAATTCTTTGTTCATCTTATTGCGCGCATTTAGCGTATCATCCAATTTTATTTATAAACTGAAAAAGAAGAATCCAGGTGAATTATTTTCCTATAAAACGAGTTTTTTCCCCTTATTTTTTCAAGAAAACGCATATATACGAGTTGTAGCGCCCTTAGAGAATTTTAGGAGGAAAGAACTTGCAAAACTATCTAGAGGAGGAAGATTGGGAAGAGGAAGAAGAGGAAGAAGAGGAAGAGTGGTANNCCATTTGGACAAAACATAAGGTGGAAAGAGCCATGAGGAAAAAGGAAGAGGAAGAATGGGACGAAGAAGAAGAGGAAGAAGAAGAGTGGTAAGATATGTCTAAGAAAAAAGGAAAGAAAAAAGGTAAAGGTAAAGCAGAATAGAAGACTGTGCGTGTTTAGCCCGAGACCGTTAGAGAGCTAAACATTTTCGAATCTAGCTTTCCTTGAATCTCTCCAGCTTCCCATGTTACCCCCTTCAACAACAGGGAACTATGGAAATATATTGTCAATTAGACCTACTATGTTCGGGCAATTAGAAGGGGTAGCATGGTTAAAATTACCTATGAGACCTTCAAAGAAGTTGTAATCAAAGAATATGTACGCTTTGAAAGAATTGAGGATCTTACTAGCATCTTCGCAAAGGTAAGGGCTGGTGGGGCTCTGGTTTCCCCCCCAACTTGGTTAAAGGTCTGGTGTTTATTTAGGATCGTCTACTCCCTGGTGCTGTTCAACTAATGACGAGTTGCTGAAGGGTGGAATCTACTAGATAAACATGAGCTACGCTGATATGCCTCCGTACAAGCCAATTTTTGAAACGCGAGAGAAGGTTAAAATACCTGTAATCAACCTAAGCTCCAACACTATGATAAGCCAAATCACAGAATGGCATAAAAAACAAAAATAACTTATGTGTAATTTTGTAAAAACGTAATTGTGCATGCATGGATTATATTATAAAAGGGGAGGAAAAAACATAATCAGGAAAATTAGAAAAGAGAAAGCTGAAGATCGCAAACAGCATAGCCAATTGAAAAGAGCGGGAAAGATACAGAGGGGAAAAAGGTTGGCCTTCCTAAAAAGCGTGGAAAAAGAAAGAAATAGTCTTTTCATTTTCATCACACGTAACTTCCAGAAAACCTTTTGAGAAAAAACATGGAGAAAACCTTGATGTTGTGCCCCAGATGTGGAACAGAAATGAATAGCCAAAAATGCAGAGGCAAACGCGCAACCATCTACAAGTGTCCTGAGTGCCATTACAACAAAACCACAAAAACCTAAGGCTTTCATGAGCATCTAATTCATGTTTGCAGTAGTATTGAGCCTGAAGGAGGTGCAACAGTTTGGAAGATCAGTACTTGAAGAGAAAAGTTAGATGTATCGATGTTGAAGAGAAATCTATCTCGCAGCTTCTCTCAGAAATGGCTGGTACAGCTTTTCAAGGTAGAAAACTTGGAGAGACTGTGGAAGTATGGGAAGAAATGCTGAGAGAAAAAGATTTAGTCATTGTTATGGGGTTAACTGGTTCACTGAGCACTGCTGGCCAGTGGAAGATTGTAAATTGGCTCATCGAAAAACGTTTCATCGATGTTCTTGTCTCAACAGGAGCGAACGTTTCGGAAGACATTGTTGACGCCATGGGGCTCGGCTACTGGCAAGCCACTTCACACTTTGAAGATGAGGCACTTTTGAAAGCAGACTTAAACAGGTATTATGATGTTTATGGGAGAGAATCTGACTATCGAAAGATGGAAGAATTGGTAACCGACTTTATGTTAACGTTAAACGCTGACTTCACCTATTCTTCCATGGAGCTTCTCCACCTATTTGGAAAATGGTTGGGTCTAAAGAAAATCAAGAGCATAGCTGCAGTAGCCGCAGAGAATGGGGTCCCAATTTTTTGTCCAGCAATATCCGACAGCGCTTACGGTGAAGCATTCCTAATGGTTGGGAACAAAGGGCTCAAAATAGTGGTTGATCAAGTGAAAGAATTTCACCAGTTTGTAAGCATAGGTGAGAAGACAAAGGATGTTGGCGTAGTCTATATCGGCGGCGGTGTACCGAAGGACTTCACACAACTTTTAGCTATATCAATTTCACCAAAATCAATGGATCGGAAGATCTCGGGAAGAAAGGGATTCCTCCGCAAGACCTTAAAAGAGTATTATTACCCTCACCGATATGCCATCCAAATCACAACAGATTCGCCTCAATGGGGAGGCCTATCAGGTTGCACCCTAGAAGAAGCAATAAGTTGGGGGAAAATCTCTGGAGAGGGAAGAAGAATCACATGTTACTGCGACGCAACCATAGCACTACCCTTCATAGCACACGCACTAAATGAAAGAGTGAAGTTCCGAAGAAAAGCCCCAGATCTTTCATGGCTTTTTGACGAAGTCTCTTGAAAAGACGATATTTTCAACTAAAGAAACAAAAAACCTAATAACCTTGTTCTTCTATCTGCTTCTGCCATGATTCCGCGATTCTTCTTCTTGACGAAGGGTGTTGGTAACCATAAAGATCCTTTGCAAGCCTTTGAACTAGCCTTAAGAAGTGCAGAAATACATCAATATAACATAGTCAAAGTTTCCAGCATAATCCCGCCAGGATGCAAAAATATTTCAAGAGAGAAAGGTGGAGAGATGCTGAAACCAGGGCAAATGATCTTTTCTGTTCTAGCCAAAAACTCAACCAACGAGCCTCATAGACTTATTGCAGCATCAATAGGTGTAGCAGTTCCATCAGACAAAAAGAAGTATGGTTATCTTTCTGAGCACCATTCCTTCGGCCAAACAGCTGAAGTGGCAGGAGATTATGCCGAGGATTTAGCTGCAACAATGTTAGCGACCAGCATGGGCCTTGAGTTCGACCCAGAGACTGCATGGGATGAAAGAAAACAGTTGTTCAAAACTAGCGGACTCATAATAAAAACAACAAACACAACGCAATCTGCAACTGGGCATAAAAACGGTCTCTGGACAACAGTTATCGCAGCAACAGTTTTTGTGCCATAAATGAAAAGCGCGCGCGCGCATTTTAAGAATCAAAAGATTGTGTTTATGAAGGATTAGATTTGAATAGGAAAATCATTTTTGTTATTGTTTTCCTTGTTCTCATTATTGTCATCGCAAGCGTAATTGCGCGCGTAAAATAGAGTTGGGTGGTTTCGATGATAGAGTGGCTTGAAAAATATTTGGGTTCTCCCGAATTCTGGATTTTCGTTGTGGTTTGCGCCTATTTTGGGTATGCTATGTACTTTGCTATTTATGGACTATGGTTTAGCATCGAATTGATTTCAGATTATTATGTTTATAATTTGGTTTCGAAGAACCCTTGGTGGTGGGCAATTCTCTACTATGGCAGCGAGGGTGTTTTGGGTTCAGTTGCGGGTTTCCTTCGGGTGATGGCAAGTTGTTTTGCCTTGTACTCGGCTTTTCTCTTTTGGAGGAAAAAAGATATTGCACTACCGCTGATTAGGGGGAAAGTAGGTAAAGCCCTGCTTTTTGAGGCGACTCATTACCTTGCCTTAATTCTATCGGTGATAGCGGCTTTCGCCTACTTTTTCTCAAATGAAAATCTCTACTACTTTGACCATACTCCTCGTTTACTCTTCTTGTACGTTGGAGGGATACCGTTGCTTGCGATGATAATTGTTATTCCACCGCTCTTGTTGAAATTGAGGGCAACGATCATAAGAGGATCTACGAGCCAAGAAATCATAAAATGGAGCTGCCTCACGAGCATCGCATATCTTTTTGTTGTGTTTTGGTTCAACTATTCTATGTCTTGGGCAGGTG
>JABAOF010011914.1_pt3 | contig 20998 bp, 20 predicted proteins | sample 7062171 | NCBI WGS metagenome assembly JABAOF01 (sample SAMN14538628, study PRJNA623070) | marine sediment metagenome | biome: marine biome [ENVO:00000428]; feature: marine pelagic biome [ENVO:01000023]; material: deep marine sediment [ENVO:00002113] | place: India: Gulf of Khambhat ...
CTCATTTTCGACAAGCAATTCTTTGATTTTTTGCTGAGCGATTTTTGTTTCTTCTTCAAGAGGATATTTACTTATCAAAAGCTTAAAGACTACAAGGGCTTCCTCCTTTTTTCCGAGTTCCACAAGACTTATCCCCTTTTTTAAATAGGCTGCTGGAGTTCTGTCTCCCTGAGGATAATTTAGAATCAAGGCGTTAAACTGATCGATAGCTTTTTGATATTCTTCTTGACTGAAATGGCATTCACCTATCCAGTATAGAGCGTTATCGGAGAGAGGACTCTGGGGAAAATTGATTCTGTAAAGAGTGAAACCTTCGATAGCCAATTGAAAATTTCCCTTTAGATAATCTGAATAGGCCATGTTGTAGACTTCTTGTGGAGAGAGAGTAGGAGGGGGGATAGGAGTATTAGGCATGGGTTCCTCTGCTTCTTTTTCCTTTCCTTCATTTGCGGGTGGAGTTTGTTCTTCTTCCGCTTCTTGTTGCTCGGGTGGAGCAAGAGAAGCTCTTTTTATTTCCAAGAGCTCGTCAGAGAATTTCATCAGCTGGGAGGATATAGACTCCATTTTTTCAAGAATAACGAGGTATTGTGTTGGGATTTTTTTCTGATCTTCTTTGAAGCTAGCCTGTTCCGCTTGGAATCGTTTCACCAGATCGAGGAGCTCTTCGAGATGTTGTTTTATATCTTTTATGTTTCCTGTGTTATTTTCTATTTTTTCTTCGAGTTGGAGGATTTGTTGCTTGAGGAGCTGCACATCCTTGTAGATGAGTTCATAGGCTTTTTTGCTCTTGTCTGCCCCAACAAGCAGGAAGGGCAGAAGCATGATTAGAAATATCCCAGAAGAAATTATTTTGCGCATAAATTATTTGGAGATAACCATGAATTGAGATCTTCTGTTTTTTTGCCAAGCGACTTCGTTATGTCCTAGATCTAAAGGCTGGCTTTTGCCGTAGGAGATGATTTCTATCCTATCGGCAGAAATGCCAAGAGAGACGAGATAATCGAGAGTGGATTTTGCTCTTTTTTCTCCAAGGGCAAGGTTGTACTCTTCAGTTCCTCTTTCGTCACAATGGCCTTCGATGAGGATCTTTACAGTCTGAAATTTTTTCAACCAAGTTGCATTTTCTTCGAGAACAGGCTTGGCATCGTCCCGGATGAAGTAACGATCAAAGTCGAAGTGTATCATTTTGAGGGGAACTTCTTTGTTGATTTCTTCGAGAGATTTGGCCATGAAAATTTCTTCTTCTGTCAACACAGGTTCTTTGACCACGGCTGGTTTTTCAACTTTTTCCACTTTAGGTTGTTCTTTGACTTGAGGAGGAGGTGGTGGTGGAGGGACTTCTTCTACCTTTTTGCGACAAGAAAGAAAGAAGGCAAAAGCCAAAAGTAAAACCAGAGAGAAAATGAGTGTTTTTTTCATTTGACCTCCTATGAGTGAGTTTTATTCTCTCCCACTTCCTGTGAAAGTCTTAACTCAGTCCTCAATTTTATACAATTTAACTCCATTTCTGTCAACATGCTTGGACAGAAAGAATCAAAAAAGCTCGCTCAGGCACAGGCCCTCACGCGGCTCTAGCGAGACCAATCGGGAAGCTTATTTTCTCCCTTTGATGTCAGCCTTCGCAGATTAGCACCATCATAATCGATTGTATAAAGTTGAATCGTACCTGAAAGGTTGGAGGAGAAGACAAGGTGCCTTCCATCAGGAGACCAGCAAGGAGATTCGTTCCTGGCATTGCTCTCGGTGAGTTTTATAATCTGCTTTGTTCGCAGGTTAATCACATATATATCAAATATCTGCTCGACTCGGGAAACATAGGCGATCCGGTCGCCGGTCGGGGACCATGCGGGTGCATCATGATAGCTTCCTCCAAAGCTCACTCTGCGGACGTTGGAGCCTTCAGCGTCCATGATATATATCTGAGGTGTGCCTCCCCTGTCTGAGGTAAAGGCAATTTCCCGACTTGTGGGTGACCAGGAAGGAGCCGTATCGATCGCCTTATTAAAAGTCAATCTTTTTATTCTTTTGCCCTCGTTTGTGGCCACAAATATTTCAGAATTTCCTTCATCAGATGTTGAGCAAAAAGATAATTTTTTCCCATCAGGAGAAAAGGCTGGAGCGAAATTTGTCCCTTCACTGATCACTTCGATGATCTTTCCTTCATAGGGATTCAAGATGTAAAGGCTCGCTTTGTGGGATCGGTAGGAAGTGTAAGCGATTTTTTTTCCGTCTGCCGACCAAGCAGGCATGTAATCTCTGAGCTTGTTGAAAGTCAAGCGTGATTGATTGTGGCCGTCAAAATCCATCATGTAAAGTTCGTCATTTCCATCTCTATTAGATATAAAGACGATTTTAGAGGTAAAAATTGTCTTTTCACCGAATATTTTCATGATCTCATCGGCCATCTTGTGAGCCACCAAACGGATAAGATTGCTTTCTGCTTGGTAACGCTTTCCAAAGACGAACTGTCCTCCCTTGACATCATAAATTTTTCCCTCGAAGAGAATATTTTCTCCCTTGCCGGCAGATATTTCGCCGACAAAGAGGATTTTGGCTTGGACGGATTCCCAATCTTTAAAGAATATTTTTTTTGGATTTATGGGTCGGATGTAATTGTAATAGCCTTTGGGCAAGGGTTGAAAAACACGGCTGTATTCCAGATTGTCCAAAAGGATTTGATGAAGATCTTCGGAAGCTGTGGATATTTTGGGAGAGGAACTGTGGACGACGAATTTAGGGATAGCGATGGGTATCTTTGGCATCCCTTCTTTTATGCTCAGGACAACCTCCTGCTGAGGATAAAGCAAAAAAATGAATAGAAGAAGGCTTGCGGAAAAGACGATGATTTTTGTTTTCATTTGGTATGTTCGAATATGAGATGAATGCCCAAGTGCTCTTCTTTGTAGTCTCTGGGAAGAGGAGGGAACGGGGCAGAGGATTGGATGGCCCGCAGTGCTGATAGATCCAGAGATCTGATGCCACTAGATTCTTCGATTTTTAGATCTGAAATTTGGCCGCTTTTGTAGATTTTAAAATAGACGGTGGCTTGAAAATTGCCCCTGATACCAGGATCGACTAAAGAAGTAAACCAATTGCTTGAAACCCTGTTGATGATGATTTGGAGATAGTAGGTAAAAGGGAAACTTGAGAGCCCTATTTGGGAGGAGTAGGGAGACTGAAAACCTGATCCTGCCCCGGTGCCACTGCCTACGCCGATTCTTAATCCGGAGCCTGATCCCCTTCCTTTGCTCTTTGTGGTCTCTTGGAGATTTTTCTTTGATGTCTTATCCCGTTTTTGAATTACGGTCTTTTTTCTTCTTTCGGGCGTTGTTTTCTTTTTGGGTTTTTCAACCGGATGTCTTAAAGTGGGAGGTTTTTCCTGCTCTAGTTTTTGAGGTGTGGTCAGATCCCTTAAGGTTTCTCTTTCAGGTATAACCGTTTCGACGAATTCTTCTTCTCCACCGCCTTCCCCTGGACTACCACCGCCTCCTCCTGGAAAAGAGACAACATTGACATAATGGACCATTCCCTTTCGGGCAGGCTTAGGGAAATAGGGAGAGAGGAGAATAAGCAGGAATAAGGTCAAATGAACAATTATAGAGAAGATCATGGCTTTTCTAAAGGTGACATGGTCTCTCTTGAGGGCAACCGGATTCATTTTTTCTCTTCGACTTCCAAAGGCTCAACCACAAGCCCGACGATCTCGACACCGGCCTTTTTTGTGATGTCCAGAATACGTATCACAAAGCCGTAGGGAAGGTCCTCGTCGGCCCGAATGAAGACTATCCTTTTTTCTTTTCCGAAAAAATATTCTTTTAATTTCTGTTCTAAAAGGAACTGGTTGATGACAGAATCTTCGATGTGGATGTAGCGATCCTTGGTGATGGTCAGTGTCAGTCCTTCTTCGGCTGGAGCCGATTCTGTTTCTGCTTGAGGAAGGTTGATTCCGATTCCTGATTGCATCATTGGAGCGGTGACCATGAAGATGATGAGGAGGACGAGCATCACATCCACAAAAGGTGTTACATTGATTTCAGACAGAGAAGTCCCTATCTGTCTTTTGGTTATCGGGTGGATTCTAAGAGCCATAGATTCTTTCTGCTAGATTTAAAAACTCAAAAGAAAAGTCTTCCATTTCTGTGATGAGGTCTTTTATTTTATGCAGAAAATGGTTATAAGCGATGACGGCCGGCACAGCAGCGAAAAGACCAGCGGCTGTGGCGATAAGCGCCTCAGCGATACCTGGAGCCACCGTTACTAGACTGGCTGAACGGACGATCCCAATCCTTTGGAAAGCATCCATGATGCCCCAGACTGTTCCAAACAGGCCGATGAAAGGAGTCACGCTTCCAGTCGTGGCCAAGAAATTCATCATTTTCTCCATCCTTGAGATTTCCCTGTTTGAGGCTTTGACCAAGGCTCTATTGACACTCTCAAGTTTTGCAGAGGAGAGAGAAGGTTCCGGATTAGAGTGCGTTTGATAGGAGAGTTCGTTGAATCCGGAGAGAAAAAGAAAGGCCAGAGGACTGGATTGGTATCTTCGGGCAGCTTCGTTGACCTCATGGAGATTCTTGCTTCTTCGAAAGACAATCAAGAATTTTTTAGACTGAGAAGCTGCTGATTTCAAGGTTTTTCTTTTGAAAAAAATTATGGCCCAAGAGAAGACGGAAAAGAGAATGAGGATGAGAATCACCAATTGAACTACGATCCCCGCTTCTAATATAAGTCTAAAAAAATTCATGATTTCCATCAAAAAAGTAGCATATGCCTAAATTATTGTCAAATAAGTGAACTCGTTCATAGGATTAGTGACGCTCAGGTCTTTGTGCTTCCAGCCAGAGCTCATGATATTCAGNNTAGCATATGCCTAAATTATTGTCAAATAAGCTCAGAGAACCTTATGCATCCTATTTATAGTGACGAAAGAGAATATTTTAGTAGATCAATGGAGGTGCTTCGAAAACAAAAAGACTTTGCCCGAACGAATCAAGGTCTTTCATTTCATTAGTCAAAGGCTAGGGAGTGAGAAAACCGTAGGCAGGCTGAGCAGGAATGGTTCCTTTCTGGAATGGCGAGGCGAGAGAATCCTGAGTTGAGATGACTTTGCTCGCTAGCGAAGGTCATCATGTTGTAGAATCTACTGGCCTGAGAGTGCTTTCCATTCGGTTATCTCAACATCAAGTCTGGTCTCTTGTTGTATGTCAAGGCATCTCGCATTCGCGGAATTGGAAATGCCCCTCCTGATGCCCCACGTCTTCTTTGAAATATATTTTGCAGACGGCTTGAGATTCGGAGAGGCTAAATCTTCAATGGTCGTTTATTTCATTCCTAAAATTTATTTTTTTCATCTTTGAAGGGAAGACATTTTCCACTTGCTTTCTCTCCGTTTGACAAAGTTAAAGTGAAGTAATAGATTTGATATTTACTGATTCATCAAGAGGGAAAAGCTTTAAAAATGAAGAACAATATGAAGAGAGAAAGAGCCTTCCAACCCGCCCAATACTTGGCCCTCAGTTTCATTGCTGCTATCTTATTGGGGACACTTCTTCTTCTTCTCCCTTTCAGCACAAAGTCAGCCCCTATATCCTTTATCGATGCTCTCTTCACTGCCACTTCGAGTATTTGCGTCACAGGTCTCATCGTTCAAGATACAGCCACTTATTTCACCACTTTCGGTCAAATAGTCATTCTTTTCCTCTTTCAGTTGGGCGGTTTAGGAATCATGACATTCTCTACGCTTATTCTTATAGCGGCAGGAAAAAAGATTTCCATAAAGGATAGAATATTCATACAACAGGATTTCCATCATCGACCCCCGATAAATATTAAATCTCTGATCAAAAATATCTTCTTCTTCACCATAATCATAGAAATTCTGGGGGCTCTTTCCTTTTTTCTTAGTTGGCATAAAGATTTCAATTGGCTGAAGGCTATCTTTCATTCTGTTTTTCATTCTGTCTCGGCTTTTTGCAATGCGGGATTCGCCCTGTTTAGCGATAGTTTCATCGCCTCTAGAAACGATCCTTGGATAAATACAACACTCATCGTTTTAATCGTTGTAGGTGGTTTGGGCTTCTTGGTCTTAGATGAGGTTAAATGTGCCTTTTTATGTTTGGTGAAAAGGAAAAAATTCAAAATCTCCCTTCATGCTAAATTAGTCCTGACAATGACTCTTTTTCTCATCGGACTTTCCTTTATTCTTTTTCTTCTTATTGAATGGAATCATTCTTTGAGAACATTCACCAACAAGGAAAAGATTTTTTCCTCTCTTTTTCAAATCATCACTCCTCGCACGGCCGGATTTAATACCATGGATTTGAATTCTTTGAGTTTTTCTGTTGTTTTTCTCCTGACCATGCTGATGTTCATAGGAGCCTCTCCTGGCTCAACTGGGGGAGGAGTGAAGACAAGCACCGTTGGAGTTATATTTGCCTTCATCAAATCCAAAATCACAGCAAGAGATTCAGTCAATCTTTTTTATAGAACTGTTCCCCTTGAACTGGTGACCAGGGCTTTCATGGTCGTTTCATTAGCCATACTTGTCATCTCCCTCTCCTCCTTTGTTCTTCTCTTAAGCGAGCCTAATGTGAGCATGAAGGACGCCGTTTTTGAAGTTTTTTCTGCCTTCGGAACGGTTGGACTCTCTTTAGGAATTACCTCGAAACTGACTACCCTAGGCAAAATCATGATCATTCTCACCATGTATATCGGTCGGATAGGTCCATTGACTCTATTGTATGCTTTTAGCCGAGAGAGAGCTTACGGGAGATTTGAATATCTCGAAGAAACTGTTATGATAGGATAGAGAAAAAGGAGACTCGGAGCCATGAAATTTGCCGTGATTGGTCTTGGGAGTTTCGGTGCCTATGTGGCAAAAACTTTATATGAGAAAGGGAATGAGGTCCTTGCCATTGACATGGATAAGGAGAGGGTTGAAGAAGTCAAGAATTTTGTCTCTCATGCTGTGAGCATGGACGCTGCAGATAAAGAAAACCTTCAGGCAATGGGAATTCAGGATATGGATGTTGTCGTAGTCAGTTTAGGACCTGAAATGGAGTCCTCCATATTAACAGTTCTTTACCTCCATGAGATAGGGGCCAAACAAATCGTGGCCAAAGCTCTGACAGAAGACCATGCTAAAGTTTTGGATGCTGTGGGAGCGACAGAAGTCATCTACCCTGAGAAAGATATGGCCATTAAAACAGGTCTTAGGTTGAGTAATCCCAACATATTGGAATATCTTCCTCTTATTTCTGGATTCGGAATTCAGGAAATCGCTCCGCCTGAAAAATTTATCGGCAAGACTTTAAGAGAGCTTGACCTGAGGAATAAATACGGAATCCAGATAATCGCCATAAAAGAGATTATTCCCGAGAAGATAACCTTTATCCCCAAATCGGATTTTGTCCTCAAGGATAGCGACATCCTGATTATCATGGGAGAAGAGAAGCAACTGACAAAATTAAATGCTTTAAAATCTTAACAGAGAATATCTGGTTTTTTTGACCATTGATTGAGGTTGTTGGATCTAAAAGGCTCTTCCCTTCACGCAACTTTGGTTTTTAGGACACCTCGAAGAGTAATCACCATTTCATCCTAGATTCAGCAGGATAAATTCTCTCAAGACCGGCCATGATTCAATGAGGAGCGCCCTGGATTCTTTGTCCCTGGACATGGATGTTTCAAATGTTTAAAAGCCTCTATCTTCATCTGCTAAAGAAGGTTTTTGAGGACATACAAAGCCACTTGTTTGGCCTGCTTTCCTGTTCCTTTGGAAGGTCCGACACATGATGGACACCCTTCCTTGCAAGGGCAAGCTTCGATTGTCCTCATGCACTGTTTAAGAAGATCTTTCTCCAGTTCGAAAAGGGAGGGGCTTAAGCCGATTCCTCCAGGATAGTTATCGTAAATGAAAATATTGGGCTCGAACTGCACGTCATCATAAAAGAAAGCCTGCTCTTCTCGCTGTATTTTATAGGATATATCATGAGGAGGCAGCGATCTTCCGGTCGTGTTATCCCCGATGGAGACACCTATATCGTGCAGATCGCACATCATGAAGAGGGGGGATACATGATGAAGAAGGTAAGCCAATCCAAACAGCCCGTTGATTTTTTGTTCGGAAGTGAAAGGCAGGGTATGGAAAACATTGGAGGGTATAGTCAGCCAATAGGATGTTGTGTGCATTTCGTTTTGAGGAAGACTTAAATCCCCGGCGCCCACATTTTCCATCGTATAAAATTTGATTTTTTTAAAGCCGACAACCTGTGTGGCCACATGGACTTCCCCGTGAGAGATGTCACATTTTTCCAGATTCTTCTTGTCAAAGACATCTAGGATTTTGATTTTGGTATAATCAATAGCGTCGGTGAAGTAATCAATATCTGTTTTTTTGACATAAGCCTTCCGCTGCTTGTAATCCAGATTCTCCACGTAATATTGTTCCCCTTCACAGATGTAGATGGCTTTCGGGTGGAGGGTGGTCAAGGCAGAGGAAAAGTCGACCTCAGCGATAGCCTTTGATTTTGCGGTGGTATCGACGACGACAAAATTGTCAGAGCTTATACTTCTCAGACTCACTCCGTCAGCAGGATAAGCGTCGGATGTCCAGAACCATTTGTCTTTAGAATGATGAATCAAATTCTCTTCTTCTAAAAATCTAAGGATTTCGGCTATTTCAATTTTTCCGAATTTTTCATCATCGTGAAAAGGGAGTTCGAAGGCGGCACATTCTATATGGCTGACAAGAATCGAGAGATTGTCTGGATTGATCAAAGCCTTTTCAGGATTTTTGGAGAAGAAGTAATCGGGATGATTAATGATGAATTGGTCGAGTGGAGCACTGGAGGCGACCAGAACCGCCGCTGATTTTCCAGCTTTCCGGCCAGCGCGGCCAGCCCTCTGCCAGGTGCTGGAAATGGTTCCTGGGTATCCAGAAAGAACAGCAACATCCAAACCGCCGATATCGATTCCCAATTCCAGGGCATTGGTGGAGACCACACCTCTTATCTTGCCTTCTCTCAAGTTTTTTTCGATCTCTCTTCTCTTGAGAGGAAGATAGCCACCTCTATATCCGCGAATCAGTCCCTCCTCTTCGATTTTCTTTTCGATGTCCTCTTTTAGATAAGTCACCAAGACCTCTGTGATGAGGCGGCTCTGAGCAAAGACGATGGTCTGAAGCCAATTTTTAAGAAATATGGAGGCCACTCGGCGGGATTCGTTAACATAAGAACGGCGAATGCCCAAAAATTTGTTGACGACTGGGGGATTATAAAAGATGAAATATTTCTCTCCCTGGGGAGCTCCGTTGTCATCGACCAGAGTCACGGGCTCCTCTATCATCTTTTCGGCCATCTCCAGCGGATTAGCTATGGTGGCTGTACAAAGAATAAACTGAGGGCTGCTTCCGTAGAATTTGGCGATCCTCTTCAGCCTTCTCAAAACATTGGCCAGATGACTGCCGAATATGCCGCGATAATTGTGGAGTTCGTCGATAACGATGTATCTCAGGTTTTCAAAGAGCTTGATCCACTTCGTATGATGAGGCAGAATTCCTGTGTGGAGCATATCGGGATTGGTCAGGATAATATGGCCTCGAGCTCTTATGGCTTTTCTAGCATCCTGGGGTGTGTCGCCATCATATGTGAAAATCCTGATTTCTTCTGGAAGAAGGGTGATCGTTTCATCTAATTCCGCCTTTTGATCTTGGGAGAGTGCCTTGGTGGGAAAAATATATATGGCACGGTTAGAGGATTTTTGGAGGATTGCGTTCAAGACTGGAAGGTTGTAGCAAAGCGTTTTTCCAGATGCGGTGGGAGTAACAACCACAATATTTTTCCCATCTTGGAGAAGCTTCCAAGAGAGATGTTGGTGTGTGTATAGTTTCGAAAAGCCCTTTTTCTGTAGAGATTTGATGAGGGCCGGGTGAATCTCGGGAGGATAGTCTTCGTAGCGACCCTCTTGAACAGGAATATGCTTTATAGCCCTGATGGAGTTGTTTTTTATCCCAATTTCTTTTAACAATTCTAATGATTTAAGAAGATTTGCTTCTCTTTTCATTTTTTATCCTGTGCCCTGGATATTCTTATATTATTATGAGTCTAGGAAATGGTCAATAATAAATGGGGGCGGTTCTATTTTTTTAGCAAAAGCAGGGAGATTTAACGAAAAAGCGTAGGTAATATATTAAAAATGAGCAATACCGAGAAGGTTTTTTTATTTTAGACTCTATTTCTAGATTATATTTTCTTTATTTCCATCGAGACAGAAAAGAATCTTAAAAAAAGAAAAGTCTCCAATTCGTGAAGAATTGTCTTCTTTTCCGGTAGGGAAATATTAAAAAATAGAACCATCCCTCTTTTATGATAAAATAAAAATATGATAGACGAAATTCGAGTGAAGAAAGCTGCCCAGCACAATCTGAAAAACCTAGATCTTATTCTTCCACGAAACAAATTGATCGTGATCACTGGACCGAGCGGATCAGGTAAATCATCCTTGGCATTTGACACTCTTTTTGCCGAAGGTCAGAGACGTTATATCGAATGTCTCTCCACCTATGCCCGTCAATATATTGAGCAGCTTGAAAAGCCTGAGGTGGAATCTATCGAAGGGCTTTCTCCTTCTATTTCCATAGATCAGAGGACGATTTCTGCTAATCCGCGCTCGACGGTAGGGACAGTCACAGAAATTTATGATTTGTTGAGGCTTCTCTTTGCCCGAGTCGGAACTCCTCATTGCCCTCGTTGCCAAAGAAGGGTTTCCTCTCAGACTCCTCAGCAGATTGTGAAGAGAATATTTGATTCTTCGGCTCAAAGGAAAATTAAAATCCTTTCCCCTGTGGTCAAAGGGCGTAAGGGAGAATATCATGCTCTATTCGAGAGGTTGAGAAAAAAAGGCTATCTGCGTTTTCGCGTGGATGGACAGTTTTTAGAAATCGAAGAGAAGCTCTCTTTAGAAAGACAGAAGAAGCATAATATTGAGGTTCTAATCGATGATATAAAAATCTCGCCTGATTCTGAGAAGAGGCTTAAGGAGGCCGTAGATAGAGCTCTTGAGATGGGAAGAGGGGATCTCCTAATGATGGATGAGGAGGGAAAAGATTCTTTCTATTCCTTGAATCTGCTCTGCCCTTACTGTGAGATCAGTCTGCCTGAGCTTGAGCCTCGATCTTTTTCTTTTAATAGCCCTTATGGCGCCTGCTCCAGATGCCATGGCCTTGGCTTTGAAACAGTCTTAGATCAATGGGGGGAGGTGGTGCTGACAGGAGAGGTTTGTTCTTTATGTGGAGGAAGTAGGCTTAAGAAGGAAAGCCTGGCGGTGAAGATAGATCGGAAAAATATTTATGAATTAAGCTCTCTTCCTGTAAGTCATTTAATAGAAGAGATCTCCTCATTAGATTTTTCTTCTAGCCAGGAGTTGGTCGTCTCTAAAATCATGAAGGAAGTCGACTCTCGCCTAAGAATCATGGCTGAGCTGGGAATTCCCTACCTGCAGTTGGCTCGGACAACTGCTTCTCTCTCAGGGGGTGAAGCCCGGCGGGTCCGGCTGGCTGCACAGGTAGGAGCTCGCCTGAGAGGAATCCTCTACGTTCTGGATGAGCCGACGATTGGCCTTCATCAGCGAGATAATAGGAGGCTGATTTCCTTGTTGCGTAACATAAGAGATGAGGGGAATTCGATCATTGTCGTCGAGCATGATGAGCAGACCATCCGGTCGGCTGATTTTATCCTAGATTTAGGTCCTGGCGCTGGAGAGGGAGGGGGGTATAAAGTGGCAGAGGGAGAGCTTGAGCACATTCTACTTTCTCCTCATTCTTTGACTTCTCAATATCTGAAAGGGGCGAGATCCATTCCGATTCCATCACAAAGAAGAATGTCAAAGGGATGGCTTACAATCAAGAAGGCAGAAGAGCACAATCTGAAGAATATCGATGTCCGGATTCCTCTAGCGGTTATGACTGCTGTAACTGGGGTTTCAGGTTCCGGAAAAAGCACTCTCATTTATGATATCCTCTACAAGAGCCTTTTGAATACTTTTTATAACGCCAAACAAAAGGCTGGGACACATCAGGAGATTTCCGGGATTAATCAGATCAACAAGGTGATTTCTGTGGATCAAAAACCTATAGGTCGAACCCCGCGTTCGAACCCAGCCACTTATACAGGACTTTTTACTCCCTTAAGACAGCTTTTCGCTCTCATTCCAGAATCGCGCATAAGAGGGTATTTGGCAAGCCGCTTCAGTTTCAACCTCCGTGGAGGACGCTGTGAAGAGTGTCAAGGAGCTGGAGCGAAGAAAATAGAAATGCATTTTCTCCCAGATGTTTTTGTAACCTGCGACCGTTGCCAGGGCAAGCGCTACAATAAAGAAACCCTTTCCGTTTCTTATAAAGGGAAAAACATTGCTGATTATCTATCGATGACGGTGGATGAGGCTTTTGAATATTTGAAGGCTCACCCCGTTTTGAAGAGAAAATTGAGTGTGTTGAAAAAGGTGGGCCTGGGATACATAAGATTAGGGCAGCCGGCTCCAACGCTTTCGGGAGGAGAGGCGCAACGGATCAAATTGACCAAAGAGCTAAGTCGGAAGGATACAGGACAGACTTTGTATCTCCTGGATGAACCAACCACAGGACTTCATTTCAATGATGTCCACAAACTGCTCGAGGTGCTCTCAGAGCTGGTCAGGCTTGGAAACACTGTGATTATCATCGAACATAACCTTGAAGTTATCAAGTATTGCGATTATATTATAGACTTAGGTCCAGAAGGAGGAGAGAAGGGAGGATGGATTGTGGCCCAAGGAACTCCCGAAAAAGTGGCCAAGGAAAGGGATTCTTATACAGGAAGATTCTTGAAGAAGACGTTGGCCGCATCTCGGGCCTCTTTTTCAAAAACGGATTACGCCTGAATAAAAAAAATGGCATTTAAAGATATATTAGGTAACGAACGCCAAAAGAAAATTCTGAGAAGAGCTCTCCAGAGAAAGAGAATACCGAATTCCCTGCTTTTCTGCGGGCCAGAGGGAGTGGGAAAGGAAAGAATGGCCTTGGTTTTGGCCAAGGCTATGAATTGTAAGAAAAAAAAGGACGATGCCTGTGAAGTTTGTTCTTCTTGCCAGGCAATCAGCCGGGCGAATTTTCCAGATGTGATGATTATCGCCCCCGAGGAAAACGTGATTAAGATTGATCAAATGAGGATATTAAAACAAACAGCCCACTTCAAGCCGATGGTGGGAGACAAGAGGATTTTCATTATCAACGAAGCAGAAAAAATGAATGAAGAAGCAGCAAATTCTCTTCTAAAAATATTGGAAGAACCCCCACTTTTTTCTCATATTGTTCTTGTCACTGCAAATCCTGAATTAATAAAACTGACTATAAAATCAAGGTGTCAAATCATTAACTTTCAACCTGTTTCTAGGGAAGATATCGAAAAAATTCTCATAGAGAAAGGATTCGAAAGAGAAAAGGCAAAAGTTGTTTCACTGTTAGTTAGAGGAAATCTAAAGAGGGCTCAGAGTTTGGAGTGGGAAGAGATTCAATCTAAAAGAGAACAGGCATGGGAGCTTCTTATGTCTCTCACCAGGAAAGAAAATGTGGCTGGTTTAATAAGAAATTACGTTTCTCCGCGTCCTCTTGCACGGGAAGAGATGGAACAACTCTTAGAAATTCTTTCTTCTTACTGCCGCGATCTGATCTTAATCAAAGAAAAAGCAGATATTAGATATCTGATGAATCCTGACTACATCGAAGCCTATAGGAAAACTGAGGATCTTCTAAGCCTTGATAGGTCTATGGACTACTTGGAGAAAATAGATTATGCTCTTTATGTCATGCCTAAGAATCTGAATATGAATCTGCTTATCACTTCCTTGTTTTCGACTATGATGGGTTAACATGTCTGATATTGTCTGTGTGATTTCAGAAAAGTCCGGAAAAATTTTTCGGGCAAAAAAAGGAAAAGAAGAGATATCAAGAGGGGATTTCTGTATCATTGAGTCTGAATTGGGTGGTGATTTGGCCCTAGTAATCGATGATTCAAGCAAGATCTGCAGTCATTCTAAATCCAGCCAAAATGCGGTGAAAATCATTCGGAGAGCGACCGAAGATGATAAAGATAAATTCAAATGGCTGAAAGAAAAAGAAGAAAAGGCTTTTGCTTTTTGTCTTGAAAGAATCAACGCTCGAAATTTGCCGATGAAGCTAGTCATGGTCCGCTACTTTTTTAATGAAAAAAAGGGGATATTCTATTATACAGCGGAAGGTAGGATAGATTTTCGCCAGCTTGTAAAGGATTTGGCCAAAGAGTTCAAGATGAGAATCGAAATGCGCCAGATTGGAGTTCGTGATGAGGCAAAAATCGTCGGGGGATTGGGCGTTTGTGGTCGGAGCCTTTGTTGTTTCAGCTTTATGAAGAATTTTGAGCCAGTTACAATCCAGAAGGCAAAAAGACAGCAGATTGTTATCAATCCGACCAAGATATCAGGCTTGTGTGGCCGATTAATGTGTTGCCTTAGATTTGAAGATGAGACGCGAGGGCGGATGTATACAGAGGAAGAGAAAGTCGAAGAAGACTAAAAAAGAGAAAGGGGACAGGCGGTTTTTTTGTAAAAAGCCGCCTGTCCCCTTGTTTTTCCCTTTTTATTACTTTGCTGAGATGATTTTGAATTGAACTCTGCTGGAGACAGCAATTAAAACGCCTTCTGGGGAGAAAGCTTTGACCTGCCAGGAATATTTCTCACCAGATATCATAAGTCTTTTCACTTCATCAGGAAGAATGATGGTGTTTTCTGTGGTGGATTCACTCCACAGGAGTTGCTCGTTGTAGATATAGATTTTATATTCGACGTCTTTTCCTAGACTCTTCCACTTGAATTGGGATGGGATAGTCTTGATATCTATCAAAGGGGAAATAAGAGTAATTGATTGGCCTCGAACGACATCGTCATTGATAAAAAATTGAGGAGAGGAGGTTTTGAGTTTAGGGATGACGCCCAGAATTACAACAAGAAATAAAGCTGCTGTGGCTGCGGCCAGGGCCCATTGTTTCGGGGTGAGAAAGGAGACGACAGAATCGTACCAAGGCACTCTTTTTGTTTCTTCTGCCAGATATTCGTCTTGAAAGATTTCATATCCTTTGTGCTTGATGACGGAAATGATTTCATCTCTTTCGGCCATTTTTTCAAAACAGTGGGAGCAGTTAAAGTAGTGTTCTTCGAATTTCTCTCTTTTGGGCTCAGAGAGCTTGTTTAATAAATAGTCATCGATAAGTTTTTCGTAGTTGCACTTAATCATGGCTATTGCCTTTCATTTTCATGTTCAACAATTTAGTCGTTGCATAGACCAAAAAAACGAAAAAAAAATCATTTTTTTATTACTTTTCTAAGAAGCTTCTGGGAATAATTCACGCGCTCGCTGACTCGGCGCAGGGAGATGCCGAGTTTTCTGGCCACTTCCTGCCTAGAAAGCTCTCTATAATAATAAAGATATAAAATCTCTCTGTATTTAGGCTTTAATTGTTTTATAGCATTGACTATCATCTCAGTTCTTTCTTTGTTTTCGATTTGTTCATCAGGAGAAGGAAAGGGAGCGGGTTCTGGTGCATGCTTGAGTACTTTACTCTTTTGGCGGATGTAATCCACAATCCTGCGGCTGGCGATCGTGTAGATAAATGTGCCAATGGAAGATTCTCCTCTAAACTCTCCGTTCTTTATTTTTTCAACAGCGTTGAGCATAATTTCATTGACCACATCTTCCCAGTCAGGATTGGCAGCCCCCAAAGATTTCTTCACTCTAAAGCCGACGACAGGTCTGTACTTTGTGATGATTTCATCTAATTCAAGTGGTTTTTCCTTATCTTCCACAAATTTCATTATAGAGCCGGATTAAAACCTTGACAAGGATGGTTTTTTCAAATTTTTCTCACCGCTAACGACTAGTATGATTGCTCTATAAGGGGGAATGGATGGCTAAGCTGCTTTGATCGAAAAGAAAGAGATAATAAGAAGTTATGAATTATTGGATAAGAGAGGTTCTTAATGGAATAAAGGAAGAAAATAAAAAAAATTTCAATTTTTCCAGAGATCTTGCGACTAAATTTATCTAGAAATGAAAATGAGCGGATTCACAAAGATAAAGAAGAGAAATTCTACCGAGACCGAGAGTCCATCCAAGAAAGAAAATATCCTGATCAACGAAAACGATAAGGCAAAAAAAACATCTTTCTTTCCCACTGTTGTCCAAAATGGATTCACCTTCTCCTTTGACTCTTTTCATAACCATTTTTCAGATTCTGTAAACCCTGGTTCCAAAGCCTCGATGAGCCTCAATTCATCCTTGTTTTCTCAGTTGGGGCAAAGCAATGGCACCACAGTTGAATTATTTTGGCCAGCCGAGATTGAAAAGATAAGGAAAGTGAATTCGGCGAAGAAGATGTTAAAGGATCTAAGCAGGCACTATGAAAGCATTTTCAAAGGGCAAGATTATGAAAACCATATCCCTGAAAAAGAAATTTTTCTCCATTCCAATATCTTGTACTTGATTGCAGCCACGGATGGCAATGAGGACACACTGGGTCATTCTCAGCTCGTTGCCAGCTACACTTTACTGCTGACCAAAGCTTTGGGAATTGAAGACAAGAATTATTTAGTTAATATTGAGAGGGGAGCCTTGCTTCATGATATAGGCAAAATAGGAATCCCTGAATCCATCTTGAGAAAACCAGGTCCGTTGACAGCTTTAGAGAAAGAAATTGTTAAAGAACATCCTCTGATTGGGTACGATCTGATCGAAGAATTCGAGTTCCTGAAAAAAGCGGCCAAGGTTGTTCTGTTCCATCATGAAAATTATAATGGAAACGGGTATCCTTATGCGTTAGCTAAAGACGAGATCCCCCTAGAAGCAAGGATTTTTGCTGTGGCGGATACCTTAGATGCCATAACCTCTGATAGACCTTACCGGAAAGGCAGCAATTTTGATGTTGCATTCTGCGAGATCGAGAGAGGCCGTGGAACCCAATTTGATCCTGATGTTGTCGATACTCTTTTTTCTGTTCCGCCTGAAAAATGGGAGAAGATTAAAGAAAATACAGAAGAATCCCTGCTTTTGCATACCAGCCACTGATTTTTTTTTATTTCCTGCATTCTCTGTTTTGTGTTCTTTTCTATAAGGAGACGCCTTTAACTTAAAAGGTCAGAGGAACTGATATTCACTATTGCCCCTCTCACTATCTCGCCTCATTTGATATGCATTTTTTCCTGTGATATAAGTATATGTTAATAAAAGTCGAGAAATTTTTGTCTTTAAGATAAGCGTAGCAATAACGACAGAAAATCACATAAAATCTAGTATATCTTAAAGAACTAAAGGCTTTCTATAAATAGGTAAATTTTTATTTAAGGAGGTAAAGGAAAAGATGAGGAATAAGCCGTTATTATGGACAAGCTCGATTTTTTTGCTCGCTTTCTTGTTTCAGCCTCTTGCTATGACTGGAATGCAGAACATAAGGAAATTGGATGAGACCGAAAGAAGAAGGTTTACCGCTGATTATACAAAAGCCAGAAAATATTACCTAGAAGGGAAGAAATACATGAGAAAAGAGCAGCTTGATAAGGCCTATGAGAAATTTTTGAAATCGGTAGAAACAAATTCCACTTTTGCTGAATCTTACGTGGAAATAGGCAATATATACATGAAAAAGAGCATGTATGATGAGGCCATAGAAGAGTATAACAAGGGAGTCAACGCTTACCTTAAGTTGGAAGCCTATGTTGCGGAGGGGATATTGAAGGAAACAGCAAGCAGGAGAGAGTATGATGTTTATGCGCGAGATCTTTACAGGGACCTTTATAGTCAAAAATTCACTATACCTCCAAAAATATATCTATTTTTAGGAAGCGCCTACTTCAGAAAGGGGATGATCAAAGAAGCTTTAGAACAATTCGAAAAAGCCCTTGAGATCAATCCAGATTACGGAGAAGCACATAATAATTTAGCTGTCATTTATTTTCTGTCTCACCAATATGATATGGCATGGAGGCATATGAGACTGGCTGAAAAATTTGGAGCCAAAGTGAATCCTAAGTTTGTCGAAGATCTAAAAAAAGCATCCCCTGAACCAGAGAAAAATAATTAAGGAAGAGGCAATATAAAAGCTTTCCCTTTTTTTATTTTTGATCATACTCAACAACTCTTGAAAAGAGTTCAGCTGTATGAAGAATATCTACGCCTTTTTTCTTTAATCCAGCCCTTAATTGGAAAAGACAGCCTGGACAATCGGTGGCGATGAGAGGAGACTCGTTTTTAGCCATTTTCTGCTTTTTCTTCTCCCATAGATGGGCAGAAATTTCTGGGTTTTTGAGAGAAAATACGCCACAGAAGCCACAGCAAGTGTAGGGTTCCTCTTCCAATTTGATGCTGAAACCCAAAGCTTCGAGGACTCTTTTGGGCCCCTCTTTAAGGTTCAATGTGTTGAGGGAATGACAGGGGTAATGGTAGAAGACTTCTTTGGGCGGACCGGTCGTCCTTTTATCAGGAAGACAGGCCTTTTTCGAGACGAATTCTGAAAAATCAAAGATCTTATCCTTCCAGCCGGAAAATTTAGGCTCGAAGTGGGGGTAGATATCTTTCAACATGGAATTTCCGGTAGGACAGACTGTTAGAATGTAGCCAGGATTTTGGCGCTCAAAGGATCTTAAATTTTTTGATACAAGGCGGCTCAAACCTTTTTTGTCTCCAAGGTGATAGCTAGGACCTCCGCAGCAGGCTCGGTCTGAAGGGGAGACAACCTGGAAACCTAAGCAGGAGAGGCCCTTGATGATGCCTTCCCTTATTTCCGGAAAAAAGTATTTAACCAAGCATCCTTCAAAGAGATAAACTTTTTCTCCGCTTTTATCAGCGATTGTGGTTGTTTTCCTCACATTTAAAGCTGGAAGAGATTTTTCCTTCAATCCTTTGAAAGGGAGATTTTTCAGATAGCCATTTCTCTTCCAAGGCGCTTGGAGTATGGAGAGGATTTTTGCTCCTGTTAAGGATAACACTTTTCGGCTGAAAAGAGAAGAAAGGGCCTTTTCCTTTAAACTTGGTCTTTGTTCATGCTTGAGCCTCAGGATTAGATCGCTTGTTGGAATGCCCACAGGGCAAAATTCTTCACATTTTTTGCAATCCGCACAAAAGTCCAGTAAAGCAGAGGCTTCCTCAGGTGATTCTGTGATAGCTGTCAGTAGTAAACCTACACCTCCCGGATAGACTGGACCTCCAAAGACATGTCCTCCTACGGCTAGGAAGACAGGGCAAACCAGCATACATCCGCCACATTTAAGGCAATAGAGAATTTTATCTAAATCCTGATCTTGGCTTATTTTGAGTCGCCCGTTATCAAGGATGATGATATGCAACTCTCGAGGACCGTGTACTCCAATGACCAATTCTTTTTCGATATCGGTCGTACGGCTCGGACCTGTGATAAAGGAGACATAGGAGGTCAATTTCATCCCGGCTGAGGCCATCGTTAAAGCCTTGATAAGAGAAACTGCTTGCTCTAAGGTTTCGACAAATTTCTCTGTGGTGATCAGGGCGATATGAACAGGAGGAAGAGAGGTGACGAGTCTGGCATTCCCCTCGTTGCTGACGATCACTAAAGTTCCTGACTCAGCGACAGCGAGGTTGGCTCCTGAAATTCCGATGTCAGCTTCGGCGAACAGCTCTCTTAACTCTTTACGGGCCTCCTTGACGATTTCTTTTGACTCGGGAAGTATTTTTCTGCCAAGATGGCGGCTGAGAAGTTCGGCTATTTCTTTTTTCGTTTTATGAAGGGCGGGAGCCGTGATATGAGAAGGTTTTTCTTTTGCCAGCTGAATGATCCATTCTCCCAAATCCGTCTCCACCACTTTGTATCCTTTTTTTTCCAAGAAATCATTGATCTGGATTTCTTCACTGACCATTGATTTGGATTTAAGGATGAGTCTGGCTTCTTTATCCCTAATGATTTTTTCTATTACAGAAAGAGCTTGGGAAGGGGTGGAAGTTTGATAGATTTCTGCCCCAGCTTTTTTGGCTTCTTCACTGAACTTTTGGATGAGTTGAGGAAGCTTTTTGGTGCACTCTTCTTTTATAGCCTTAGCCTCTTTTTTCTGGCTCTCCCATGATATTTCCTTTTTCGTCTCATTGAATTTTTGGAAGTGGTGGGATGAAGCTCTTTCTAAAGCTTTCTGGAGGTTTTCGTCTTCAAGGGCCTTTTTTATTTTTCTCTTTCGTGATCTGCGAGAAAACAATCACGTTTCTCCATTCAACTTTTCCAGATAAGATTTGGGATCTACCAGGATTTCTCTGGGCTTGCTTCCTTCTGAAGGGCCGACGATTCCCTCCTGTTCCATTTGATCGATAATTCTTGCCGCCCTGGCATAACCCAGCTTGAGTTTTCTTTGCAGATAAGAAGCCGAAGCTTGGCCAGTGAGAAGGATGAGTTCCACAGCCTTTTCGAAAAGATCATCCTTTTCGCCATATTCTTCCTCTGGCCTTGTGGAAGGTCTCTTAAGGACTTGGACTATTTTTTCATCATAGCTGGGCGTCCCCTGTTCTTTTATGAATTTGACCAGCCTGGAAATTTCAGGCAGAGAGATAAAGGAACAATGCAATCGTATGAGACGTGGATAATTGGGCGGCATGAAAAGCATATCTCCCAGACCGAGGAGTTTCTCAGCACCAGCTGTATCGATGATGATTCGAGAATCGACCTTGGAGGGGACACGGAAAGCGATCCGGCTTGAAAAATTGTTCTTGATCGTGCCCGTGATGACATCAATCGATGGGCGTTGAGTGGCCATCACGAGATGAATGCCGACGGCCCTGGCCAATTGAGCCAACCGGGCAATACAATATTCGACCTCTTGGGCTCCGATCATCATCAGCTCGGCTAATTCATCGATGATGATGACCAGATAAGGGAGGGGTTTAAGTTTTTCTTTTTCTTCTTCGGTGAGAGTGCCCTTTCTTTCT
>JABAOF010004121.1_pt4 | contig 20996 bp, 19 predicted proteins | sample 7062171 | NCBI WGS metagenome assembly JABAOF01 (sample SAMN14538628, study PRJNA623070) | marine sediment metagenome | biome: marine biome [ENVO:00000428]; feature: marine pelagic biome [ENVO:01000023]; material: deep marine sediment [ENVO:00002113] | place: India: Gulf of Khambhat ...
ATGTGGCAAACATGACCTGCTGCGCCCCTCCTCCAATACAATCCATAGACATGAGAACAAGCCTATCGATGGCTGCATATAACATCAGTCTAGCCGAAGAAGCTGATCTGGACATTGTTACGTTGTGCACCGGCTGCTTTGAATCCCTCGCAATCGCAAACACAATGCTGAAAGAAGACGAAAGACTGAAAGCAAAGGTGAACAAGATCCTCTCCAAGGCCGGAAAGAGATTCCAAGGCATAAAGGAAGTGAAGCACTACCTGCAAGTTCTGAAAAATGATGTTGGCCTAGAACGCATAGGACGTGAGATTTCCAAACCGTTGAACAATCTGAAAGTGGCGTCATTCTCTGGCTGTCACCTGCTCAGACCAAGTGAGCTTTTGCGACTTGATGATCCTGAGAGACCACGAATCTTCGACGATTTAGTCGAAGCCTTGGGCGCAAAGAGTATAGACTACAGACATAAACTCAAATGCTGTGGCGGGCTTCTCAGAGGATATTCGGACGACTTGGCCTTAAGCATCGCCAAAGAGAAACTTATGAATACATCGAAGGCTGGTGCCGACTGCATCTCAACTCTATGTCCATTCTGCTTCATAGCATTGGACTTAGGGCAGCTTCAGATAAGATCGAAGTTCAAAGAAGACTATAATATGCCAGTGCTTCACTACGCTGAGCTATTGAGTTTAGCTTTAGGAATCGACCCTAAAGAGTTGGCCCTTGAGTATCACAAGGCGAAGATAGACAAGATAATCGACAAAATCAGCTGAGAAATCAATAAAAGACCTAGAAACATATACGTTTTTCTCCTTTTTAATAATACCTTGACAAAAATAGGGAGTTTGAGAGCTGTTTTATTCTGCTCTCTCTGCTTCTCTCCACATTACTTTTGGCCTGCGAGCTGACAGAAACACGGTTGCGGCTATTATTATTGTGCAAACGATTACAAGTACGACCAAGAGTGTAAACAGTGTCACGATCTGCTCCATATAGGCAGGGGTCGTTGGAACATTGATATATCCGGAATCCGTTGTCTCGAACGGCCACTGATCCGTGTATATCGTGACCTGAACCGTAGTGGACACAGCTCTTCCATCTGCTGGGACAGTGAATTCTATGTCGTCGAAGACGTGGGTTTTCTTTGCTGCCAAGGGTTCGTCCACAATACGTGTCTCATTGCCTACCCACCCATCACTTGTATGTGCCCTCCAGTATCGGTAGTCTATCGTGATGTTCTTGATTGTGACGGCCACATCTCTCTCGTTGTGGAAGGCGACATAGAGTGTTCCCCTTTCGCCTGGAGAGTATTGCTGCTTGTCGGACCAGATAGTGATTGGGTAAATATCTTGGGCAACAACCGAAGGAGCCAGCAAAACGATCGTTAGAACCAGCGCGCTCAGGCATATCTTCTTTCTCAAAGATTTCACCTACTGATCCATCTCATTTAAAACTAAGATTATTTAAAACTTGTCACGCCATGAATGTCTGAGATAACCTTGTGAACGTCTTTTGACGAAGCATCAGTTTTTATTCCTTTAGAGTCAAAATGTGTGAGGAATGCTGAAAAACCTCTCTTCTGCAATGTCTCGACAACCTGCTTGTTTGAAGGAACAGGTAGATCGAGCTTGCTACTGATCCTGTCAAGCACGTAGTAGGTGATGGGAGCGCTTGCCTCGTTTCCAATCAATCTGAGGATTCTATGAATCTTCCCCTTATGATTGAGTTGCCTTTGCTCCACTTCTTTTTCAAGAAGACTGCAAAGCTGTGCGTTTGACAGTTTGCCCAGCCATAAAGGTCCTGCTGAGTAGAGTCTATCACCACACTCCCCACATTCCAGTGGGAACTCAGTTGGGAATAATCCTCTTACCTGTTCTCTGTGTAAGCATCTGAAGCAGTGAAGTATGTAACCCATCTCTCGCATGGTTCCATCAGCCTTTGATGCCCCATATTTTCCGATTGCATAAACCCTAATGTAATGATCAGTACTGTGACTGAGGATTATTTCCATTCCCATATCATATTTCGCTGCTGATTTGACCAAACTGCCGACCAAGAGCCTGACAGCCAGCTCATGACAGTATTCAGTATGCAGGGGAGTTCCACCGTATTTTCGGATACACGCCTTCGGGTGAATCCCACACAAGGGGGCCATGTCTGTCGCCGTTAGGGCTAAGAGACCTTCATTGCGTAGGGCTCGAATGCCGGAGTCAATGTATGATGATGGAGAGCCGAAAGGATCTATATCTATAGCATCGAATCTTCTTCGTGGCGCTCCATGACTACAAAGCAGAAAATTTGCGTCCATGTTTTCCACGGTTATGACGTTGCTCAACCTGTTCATGTTCACATTGTAGTCTGCAAGTTTGCAAGCCTTCACATTTATGTCATTGACCAAAACCTTTCTGACGCCTTCAACCTCCTTGGCAAATCTCAGTCCTCTTATACCACAGCCAGCTAGAGGTTCACAAACCGATATCTCGCGGTCAACACTTTTCTGATAAACCTGTAAGACCAATACTGCAATGTCGCGGTTTAGCTCCATAACAGGGTTGAAGAAGACTGGAGCCTTTGAAGGAGCGTACTCGGAAGGCGTATTGACGAATGCACCGAGTTCAGGAACCAGCACGTCAACGCTGCCTTCCTGAATGAGTTCAGTGGGAAAATCTATTCCAGTGTACTTTCCCATACTGTTCACTTGTCAAACATATATCTGTGAACTAGCTAAATTTGACCATGACAAAACATTTTAGGGAATATAGGTGTTCTGTTAGAGGGATTAATTGAGCGAGCGACTACTGCTCATAACAGGCAGTTCCGGGGTCGGGAAAACCTCTGTCCTCAGGAAGAGCATCGACGCTCTGAAAGTTTGTGGGTACTGTGTAGAGGTGGAATGATCAGTTATGAGGTTCGCAAAAATGGCAAACGTGTCGGATTTGAGATTCAAGATTTGAATAATGAGGAGAGAGGATGGCTTGCCCATGTGGATCAACGGGGGGGTCCACGAATAGGAAAGTATAGAGTGAACCTTGAGAACCTTGACGCCATAGGTGCAGCTTCGATAATTCATGCTGTCAAGAATGCACATGTCATCGTAATAGATGAGATTGGTCCTATGGAGTTATATTCAAGAAGATTCAGGGAAGCAGTCAATAAGGCCTTGCAGAGCAAGAAGCTTGTTATCAGCACGGTTCATCGAAAGATGGATCATAAATTGATTGGCAAGATTAGGACCAGAAAAGATGCAGTAACATTTCTTGTGACACGTGAAAACCGAGAGACCCTGCATCTAAACATTGCTGAGAAAGCCAAGTCATTCTTGTCAAGACATGCTTCGGAACAGAAGATTGAGATAGGAGAGAAGTAGGCTTGAGGATGCTTTATCATGCTAGTTGCGGGTGTTGATGATTCTGGAAGAGGCTGCGTCATAGGTCCTCTAGTTATTGCGGGTGTCCTAATTGAAAAAGATAATGTGCCAGAGCTCATTGAGCTGGGTGTCAAAGATTCCAAACTCTTGTCATCCCAAAGACGCAGAGAACTGGCTGTCAAAATCAAACGGATTGCTCTCAAATATGGAATAATAGAATTGTCACCTGTGGAAATCGATGAAGTAGTTAGACTTGGCAAGAGATTGCATAGACTTAACAGACTGGAGGCACAAGCCATGGCGAGAATAATTGAGGCGCTTAAGCCAGATGTGGTCTATGTTGACGCTTCGGACATAAAGGAAAAACGATTCGCAGATCACATTTCGGAGTTGCTGACAATTGAAGCTGAAATAGTATCTGAGCATAAAGCTGACAGGAAATATCCCATCGTTTCAGCTGCCTCCATAGTAGCCAAAGTCGAACGAGACAGAGAAATCAGAGACTTGACAGAGAAATACGGAGACTTCGGATGTGGTTATCCAACAGACCCGAAGACTACAAGCTTTCTCCGAAGATACCTTGAAAGATTTGGCAGATATCCTGACGATGTCAGAAAATCATGGAAGACTGCTAGGAGAATCAAGAGCATCAGAGAGCCAAGTCAGGGAACTCTCATCTAGGACCGACGATCAAGTCCTTTGGATCTTTGATTCTTGAAATATCTTTGCCCTCGATGCAGGGGATATCCTCGTCTGGAATTTTCTGTCCCTCTGTTATTAAGATTGGATATGCTTGGACTATCCGGCTTATGCTCAGAATTTCATTCACTCTTCCAGGCAATTCCTGTTCGTTGTTGTTAATAACACCGCCGATGATTCTCATTCCGTTTTCTTTCACGTCCACCATGAAATCGAAGGGCGCCTTTCTAAATGGAGTGATATTACATTGAGCAAGCTTCTTGAGGATTTTTTGTAGGAGCCTACTTTTCGCTATAGCTCGTTTCGCCGTGGATAGGAAGTGTCTAGTCTCATCCGTCCGTTTGTCAAAGACATTTATTGGTTTGGCCACAGGGACTTCTAGGATGCGTAGGAGATTATACGCTGTGGAAACTGATGCCTTAGCCATTCTTCTTTCATATCCGTAAAGAGTTCTCCTTGAGGTTCCCATCATCTCAGCAAGTTCACCAACAGACAAGCCAAGCTCCTGTCTTCTCCGTTTGATGATTTCTCCATCAATTTCCACGTAATAACCTCCCGGACCAGCTTGAATAAGAGGGTAAAATTCGCGCAAGACGATGTTCTCAAACGTCTTTAGAGTGACAGCTCTTGTGTTGTATCTTGAGTAAACTGTGTCGTCCTCCAATAGTTTTTCTCGTGCCTTTTCGCTAACTAGAAGTGTGGCAGCTGACAAATGCTTTGACATAGACATTAGCTCGAATGAGTCATAAGAAGAAACATTACTTATGTCTGACTGGACTTTTACGATAACAAGAGTCTCATCTCTTCGGGCGGCGAAGTCAAAACAGCTTGGTCGAGAACAACACCTTTGAGAAACACTGAAACCCCCTTTCTTGAGCACGGTTCTAACAGCGGAAACGCTCTCACTCTCTGTGCTCATGGAAACGTCACACGGAATATCATCGCATTGTCAAATATAAACTGTATTTATCTTCTAGAAGACTAATCAGCATTGGCCACAATCATGGAATGCGCCTTGTCGTAAGGTTCCAGAGACAGAGTCTCTTCAATGTTGAAGCCACGTTTCTGTAAAACTTTGGTTTCTCTCTTGTAGATCTTCGATGGCTTTTCCGTGACGTCTATGCTTTGAGCCTTCACAGCTAGCACAGTCCATCCTGATCTCCTTAAGAATTGATCCGCGTTATCCGCTAGGATCTTTGCTTGCTCTGGCTGGGCGATGTCGCAATAGACAACATCGACCTTGCCCTTTATGAACATTGCATATTTCTCTGGAGACCGTGCATCTTCCAGTATAGGTGCCATGTTGCTTCTGAATGCACAAACATTGTTAATTAGTTCCCTAACAGTTCGAGGCGCGAAATCGACACAGTATACGTATCCCTTCATGCCCAATATGTCTGAGACATGGCTTGCTGTAGTACCGGAGGCTGCTCCCAGATAGAGGACTTCATTACTTGGCTCTATAGGGAACTTCTTAAGACCGTTATGTATAGCCGCTGCCAACTTACTTCTGAAAGGATCCCAAAGGCGATATTCAACTCCCTTGTGTGTGACAAGTCTCTCTCCGTACACCTTCCGACCGGGCGCAAAGTTCTTTGTTGCCAGTCTTGTGCCCTCATCTGCCAGCGTCACTTGATATATTGCGGGAAACGCAGGGTGTGGCTTAACTTTTACTTGCACGTTTCTTCGTTCTCCTTTTCTTTCCCTTGGGTCTCCTTCTTGAAACCATCGTAGGGTGCGTATACTTTTCTTGGATCTCTTCCACTCTACTGTGAAGGTCAGCATTCAATTCTTCGGCTATGTATCTCCCTCCAAAGGCATCAGCTCTTGCTGCAATAGCTATTTTTCCCGCTAGGGCTCTGGCGACTTTGCCTCTTTGCCACTTTTTCGCCTCATGCAGGAGCGGGTGTTGGAAAATTATGCCATGTTTCGGCGGTCGAGACCCTGTCTTGAGCGAACGGAATAGAGCTTTCTCTGCGCCCAGGACCTGTAATGTACTGGCGGGCATCTTGGCCAGGTTTATCAGACCGCCGGCTAGCGCGATTAGGCGGGCGCCAAGGAGAGAACCGACAATTGCTTTGATGTTTGGGGCGACACTTTCCATGGTCGTGTTCACGTAGTCCTCCAAGTTTTGCCTTAGTTTGAACAATTCAAGGGTGTTTGTGCACAATCCTTGAATCTGTGCTAAATCAGCTTCTGTTAAGTCAGCACCCATGGAGGTTCTTGCTGATTTGGCTATTCTTTTTGCTCTTGATCCTGGAATCTCCTTCTTCGCAAGTTCATCCTCGGTGAAGTTCGTCTTGTTTCCAAGCTCAAACACTAGGCGGGCGTAGGTCTCATGTTTATCCAAGAGGCGGTCAAGTTCAGGAAAGTGGATTCCGTACCATTCCCTTACTCTTCCCATGAACAGATTTATGGTTCTGTCCATATCATCTAGAGTTTGAATGGTGTGAGTTACAATTAGGTCTTCCTTCTCGGCTGCTCTTTTGACTCTAAGCCTTGCAGTTTCTAGAGTGAGTTCTTGCATCCATCTTTCAAATTCAGTGTGACTGTCAACAAACCCAGTTTGGACTGCAAGGTTTGCCATGTTGGATTGGAGAGTTTTCTTTGTTGTTGACATATCAGTGACTTTCGTCTTAACGTTCAGTCTTTCCTTGGTTGTCTTCGCCAGACCTGTATTCTCAAAAAGAAACATTTCATGATTCTTTGTCAGAAGGCTTTCCACTAGATGGGCAATCTCCTCCACAAAATCTCCGGCTTCAATCTCACTTAGTATTCTTGCAGCTCTCTCCGGCTCTCTCGGAAATAGAACACTGTCTATCATTTCGTCTCTCTCATTGAAAGCCAACACTCCAAAAGGAAATCCGATTATTCTTGTCTTCAGGTGTCAACGCCCTCCACAAAAAGGCAGCTAACTCTATGTCCTGAGTGAAATATAAATTGGGAGGAGATATCCAAAAGAATAATAAAGTGCCTTCAACGGCTCAACTAAGCGAGTTGACTATAATGAGGTTTAAGGGAAAAACTGTGCTTATCACGGGAGCCAGCGGGGGCATAGGAAGCGAGACTGCCCGTTCCTTTGCTGGAGAAGGGGCCAATATAATTGTGAACTATTTCTCTTCTCCGGCCAAGGCTGAAAACATCGCCAAAGAAATCAGTAAATCAGGTGTTGAGGCTATGGTGTTTGGAGCCGATGTTTCCAACCCTCAGCAAGTCTCTTTAATGATTGAAGAAGCTGTTGATAGATTTAGCGGAATCGACGTATTGGTGAATAACGCAGCTAGACATCCACCTCCCTCTTTTAACTTCGGTGAACCGGATTGGGAACTCTGGAAGAGAATGGTTCAAGTCAATGTAATGGGTATACTGGTATGCTCTCATTTTGCGGCTCCACATCTGAAGAGAAAACATGGAAACATTGTAAATGTAGTGATGGACTACAATCGAGGCGCACTAGGTTATGTTCTCACCAAGATTGCTGGGACGCCATTGACTAAGGGACTAGCTATGAAGCTCGCTCCCGTACGGGTTAACGCTGTCTCTCCAGGCTACATTGACACCTGGGGGATGACTGAAGAAGAGAAGAATCATGCCCTCGCAAACTCGTTACTCAGAAGAATTGGACAACCAACAGACATCGCCAAGGGAATCCTCTTCCTAGCTTCTGAGGACGCTTCCTATATCACTGGCGAGACAATTCATGTTGACGGTGGCAGCCAGCTCTTTGGTAACAATGAGTCATTCCCAGCTTTTTTTCCTCAATGCACATTTATAAGAGCCTGGTAATTACTGAGAACTACCGTGGTGAGATGACGATTGGCAGCTAGTTCTCGGAGCATAGACTTAGCAGGTTTGAAGCTTGCCAATCCCACGATCTTGGCCTCAGGAATATTGGGCCTGTCTTCAGAATCTCTCAAGAGTGTAACCACTGGTGGGGCGGGCGCCGTAGTCACCAAATCCATTGGATCAAAGGCTCGGACTGGCTACCGCAACCCTTCGATAGTTCAGACAAACTGCGGATTGTTGAATGCTGTAGGACTCCCAAATCCAGGAATCGAGGTGTTTGCTGAAGAAATCAGTTGTGCGAAACACAATCTCGATGTCCCGTTAATCGTCAGCATATACGGTTTCTCGGCTGAAGAATACAGAAACGTTGCTGAGAAAGCTGTGAAAGCAGGTGCAGACAGCGTGGAGCTGAACGTTTCCTGTCCTCACGTAGAGAAAACCGGTTCTGAAATTGGGCAAGATCCAACTGTTTTGGCAGAATGCATTAGGGAAGTCAAAGATGTTGTGGAAAAACCTGTCTTTGTTAAATTGTCTCCTAACGTCACGAATATAGCACAGATCGCAGAAGCAGCTGCTGATGCAGGAACCGACGGCTTGACAGCTATAAACACTGTCAAAGCCATGGCGATAGATTCTGAAACCACACGGCCTATTCTGAGCAATATAACAGGGGGACTGTCGGGACCCGCGATAAAGCCAATTGCCCTCAGGTGTATCTACGAGATATATGAGAGTGTCAGACTGCCGATAATCGGGTGCGGAGGAATAAACAACTGGAGAGATGCAGTTGAGTTCATTCTGGCTGGTGCGAAAGCTGTACAGATAGGAACCGCTATAGCCTCTGAAGGTCTGGGAGTATTCCAGTCCGTTTCTCGCGGGATAGAAGCTTATCTGGAAAAGAAAGGTTTTCGGAGTGTGGAAGATATTGTTGGGCTGTCACATCGCAGGTAACGAACTCAGGACGACGAGCATCCTGAATATTGAAGCTGAAAGCCCTACGGTGAAGACCTTGTCATTCAAAGATGAGTTGTGTGCGAAGGCTAAGCCCGGGCAGTTCTTGATGTTTTGGATTCCGGGAGTAGATGAAATCCCTCTGAGTATACTCAACACAGAAGAAGACATCATATCAGTAGCGGTCAGAAGAGTTGGCGAGGCAACAACCGCCCTCCATGAAAAGAAAATGGGTGACACAATAGGCGTCAGAGGCCCGTTCGGAAACAGTTTTACTTTGAGCGAAGGCAGAATATTGATGATCTGCGGAGGAACTGGTGCAATACCCATACTGTTCTTGGCTGAAAGATTGGTCTCTGAGTCGAAGCGTTTAACCTGTATAATCGGGGCTGAGACAGGTGAGGAGCTACTGTTTATGAACAGGTTTGAAAAGCTTGGAACAGAAAAAATGAGAATCCTAGCCACAACTGAGGATGGCAGTCATGGCATTGAAGGGTTTGCTACCACTCCTTTGAGGTCTTTGTTGGAACAAGAGAGATTTGACATGATTTACACGTGTGGTCCCGATCGGATGATGCGGAAGGTTTTCGATATGGCTGAAGAGTTTGGAATAGCCTTGCAAGCCAGTCTTGAAAGGTTGATGCGGTGCGCAGTAGGCTTGTGTGGGAGCTGCACTGTAGGCAAATACCGCGTATGCAAGGATGGCCCAGTCTTCAGCAGTCATCAACTACAAGAAGCGAGAGGAGAATTCGGACGGTACAAGAATGATCTCAATGGAAGAAAAATATGGATAGACATCTGAAAGATTATAGAAATGGAATAGGCAAGGTTAGCTTACCCCTTTGTTCATTATCAAAGTTTCAAAAAAGTTATATGTTCCCATTTCTATTTGAATGGGTGGCAAGTGTCCAAGATGAAAGGTGACCGTCAAATTCAGTCTTGACTTCATCCTTCTGATTGAAACCAGATCACGGTCCACTGAAATCGTCAAACATCATGAAAATTTTGAGCAATATATACTATGCAAGACTTGTCTCAGTTCTTGCTGTTTGGAGGTTGAATGGTGTTCAAAGAAGCGAAATCTCTAGTCGATCTTCCAGAGCTTGAACATAGAATCTTGAAGTTCTGGAAAATTCATAACTCCTTTGAGAAACGAGTTAGTCTAAACCAAGGCAACGAGAGATGGTCATTCATAGATGGTCCAATCACTGCCAACAACCCCATGGGGGTCCACCACGCTTGGGGACGAACATACAAAGACGTATTTCAGCGTTATCAAGCCATGAACGGGTTTGACCTACGTTATCAAAATGGCTTTGACTGTCAAGGTCTATGGATCGAAGTAGAAGTGGAGCGGGAACTGGGATTCAGATCAAAACGTGACATTGAATCCTATGGAATAGCCGAGTTTGTCAAGCGATGCAAGCAACGAGCTTTGCGTTATGCAGCCTTACAAGCTGAGCAATCCCTTCGTCTTGGATCTTGGATGGACTGGGATGATCCGGAACTACTTCGCAGGCTCGCGGAAGGACTGGAAGACGAAGGAGAAGTCTTGACTGTCCAAGGTCCCGAAGGCCCTGTATCGGATACGGTGGAAGGGCTGGTCAGCAGGTTAGGTTCGCCTGAACTAGGTGGCTCCTACTTCACATTCTCGGATGAGAATAATTACATGATTTGGACTGTACTCAAAGAATGTCACAGACGTGGGTGGATATACAAGGGTAGAGATGTTATGCCTTGGTGTCCTCGGTGTTCCACAGCGTTGTCTCAACATGAGATCGTGACTGAAGGGTATCGAGATGTCAAACACTTGGGAGTCACCCTCAGATTCCCCCTTTGTAGAAGACCGAACGAAGCATTGTTAGTCTGGACTACTACGCCATGGACTCTTTCTTCCAACGTGGCGGCAGCTGTCCATCCTGATATGTCTTATGTGAAGGTTCGGAGGGACAATGAGACTCTGTATCTGGCCAAGGCAGCTCTAGGTCGGCTCTTTGAAAAGGCTGACTACAGGGTGATAGAAGAACTGACTGGGACAGATATGCAGGGCTGGACCTACGTTGGACCTTTTGATGAGCTCGCTGCAGAGCAAGAACAAGGAGCGGTTGACGCCCACCGTATAATTCCTTGGGAAGAGGTGAGCGAAGTAGAAGGAACAGGCATTGTCCATATTGCCCCTGGCTGTGGAAAGGAAGACCTAGAACTCGGGAAGGAGCATGACCTCCCTGCAGTGGCCCCACTGAACGATTTTGGGGTCTTTGTCGAAGGCTTTGATTGGCTCTCAGGAACTCACGTTTACGAGTCAGCGCAACCGATCATCAATAACTTAAAGGACAAGGGTCTGCTCTTCAAGGTTGAGGACTATGTGCATCGTTACCCTGTTTGTTGGCGATGCGGGAGTGAATTGGTTTTCCGTTTGGTGGATGAATGGTTCATCTCCATGGGCGAAAAGCTAGAGAAGCCGCTTGAACAGATCAAGGAAGAGGAGAAGAAAAAGAATCTTCGATATCAAATCATAGAAGTGACCAAACAGGTTCGCTGGATTCCAGAATACGGTTTGAAGCAAGAACTAGACTGGTTGCAGAACATGGAAGATTGGATGATATCAAAGAAGAGGTTTTGGGGTCTAGCGTTGCCGATATGGGAGTGTCATGATTGCGGAAACTTTGAGGTAATAGGAAGTAAGGAGGAACTGAAGTCTCGAGCTATAGAAGGTTGGAACGACTTCCAAGGACATACGCCGCATCGTCCTTGGATAGACTTGGTCAAGATCAAATGCAAAGGATGTGGCAAGGCTATTTCCCGAGTTCCGGACGTGGGGAATCCGTGGTTGGATGCTGGGATCGTTGCATATTCCACACTCAAATATCGGTATGACCGAGATTTCTGGGGAAAATGGTTCCCTGCAGATCTAATCTGTGAATCACTGCCAGGACAGTTGCGCAATTGGTTCTATTCGATGCTGGCCATGAGCACAATCTTGGAACGTCGCAGTCCATTCCAGACCTGTTTTGGTTATGGTCTAGTGTTAGATGAGAAGGGGAATGAGATGCACAAGTCTTCAGGGAACCTAATACAGTTCGACGACGCTGCAGAAACTATAGGTGCAGACGTAATGCGTTGGATGTACTGCACAAGTAGACCTGAGAGGAACATGCTTTTTGGCTATGCGTTAGCGGAGACCGTGAAGCGTCGATTCTTGATGCCTTTGTGGAACGTCTACAGCTTCTTCGTTACCTACGCAAACATTGACAAGTGGACTCCCAAGAGCGCTACTGTGGAATACTCTCTTCTGGACAGATGGATATTGTCAAAACTTCACACCCTTGTACATGAAGTAACTGGCCTTCTAGAAGAATGTGATGTCTACAGCGCGGCTGAGAAGCTAGAACAGTTTGTCGACGGACTCTCCAAATGGTACGTCCGCCGTTCTCGGCGCAGATTCTGGAAAAGCGAAGCAGATACAGACAAAAGAGCAGGCTACACGACCTTATACACTTGTCTTACGATTTTCACAAAACTTCTAGCACCTTTTCTCCCGTTTCTAGCTGAAGAGATGTACCAAAATCTTGTCCGCAGTGTAGATGCCAACGTTCCTGAGAGTGTGCATCATAATGAATGGGCAAAGTCTGATGAATCCTTCATCGATGAAGAGCTAGTAGTGAACATGGACTTAATCATCCAAATCTGCGGCTTGGGTCGGTCAGCACGAGACAAGGCTGGAATAAAACTTAGGCAACCTCTGAAAGAGGCTAAAGTTGTAACAGACGAAGCCAGACTGGAGCGGATTGAACCGTTTAGAGAAATAATCAAAGATGAACTCAATGTGAAGGAGTTGAGTCTTTCGACCAAGAAGGAGGACTTGGTTAACTATGAAGTTGCACCTTTACCCCATCTTCTAGGCAAGAAATTTGGAAAGTTGTACAAGAAGATATGCGAGGCTGTTTCAAATGCTGAAACAGACGAGATCGTTCAAAGGATCGAGAAAGGTGAAAGCACTGAAATACTGGTGGATGATCAAGTGATAACTCTGTTGCCCCAAGAGGTTGAGGTTCGAACTCGGCCATTAGAAGGATATGCACTGTCAGAAGATCAGGATATTATCGTTGGGGTCAGCACAACGATCAGTGAATATCTGAAACAAGAAGGTTTAGCACGTGAGATTGTGCGTCGCATCCAGAACCAACGTAAGGATGCAGGCTTCGACATTGATGATCAAATCGTGACCTATTATGAAGCAGGACCCAAACTTAGCAAGGTCTTCATTACCCAAAAGGACTATATCACATCAGAAACCCTGTCCACAGCCTTACAGCAAGCCAGCCCGCCAGAAGAAGCCAATGTTACAGATTACAAGATCGCTGGCGAACGGCTGAAAATCGGATTAATCCGAACCGGTGAAGACTAGCGTTTTCCTCTCCTTCAGGAACCATCTTCCGGAACTCTCTGCTAGCACGGAGTCCCCTTGATCTGAAAAGAATGATGTCATAGACTACAGATACCTTCTGTTCAGCTGGACCAGCATGCAAAAAGTCAGAGCGTGGCGTCCCAAGCCTTAACTACATGAATCTTAGGAGTCTTTTACGGTGTCGTTGATTGAAACTCAAGGGGGTTCACTTTCTTCTGACTTACAGGTGTGATTTGGAGTGCGATCATTGTTTTGTCTGGGGTAGCCCAAAAGCCAGAGGCGTATTCACACTAGAACAAATAAGAAGCATACTGACCGAAGCAGACACGTTGGGGACTGTAGATTCCGTTTTCTTTGAGGGTGGAGAACCCTTTCTCTACTATCCTATTCTGGTGAAAAGTGTGGTGGAAGCCTTAGATCTTGGTTTCAGCGTAGGGATTCTTTCCAATTGCTACTGGGCTAGCTCCAAGGAAGACGCCAAACTCTGGCTGCTCCCCATAGCTGAGGCAGGTGATATCGACCTAGGGCTGAGTAGTGATCTTTATCATGCAGAGCATTGGCAGATCGAAGAAGTGGAGAATGCTGTGAAAGCTGCAAAGGATCTGAACATGAAAGTCGGGATACTCGCCATCGAATACCCTAAGGCGAAAACTCCTTGCCCAAGTGAAATCCAAGGTGCCAAAGTAGGCTCGTATGAGCTTATGTATAAAGGAAGGGCGGTTTCAAAACTGGCAGACGAAGCCGATAAGAAGCATTGGCGTGAATTCACGAAGTGTCCGCACGAAGAACTGGAAGATCCTCAAAGGATCCATATTGGACCTAAGGGTTTTGTTCACGTGTGCCAAGGCATAGCTATTGGGAACGCCTGGCAGAAGCCCTTTTCAAAGATTATCACCAAATACGATCCTCAAGAGAACCCTGTCCTGAAAACTTTGATTCGTGGTGGCCCTGTGGCCTTGGTTGAAAGGTTCAACTTGCCCCATACGGAAGTTTACGCGGATGCATGTCACCTATGCTATGAAGCCCGCTGCCTACTGCGCGAGCGCTATGGAGACATTTTGGGTCCCGATGAGATGTACGGAATATCCGAATAGATCCGTTTAATGTGTGGAGAATGTTATAAGGGATGCCTTCCTAAACTTGCGGCAGGAATGCATATGCTGTCGAGAGATGAAGCTATCAGCTTGGTCAAGGAGAATATTTCGAAAAGGAATATCGTTTTCCATATGATTGCAGTTGAAGCGATCATGAAAGAGTTGGCAAGGCATCTTGGGGAGAATGAAGACTTCTGGGGATTGACAGGTCTGCTACATGATATCGACTATGAGAAGATAGGAAGCGATTGGGAGAAACACGGTGTTGTAGCCGCGAAGATTCTGAAGGATTCGGTAACTGAAGAAGTTATTAGAGCTGTTAAGACTCACAATTTTGAACGTACAGGGATCACACCTGAAAGCAGGATGGAGAAGGCATTGATCTGCTGTGATGCGATTTCAGGTTTGCTGGTTGCTTGCGCTCTTGTAATGCCGTCCAAGAAGCTGGCCGAAGTGAAAGTCAAGACAGTGAAAAAGAAGTTCAAAGATAAGGATTTCGCCAGAGGAGCTGACCGAGAAAGAATTCTGTTCTGCGAAAAAATAGGTGTCCCCAAGGAGGAATTCTTAGAGATTGCCTTACGGGGATTGAAAAGATACGCTGAGCAAGTAGGTCTTTAGCTGCGAGTTTTACTTGTCTAGAAGACTTTCTAGTTTTTCGATCTCTGAGCATTTTGTAGATTTCCGAACAAGCTCAGGCGCCTATGAACTTAACGTTTTCCACGCGGACAGATGGTACGACTGAGTTCATGAACTGTTTTACATCAGTGCCTATTCCAGATATCTGTTTGAACCAGTCGAAGGCCACACCAGATATCATTCCTCCCTTTACGGGATGAAGGATTTCTCCACTTTCTATGTAGAAGGCTCTTGAAAGCTTAGTACTGATCATTCCTGACCCGGGCTGGGCAAATCCCGCCATGGACTCTGCCAAGATCCCTTTGTCGACCTCTGATATGAGATCTCTCTTTGCCTTGTTTCCCGGTTGTATCATTAGGTTTGATGGATAGATCTCAGGTTTTGATCTGTAACCATTCCCAACTATTGCACGAATCATATCGAATCCGCCCGGAAAACGCGAAGCGTTTCCCGTATTCTTCTCTCCTGAAGCGTCTGCAGAAGTCGCATCATGCAGAAAGCTTTCGAGTCTACCTTTTCTAATTACGCAGGTGTTTTGCGACGCGGAGCCTTCATCATCGAAAGATCTAGATGCAAACCGGCCTTTGAGGAGCGCGTTATCTCTTATTGTCAGTTTCTCCAAAGCCACCTGCTCTCCTCGTTTATTCGTCCATGCAGAGCGGCCGGCAGCAACATTATCGCCTTTCAAAGCATCCACTAGTACGGTGAAGAACTGATTAGAGACCGCCTCTGGGCCAAAAATTACTGTTCCTTCAAAACTTTCCACATGCTGCGGTCGGAACATTTCCACGACCATCTTTCCTACGTTTTCACCGATCTTTTCTGGATTCACGTCTGCCCCACGATTGAATGTAGCATCATAACAGCTTCCCGTAACTTCGCCATCCTGTTCGCCACTCCCATCAAGATACAGGACGGACCTAGTCTCCCGTTCTTCGAGATCCACCCCAAAGGTATTTATGACACCCCGCCGACCAGACTCGAAAAGCACACGTCCAGACTTAGCTACAATCCTATCATCAACACTTTGTGCAGCGTTCAGCATCCTCTTCGCGATGTCAACTCCTTCATCCACATCCATCTCCTCAACCTCACGGTTAAACAATCCCCTTACCTGGGGGAGTTCAGTAACTCTTGGAAGAGCAAAGTTTGGAACCTCGGAACTTGCCCTTGCAATGGAAGAAGCTTTCTCTAGAGCCTCAGAAATGGCCTTCTGACTTAGAGAATTGGTGCAAGCAAAGCCAATCTTGTTTCTTCTCACAATGACCCTGAATCCCACACCCGCATCACAAACCATGTTCTGAGTATAAACCTCGGAATTCCGTATCGCAATATCCGTTGTCTGCGTGCTTGTGAAAAACGCTTCCCCCTCAGTCGCTTCTCTCTTTTCCAGCGTCAGCATTGCCTTATGTACAAATCCCTTCAGAATGTTCCAGTTCTCGCCCAGACTCATTTATTATCCCCCCATCCCGCCTACTGTGATCTCGCATCGAATTGCAGGAACAACCCGACCTTGAACAGCAAACTGGAACTTGCCGCAGGCACCGGGGCGCAGAACCACCTTCTTTCCTACCGCGTCTACAGTCTTGAAGACCTCGATGGCATTTCCGGCTACATTAGCGCCACGCAAGTCTTCACCAAGCCTGCCGTTCTGTATCAGTCTTGCATTCTGGAAACCAAAAGTGAAGTCTGCATTGACATCTGCTTGACCGCCAAAAGTCCCTTCAAGAAACATGCCCTCCTTCACATCCTCAACCATTTCTTCAAACGAAGAGTCACCCATCTCGATGCCAATGTTTGTTTGTCTGATCAAGGGCTCGACACTGTAGTCCCAAGCATGAGCATTGCCGGTTGGCGGGACGCCCAGTATTGCCGCACTTGTTCTGTCATGCATGAAAGACTTTAGCTTTCCTTGTTCGATCAGTATAGTGTGTTTGCATTCTACGCCTTCATCATCATATGCGAAATATCCCAGGCCGCTGGGGACATGACCGTTATCATAGATGGAGACTAGTTCGGATGAAACGACTTCACCAATGCGATTGCCAAAGCCGCCACCAGTCATTGCTATATCTGCTTCTAAGGGATGCCCTATTGCTTCATGGAGAAGGGTGGCGCATAGAGTAGGATCTATGACCACACGGAATCTGCCTGACGGTGGAGCTCTTTTGTTCAGAAGCTTCACCGCTTTCTCTGCAACTGATTTTCCAAGGGAATATGGTGAGTTCGTATCGAAGAGCTCTAATCCTCCTGTGTGGCCGAAGCTTTCTTGTGCAGGACATAGTGCGCCGTTGGCTTTGGCTATAACATTGACAAAGAGAAATACTCGTGTGGCCTTTTGGTGGATTTTCGATCTTTCTGAGCTGAGGAAATACTTGTCGTCTTCTATAGCGAGGAATGTAGATTTGACTTCAGCAACTTGGGATCCACCTTCTCTTGCACCTTCAGAAGCACTGAGGGGAAGAGCTGCGAAATCTTCGATGGAATAATCTTTGAGGGGCTTCTTTACTGGAATCGAAACATCAGCTTTCACATCTCCAATGGGTTCGAGCGACATTTTCTTGGTTTTCAGTGGGAGAGAAGCCTTAGCCAATTTTGTCGCCTTCTCAAGCGTTTGTTCCACGCTGCTCAGGTCGATCGCGTTGGTTGAGCTAAAGCCCCAGGACTCACCATCCATCAAGACCCTAACACTTACTCCGTCCAGAAAAACATTTGAGAAATCTTCCACTACACCGTTCCTAATCCTGCAGACGATCATGGATCGCCTCTGACCTCGGAACTGTGTCAGACTAGCTTGTTCGGCAATCTTCGTGTCCAAGCATTTCTCAAAGATATCAAGCATCACAATCAACCCAATTACAAAGGTAGAATGGCATTGCTGAATAGGTAAGCTTTGCCCCTGTTTCATAACCAAATCTGCAAGCTTCGAACATCCCTGATGGGATACTAATCTATATATCTCTTGAAGAACTATTCTCAAGCAGACTTTCGGGTTCTAGGCAGATCGGCAATGCCTTATTATGTCTATATGCTCCTTTGCACAGATGGAAGCTTTTACACTGGCTATGCCAAGAATGTAGGGCGGAGAGTAAGACAACACACGAAGGGACGGGGTGCCAGATATACAAGGATACACAGACCCGAGAAACTCGTGTACTTGGAGAAATTCAACAGCCGCGGTGAAGCTATGAAGAGAGAACTAGAAATAAAATCTCTAAGCCACGATAAGAAAGAACAACTAGCTGATCTAGATCAGACAGGTGATTAGCATTATAGTGTCGCCTGATCTAATCCTTAGTTTTCTTAGATCCGTCACGAGTTCGCGCCTCGTAATAAGCTGAAGCTCAGTTCTGACCATACTGTGATATATTCTTCTATAGATTTTTGTGGTTTGCGGAAGAATCTCAAATTGCGCGTGACAATGACGAACCGTATCTACTTTGTGGAAACACTAATGAAATTGTTTCTTAACTCTGAAATCCGCAATCTTGTAGCAAACATACAATTCTTTAAGCGGATAAATATCAATAGTAAAGAATCGGCACCAACATGTATGATGTGATTATTGTTGGCAGTGGACCAGCAGGACTAGCCACAGCTATTCACTCCGCCATTTTTGGCTTGCATACACTCGTCCTAGAAGCAAATGAGAAAGCAGGCGGGATAGCAACTAGGGCGCGTGGAATAAGCAATTATCCTGGCTTTCCAAGGAAAATATCTGGGCTGAGACTTATGGAGAAGATGATAACTCAAGCAGAGAAGAATGGTGCTGAACTTCACACTTCAGAAGAGGTTACTGACCTTTTTCTGCGTGGGAAAGAGAAAACTGTGAAGACTCAAGGGGGCAAGTATCAATGCAGAGCTTTAATTCTGGCGACAGGAGATGCAATGAAAGGTTTAGGAATGAAGTGGGAAACTTGGATAGGTGGTGGCGTTGTGTACTGTACAGAATGCGGTTCGCCTTTTTTCGAAGGGAAAGAGATAATTGTCATTGGAAGCACCAAGAACGCGGTTGACGAGGCAGTGCATTTAACCAAGGCCGCTCAGAGTGTAAGGCTGGTTAACCATGCCAATATGATCGACATCAATAGTCACACAAGGAAACGATTAGAAGAAGAACATGTTACATTAATAGGGGATTTCAAGGGAAAAGAGATTAAAGGCAAACCACCCTCCAAAAGGCTTGTGTTGCACCGTACTAGTGATTCTGCAATGAAAACATTGAAAGCAGACATGATCCTTGTAATTGCAGGCGTTAAACCATTTGTGTCAGTTTTGCAGAAGGCCGGAATAAAAACTCATAGACAAGGATGTATCATTGTGGATGAGTTCGGAAGAACAAATATTAAAGGAGTTTTTGCAACTGGAGGGTGCGCTTCAACGATCAAGGACATAATACCAGCATGCATAGGAGATGGAACAATCGTTGCTACATGCGCACGTCTATACTTGGCGTACGGATGCTGGGTGTCTTAGCTGTTTAATCGTTACTCCAAAAATGTTTCTTTCTGATTTGGCAGGTTCTACTATGTTTTAGGTGTCTCATCCATAATGCTCATACATATTTTTAGCTTTGTTCTACTCGAACTCTGCTCACACATCAAAAAATGACAGCGAAACCTAGATGTTCTTACGCGCGCGCGCTGAGTTGGGAAAGCGGTGTATCTACACCGTAAGCGAAATTGAGAACTTCATTCTAGGAAACTGCCATAAAATTATGTAGTGTAGAGTAACATTTTCCACAAGTCATAAAAACTGAAGTTGCATAATGATTTGAGTCTAGGCTAAAATAGGTGAGGTGTCTTGAGCAAGAAACCTGTTTACTTAACGGTTCTGGTGATTGTTCTCATGGGAGTGTTAGGTGTATCCTTTAACGTTCATGAGGTTGAAGCAGGTGGAACCATTACTATTAAGGCGGATGGAAGTGTTGAGGGTACGACATACATTGTGAGCGATGATAACGTCACGTATACTTTTACTGCAGACATTACCGATAATATTGTGGTTGAGAGAAGCAACATAATAATTGATGGAAACGGACACACGCTTCAGGGTTCAGGGGGAGAAGGGTTTTGGTTAGCTTTGATAAACAACGTGACAATCCGAAACACGAACATCAAGGGCTTTGGCGTTGGCATCTCGATCGTTTTTGGGTCACATAATAACACCATATCTGGGAACAACATAACAAACAACGGCATTATTGGCATCCAACTCGGTCTGTGGGACATGGATGATCCTGTAAACAACAACATAATATCTGGAAACAACATAACCGCAAACGACTACTATGGCATCTACATAGGGCCCTCAACTTCTCATAACACCATTACTGGAAACAACATAACGGAACCTAGAGAGGGTCTGGATCCAATTCCTTATGGCATCTTTCTCGAAGAAGATTCCGGAAACAACATAATTTCTGGGAACAATATTGTTGGATTATGCCTTAAGGGAATAGGGGGCGAGGGTTCTTCATACAACACTATTTCTGGAAACACCATAACAAACAACGTAATATGGGGATCACCTTATGACCCTTATAACACCCTCGATGGCATCTACCTCGTTTCTTCTTCATACAACACTATTTCTGGAAACACCATAACCGCAAACCACTACGGCATCTGGATCTCTACTGGTTCACATTATAACACCATATCTGGAAACAACGTAACAAATAATGAGTATGGTATCCTTTCAAATCCCCATGTGATTTCGGGGGGTCCTTCAAATAACAACATAATATCTGGAAACAAATTAACCAGAAACTACTGGAGTGGCATCCTGTTGCGCGACGAGTCTTCTCATAACACCATTTCTGGAAACAACATAAGAGACAGCTACAAAGGCATCGATCTCTTGTCTGGTTCAAACAATAGTATCGTTGGAAACAACATAACAAACTGCGGGAGCGGGGGAGGCATCAGTCTCTATGAGTCTTCAGACAACATTATTTACCATAATAACTTTGTGGATAACACTTTCTTCCAAGTGTATAGTTACGCGTCAACGAATGTTTGGGATGATGGTTATCCTTCTGGTGGAAACTACTGGA
>JABAOF010017171.1_pt1 | contig 20993 bp, 30 predicted proteins | sample 7062171 | NCBI WGS metagenome assembly JABAOF01 (sample SAMN14538628, study PRJNA623070) | marine sediment metagenome | biome: marine biome [ENVO:00000428]; feature: marine pelagic biome [ENVO:01000023]; material: deep marine sediment [ENVO:00002113] | place: India: Gulf of Khambhat ...
GTCTGCCAGACCTCTGATGGTGGTTACATTATAGTTGGCCAGACAACTTCCTATGGTGGGTGGGTCCAGGTCTATATGATCAAGACCGACGGTAGAGGAGATACTCTATGGACTAGGACCTATGGAGGCACCGGCTTGGAATATGGTATCTCAGTGCAGCAGACCTCTGATGACGGATACATTATAGCTGGCTGGACCACCTCATTCGGCCTGGGTGCTCAAGTCTATTTGATCAAAACAGACTCCCGGGGAAACGCCGCATGGAGTAGAACTTACGGGGGAAGTGATCTTGACGGTGCTACTTCGGTCCAGCAGACCTCAGATGGTGGGTATATCGTAGTTGGATGGACATATTCATATGGTGCCGGGCGAACAGATGTCTATTTGATCAAAACCGACCCTTTTGGACAAATGCAGTGGAGCAGGACATACGGGGGCATTAGGGATGACGCGGGCTCTTGGGTGGAGCTGACCTCAGACGGAGGGTACATTATAACCGGCTATACCGAATCATTTGCTCCGCATCGTTGGGTGTACCTGCTCAAGACCAACTCGGAAGGTGACACCCTCTGGACCAAAGCCCCAAATCCGTCAGGTAGCTATTGGAGCGAAGGTCACGCTATCCAGCAAACTTCAGACAGCGGGTATATTATGACAGGGTTTTGCGTCACCGACTCAGATCAGAGTTCTGTTTACGACTTCTTTTTGATCAAAACTGACCCTCAAGGAGACACCCTCTGGACCAGAACCTACGACAGGGGAGATTTCGATCTGGGATGTTCAGTTCGCGAGACTTTTGATGGTGGCTACATTGTGGCAGGGTTTACCGAGACATATGGGTCTGGCTCCGGGAATGAGATCTATGTGAACAAGACCGACTCCGATGGCGATACTCTGTGGACCAGAAACTTTGGGGGCGGTTGTGGCTTCGATATTCAACAGATCTTGGACAGCAACTACATAGTAGTTGGTGTGACTAGTTTACGTGGTAACGCCGATTTACACCTGCTCAAGATAAGCTCCTCTCCCCTGCCAACCCTGCGTGGTGATGCTAACGGGGATGGGATGATAAACGCCAGCGACGTGGTTTATCTTATCAACTATGTATTCAAGAATGGTCCCACCCCGGAACCGCTCAAAGCCGGCGACGCTAACTGTGATCTATGGATTGATCTAGAGGATGTGATCTATTTGATACGCTATCTTTTTCTTGGTGGTCCTGAGCCGGGGCTTGGGTGCGATTAGGGGGAAGATCAACTAAGGAATATAAAAGTATATGCGCCAACTTTTTTTCTCACGTGTTTTAGGGTCACATTCTTATCTGATTCAACTGATAACAGGGCTGGTCCTGTTTCTTGCCATCCCTGGCTGGGGCCAGGAGATTATCTGGACCAGGACGTACGGTGGGTCCGGGGATGAGGGAGGACACGGAGTCTGCCAGACCTCTGATGGTGGTTACATTATAGCTGGGAGCACAACTTCCTTTGGGGGGTGGGTCCAGGTCTATATGATCAAGACCGATAGTACCGGGGATACCTTGTGGACTAAAACCTACGGAGGATGGGATTGGGATCAGAGTAATTCAGTTCGTCAGACCAGGGATGGGGGGTACATTGTGGCAGGCTGGACCAGCTCATTTGGCTCGGCTATCCAGGCCTATTTGATCAAGACCGACTCGAATGGAGATACTCTGTGGGCTAAGACCTACGGGGGAGACTATCTCGATGATGCCATTTCCGTCCAGCAAACATCGGACGGAGGATACATTTTTGTCGGCTCAACCCACTCATACGGCGCCGGTCATTGGGACGTTTACCTGGTCAAAACTGACTCCACTGGCGTGCCGGAATGGACCAGGGTCTATGGCGGAGTTACCGACGACCGCGGAGCTTGGGTGGAACAGACCACAGACGGAGGATATATTGTAACCGGCTATACCGAATCGTTTGCTCCGCATCGCGGGGTCTACCTCCTTAAGACCGATTCGGAAGGGGACACCCTCTGGACCAGAGTGTACTATCCCTGGTACAGTGATTGGAACCACGGCTTCTGTTGTCAACAGAGCGAGGATGGAGGGTACATTGTATCAGGATACAGCGTGGATAATACAACCGGCAATTGTTATTTCTCCTTGATCAAGACCGACCCAGAGGGAGACACCCTCTGGACCAGAACCTATGGGGGATTCTTTCTGGCCTGGGGTCGTTCCGTTCGACAGACTCACGATGGAGGTTACATAGTGGCTGGTCATTTGCAGTCATATGAATCTGGTTATCAGAATGATATTTACATAGTCAAGACTGACCAGGAAGGCGATACTTTGTGGACTAGAAGTTTTGGAGGTACTGAGGGCGATGTTGCGGTTGACGTCCAACAAACCTCTGATGGAAGCTATATAGTGGTGGGAGCAACCGGTTCACATGGAGCCGGCTCTTCTGATGTCTATCTACTCAAAATAAGCTCCTCTCTTATGCCAACCCTCCGTGGTGATGCTAACGGGGATGGGGTGATAAACGTCAGTGATGTGGTTTATCTTATCAACTATGTACTTAAGGGTGGTCCTACCCCGGAACCGCTCAAAGCCGGCGACGCTAACTGTGACCTATGGATCGATCTGGAGGATGTGATCTATTTGATACGCTATCTTTTTCTTGGTGGTCCTGAGCCAGGGCTTGGTTGCGATAAGGCGGGAAATTAACCAAGGAAAAAAGGCAATTCCCCCCTTCAGCCGACCCCGGCACTTCCTCTGTGGCCCGGAAATAGCTGGTACCGGATTCCTTGAGTCGGGGGAAGTCAAGATCTTGCTCTTATGCTTCTTGTGGATGTTCTCATCGACCAGAACGAAGTTAGCGAAGGTGAAAACATGCTCCTTGAGCGACGTACCTGACAAAATAAAAAAACACCGGGCAACCTCTTTGGGAAGCCCGGCCTGCAAAGCACTGAATCTATTCTATCTGATCTACTCTTTTTCCTTATCCGTTTTCTCTGATTGGGCCTGCTCTCGCTTTTTGCTCTTTTTCTCCTCTGCCTCCTCTACCTCGGCCTCGTCCTCCTCCTCGACTGCCTCAGCCTTGGCCTCCGCCTTCCCCTTTCTCTCTTTTCGAACCTTGGGCTCTTTCGCCTTCTCCGGCTTGGCCTTCTTCTCTGCCTTTCCCTTTTTCCCCTTCTTCTCTTCCTTAGGCGGTTTTTCAATCAAGAGCTCGATTACTGAAAGCGGTGCTCCGTCGCCTTTTCTGACCCCCAGCTTTGAAACCCTGGTATAGCCGCCCTCCCTATCCTTTAATTTTGGAGCTATTTCCTCAAACAGCTTCTTGACCAATTTGCGGTCCTTTATCACGTCGTAAACCTGCCGATGAGCGTGGAGGTCGCCTCTTTTGGCCAGGGTTATCAGTTTCTCGGCCAGTTTCCTCACNNCTTCTTTACTTTTCTGCCGTGTCTCACGGAACTAACCTCGATCTTTCAATCGACCTAAGAACCCATCAGATCAACCGAGCGCCCGGCGGTCTGGTCTGATGCGTCCTATTTCTTTTTCTCAGGTTCTTTGTATTTTGATACATCCATACCGAAATCCAGCCCCAATTCGCTCAAGATGGTGCTCAGTTCGGTCAGAGATTTTCTGCCGAAGTTACGATACTTCAGCATCTCCGCTTCGGTCTTCTGAACCAGATCCTCCAGGGTCTGGATGTTTGCGGCCCTGAGGCAGTTGGACGATCTCACCGAAAGCTCCAGCTCGTCTACTCTGGTTTTCAAAAGACCCCTGATCCTCAAGGTTTCCTCGTCCACCTCTTCCTCTTCGGCCATCTCCAGCTCCTCCTCCAACTTGATGAACAGCTGGAAGTGATCTTTCAGGATCTTGGAGGCAAAGCAAAGCGCATCCTCCGGAGTCAGGCTCCCGTCGGTCCAGATCTCCATGATCAGCCGATCATAATCTGTGCGCTGTCCCACCCGGGTATTCTCCACGGTGAAGTTCACCTTTTGGACGGGGGAGAACATGGAGTCTAAGAAAATGGTTCCAACCGGGGCATCCGGCTTCTTATTCTGTTCGGCGGCAACGTAACTGCGTCCTACCCCGATATCTATTTCCATTTTCAATTTTACGTCTTCCGTCGCCTTGACCAGGTGCAGGTCGGGATTTAGAATCTCAATCTCGCCGTCGGTCTTTATGTCCTTGGCGCTGTAATCGCCCTTTTTGTTCGTCTCCAGAACTAAGGTTTTGGGCTCGTCTCCGTCGAGCTTGAGCCGGAGTCTCTTCACATTCAGCACTATCTCGGTGACATCCTCGTAGACCCCGGGGATGGTGGAGAATTCGTGCAAAACCCCGTCGATACGCAAAGCCACAGGCGCCGCTCCCTGAATGGAAGAAAGAAGGGTGCGGCGCAAGGCATGCCCCAGGGTGATGCCAAATCCTCTTTCCAGCGGCTCCACAATGAATTTGGAGTATTTGTCAGTGGTGCTGGACTGTTCCACCTTGACCTCTTTAGGCATCTGCAAACTCTTCCATTTCATCCTTCAATTCCTCCTTTCAAGGAGAAAAAAATCGCTGCTTCACCAATCTCTCTTGTGCTTTCAGTAATACCGGCCTGTACTTCTTGAGAAATTATTTGGAGTAAAGCTCCACGATCAGCTGCTCTTGAACCAGAAGAGGTATGTCCATCCTTTTGGGATACTCCAAAAGCTCGCCCTGCAGTCGGGCTTTGTCTAACCTCAGATAGGGCAGGTCGCCGGCGCGGCCTTCTCTTAAAGCCTGGTGAATCACATCCAGATTCCTGTCTTTTTCCCTTACCGAGATGATATCGCGGGGCCTCAGTTGATAGGAAGGGACGTTCACCGCTCTGTCGTTGACCGCAAAATGCCGGTGCAGAACCAGCTGGCGAGCTGCTTTCCTGGAAGGGGCGAAGCCCAGCCGGTAAATCAGATTGTCCAACCGACACTCCAGCATCCTCAAAAGGTTTTCACCGGTTATGCCCTTTTGTCTGGCAGCCTTGTGAAAATAATCTCTAAACTGTCTTTCCAAGACTCCATAGACTCGTCGTACCTTTTGTTTTTCTCTCAGTCTGAGGGCGTACTCTGATCCCTTCCTTCTCATGGCTCGTCCGTGTTCCCCGGGAGAATAGGCTCTCCTCTCGAAGGCGCACTTATCACCGTGACACCGACTCCCCTTCAGGAAGAGCTTTTCACCTTCCCGTCTGCAAAGTTTGCAATTCGCTTCTCTGTATCTCGCCATCTACCTTCTCCGTCTTAGAACTTCCAATTGCCGTCAATGTCTTTCCTTCTCAAAGGAATATATCGTTTGCCTGCCCCGGGATCTTTTGGCCCTTTGTCTACACTCTTCTTCTCTTGGGAGGGCGGCAGCCGTTATGAGGAATAGGGGTGACGTCTCTTATGGCAGTGATCTCGATCCCCGCCGCCTGCAGGGACCTTATGGCAGATTCCCTCCCCGATCCGGGACCTTTCACCCACACCTCTGCCTTCCTCACTCCCCGTTCCATGGCCTCTCTGGCGGCTGCCTGGGCGGCCAATTGGGCAGCAAAGGGCGTGCTCTTCTTGGACCCCTTGAAGCCAAGCCTTCCCCCCGTAGACCAGCTTATCAAATTTCCCTTGGTATCGGTAATGCTCACTATGGTGTTGTTGAAAGTCGCCTGAATGTGCGCCACTCCATGGGAGCCAACCACACCGTATTTCTTCTTAGTTTTCTTCTTGACCTCCGCCAACTCGTTCCTCCTTTTAAGAATGTGAAGCTCATCAGACTAGCATGGCTTGATTTCAGTCCCCGGGTTCAGCTCACAAAGCATGTCAGACTCGCTTGCTTCTCTTGGCACCCACGGTCCTTTTGGGACCCTTTCTGATTCGGGCGTTGGTCTTGGTTCTCTGCCCTCGCACCGGCAGTCCTCTTCTGTGCCTCAGTCCCCGGTAGGAACCGATATCGATCAATCTTTTGATGTTCATGGAGACCTCTCCCCGCAGTGCTCCCTCCACCTTGTAATCCGACTCAATCACCGAACGCAGTTTGGTTATGTCTTCCTCGGTCAATTTTTGCACTCGGGTATCGGGGTTCACTCGGGTGGCTTTCAGAATCTTCTGGGAGGATGATAAGCCTATCCCGTAGATATAAGTCAGACCTATTTCTATCCTTTTGTCCTTGGGCAAATCCACGCCCGCGATTCTGGCCAACTTTTCCCTCCGCTGTTTCTATCCCTGTCTCTGTTTGTGACGAGGATTCTTGCATATCACCCGCAATATCCCCTTCCTTTTTACGATCTTGCATTTCTCGCAGCGCACCTTTATCGAGGATCTAACTTTCATCTGCTTGTTCCTTCCACCGCTCGTTAACCTGCTCCTTTCCGGGCTCAGTCGACCCCTTTGTTCTCAACAAGCTTCCAAGCAAAGGTTCAGGATCATTTATATCTGTATATTATCCTGCCTCTGCTCAGATCATAGGGAGACAGTTCCACCGTCACCTTGTCCCCGGGGAGTATTCGGATAAAATGCATCCTCATCTTCCCGGAGACGTGCGCCAGCACCTGATGCCCGTTCTCCAACTCCACCCTAAATAGGGCATTGGGCAACGGTTCAACCACCTTTCCCTCTACCTGAATGGTCTCCTCTTTTGGCATTAAGGCCACCTACCTCTGCGGGTTCATCCCTCTTTAGTTAAGACCTCGGCCCCGTTTTCTGTCACCGCTATGGTGTGCTCAAAATGAGCAGAAAGAGAACCGTCACGCGTGACGATAGTCCACTGGTCGTCCTTTGTCTCTATCTCGAAGGACCCTGCGTTGACCATGGGTTCTATAGCCAAAACCATTCCTTTTTTCAACATCACTCCCTGACCGGGTGACCCGAAATTGGGTATTTGAGGCTCTTCATGCATTCTCTTTCCAATTCCGTGCCCGACTAAGTCTCTCACCACCGAAAATCCACTCTCCTCCACCAATGACTGGATGGCGTGGGATATGTCTGAAATATACTTGCCTTCTCGCACAAATCGAAACGCGTTTCCCAGGGCCTGTTGTGTTACCTCTATCAGTCTCTGAGCCTCCGCGGACACCTGGCCCACTGGGTAAGTGTGGGCTGCATCGGCATAGTAACCATCCTTGAAGACGCCGATATCCACCGATACAATCTCTCCTTCTTCTATGACCCGCTCGCCTGGAATCCCGTGCACCACCTCCTCATTTATGGAGATGCAGATGGAACAAGGAAAGCCTCGATATCCTTTGAATGCGGGATAGCCTCCCTGATTTTTTATGAAATCCTCTGCCAGCCGGTCCAGATCCTTAGTCTTCATCCCCGGGCGAATTTTTTCCTCTACCAACTCCAAAGTCCTGGCCAGTATCCTTCCGTTGTTTTTTATTATCTCTATCTCTCCTTCTGTCTTTAACTCTATCATATTCAGAATCGTTTTTCAGTCTGAGACCGAGGTTCCATTGAACTCCAGCAGTTTCAATATCCTTTTTAAAACCACGTCCGGGTCGGGCTCACTGTTTATTCGGATCAACTTGCCTTGATGGTTGTAATATTCCTTGACCGGAGTGGTTTCCTGGCGATAAACTTTCAACCTATTGGAAATGACCTCCTGTTTATCGTCCCTTCTTTGAAACAACCCTGATCCGCAGATGTCGCATACATCAGTCTTTCGAGGCGGTTTGGTATAAATATTGAAATCGGCACCGCATGCCGAGCAGACTCGTCTTCCCTCTAACCTCTTTGTAGCGGTTTGTTCGGATATCTCGAATTCCAGCGCAAAATCTATATCTCGATTTGATTTCCGAAGCGTCTCATCCAGCCCTTCTGCCTGAGGCAGAGTACGAGGAAATCCGTCCAGAATGAAACCCTTTCGGCAGTCCTTTTGGCTTAACCTTCTTTCCATCATCTTCAGGATGATCTCGTCAGGGACCAACTCTCCTTTCTCCATAAAGGGTCTGGCTATTTTGCCTAATGGGTTACCCTGCTTTACCACCTCCCTCAGGATGTCTCCCGGGGAGATATGTGGCGCTGCCAGCTCAGACGACAGAAGCTCAGCCAAAGTCCCTTTTCCCGAACCGGGAGCTCCCAGCAATATCAAGTTCATCTTTGTCTTCTACATTCTGCCTCTTATTCTTCCCTTCTTCATGAACCCGTCATAGTGTCTCATCAGAAGATGAGATTCGATCTGCTGAAGCGTATCCAGAGCTACCCCCACCACAATCAGAAGACCGGTTCCTCCGAAGTAAAACTGAACATTCATACCTTTCATCATAAAGTAAGGAAGGATGGCGATCATGGCAAAGAATATCGCCCCGGGCAAGGTTATCCGAGTGAGTACCTTATCGATATACTCGCTGGTCCTCTTGCCCGGCCTGATTCCGGGGATGAAGCCCCCATATTTTCTCATATTGTCCGCCAGATCCACCGGGTTGAACACGATGGCGGTGTAAAAGTAGGCGAAGAATACGATAAGAAGTCCGTAAATGAACGAGTACAGAACCGTCCCCGGCTGAAACCAGGAGGAGAAGTTCTGCATAAGCTCGTTGTTGGGGAAAAAGGAGGAGAGGGTGCTGGGAGCAAACATTATGGACTGGGCGAAGATAATGGGAATTATCCCGGCGGTGTTGACCGAGAGGGGTATGTGAGTTGACTGCCCCCCATACATCTTTCTACCTATTACTCTTTTGGCATATTGCACCGGTATCTTTCTTTGAGCCCGGGTTACCAACACGATGGATGCCACCACCAGCACCATAAGTCCGATCAGAAAAACCTCCGAGAAGAGATTTCTCTGTCCCAGCCCTAGCATCCGGATCTCGTCTATCACACTGCTGGGCAGACGGGCCACGATCCCGATCATGATGATCAGGGAGATCCCGTTTCCGATTCCCCTTTCGGTGATCTGCTCACCCAGCCACATGATGAAGATGGTTCCGCAGGTAAAGGTGATCATGGTCAAAAGCTTGAAACCCATGCCCGGATTGGGAACCACGTATCTTCCGGGAGAAGGCTGCAGGCTCTCCAGAAACACTGCAGTTCCCAGAGCCTGCATGGCAGAGATCAAGACCGTTCCGTAACGGGTATACTGGGTGATCTTTCTTCTTCCTTCCTCCCCTTCCTTCTGCAACTTCTGGAAATAAGGTATCACCGCTCCCAGAAGCTGCATGATGATGGAGGCGGATATGTAGGGCATTATCCCCAGAGAAAAGATGGTTGCCTTTTGGAATGCGCCTCCCACGAACATGTCATATAGTCCAAAAAGCGAGCCCCTCATGCCCCGGAAGAATTCCCCCAAAGCTTGAGCGTCGATACCCGGGGTGGGCACATGGCCGCCCAACCGGTACACCACCAGGATGGCTAAAGTGAAGAGAATCCTTTTCCGAAGCTCGGGAATCTTGAAGATGCTCTCGACGGTTCCTAACATCTTATCACCTCGATTTTGCCGCCCGCCGCCTCGATTTTGTCCTTGGCCTTCTTGCTGAAGGCATTTGCCTGAACCGTGACTGCTCTTGTCACCTCTCCACTGCCCAGTACCTTTACCGGCAGGTCTGCTTTCTTGACCAGCCCGGCTTCCCTCATAGTCTGTAAGGAGATCACATCTTTTGCGGAATCAAAGCCTGCCCTGGATAAGGCAGACAGATTCACAATCTGAAATTCCTTCTTGAAGATATTGGTAAATCCTCTCTTGGGCACTCTTCTCTGAAGAGGCATCTGCCCCCCCTCGAACCAGGATCGGCTCTTGGCACCGGCTCGCGACAGCTGTCCTTTGTGCCCCCGGGTAGATGTCTTTCCGTGACCCGATCCGGCACCCCTTCCCACTCGCCTTCTCTTTTTTGTGGACCCCCATCCGGGGGAGAGGTTTCCAATCCGAATTTTCGGTCTTTTTGCAAATTCTCTTGCCAAATTATACCTCTTCTACCTTGACCAAGTGTTTCACCTTTTCAATCATGCCTCTTATTTGCGGCGTATCGGCGTGCTCCACGCTCTGGTAAAGTTTCTTTATTCCCAGAGCTCTTATAATGTGTTCCTGTCTCTTCAACCGCCCGATGGTACTTCTTGTCTGCGTGACCTTTACCTTGCCTGACACTTTTGAACACTGTAATGAAAATTAACCAGTAAGTTTCGGAACTTTTCCTTCGGAGATAAAAATCGCGACAAGTCCCTCCACTCCGCTTACGTGATGTTCTTCTATTTTGCTCGAGCCCATTTACGATCTTCCCAGCTGTCTTAAGCTTTCATTCCACTTTCTCTCAGCCGGGCCTTATCCTCAAGCATCTTCAGATTCAAAAGGCCGTTGACCGTGGCTTTAACCACATTATGGGGATTGGAGGAGCCCAGTGATTTGGTCAACACGTCTTGAATCCCGGCGGCCTCCAGTACCGCCCGCACGGGGCCTCCCGCTATCACACCGGTCCCCGGGGAGGCCGGCTTCAAAAGAACCCTCGCCGCTCCGGATCTTCCTATCACCGGATGGGGTATGGTACCGTTGACCATGGGGACCTTCATCATGCTCTTTTTGGCCGCCTCAGTTCCTTTGTTGATGGCATCAGAAACCTCGCCAGCCTTTCCCAGCCCGATACCCACCCTGCCATTTCTATCTCCCGCCGAAACCAGGGCGGTGAAGGAAAACCGCCTGCCTCCTTTGACCACCTTGGCCACTCGATTGACGTAAATTACCTTCTCCGTCAGCTCCAAAGCCTGCTCTTGTTCAAATCTTGCCAAAAAATCACCTCGTTTTTAGAACCATTTCGTTATGTTGCAAGCGTCATTCTCGGATTCGCCAAACAACCCTCTGGTTTTTTGGTGACCCCGCATTTAGAACCCCATCCCACCCTCTCTGGCTCCCTCGGCGAAGGATTTGATTCTTCCGCCATATGGATACCTGTTTCGGTCGAAGACCACGCGACTTATACCCCGCTCCTTTGCTTTTTGAGCCAGAAGCAGGCCAACTTTCCTGCTACCCTGGGATTTGGTATCCTCAGATTTTGCCTGAGACCTCACCTCCGGGGTCAGACTGGATACGGCCAGCAAGGTACGGCCGGTTCCGTCATCCACCAGCTGAGCATATATCTGCCTCAGACTTTTGTACACGCACAACCGCGGCCTTTCCGCGGTTCCAAGTATCTTTTTCCTGACTCTTTTTCGCCGTCTGGCCAGCCTTCTTCTTGCCAATCTTTCCTGTCTGAGCATAAGTTACACCGTCCGTTTAACTTCAGGCGCGAAACATCTTAGGTAGCTGTCTTGCCCGCTTTCCTCCGCACCATCTCCCCCTCATATCTTATCCCCTTGCCCTTGTAAGGCTCCGGCGGCCTGAAGGACCTGATTTTGGCTGCCACCAACCCCACCAGCTGCTTGTCTATCCCTGAAACCTTTATCTTATTAGGGCCACTCAGTTCCAGCCTTATGCTCTCGGGTGGAGAGAACAGTATGGGATGAGATAGTCCCACCGAAAGATAAAGACTTTTTCCTTTCAGCTCAGCCTTGTACCCTATCCCCTGAATCTCCAAAGCCTTGTGGTATTCGGCCGTCACCCCCGCTACCATGTTGGCGATCAAGGATCGGGCCAATCCGTGAAGCGACCTGTGAAACTTATCGTCCGATGGCCGCCGAACCATCAACTTGTCCTGCTCCTGCTGCACCATTATGGACGGGTGGATGCTTTCTTTCAGCTCTCCCTTAGGTCCGGTTACCTTGATCTGGTTATCCTTTATTTCTACCCTTACCCCTTCCGGGATGGGTATGGGCTTTTTCCCGACTCTGCTCATTTTTTCGGTTCCCCCGCTCTCGGAACTCGCCGTTTTCAAATCACCAAACCCTCAAAAGGATCTCCCCTCCCACCCGGGCTTCCTTGGCCTGATGGTGGGTCAAAATACCCTTGGGGGTGGAGAGGATGGTAAGTCCCACTTCTCTTTTCATCTGATCCAGTTTTTTCAAGTCTGCGTAGATTCTGAGGCTGGGCTTGCTTATCCGGCGAAGTCCGGAGATCAAGCTGTTATTCTCGTGGTCGTATTTCAAGAAGATACGCAGAAGACCCTGCTTGTTATCCTCCACCTCCACCAAGTTGTTGATGAAATTGTGCTCTAGAAGTAGTTGTGCAATCCTCTTCTTCATCTTGGAAGAAGGAACATCCACCTTCTTGTGTTTTGCCTTGTGGGCGTTTCTTATTCTGGTCAGCATGTCAGCCAGAGGATCCGTGGTCTTCATGGAAAAATCCTTCCCTATTGCTTTTGGGTGGTCAGACTCTTTTTCATATGAAACTTCGCTACGCTGCTCTTACCAGCTGGCTTTTACCACGCCAGGGATTTCCCCTTTAAGCGCCAGCTCTCTGAAACAGATACGGCATAACCCAAAATCTCGCATAAAGCCTCGGGGCCTTCCACAGCGATGACATCGGTTATGCTCACGCACCCGGAATTTGGGTTTCCTCTTGGATTTCTCGATCAGACACTTCTTAGCCAATTGCTCTCCTAGAATTCAAGTTTCAAGCGCCCACATCCAAGCTGATGGGGGCCTCCTGTCTCAGTCGAGGACAAGTCATCTTCTGAAAGGCATTCCCAGACTTTTGAGCAGCTCAGATCCTTCCTCATCCGTCTTGGCGGTGGTAACGATGGTGACGTTCATCCCCATGATCTTTTCCACCTTATCGTAGTCTATCTCCGGGAAGATTATCTGCTCCCCAATTCCCAGGTTGTAATTTCCCCTCCCGTCAAAAGAGTTGGGGCTGGTTCCTCGAAAATCGCGGACGCGGGGGATGGCTACATTCACCAGGCGATCGAAAAACTCATACATCTTGTCCTTGCGCAAGGTCACCATACATCCGATAGGCATTCCCGCTTTGAGCTTGAAGTTTGAAATGGAGCCCTTTGCCCTGCGGATGACCGGTCTCTGTCCGGTTATGGCAGCCAGATCAGCTGAGACAGAGTCTAAGAGTTTCACGTTCTGGATGGCATCCCCCACCCCCACATTGACCACGATCTTCTCCAGTCTTGGCACCTGCATCACGTTCTTATACCCGAACCTTTTCATCATGGCAGGCACGGTCTCTTTCTGGTATTTTTCCTTAAGACGCCTTACCGCCATCTTTTCCTCTCCACTTCCTTCAGATCAAAGCCCGGCACACCCGTACCTTTTGACGGGCTGGCATATCACACCCGCCTCGAATCCTTACTCCCAAGATCGCTGGTGTGGCTCAAACCTTCGTGCGCCGAAAACCTCCATCGTGTCGAGGTACGCATTCCTCTGTTTGATTCATGCTCCGACTGCAAGCCTTTAGACTATCTCTCCACACTTTCGGCAGATTCTAACTCTGCTCGGCTTTCCGCCTTCCGCTCCTTCCAGCACCTTGTAAGTGGCCCTGGTAGGGGAGGAACATTTGGAACAGAAGAGCATAAGGTTGGAGATTTCCACAGATCCCTCCTTCTCGATTATTCCACCTTTTTGGGCCCGCTGAGTCTGCCGAGTATGTCGCTTGATGAAATTTACACCTTCCACTATTGCCCGGTTCTTATTTCGAAAGACCTTCAGGATTTTCCCGGTTTTTCCTCTATCGTCACCGGCTATGACCAGAACCGTATCGCCTCTTTTCACCTTCACCTGATTAACCGCTCCTACCTGATTATACCTATCCTTAAGAGATTTCAACCTCTCCGGAAAACGTCCCGGGCTCAGAGCACCTCCGGGGCCAACGAGACTATTTTCATAAATTCCTTCTCCCTTAGTTCTCGCGCCACCGGCCCAAATATTCTGGTGCCTCTGGGCTCGTTCAGCTCGTTTATGATCACGGCCGCGTTGTCAGAGAACCGAATATACGACCCATCTTTCCGTCTGGTTTCCCGGGTGGTTCTTACCACCACCGCCCGACAGATATCTGATTTTTTAACGGTGCCGCCTGGAATGGCATCTTTGACCGCGACCACGATGATGTCACCGATGCGGGCATATCTTTTTCTGGTTCCCCCCAGCACCCGGAAGCACATCGCGTTCTTAGCTCCCGAATTATCTGCCACCACCAATGTTGAATACTCTCTAATCATGTCTCATCTTCTCTCGTGACAACCCTTTAAAAAAGCCCAATCCGAAGTCACTCGCTCACTTAGCTCTCTCCAACACCTCCACCAATCTCCATCTTTTTAGCCTGGAGAGGGGTCGACTCTCCATCACTCTTACCCTGTCTCCGATTCGACATTGGTTTTTATGGTCATGAGCATAAAGCTTTGAGGTCCGTCGGATGATCTTCACGTATCTGGGATGTCTCAAACGTCTTTCCACCGCCACCACTATGGTTTTATCCATCCGGTTTGAGATTACCCTTCCCTCTCTCACCTTTCTTTTGTTCCTCTCCACTATCTCCTACTCCTGTTTCTGCTCCGAGGAGCTGACCTCCCTCTCTTCTTTGGCCAGCGGCCGGATCTGCAGCTCGTCTTCTCTCAGAATGGTGTTTATCCGTGCTATATCCCTTCTCAGCACCCGCAGTCTCAAGGGATTGTCTAACTCCTTGCTGGCTTTCTGCATTCTCAGGTTGAAAAGCTCCTCCTCCATCTCTGATTTTCTTTGAAGAAGCTCGTCTCTGGTCAGCTCTCTCATCTGCTCTTTCTTCATATGCGGGAATAATCCTGTATTTTCTAAATTCGAGTTCGGGTTACGAATTTTGTTCTTATGGGCAGTTTGGCCGACGCCAGATTCAGCGCCTCCCGGGCAAGCTGCTGAGTGACGCCTTCTAACTCAAATAGAATCCTTCCCGGCTTTACCACTGCCACCCAATGATCTGGAGCGCCCTTGCCTTTTCCCATTCGAGTCTCGGCCGGCTTAACCGTAACGGGCTTATCCGGAAATATCCGAATCCACACCTTGCCCCCCCTCTTTATGTGCCTGGTCACAGCGACTCTGGCGGCCTCTATCTGCTTGTTGGTGAGCCAGGCGGGCTCCAGAGCCTTGATTCCATATTCCCCGAAGCCTATCTCTGAACCTCGATACGCCTTACCTCTCCTCCTGCCTCGCTGCTGTTTTCTGTATTTAACTCTTTTGGGCATTAGCATGGAATGCGCTCCGGTTCAATCAGTTGGACTGGCCCATGACCAGCGTGCGCGAGCGTGTCTTCTCTGCCTTCCTCCTGTGCGGCAGAGCTAATTCTCCTTATTTACTCTTCCTTCTTCGTTTTTTTCTCTCTCCCCTTCTTCTCCTCTCGTCCGCAGTCCTCATCTGCTTCGATGCTTCTCTTTCCGAGGGCTCCTCTTTCGGAGAGGTCTCCTCTTTTGATTTCAAGATCTCTCCTTTAAAAATCCAGACCTTGACCCCGATGCATCCATAGGTGGTGTGAGCGGTAGCGATAGCATAATCGATATCTGCTCTGAGTGTGTGTAGCGGGACTCTTCCCTCCATGTACTTTTCAGTGCGGGCGATCTCTGCGCCGGCCAACCTTCCACCACAGGAGATCTTCACACCTTCAGCTCCGGATTTCATAGCCGAAACCATTGCCTTCTTCATCGCTCTTCTGAAGGAGACCCTTCCCTCCAATTGCTTGGCAATGCTCTCTGCGACCAGTTTGGCAGAAAGTTCTGGCTTCTTCACCTCTATGATATTGATGGCCACGTCCTTTTTGGTGAGCAGTTGAAGCTCTTCCTTCAGCTTATCCACCTCCGCGCCTTTGCGCCCGATTACGATCCCCGGCCTGGCAGTGTGAATATCTAAGGTCACCTTCTTGGGGGCTCTGACAATGCCTACCGCCCCTATCCCGGCATGTTCTAACCTTTTCTCAGTATACCTGCGGATGGTCAGATCTTCCTTCAGCAGCTCAGGGAACTTCCTGTCGGAAAACCATCTTGAGCTCCAGGTTTTTATAATCCCTAACCTCAGTCCCACGGGGTTGGTCTTCTGTCCCAACTACACCTCCTTACAGCCTGCTTGTTCAAATCGTTTTGCACCCGCTGCATTACCGCCTATGCTCGGGCAATGAGCCTTTCCTTTATCGTTGTCTTTGCCTACGGAGTTACCCGGTGACTATGACCCGGACCTCTGCCAGATTCACAGGCAGGGTGCCTCTCTCCTCACCTGCTCCTGCGAGATAAAGCCTGCAGCTAACTTTTGTCTTTTTCCTCCTCCTTGCCGTCGGTTACCACTATGGTGATATGGTTCGTCCTTTTCCTGATTCTATATGCTCGCCCCATCCCCATGGGTCGGATTCTTTTCATGATGGGACCGCCATCGACTAAGATCTTGCTTATCCACATGTCCTCCGCCTTGAGTTTGGCCGTACCCTCCATGCTCAAGGCATTCGCCGCGGCGGACTTCAAGGTCTTTTCCAACACCGACGCCGCTGCCTTGGGAGTGAAGGTGAGGATGTTTAATGCCTCCCCCACGTTTTTCCCTCTAATAAGATCCGCCACCCTTCTCACCTTCCGGGCAGACATTCTGACAAACCTTGCTCTGGCCTTCGCTTCCATGACTCATTCGGATCTTTTAAAACTCTGATCCCATCCTCCCGGTCCATCTATTTCAACGCCGTAGACCTTTCCGTGACCTTTCCGGAATGTCCGCGAAATATCCTGGTGGGGGCAAACTCTCCCAGTTTGTGTCCCACCATGTTTTCCGAAATATACACCGGAATGAACTTGTTCCCGTTATGAACAGCTATGGTATGTCCCACAAAATCTGGCGTTATGGTCGATCGCCTGGACCAGGTCTTCACCACCCTCTTCTCTCCTGACTGGTTCATCGCTTCAATCTTCTTCAAAAGATGCTCATCCACAAAGGGACCTTTCTTCAAAGACCTTGCCATCTCTCAATCCACCTCCGAGGAAATTTCATCAAAGCACGAGCTGTTCAGCTCGACTCCCGACGGTTTTCAGTCAACATCTTGTCAGAACGCCTTATCCTTTTGGCGCAGGAAACTGATCAGATCCTGTGGGACTATTTACCTCTCCTTTTGACAATCAGCCTATCTGAAGCCCTCCTCTTTCTGGTTTTCAAGCCCTTGGTGATCCTCCCCCAGGGGGTGCAAGGATGTCTGCCTCCGGATGATCTTCCTTCTCCGCCCCCCATGGGATGGTCCACCGGGTTTTTTGCCACGCCCCTCACCCGGGGTCTCCTGCCCAGCCATCTGGTCTTGCCCGCTTTTCCGTAGGATATGTTTTCGTGATCTAAGTTGCCCACCTGTCCGATGACCGCGGAGCACTCCAATCGTATCAATCGCACCTCACCGGAAGGAAGTCTCACATGCCCGAAATCCCCTTCCTTTGCCACCAGCTGAGCGTAGGCCCCCGCTCCCCTGGCTATCTGTGCGCCTTTTCCTCTCTTCAATTCCACATTGTGGATCATGGTGCCCAGAGGAATTCTTCCCAAGGGCATGGCATTTCCCGAACGTATCTCTACATCCTGGCCCGCCATCAGCCGGTCGCCGACTCTTAAATCCAGAGGAGCCAGGATATATCTTTTCTCCCCGTCTGCATAATGCAAGAGGGCGATGCGTGCAGACCGGTTGGGATCATATTCGATGGTTGCCACCTTGGCCGGAACGTTGAGCTTGTCTCTTTTGAAATCTATGATCCGCACAAATCTCTTATGTCCTCCACCCCGGTGTCGACAGGTGGTCCTTCCCAGGTTATTGCGGCCTCCACTCTTCTTAAGAGGAACCAGCAGCGATTTCTCTGCCTTGGCGGAGGTGATCTCCTCAAAGCTGGACACCGTCCGGAACCTCGAGGAAGGTGTCACTGGCTTGAATGTCTTAATTGGCATGGCGCCACCTCAACAAGTTCAACATAATCAGAAACAGCAAAACTCAGCCGACGCGGATCTACACCGCCTCAAACAGTTCTATGGCTTCCCCTTTTTTAAGTTTCACTACCGCCTTTTTCCAGTCCGGTCGTCTTCCTTCATACCTGCCCAGTCTTTTGGGTCGCCCATGCATCGTCATGGTAGTCACTTCTTCCACCTTTACCTTGAAAAGCCCTTCCACCGCCTTCTTTATCTGGAGTTTATTTGCCTTTTTGTCCACCCTGAAAACGTATTTGTTTTGATCCGCTCGCAGGTTGGTGCTCTTCTCTGAGACCAGGGGCATTATTACTATCCCTCTGGGATCTTTCATGATGCAAACACCTCCGTCAGGCTCTCTACGGCCTTCCTGGTCATGACCAGATAGTCACACCTCAGAAGATCGTAGGGGTTAACCAGACAAGCTCTCTTGAATATCAGGCCTTTTAGGTTCCTGCAGGATTTGTACAGGTTATCCTCTTTTCCTTCAGAAAGGAAAAGTATCCTCGCTTCTGCGACACCGATCTTTTGGAACAGTTGGGCCATGACTTTGGTTCGGGGCGCCTCCAGGTTAATTTCATCGAGTACCTTCACCCGGTTCTCAGAGGCGATGGCCGACAAGGATGAAAGCAAGGCTTTGCGCTTCATCTTCTTGGGGACCTCGCTCCGCAGATGGCGCGCCACTGGGGGAAAGGCGACACCTCCTCCCACCCACAGCGGAGAGGTATTAGACCCGGCTCTTGACCTTCCCGTGCCTTTCTGCCGCCAGGGTTTGGCTCCTCCTCCCCTGACTTCGGAACGACTCTTCTTCTTTGCTGTGCCCTGTCTCCGATTGACCAAATAAGCCTTCACATACTGATGAATCACCGACAGATTTGGCTGTTGTCCGAAGAGCCTTTCATTCAACTGCAAGGTTTCTTTCTGGTTGCCGTCCTTATCGTACACCACCGCGCTGGGCATAAACCATCCTCGAAAGTCAACCCTTTTTTCTTATGGTCAAATAGCAATTCCTTTTACCGGGAACTGCGCCCTTGACCAAAAGCAAGCATTTTTCCGCATCCACCCCCACTACCTCCAGGTTTTTGATGGTAACCTTATCCCCTCCCATCCGGCCCGCCATCCTTTGCCCTTTATATACCCGTGAGGGAAAGGAACTGGCCCCAATAGAGCCAGGAGCCCTGAGCCGATCTGACTGACCGTGGGTCTTGGGACCGCCTCGGAACTTGTGCCTCCGCACCCCCCCTTGGAAACCCAGACCTTTCGAGACACCGGTGACCCGGACCTTGTCACCCACCGAAAACATGTCTACCTTCAGCTCCTGACCAGCCTTGAATTTTCCCCCATGATCCGTTCTTATCTCCTTTAGCATCCTCTTGGGCTCCAGTTTGGCTTTCTCAAAATGGCCCAGAAGGGGAAGGGTGAAAAGCTTCTTTTTTTTCTCTCCGAAACCGATCTGAATGGCGTCGTAACCGTCTTTGTCTTTTGTCTTGACCTGTACCACAGGACAAGGCCCCGCCTCTATGACCGTAACCGGGATGGCCTGCCCCTCCTGATTGAAAATCCTGGTCATCCCTACCTTTTTCCCTATGATACCTTCCATCTTCGAACTCCAAAAACCTGATTGCGGAACACTGCCTGGTGCCGACTGTTTTTTAAACCTTTATCTCCACATCCACACCTGCGGGCAGATCCAGCTTCATCAAGGCATCCACCGTCTGAGGGGTGGAATCGTAGATGTCTATCAACCTTTTATGAATGCGCGTCTCAAACTGCTCTCTGGATTTCTTATCCACGTGGGGAGATCTTAAAATGGTATAGACTCTCCTCCTGGTGGGCAGAGGCACGGGCCCGGTTACCTTTGCTCCGGTCCGATTTGCAGTCCTGGCAATCTCCCTGGCGGACTTATCCAGCGACCTGTGATCGTAAGCCTTGAGCCAGATTCTGATCTTCTGTCCGTTCATCAATTATTCCTTCAAGTTCGACTTTGACTACGGCAATAAGCTTCCGAATTTTTGCTCAAAAACTCCCTTTCAGCCCTATTTCCTCTTGCCCGGTAGGATTACTCTATTATCTGGGTGACCACCCCGGCCCCCACCGTGCGTCCACCCTCCCGAATGGCAAACCGCAGCTCCTTCTCCATGGCTATGGGAGTGATCAGCTCCACCTCCATGGTGGTGTTGTCCCCGGGCATTACCATCTCCACCCCCTCCGGCAACTTGATCACCCCGGTTACATCCGTGGTCCTAAAATAAAACTGAGGCCGGTAGCCTGAGAAAAACGGTGTGTGACGACCTCCCTCCTCCTTGGTCAATACATATACCTCCCCCTTAAACTTGGTGTGAGGAGTAACGCTCCCAAGCTGCGCTATCACCATCCCCCGCTCCAACTCATCCTTCTCTATGCCCCGCAACAATAATCCCACATTGTCCCCAGCCTGAGCAAAATCCAATATCTTCCGAAACATCTCCACACCCGTCACCACCGTCTTGCGAGTCTCCTTTATCCCCACACGCTCAACCTCATCCCCCACCTTAACCTTACCCCGCTCTACCCTCCCCGTACCTACCGTACCTCGACCGGTTATGCTAAATACATCCTCAACCGGCATCAAAAACGGCTTGTCCACATCCCGCTTCGGCTCCGGTATGTAATCATCCATGGCCTTAAGCAAATCCTTAACCGGCTGAAAGGACGGATGATCCTTAACATCCGTCTTCTCACCCTCCTGCATGGCAACCAAAGCACTACCCCGAACCACAGGTACCTCATCCCCAGGAAACTGATACTGCTTCAGCAAATCACGTACCTCCAACTCAACCAAATCCAAAAGCTCCGCATCATCAACCATGTCCGTCTTGTTCATGAATACTATAATACAAGGAACCCCCACCTGACGAGCCAAAAGTATGTGCTCCCGGGTCTGGGGCATGGGGCCATCCGCTGCCGAGACCACCAATACCGCTCCGTCCATCTGCGCCGCCCCAGTTATCATGTTCTTTATGTAATCCGCATGACCAGGACAATCTATGTGCGCATAATGCCGCTTCTCCGTCTCATACTCCGCATGATGAACGTTGATGGTCAACCCCCGCATCTTCTCCTCCGGCGCATTGTCTATCTCCTCGTACTTCTGAGCCTTCGCCAATCCCTGACGATTCAAAACATACGATATCGCCGCCACCAACGTGGTCTTACCATGATCAACATGTCCTATGGTGCCCACATTCACGTGCGGCTTGGTACGTACAAACTTCGCCTTGGCCATAAAATTACCTCCAGGTCTT
>JABAOF010020763.1_pt3 | contig 20993 bp, 20 predicted proteins | sample 7062171 | NCBI WGS metagenome assembly JABAOF01 (sample SAMN14538628, study PRJNA623070) | marine sediment metagenome | biome: marine biome [ENVO:00000428]; feature: marine pelagic biome [ENVO:01000023]; material: deep marine sediment [ENVO:00002113] | place: India: Gulf of Khambhat ...
CGCCTCATTGAATGTCTCAGTGAGTCTGCTGTGGGCTGATCTTATTCGTTGAGGCACAAGGTATTTCATGCGGGGACAAATGCGATTCAAACTCTGCCGCGCAGACGAAGGTTGGCTTTCTGCGAAACATGTGAAGTCCGAAGATGTGTGTCAGGCGGCCTCGGCTGTGCTCGAGCGGGCGCAAGAGATAACATCAGCGCGCCCCACAGGGGAGACTGCGGCGTTTCCGGAGACAAAGAAACGGCGAAGATTCTCGAGTCTGGTTTCTTTGGGAGAAACAAAGGTATTTTTGAAACTCTATCTCTTCCCTCGCTTACGCGACAGATTGCTGCTGCATCTTGGAATCACCAAGGCGGGGAAAGCGTACGCCGCTTCCCTCCGTTTGCACGGTCTTGGAATACTCTGTCCACACCACATTGCTATCTTGAGAAGCAACAATCCGCTTGCTCTGGTGCTGGCGTCAGAGGCGCTGCCGGAGGGTACGACTCTCGGCCGCAGGATTATGGAATCTCTCCGCGAGGGGCAGGAATCTTCTTCGTCGCGCGACTGGCAAACTCTGATCGACCAACTCGCCGCGTTTGTCGCCGGCCTCCACCAACAAGGCATTTATCATGACGACCTCCATCACAGCAACCTGTGGGTGAAGGCCGCGAGCGGGGGGAAACTTGAATTCTATATACTAGATCTGGAGGAGATTTCTTTCTGCAGCACGATCTCCCGGCGCAGAAGACTGTTTAACCTGCTGCACCTGACGCGCAACCTTGGAGCCGCGGCCGCCGGCGCGGAACTCGACGGAGTGGCTCTGGGTTTGCGGTGGGCAAGAGCATATCAGCAAGCCGCGGGAATCGAGCTTTTCGCGGAAGATCTGGTGAAGGTAGAGGCCGCGGCTCGCCTCGGTATGAAATTGTGGAGAGAAGACGCCGCGCAGGCCAATCCGCTGCATTGACCAAAGCAGGCCTCTCACCTGCTGAGGAATTCACCCGGCCTTGCTATGTGAGTTGAATCTCGGCATAATGCCTTGGATCCAATCTAGGGGATTGCCACCGGCGCATGGGAATAGAACATTGGCGCATAAACAGAACCTGGATTGCAGAGCACGGTATCTCTCAGGAAGACCTGGAGAGGGTCGCGCTTTCTCTGCTCAACGTTGATACAGAAGCATCGATGGTGAAAGCCGCCCAAGAATCCGCGCCGACTTTTCCGACCACGCAGAGACAATGGGGGTACAGCGCCTTCCTGACTCAATCCGTAAATGATGTTCCGCTGTTCTTTAAGGTTTATTTCTTCCTGCATCTTCGAGAAAGGCTGCGTTTCCACCTGGGTCTATGCCGGGCGGTGAAGGGATATGACAACATCCGTCGTCTCCACGACATGGGAGTACCTTCCCCGGCGCCGGTTGCGCTCTTGTTGAAGCGAAACCCCTGCTCCGCCCTCCTGATAACTGAGGCCTTGTCCGAAGGTAAGACATTGGCGCAGTGGCTGCGAGATTCTCTTGCAAGCATCACTTCCTCCCCCACTCTTGGGCCGTCTGCCGAATCCAACAATCTGCTAAGACAACTTGCCGTTTTCCTCAACCGAATTCACAAGCAAGGCATATATCATCGCGATCTGCACGATGAAAACATCTGGCTGAGCCGAAGCGAGGACGGTGGTTTCTTGTTTCAATTGCTGGATGTCGAAGCCGTCACATTCTGCCGCAGATTATCAATGCGGCGAAGGATTAAGAACCTGCGCCGTATCGCCCAAAATCTGGCAACAGCGGCAGCCATGAGACAATTGGATGGAGAAACACTGGCACTGGAGTTCGCCAACTACTACTCTGATGCCTCCGGATTGCCGGCATCGCCCCGTTTCCTTGAGATAATGAAGGCCGCGGCGCGACGTGGAATGAAGAGATGGAAACCAACGAATCTGCCCGACTAAGACTCATGGAGATTGATCTCGGCCGCGACTGGGCTGGCGGCCAGAGCCAGTCTTTCTCTCTGGCACATGGGATGGCCCAGCGCGGACACGACGTAACATTTCTCTGTCGAGCAGATGGAGAACTCGCCCGCCGCCTTGCCCAGCACCGGATTCATCGGATCGAGATTTCCGTCGGCGGGCGTCTGAGCATTCCCACGGTAGCGCGAATTCTCAGACATATGCGAGAAACCGCTCCGCAGGTGATTCATGTTCATGATTCGCTCTCTTTCTGGCTGGGAGGGCTTGCAGCAAAGATGGGCCGCCTGAAAGCACCGCTTGTCGTTCACAAGCGGACAGACCATGCCCCCGGCCGATTCGCCGCATTCCGCTATCGCAATCTGGCCCATCGTATTATCGCCATCTCGAGGGCGGCCGAAAAGGCCTTGCTGGAAGCCAGTGTTCCTCAAGAAAAAGTGGCTCTCATCTACAGTTCTGTGGATTGTGAGGCTTTTGAGCCGGATGATGGCTCTCTTGAAACCAAATTCCGCACCGAGATGGGTCTCTCCGCCAGGTGGCCCCTTATCGGGACGATCGGATCTTTGGTCAGCCGTAAAGATCAGTCCACAATCATCCAGTCAGCACCCGCCATTCTTCAAGCCTACCCTGACACATGCTTCATCATCTGCGGCAGCGGTCCGCTTCAAGCCTCACTCGAAGATCAGGCGAAACGGCTGGAAGTTGATAATCGTGTTGTCTTCCTGGGAGAGCGAGAAGATGTCAGATCACTGCTGGCGAGCCTGGATATCTTCGTCTTACCTTCTGTTGCAGAGGGTTTGGGAGTATCCGCATTGGAAGCCATGGCCATGGGAAAGCCGGTTGTGGCCAGCCGCGTCGGAGGCCTGGCCGAAGTGGTTGAGGATGGCCACACAGGATTCCTGATCAAGCCGCAGGCACCTGACGACCTTGCCGCCGCCGTTATCCAATTGCTTCAAGACGCAGATAAGCGAAAGGCCTTCGCGAGGAATGCGCGTCTTCGCGCAGAAACAGTCTTTAGCCGCAAGACAATGCTTGACCTCACCGAGGCGCTGTACCTTTCTTGCCCGAGTTGATCTAGAAGATATGAACATGAACGGAATATCCGTCATCCTCACTTGCTACAATGAAGAGGAGCGTATCCGCTCCTGTCTTGAGACAGTCTCCTGGGCTGATGAAATACTGGTGGTGGATTCATTCAGCACCGATGACACTCTCAAGATTGCCGGCGAGTTCACTGACCGCATCCTGCAGAGAAAATATGACGGACCCGCCTCGCAGCGCAATTGGGCCATCCCGCAGGCTCGCTTCCCCTGGATATTGGTGATGGACGCGGATGAGCGCGTTACTCCCGAGTTGAAAGAAGAGATACAGGCCATAGTCTCTTCACCTGATACCTGCAGCGGCTACTTCATCCGGCGGCGCAACTACTTCGCCGGAAAGGAGATTCGTTACTGCGGCTGGCAGCGGGATTGGGTGCTGCGGCTCTTTCGTAGAGACGAGGGGCTGTACGAGGAAACCAGAAGCCACGATTATCATCCTGGAGTGAAGATTACGGGAGAACCCAGGCGTTGCCGCGCTGTAATGGACCACTATCCCTATCGTGACCTGAAGTCTTATCTGGAGAAACTCCGCCGCTATGCTGACTGGGGAGGCCTGGACGCTCATCAACAGGGAAAGCGCGCCACCTTCTTCCGGCTGCTCCTTCATCCTTTGGGACGATTTCTCAGGATGTTTGTGCTCCAGAGAGGTTTCCTGGATGGTATGCATGGACTGGTAGTGTGCACCCTTGCCGCCTGTTATGTCGCTCTGCAGGATGCCAGATTGTGGGAAATCCAAAGGAGTCAAGGGTCTGCTGAGTCTTGAGTCTGGAGATTCCGGGGAAATAGCTTCAGGCTCTCAACTCTGAACTCACAACTCTCAACTCATAACTCTGAATTAGAATGAAAATCGGCATCGTCATCCGTCGCTTCCATACGCGTGGTGGGACCGAACGACGGACCCGGGAACTGGTCCGCTGGCTCCTGGATGCGGGCCACGAGGTACACCTCTTTGCAGAGGCATGGGATAACGAGTTGACCGACGGAATCTCCTCTCACCGCATCCGTACCGTGAAATTGGCTCGCTGGCTGAAGGCGCTTTCCTTTGCCGTCCTGGCAGCACAAGCGACGCGGAAGTGGAATCTCGACCTCGTTCACAGCCAAGCCCGCACCTATGCCGATGATGTCGCCACCCTCGGAGGAGGCTGCCACGCGGATTATCTGGATCACTTTCTGGAAGATGCACCGCCCTTACAGCGCATCTGGGAGCGCAACCATGCCTTCAATCGCGTCACAATGGCCCTGGAGAAAGCGCAGTACCGGCGCTGCTCTCGCCTCATCCTCAACTCCAGCTTCGCCATGCGGGGACTTCTGCGTTATTTTCCTGATGCAAGAGCAAAATGTCGGGTAGTTCACAACGGGGTGGACAGCGAGTTCTTTCGCCCCGACATAGAACTGCGGAAGAAAATGCGTGCCACATTGGCGGTTCCAGAAGGCGCGTTGATCTTCCTTTTCGCTGGCAGCGGGTTTGCGAGAAAGGGGCTGGCTGAATTCCTGCGTGCATTTGCGCTCACACAACAGAGCCGCCCCGGCTGTCATATGCTGGGGCTCGTCGTCGGTCATGGAAACCTCCCCTTCTATCGGACATTGGCAGGCGACCTTGACATTGATCAACACATCATATTCGGCGGAGCCGCCGCCGATACGCGTCCTTTCTATTGTGCCTCCGATGTATTCGTCTTGCCCACCAAATTCGACCCTTTTGCCAATACCACCAATGAAGCGCTGGCGAGCGGATTGCCGGTGATTACCACTCACACCAATGGCGCCAGTGAAATACTGACCCCAAAAGAGGGATATGTAGTCGAGCGGTCAACTGATATCGAGGAATTATCTGCTGCGATGAGGGCCTTGCTGGATAAAGAGCGGTGTGCCACGATGTCAGCAAACGCCCGCCAAACCGCTCTATTGCATCCTTGGAGCCAAACCGCAAACAAGACCCTGGAGGTCTATGAAGAAATCCTGAGGGAGCGTCAGACCAGCCATGATTGAAGAGAAGATAGTCTCCAGAGAAAATGCGCGCGAGACGCTTCGTGCTTGGCAAGAGGCGGGGAAGAAAGTCGTCTTTACCAATGGCTGTTTCGATCTCATCCACGCGGGCCATGTCCGCTATCTGGAGAAGGCGCGCGCACTGGGAGACAAATTGATCGTGGCTGTTAATGACGATGATTCGGTGCGACAACTAAAAGGACCGGACCGGCCCATTCAGCCTGTCACCGACCGTGCAATGATTATCGCCGCGCTCGCCAGTGTTGACCTCGTGGTCGTCTTTCCGGAACTCACAACCGACAATCTCCTGAATCTCCTCCGCCCCGATGTGCTGGCAAAAGGAGGAGACTACACCATGGAGACTCTGGTTGCCTCAGAGCGCGACTTCGTGAAATCCTACGGCGGTGAAGTCATCATTATCCGCAGACTCGACTCCACCAGCACCTCAGGGCTCGTCGAGCGCATACGCGGAAAAGATAGCTAGTTCGTTCGCGCGGGGATCAAGGGCTTTCGGGGCGAGACATTCTCTCCGCGAGGCGGAGCATGGTTCCCACGCCGACACCGGTGGGCCCTTCGGCGAGGTAGGATTTGGTCTTTTCGTTCCAGTCCGTAGCTGCGATGTCAATATGGGCCCAGGGCTTATCTCCAACGAACTCACGCAGAAGAACGGCTGCGTTGGAGGCATCTCCATAGCGTCCGCCCACATTCTTCATATCCGCCACCTTGCTCTCCATGGTCTCCTTGTATTCAGGGTAGGTGGGCAGCCTCCACAATCTCTCCCCCGCCAACTCTCCCGCTTCTACGAGAGCGTCGGCAAGATCTTCATCTGTGGAAAAGAGGCCGCTTGCGAGCCCTCCCAGAGCCACCGCACAGGAACCGGTGAGGGTGGCCACATCCACGACATGAGTGGCCCCCTGTTGGACGGCATAGGCAAGCGCATCCGCGAGAACAAGCCTTCCTTCCGCATCTGTAGTGATAATTTCGATGGTCTTGCCGGCCATAGTCCGCAGCACATCGCCGGGGCGAAAGGCTTTGCCGCTGAGAAGGTTCTCCGTCAAAGGAATCACAGCGAGAACATTCAGCGGCAACTCCATCCGGGCAATGGCCCACATAGCCGCCAACACAGCCGCGGCCCCGGCCATGTCGTTCTTCATCTTCTCCATGCCCTCCCGCGGCTTCAGCGAGATACCGCCTGAGTCGAAAGTAATTCCCTTGCCCACCAGGGTCAGCAGACTCGTATCCTCGACCGGTTTATGCAAGAGGGTGACCAGTTTTGCCGGCTGTTCCGATCCGGACGCGACGGCCAAGAGCCCTCCCATGTCCAGCCGCTGCATATCCGCTTCTTCAAGTACCTGTATTTGCAGTCCTGCGCTCTCGGCGAGTTCTTTGGCTTTCTGCGCGAAAGCCGCCGGGGTCATGATATTTGCAGGTTCATTGCCAAGATCACGAGCCAAGTTGACAGCCTCCGCAGTCATTTGCCCTGCAGTCAGAACCGGCTCAAGCGAAGCACCCACCTCCGGCTGTGTGCCGACCAGCAAGAGTTGTTCAAGGTCGCGGGGCTGACGCTCTCCGGTCTTGTGCAAATCCGGGCTATACAGCCCCACAAGGGTTCCCTCCACCACCATGCGGGCGGATTCCGCGGCAGGAATATCCAGCCCCGCCCCGTGGAGAAGACTGGAGACTTTCCGGCATCCCCGTCTGCGCAAGAACCGCGCGGCGGTTCCCGCCGCCCTGCGTACACGAAGAGGTGAAAACTCCTCCCGCTTACCCAGGCCCACCACCAGCAACCGCGCTGGGGCCAATCGCCCGAAAGTATGAATTAGCGTCGTTTCGTTTACCTTGCCTTTTATCTCTCCCGCCTGGATGAGAGACTGGATCAGCCCTCCCAACACACCATCTACACGGTCGAGAACGGACTGGGATTCCGGAGGCGCGGTCTTATCCTCGAAAATCGTTACCACCGCAGCCTCAGCCTGGACTTGTTCAATCTCACCTTGCAGAGCACGGATCTCCACGGAAACCTCCCTCAAGAATCCGAATTGAATCTACGCCCGGCAATTATACTAGCATACGAAAGATGAGAGAAGAGCTGAAACTTCCCGCCGCCGGAGCCTGTCTAAATCATATGGGGAGAAAGATTGTGTGCTATATGCAAGGTAAAACTTCTTAGATGTGGAAATTGAGAATGGAGGAAAGAGAGGGAAAATGACGAGCGGTTTCAGCGGATCACTGGGGAGCATGCTGATCGAGGCGGGCATGATAAACGCGGAACAGCTGGCACATGCCCGCGAGGAGCATGATACCACAGGAGAAGACCTCGCCGAATCCTTGGTGCGGCTCGGTTATGTGAGTGAAGAGAACCTGTATACTTTCCTCGCTCGGCAAGTGGGCATGGAATTCGTCCAGGGGGTGGAATCCCAGCTGGATCAGGATGTACTGAGCCGGATTCCCGGAGAACTCGCCATGCGCTATCGCGTCCTCCCTCTCGCCCAGGAAGATAAGACTCTCGTTGTCGCCATGGCCGATCCGCTCAACCTGATGGCGATTGATGATCTGAGACTCCTCACCGGCCTCGAAATCAAGCCCGTGGTTGCGCCTCCCAGAGAGATTGATGAGGCCATCGAACACTTCTATATGGAGCAAATGTTCCATGACATCAGCGCGTTGAAGGCTGATCAAGTCCTTCCCGAGGAAGAGAGCGAAATCGCCGACCTCGAGAAACTGGCACGAGAAGCCTTGGTCATCAAACTGGTCAATCTCCTCATCCATCAGGCCGTCCAGGAGCGCGCCAGCGATATCCATATCGAGCCACACGAGAAACAACTCAAGGTGCGCTATCGCATTGACGGCATTTTGCATGATGCCACCGCTCCTCCCAAGTCTCTTCATCCCGCCATCATCTCGAGAGTGAAGATACTCGCCGAAATGGACATTGCCGAACGCCGCCTCCCCCAGGATGGGCGAGTCCGCGTGAAAGTAGCTGATCGCCAGGTTGACCTGCGGGTTTCCACTCTTCCTACCCTTTATGGAGAATCGGTGGTCATTCGCTTGCTGGATCGTTCCGCCGGCATGATGGCCCTGCAGGAACTGGGAATGCGAGAGGACGCCCTTCAAGAATTCAACCGGCTCATTACTCGACCACATGGAATCATCCTGGTGACAGGGCCCACCGGCTCCGGCAAAACCACTACTCTCTACGCAGCATTGAATCGCATCTACTCACCACAGAAGAAGATAATCACCATCGAAGATCCGGTTGAATACGAACTTATGGGGGCCAATCAGCTAAATGTCCGCCCACAAATCGGCCTCTCCTTTGCCAGAGGCCTGCGCCATATAGTGCGTCAGGACCCGGACATCATCATGGTGGGGGAAATCCGCGACCGGGAAACGGCCGAGATCGCCATTCACTCGGCCCTTACCGGCCATCTGGTTTTTTCCACTCTTCATACCAATGACTCCTCAGGCGCACTCACCCGTTTGCTGGATATGGGAATTGAGCCGTATCTCGTGGCATCCTCTATTATCGGAGTACTGGCACAGCGTTTAGTAAGAGTTATCTGCCGTGGATGCAAACGCCAAGTAACTCCTGAACCGGAGGCACTGCGAGAGGTGGAGTTCCCTGAAACAGACAGACCGGACAAGGTCTCGGTGGCAGACGGCTGCGACCGCTGTCGCCAGACAGGTTATCAAGGACGCACAGGGGTATTCGAGTTACTCCCGATAACGGAGACTGTCAGAGACCAAGTACTAAATAAGATTTCATCCAGCGTCATCAAGCAGAAAGCCGTGCGAGAGGGAATGCGGACACTACTGGTGGATGGCAGAGAGAAAGTCAGAGAAAGCCTCACTACAATCGAGGAAGTGCTGCGAGTCTGTCAGCGGGATGAAGCATAGCTCCCTGCCGATTCTGTTCTTGGCGATAAAACGTAGATCTTTGTCAAAGATATCTTATCGTTTCTTATTATCTCATCCTCAAGTCATCCAATTGCCCGGAAGCACTTTCCTGAGGTAAAATCTGCCGGTACGAAAATGCCAAGATTCAGATATGCCGGACTGGATGCCAAAGGACACTCGGCCAGCGGGGAAGTCACCGCGGCGGATCCTCACGAGGCCCTCGCAAGAGTGCGAGACCTTGGTTATTTCCCCACGGGTGTAGATGAGATTACCCGTACACCCGAGAAGGAGTCGCCCCGCCGCATACACCCTGGTGATGTTGCGCTGGCCGTCCGCCAACTCGCCAATCTTGTTGGCGCGGGCCTGCCTATGCACCGAAGCCTGATGGTTCTCTCGGAGCAGACCGCCAACCCTGCACTCAAGTCCCTGGTGGAGGAAGTCAGGGCTGAGGTGCGCGCGGGGGGCTCTCTCTCCGGCGCGCTGTCCCGATTCCCCCGCGAATTCCCTTCGCTGGCAGTAAACCTGGTGCAGACCGGAGAAAGCACCGGCAGTCTGGACAATTCCCTGAGCCGGCTGGCGGAACTGATGGAGAAGACCATCCAGCGCCGCGCTCAGATAATCTCCGCGCTCATCTACCCGGCCCTGCTCACGGGGGTGGCGATTGCCGCGGTGTTCTTTCTCACCACTTTCCTGGTTCCGAAATTAGTCCTTATTCTGCGTGATCTCGAAACCTCCCTCCCCCTCCCCACAATCATTCTCATCGCCGTGGCGGATGCCGTTAAAGCGGGTTGGTGGGCAGGCTTGCTGGTAATAATTTTCGGTGTGGTTGGACTCTGGTACTATGGCCGGCGTCAGGGAGGACTGCTGTGGGATAGGCTGTTCCGGAGCCTGCCGGTAAGCAGAAGGCTGATTGAGAGGATCGCCACCGCGCGCTTTGCACGCACCCTTGGCTCCATGCTTGCCGGCGGAGTACCTATCCTGGATTCCCTTGAAGTCGCCGGCGCGGGTGTGGGGAGCCCGCTTGTTGCCGATGCCATACGACGCGCGAGAGAGCAAGTGAGAGAGGGCGTGCCTCTGGCTGCGGCTTTGAGCCACGTAGGAGGATTCCTGCCGGTTCTCGTGCATGTTTCCGCGGTCGGCGCAGAAACCGGCAGACTGCCCGATCTGCTGCTTCGTCTCGCCGATTCTCTGGATTTCGAAGTTGATATCTCTTTGCGCCGACTCATCAGCCTGCTGGAGCCTGCCATAATTCTGATAATGGGCCTCATGGTAGGTTTTATCGTCCTAGCCATCCTGTTGCCCATCTTCAACCTTGGCTCTGCGCTGGGCCGCTGAACAAAGGAGAAGCGTTATGATGAAAAAAGATAGAAGCCGAGCCGGGTTTACACTGGTTGAACTCATAATCGTGATGGCCATTATCGGCATCCTTGCGGGGGTGGTGCTGGTAAATGTAGGCCCACAGCGGGAAAAGGCGCGCAGAACCCGTGCCATCGCCGATATAAAAGAAATGGATACCATGTTGGAGATATATCATGCCGATAATGGAGACTATCCGACTTCCCAGCAGGGGCTTCAGGCGCTCATTACCGAGCCGAGTACCCCGCCTGTCCCCGGCAACTGGCAGGGTCCTTATATGAAGAATCGCAGGCAGCCCCCACTTGACCCATGGGGTAATGAATATGTCTATGTCTCACCGGGACAGCAGAACCCGGACACTTTTGACCTCTATTCCTACGGAGCAGACGGACGCTCCGGAGGCAGTGGGAAAGATGAGGATGTAGTCCCTTGGGAGGAATAGCAGAGCAACGCGGAAGATCCGTCGCATGAATGAGACAGCACCAAGCTACAGCAAGCGAATTTCTCCGCGAAACCGGCGCGGCTTCACCCTGCTGGAACTTATCCTCGTCTGCGCGATCATAGTCATCGTCATGGGGGTAGTCTCCGCTTCCATGACAGGCTTTCTGGCACGCAGCCAGTTGCGCCGCAGCGCCTCCCGATTGGCCTCCATGGCGGTTTTTGCCCGCACTCATGCCATCACTGCCGGCCGCCAGGTGGAAATGAGAGTGGACAAGTATGCAGGAGAGGTTGCCCTTTTTGAACAATCCGATGATCCAGATCAGGAATTCTCTTCGCTGGGCGCGAGGTGGAGGTACTCTCTCCCGCAGAATGTCTCTATCTCTGCGTTCGAAATCGGCGGAGAAGAAACGGAACAGGGAAGCATAATCTTCTTTCCCGAGGGAGGGGCGGAAGAGGCCTATCTTGTGCTCTCTTTATGCGATTCACAGGGCAGAATCATGACCGCGGCAGAGCAGAAACAGATATGGGTAAACAAGATAACGGGCCGGCTGAAGGTGGAATGAGAGAACAGCCGAGAGTAGAGAATCATAGGCTGAGGCTTCACAGCCGTCACGGCTTCACCCTTGTGGAAGCACTGCTGGCGGCGGTTCTCATCGTGATAGGGATTGCGGGCGCGCTGGGTGCGATCTCCGCGGGGTTGCGCGCGGGTGCGGCTGGAGACTTCTATCGCGTCTCCGCACTTCTCGCCCAGCAGAAGATGGCCGAACTGGAGGCCGCGCCTCAGCTCTCCGTGGGTGAGGAAGAAGGCGATTTCGAACCGGATTACACGGGTTATGATTGGTCATATACGATAGAAGAGGGACCGGAAGGGCTCTGGTTGGTACGGCTCAAGATATCGGAGACCACTGATGCGGAACGGTCCCGAGAAGCAGAGATAGTAACTTACCTTCTGCGGCGAGGATGATGAAAGCGCGCAATGGCTTCACACTGCTGGAACTGACCATGGCGATGACCGTGGTGGCGATCTTGGCGGTTGCAATGGTAAGCGCGTTCACCACCGGACTGCAGACATGGGAAAGGGTAGAACAGCGGTCAGACGCGGAGCAGAGAGTGTCGGCGGTGCTGGAGACCCTCTCCGCGGATCTTCGCGGCGCCTGGTTGGGCCCGAATGACAAAGGAGGCTGGTTCACTCTGGAAGGACAAGAGGATGCCTCTTCTCTCTCCTTTACCTGCTTGCTTTCGGGACGACAGACAGGGCAGACGTTGGATTTTTCCGCCGTTTCCTATTACCTCGACTCTTCCAGCGGGATTCTTTGGCGAGAAGTAGGACCCGCGCCTTCGGAAAAGGCCGTAGAGCAGTCGGAACAGATTGAAGGCCAAGAAGACGAAATAGCCGAGGATGTGCTTCAATTCTCGGTTCGCTGCTGGGATGGCGAGGAGTGGCAGGAAGTATGGCCGCCCGCCATTTCCGGAAACGGAACAGCGGAGCAGAATACTGTGTCTCTCCCCCATATTGTCGAGATCAGCATGGAACTATCAAGCGGTCAAGAGAGAACGCGAACCGTACGCACCATGATACCCATTGAAATGGCCCATCCGTGAGGACTTGATGCCGGACATGCTCAAGAAAATTGCCGCAACCTATCGGAACCGCAGAGGGGCCGCCTTAGTTCTGGCGATCTTCACCAGCGTCATCCTCACCGTATTGGCCGTCGGCCTGGTCGAGATCGTACGGGTCGAGATAATCGCCTCCCGCTCTGCTCTAAATCGCCTCCAGGCGCGTTACTTGGCAAAAGCCGGTTTCAATCTTGCCCGTTCCCTGTTAATGTATGAGGACGAACAAGACACTGACGGGACGGAGGATGTCTGGTTTACCCTCCAGGATGAACCCCCTCTCGATCTGGGAGAGGGTTCGTGCCATATGGCCGTCATTGACGCCTGTTCGCTCATCAATGTCAATACGGCAGATGAAGGGGTATTGTCAGTCATCATCGGCGACCTTGCGCTTGCTCAGGCGGTTGCGGCTTGGAGAACGGAGAACGGACCTTTTCGAAGCCTGGGCGAACTTGGCCGCGTTGAAGGGATGAGTAAAGATCGACTGGCGGAATTGGCAAAACTCGTCACAACAGTCTCTCTGGAACGCAATGTCTCTGCTGAGGGTGAGGAAAGGGTGAATGTGAATACACCGGATCCATCGCAAATGGTCAGACTCTTGGGCATTAGGCAATCTCAGGCTCAAAGCATCATACACTACCGCAGATTGCAGCCGGATGACCTGCTTCATGCACCTGGAGAAGTATTAAGAGCGGACTTGCCCAGATCGGTGGTAAAAGAAATCATGGACAAGATCACCGTAAGCGAGGCAAAATACAATAGCGGCCGAGTGAACCTGAACACAGCATCGCGAGAAGTTCTTCTGGCTCTGCCGGGGGCTTCTCCTCAATTCGTTGATACCTTGATAGCAAGGAGAGAAGAAGAGGGCGGTGGACTGCGCTCAATCGGAGAACTGCTCGGCTTCCCGGGCATATCAGATGAGGACTTCATCTCTCTGTCCGGGCTGACCTGCACGAAATCGTCCACCTATATAATCGAAGCCTCAGCACAACTTGAGGGCAAGCCCGTCCGCCGGACCCTGCAGGGGGTAGTGGTGCGCCAGCCGGGGCCCGTGGCGCCTATCGCCTCCGGCTGGAAAGAGACTTTCCGGCCCACCTTCATCCAAACCGGGGAATCAGGATAGACATAGATGAGAGGAGAAGAAGCACCCATCGCAATCGATATAGGCTCACGCGGGGTGAAAGTCGCCCAGGTCGTAACCCGCGGGGACAGGGTGGTTCAGGTGCGCTGCGGCTATGGACAACTGCCCCAGGGATTCGCTTGGGAGCCTGAGAAGCGAAGCAGCCCGGTCGAGGAGGCTCTGGACAAGGCCCTGGAGCAGGCCGGAGTACGAGGCCGGGGGGCGATCTGCGTTCTGCCGAGACATCAGGTAACCGTGAGGTTCACTGAGTTTCCCGTTGCTCGCCCTGATGATCTGGCGAAGATGGCTGCGCTCGAAGCCGAACAACACATCCCTCTTGCCGTCGAGGAAACGGTGGTTGGCTATGAGTCCCTCGGCGCACCTTCTCCGGACACCGGACTGGCTCCTGCGCTGATCGTGGCTGCCCGCAGACCGGTCGTGCAAGGCTATCTTTCCCTTCTCTCTGCACTCAATCTTCAATCCGAGCAAATTACATTTGACGCGCTCTGTTTGTTCAAAATGTGGCAATCCTTAGGAGTCGACTCCGATTCTGCCTTCCTGCTTGATCTGGGCGCGAGAGTGATGACGATAAACCTCATAGACAGCGGCCGCTTGCGCATGAGCCGTACTATAAGCGGCGGCGGAGAAGATCTCACGCGGGCCTTTCAGACCGATTTCGGCACTTCCCTTGATGAGGCTGAGCAGGTAAAGCAAACCCGTGGACTGACCGTTGTTCAAGACGGCATACCCAGTGCGGTGAGCAAATGGATGGAGGCTTTGCTTGCAGAGATTCGCCGTTCAGCCATGGCTTTCGGCACGCAGTCCGCCAAGCCGACCAAGATCTACTTGAGCGGCGGCGGCTCCCTGCTGCCCGGGCTGGATAGGTTTCTCGACGAGGTTGCCGGCCTCAAAACAAGCCTCCTGCTTCCAGGTCAAGACCTCCTGACTCCTTCACAAGGTGCCGTCTTCGCCCTTCCCTATGCGGCAAGCCTGGCCGCCTCACAGAAAACCCAAGCGCTGAATCTGCTTCTCCCCGAAGCCGTCTCCGCAGAACGCGTCCTTCGTCGCCGCAGAGTCTGGACAACCGCCGCGCTGGCGGCAGGTGTCGCTTTGCTGACCTTCATCGGCGGCTCCTATGTTTCCCTGGAGCGCAAGAAGATGATGATTTCCGAGACGGCCCCGACGGTGGAACAGGCAAACCAGGATCTGCAAAAGGCGGGGAGATTATCTAAAGAGAGAAGGGACCTCGGATCCCAGTTGGATTTTCTCACCACCGCCCACAAGGGCCGACACCACTTCTTGGATATCCTGCTGGAAATCCACCAACGCGCTCCCAAGGGCATATGGCTGACCAGTATGGTCATGGAAAAGAGCACACCTTCGCCGGACAGAAACGCCTATATCTTGCAGATGGCCGGCAAGGCTCCCGATAATGAAGTTGTAGCTGATCTTGTCTCCGCGCTTGCAGGCATTCCAACCCTGAAAGAGGCAAACCTGCAAAGCGCGAAGTCGGTACGAATTGGGACAGAGCATATGGTGGAGTTCTCTCTTTCCTGCGAGTTATCCGACGCCGGCCTGGATGATAAGACGCCCTCCCCGGAGAAGACCGACGAGGACACGGAGGAAACGCCATGAGGCGGCTGACGCGCCGGGAGCGGGCACTGGCTGTGATATGCGGGGCTCTTCTAGTCGCGGTGGTTCTGGTGCAAGGGATAGCCAAGCCGCTGCGGGAGAGACTGGCGGAGATAGACCGCAATCTGCTGCAACAGAAGGACATCATCAATCGCGCACAGGCAGCAACCCTGGACCTGTATGCCGTCGAAACGGATATAGAGACACTCGCTGCGCGCCGCCGCGCTTTCATTATCACAGGAGAAGCAGTACCTGAAATGATGCGCAAGGTTGAGAAAGCGGCTGAGGAAACACAAATAGGACAAGTGAACATTCGACCTCTGGGCCGAGAAGAGCAAGAAGGACTCATGCGCCATCGGATGCAGTTGGAGGTTAAAGAATCATTCTTGCCTCTGAAGAATTTTCTCTACCACCTGGAAGAAGGGGAACCGGCATTAATAATTGATAGAATAGCAGTTGACGCGGAAACGAAGGTTTCTGATATAGTTCGCGCTACCGTATTTATATCGGCCTACAGCCTACCTGCGGGAGAGACAAAATGAGAAAAGAGATAACCATAGGTATAATCATCGGCCTGCTGTGGGGTTCGGGGATGCTGGCACCGGGCGCGGTTTTTCGTACGCCCGAACCCATGCCTGAGACACGGGTGGCGCCCCAACAGCCCGTCTCCTTACCTGAACTGACAGAAGGGGGGAGACCGCTGTCTTACTATGAGGCCATTGATGAGCGAGACCTATTCCGTCCTGCAGTCTTGCCCCATACACCACCACCGCGGACAAGGAGATCTGCTGACCTTCCTGCATTCCCCAAGCCCGTCTGGCGGTCTCCCCTCCAGGGGTGGGCTTACGCGGGCTACGCTGCAATAGACGGCGTGGCGGTGGCTATCCTACAGGAATCGAGCAGTGCCCAGGCGGTCTTCCTCCGTGAAGGTGAGAACTTTCGCGGGGGTGATGTGGAGGAGATAACTCCCGACCGCGTCCAACTCGCTTTCGAAGAGGGCCTCGAAATGATACCGAAATCGGATGCCTACAATACCGTTCCTCTGGACAGTACCAGCACGGCCGCTGCTTCAACGCCGCGGACCCCGCAAATACGACGGCCAAACCGCCCCGCCGCCGTCCCCACTACCCCCGCTGCAGCAGCGCCTCGGCCTTCGGAAGTGCGTCCGAGGGTGTCCGCTACCGGCAATCACGGTCAGAGATCGGCCGAACTCCGGGCGGAATGGGAATCCCGACGCCGTAGAATGATGCGCCGAGGGGAGAGCGCTCCTTCCTCGGAGGTTACGCTTCCGCCTCCACGACTGCCGAACCGTCTGCATTCGCGGCTGCAGGAGGAATCTGAACAAGAGGGGTCTGAAGAAACCGAAGAAGTCGACGAAACCATGCAATGAAACCACAGTATTTGGCTTGCATGAAGTCTCATCATTATCTTGCAGCAAAGGATTTCAGGAGGAGAAAGATGCGCCGACTCGTACCGGTGGGAATTTGGCTGTTGCTGAGCGTCCTCCCAGTACTCGCTCAGCCTGCAGACGAGTCTGCCGCGGCGGAGGCATCTGCCGAGGATGCAATTACCTCTGAGCGACTCGTACCGACCGCACCGCCGGCAGCACCCGCAGCGGAGGTCTCTCCCAGGTTTCGGCAGAGGGCTCTGGCGAGCCCCGCCCCCCGCACTATTATGCTGGATGTGCGGAGCCTGGATATTGACCATTTACTCAAACTGCTGGGCGATGCCGCATCACTCACCATAGTGAAAGACCCGGCCGTCACGGGTCCCGTCACCATCATCTGCCCATATCCGGTAAGCATCGACGAAGCCCTGGAGATTCTTAATGCCGTCCTGGAAGTGAGAGGCTTTACTGCGGTTCGGCGTGGTCAAGTACTGAAGATCACCACCTTGGAGAAGGCCGTCCAGACAACCACGGAAACTCATGTGGGGAGAGACCCGGAGAATGTCCCCTCCGGAGATCGCATCATTACTCAGATAGTCCCCCTGGCAAGTCTTGATGCGATAGGGTTAGCGGCGGAATTATCCCCCCTCGCAATGCTGCCGGAAAGCCTCATCCCCAACCCTTCCACGAATACCCTTTATATCACCGATTCCGCCTCCAATGTACGCCGGCTGCTGGGCATCATCAATGAGATGGAAGAGCGAAATTCTGCCGGCACAAAAGTATTCCGGCTAAAGTATGTCGGGGCTGAAGAAATGGCGGATCTGGTGATGGAGTATCTCGGCGCCGCCACGGGCGCGGCAGGAGCACCCTATGAGCGTCGCCTATTGCCCCGAAGAGGTCCGTCAGGCGCGCGGGCGGCACGCCGCCCGCAGCAACGCCAGCCTGCCGCTGCTGCAGGCGCACCAGGTGCCCAAGTAATACCGGACACTCGCACCAACTCCCTCATCGTAATAGCGAGTCCAGAACGCCTGGAGACTGTGGAGCAACTCATCGCCGAGTTTGATCGGCCCGTGGACTATTCCAGCACCCTCGCTTTCATTCCGCTTCAACATGCTCGCGCCGATGATGTCGCAAGCCTTCTCGCTCAGGCATTCGGAGGAAGCGCCGCGGTTCTTGCGACGACTGCACGAACACAAGCTCGTCGAGAGACAACAGGTCGCACCACCGGCGTAATACCGCGGACTCAACCATCCTCCCTTCAGACTGAGAGCACCCCGGAACAGGCGAACCCGATTCTTGCATCCTCGATGGAGAGCGAAGACGGGAATGTCGTCCTGACACAGGATATTGAAGCCCCTTTGCAGGGTCGCACTGGAGAAGGCAGGATAGTACCCTTGATTGAAGCGACGGATGTCATAGTGATCCCGGACCCGGCAACGAACAGCCTCATCATCAATGCCCCACCGGAGCAACTGGAACTGGTCAGGGCGATGGTAAAACAACTTGATGTCATCCCGACACAAGTACTTATTCAAGCGATTGTCGCCGAGGTGACCCTTTCAAAACGCACACAGTTGGGCCTGGAATTCACCCTCTCTGACTACAACATCTTCGGTACGGGCGCAGAAGGGACCCTTGACACCAACTTCGGAATTCAGCAGTTCGATTCCTCCGGTGATCCCATTCCCCTGCTGGGACTCTCCTGGACGGTACTGAAACCGGACCGCTTCAACAGCCTGTTGAACGCGTTGGGGACGGACTCCGACGTTCGCATCCTTTCAACGCCGCGGATCTTCACTACCAGCGGCAAGGCCGCTGTAATTGATGTCTCCACTCAGGTGCCCTTCGCCACAGGTCAGTTTGTAAGCGACATCGGAGGCGGCGTAAGCACTACCTTTGACTACCAGTCTGTAGGTATCGTGCTTGAGGTTACCCCATTGGTGAGCCAAGATGGAACCGTGGCCATGGAGATAAGCCAGACGGCCGATGATCTGCTTCGTTTTGAGTCTCTGGCGCCGGACCTTCAATTACCCGTTGTCTCCAAGCGCCTGGCTCAAGCCACGGTAAGCGTGCAAGACGGGTACACCGCAGTCCTGGGTGGGTTGATGTCAGACCGCATCACTAACACCACCACAGGTATTCCACTCTTCAAGGACCTGCCGCTTATCGGCTGGGCCTTCCGCAGCAAGGACTCTCGCAAGGAGAAGACCGAGCTCCTGGTCTTCCTTACACCTCATGTCGTCCGCGCTCCGGAGGAGAGCCGCATGCTGACTGAACAACAGCAACAAGAACTCAAACGATTGCCCAAAATACCCACCGGCCCCGCCGGCCCCGAAGGATAGAAACTGCGGTAGATGAACGATCTTCTCTCTGGGCAGAAGGCTGTCTTCTGCCCATTTTATTTACTTACCGGCAAGGCGGGCGATTTCGTCTCGTGCAAAGCGAGGGAGGTTGCGGGTTTTTCCGCGGCGGATCAATTTCAGGCCGGAACCGGCCGGCATCGCCTTTCCGATAATAGAGCCAATGATCCCGTCTTTCTGAAGCGCGTCGATTATCCGCCGGCTGTCCTCCGGTGAGGCCGCTATCAGCAGGCAACCTGATGCAATCAGCCCAAGCGGCTTGAGGTGCAGTCGGTCACAGAAATCGCGGCACGATTCCAGTATTGGAATTGCCTCCTCCTCGATCAGAAGCCCCACTCCGGCGGCCTTCGCCAGTTCCATGAGTCCTGTGGCCAGCCCTCCTTCGGTGGGGTCATGCATAGCGTGAGGTTTTGCCGCGGAACAAGCTGCGAGAGCGGCTTTAACTACACTGATACCCGGTTCCAGCAAGAAACCACGCGCTCTCTTCAAATCAGCATTGCTTGTTCCCGCGGCGCGGAGGTCTTCGTCAAACTCTCTCGCCAAGAGTGCGGTTCCTTCCACTGCGATCTCGCCCGCCAGAATAATATCATCTCCAGGCCTCACACCCTCAGAGGTTATCAGACCGCCCTTGGGAATCTCGCCCAGCATGGTCCCGATGGTAATTGTCTTATCAAGCCCTGCAGTAATCTCGGCATGGCCGCCGATAAGGGAGATGTCCAGGCTCCGACAGGCCTCTGTTATCTGTTCAAAAAGGCTTTCTACCTGGCCTGTAGTGGCCGATTCAGAGAACAGTGCTGTGCACAAGAACCATTTCGGCTCAGCCCCCATCACAGCTATATCATTGGCATTCACATGCACGACATACCAGCCGATAAGATCTGAGGCGAAAGTGATAGGGTCGGTCGAGGCAATCACCAACCGATCGCCAAGTGCCACCGCGGCCGCGTCTTCTCCCAAGCGAGGGCCCAGGATAACACGGGGGTCGGTAACATGATTCTTGGCCAGCACTTTTTCCAGCAGGCTGTGGGGGATCTTGCCTATCTTCAGTCGGTCTCGGTCGGTGCGGGCTTTCCTCATGGCTCAGAGTATCCCGACGCGTTGAACTCTGCCAAGAATCATAGCCCTTTCCGCGTTCCCAAGCAACATAATACCAGCACCGTGCGAAGAAGTAAGGGATTCTGATAAGAGACTCTGCACTCGATGAGGCTGTATGTGAGAGAAAGCGGGAATGAATGGCTCAGAATCAATAAGTGACTTTTCGTACGATGGTCCTGTCCCGACCATCTGCATCAACAGCGTGAACTGTGATCAGGTTCTCGCCTTGCTTCACTGTTGCGCGCGCGGACCATCTACCCTCACGATCCGGCGCCACTTCCACACCATTTACGTTTACTGTATTCCCGGGCTCAGTATAGCCGGACACGACTACCAGGGGGCCGGAGACATGCTCTCCCTCCTTGGGCTTCTGTATACTTAAGAAAGCGCCCACCACGCTCCACTTCTCCGCCCAGGCTTTGATTTGCTCTTCGCTCATGCGGGTAGCCTCTCCGGACTCTTCGTTCGGGGAATACACCGCAACGACTTTCCGCCCAACAATGCTTCCTTGCCTGCCCTGCTTCACTCCCACTTCCCCCTCAAAGGTTTCCACTGTGGTCGTTCCATCCGGAGCCACTTCAACACTGAAGATAGTCCCTCGCACGGCGGCCACAATGGTCGGGGTCTTCACCTCGAACTTTGAACTCTCTTTCAGGCTCTTCCGCAGCTTTACCCATATCTTTCCCAGGGAAACCGATACTTCAGATGCGGTCCTGCGATCCTTGTTGTTGGTTCTCGCCATAATCAGTTTGAACTCGGTATTCGGATCAAGCCGCACATGAGTGCCGCCAACCCAGGCCAGGTTCACTTCCGAGTCAGGGCCGGTGCGCACAATATCTCCCGCCTTCACCAGTTTACCGAGAGTCAACGGGATCCAAGACGCCTCTCCCTTCGGCTGAACCTCGACGGTCCCCACCAAATCGACCACTCGCACCAGGCACTGGCTCACCACCAGCCCCTGCGTCATGACGAATAGAAGCACAAGAATCAATGCAAAGCCCATGAGATAAATAAGGATAGAGACTCTCATACTGTCCCTCGCAACTCCTTATTGCCGTAACTGG
>JABAOF010003812.1_pt4 | contig 20991 bp, 15 predicted proteins | sample 7062171 | NCBI WGS metagenome assembly JABAOF01 (sample SAMN14538628, study PRJNA623070) | marine sediment metagenome | biome: marine biome [ENVO:00000428]; feature: marine pelagic biome [ENVO:01000023]; material: deep marine sediment [ENVO:00002113] | place: India: Gulf of Khambhat ...
GATGAAGCCCGGCCGGATGCCAGTACCGTCGATCCCTGTCATCCATTCGCGGATCCACCGAGCGGCAAGCGAATCGGCCGGGTCGGCGAAGGCATGACGCGGTAGGTGCTGGTCCTCGCGGGCGCCGTAGTATCCCGTACTGACGAGCAGGTGCATGCCGCTGGCGTCGGCGAGTTGCCTGAGCAGGAGGGGATCGCGCCCCAGGTACGCCGGCGTGGCTTCGACCAGCGTTCGCAAGCCGAGTGTGCGCGCCCGTTGCAGATGCGGCAGCACCGTCTCGAGGGCTTCTCGCCGATCGTAGCGGTCGGGGCTGACAACCTCCGCGCCAGCGAAGTCGACCAGCACGTGCTCGTGTGGCAACGTGGTGCCCATCTGTTCGGGGGCGATCGGACCGTTCACCGTCATGACTGACGCGGTGGATGGAACACCCGAGGTGCAGCCCGAGAGTGTCCCGGCTATCACCAGCAGGCCGATCCAGGTGGGGACCGAGCGGACGTGTGCGGTCAGTGACAGCGAATGGCGTTCGCTCGAGTGCACAACGGTTTCCGGCTCAGAGCCCGAATTCGTTGGTGCCTTCGTGTCCTGACGGTGAGACAACAACTCGGTGCGAGTCAGCCCTCCTGTTCCTCAATCAGCCCTCGCATGAATTCTGCTGCAAGCTCGGCGTTCTTTTCAGCGCGCTCGATTCCGGGCGTCTGCCCACCCACCGTGGGTGGCGGGGAGCATAGCTCGTAGCTCATGTATCCCTGATAGCCGATTTCCTTCATCGCAGCGACAAACGGTCGGAAGTGGCTCTCACCTATCACTTTTCCGTCCGGGCCGCGTTCGTACACGCCCCCGAAATGGCACAGCACCTGCAACGGGCCGACGTCACGCGCCGCTTGGCGAATGTACTCCGGAGTCTTTACGGGCAGCCCCCAGGGATCTAGCGAGACCTTCAAGGCGGGTGAATCGACCTCCCGCACCATGCGCAAGACGTCCTTGTGATCCGTAATGACCGGCTCGTGATTTTGGAGCGCCAGCGTGACGCCAGCGTCGGCAGCGTAGCGCGCGCACTCGGCGAGCCCGTCGCGACACCAGGCCCAGGTTTCTTCGCTTGTAAACGGTTCGTGAGCGAATTGCCACACCCGCTGCGCAATCTCGTACCGGGCGACTTGAGGATGTTTCGTGACGCCTGGCCAGGCGAGGAACACGCGCAGGGTCTTGGCGCCCAAATCCGAGGTCACGCGGATAAGCTCGCGCACGTAGCAGATTTGACATTCGCGATGTTCCGGAATCGGGCTGGAGAAATCGTTGTTCGCCGCGACGCCAAAGATTTCGATGCCTTGACCGTGAGCAATGCGCTGCAGCTCGCGACAGCGGCTCGTGGGCATGTCTAGCGGGTCCGCGTGGGGTCGCTTGCCGTCAAGCTCAACGCCGTCGTAGCCGTACTGCTTTGCACGCCGGATGAATTCCTGGAGCGTCAACGCTTCGCCCCGGTACCAGATCCCTAGAAACGTGATGCTATAAAGGCCGACTTTCATGCTGGGGCTCTCCTTCTGCTCCCGAGGCTTCGAGAGGCCGAGCGCGGCAGGTTGGAGCATCGCGGCCGTCGCCGCAAGCGTCCCGACAAATTCCCTGCGCTTCATGACGGTCTTGTCCATGGCCTTGCCCTCCTTGATGAAGCCTTCCTCCTTGTGCCAGGAAAACCGTATGCGCGGCGTCCTACCGTGTCAACCGCGCGGTCACGGCTGACGGACAGGACACTGGTTGAGGAGATCAAGGCATTCAGGAAACCGGAGCAGGCCATGCCGTCGGTTGCTATCCCACAGGCCAAGAAGAAGCCAGCGCTCAAAGAGGTCCAGCGCGTACTGCCCGGGATGCGCGTGGGGCTGGCCACGGTGGCACCCGATGGTCGTGATCACCGTCGCTCCCGAAATCTCCCGGCAGCCGGCCGCCGATGCTTGAGCGGCGTCTCCAAGTAGCCTATCATTGGCCATCGACGCGTGACGGATCTCTCACCGGACCCTGCCTGACGTCACCCCGGGGCGGAGCTACGCCAATGGCGACGACTCGAGCAACCTCCACGGTCATAGAAGGGCGACTCGCATCCCTCGATTTCTTTCGCGGTCTCACCATGTTCCTGCTCGTGGCAGAGGGTGCACTGCTGTACGAATCACTACTGGTCCCGGAGCTGGATGGAACCTGGATCGAGGCAGTCGCCACTCAATTCACACACCACCCATGGAATGGCCTGCGATTCTGGGATCTCGTGCAGCCGTTCTTCATGTTCATCGTCGGCGTGGCCATGCCCTTCTCCTTTGGACGGCGCTGGGAGCGAGGAGACAGCTATGCGGCAACCCTGCGCCACGCGGTCGTGAGATCGCTGATCCTGCTGGGCCTCGGGATTGGACTCTACGTCGTCGCCGCGGGCAGTCTCGTCTTCGAGCTGTGGAACGTCCTGGCGCAGCTGTCGGTCACCTACTTCCTCGCATTCCTCATGATGCGAAAGAACACGAGAACGCAGCTACTGTTCACCGCAGGGCTGCTGGTGTTGACCGAGCTACTCTACCGGCTGTGGCCAGTCGCCGGCTTCGATCAGCCGTTCACACCGGACCGGAACTTCGGTTCCTGGATGGACATGCTCTTGATGGGCAAGCTGTCCAGCGGTCATTGGGTGGCGGTGAATGCGCTTCCCACGACGGCTCACACGGTGTGGGGAGTCCTGGCCGGGTGCGTGCTGAGGAGTGAACGCGCTCCTGCCCAGAAGATCAAGATTCTGTTGATCGCAGGGCTGATCGGACTGATCGTAGGCTACGGACTGGATCCCGTGACTCCCATCGTCAAGCGGATCTGCACGACGTCGTTCGTCATCGTCAGTGGAGGGTGGTGCCTGATCGGCCTGGCGGTGTCCTACTGGATCATCGACGTCAAGGGATGGAGACGGTGGGCCCAGTTTGCCATGGTGTTCGGCATGAATCCGCTCTTCATCTACCTGTTCTCGGAGGCGGGAGGGAATCGCTGGCTCACACGGATCGTCGCACCGTTCATGCAGGGGTTCCTCGGCTGGGGAGGAGAGGTGCTCGTGGGATTTCTCACGGCGTTGGTCGTTCTGTGGATGGATTGGTATATCGTCAATTGGCTCTTCAGACGGCGAATCTTCATCCGGATCTGAATCACGGACACGTCGCGAAGCGACGGAGGCGGCGATGATCCCGAAGCGGCTGATCCCACCCTGTCTGGTGGCTCTGCTGTTCCTCAACGCGATGGCTGCCTCCGCCCAGGATGTGCCGGACTGGGAGAACCCGGCCGTCTTCGAGCGGGGACAGGTGCCGGCCCACGCCACGCTCATGCCGTTCGACGGCGTCGAGGCAGCTCTGGAAGGCGACCGAAAGGCATCGACCTGGTGCCTGCTGCTCAGCGGGCGCTGGAAGTTCCACTGGGCCTCGGTGCCGCGGGAGGCGCTGGCGACGTTCTTCCAGCCCGGCTACGACGCTTCTGGCTGGGACGACATCGAGGTCCCCAGCAGTTGGCAGATGCAGGGCTTCGGACACCCCGTCTTCCGCAACATCCCCCACCCCTTCCCGTCGACACCTCCCAGGGTCCCGACCGACTACAACCCCGTGGGGTCCTACCTCCGGTCCTTCGACCTCCCGGAGAGCTGGGCGGGTCGCCGTGTCTTTCTCCACTTCGAGGGCGTGAAGTCCGCCTCGTACGTCTGGATGAACGGGCACGAAGTCGGCTACAACGAGGGGGGAATGGAGCCCGCCGAGTACGACGTGACGGAGTACCTCCAACCGAGCTCGAACACGATCGCGGTGCAGGTCTACCGCTTCTCGGACGGGACCTATCTGGAAGACCAGGACATGTGGCGCCTGTCCGGCATCTTCCGTGACGTGTACCTCATGGCTACGCCGCCGGTCCACGTGCGCGACTTTTTCGCGACCACCGACCTCGACGCGGACTACCGCGATGCCGAGCTGAGCATCGCCGCTGAGGTGAGCAACTACGGGGAGGAGACGATCGACGGGTACCGGATCCGCGCCGTGCTCTACCCGAGCGACGACACGGTGCCGGTTCTGGAGCCGTTCGAGAGCAGGATTCCCTCGATCCCCGCCGGTGGTGCCGTGGCGGTCAGCCTCGCCACGGCCGTCGCCTCTCCCCGGCTGTGGTCGGCCGAGCACCCCCACCTCTACCGTCTGGTCCTGGAGTTGGCTGGGTCGGGGGGGGAGGTGATCGAGGTCCTCGGCTCTTCCGTGGGGTTCCGCGAGGTGGAGATCCGGGACCAGGTCTTCTTCGTGAACGGGTGGCCCGTGAAGCTCAATGCCGTCAACAGCCACGTGCACCACCCCAGCACCGGAAGGGCGATGGACGTCGCCACCATGCGACAGGACCTGGTCCTCATGAAGCGCTTCAACATCAATGCGGTGCGCACGTCCCACTATCCCCCCAACCCGGAGTACCTGGACCTGGCCGACGCGCTGGGCGTGTACGTGATCGACGAGACCGGCGACGAGGCCCACGCCACGACCTGGCTCTCCGAGCGCCCGGAATGGCGGGCGGCGTACGTGGACCGGGGCCGCACGATGGTCCTCCGCGACCGGAACCACCCGAGCGTCGTGATCTGGAGCGCGGGCAACGAGAGCGGCTCGGGGTACAACATCTGCGCGATCATCGCCGAAGGAAAGCGGCTGGATCCCACCCGCTCCTGGCTCTATGGGGGTAACAACGACTACTTCCCTTCGAACGACCCTCTCGACTGCGAGGACATCGTCGGGCCCCGTTACCCGATCCCGTTCGAGTTGAAGACCTGGGTGGGAGAGGTGCCGGCCTCCGTGGACCCGCGCCCGTCGTTCATGGACGAGTATGCCGCGGCGACGGGAAACAGCCTCGGCGGGATGGACGAGTTCTGGAGGGTCATCCGCGCGTGCCCGCGCTGCATCGGCGGGGCGATCTGGGATTGGGTCAGCCCGGGCATCCGGTGGCCGTGGCGTGTCACCGCCGATGCCTCGGCCCACGGAAACCACGGGGCCCTCATGGGTCGGGCACAGCTCGTCGACGGCCGCGTCGGAGGGCGGGCGCTGGCCCTGAGCGGCCACGACGAGTGGGTGGAGTTGTACCGCGACCCCAGCCTCGACATCACCGGTGATCAGCTGACGCTGGAGATGTGGGTCCTTCCCCAACGCTGGACCGGGCACGGTCCCCTCCTCACCAAGGGCGACCACCAGTACGGCCTTCGGCAGAGCGCGGCGGATACGCTCGAGTTCTACATCCACGACAGGGAGCGGATCGCGGTCACGGCGCCAACGCCGGACGACTGGGAAGGGCACTGGCACCACCTGGCCGGCGTCTACGATGGGGCCGAGATCCGCCTCTTCGTCGACGGCGTGGTCGTCGGCTCGCGGGCCCAATCCGGCGAGATCGACCACAACCCCTTCCAGGTGAACGTCGGTCGCAACGCGGCGCTGCACGGGCAGGAGCACCCGGGGCAGTTGCTCAACGCTGTCGTCGACGACGTGCGCATCTTCGCCCGGGCGCTCGACGCGAGCGAACTCGACGCCGACTCGCCGGCGCTGCGACGGGAGGCGCGACTCTGGCTCGACTTCGAGGCCGTCGAGACCAAGGGTGAGTTCTTTAGCCTCGGCATCGGGGGCCGCTCATACGGCGTCATCTGGCCAAACCGTGTTCCGCAGCCGGAGCTGTGGCAGCTCAAGAAGTCCGCGCAGCCGGTTGGGATCGAGGCGGTCGACGTCGCCCAAGGGCTCGTCCGCATCGCCAACCGATATCACTTCACCGATCTGTCCGAGCTGGAGGCGAGCTGGCGGGTGACGGCGGAGGAGGAGGTGCTCGACGAGGGGACGTTCGACGTCACCCTCCCTCCCAGCGAGAGCACGACGGTCAGGATCCCGCTCGAACGCCCCGAGGCAGCTCCGGGAGTGGAGCACTGGCTGGAGGTGCGGTTCACCCTGCCCCGGGAGACGGCCTGGGCCCCACAGGGGCACGAGGTCGCCTGGGAGCAGTTCCTGCTGCCGGGAACGCCGCCGGTGCCCATCGGGTCGCTCGATGACTTCGCACCGCTGGAGATGGACATGGCTGGCGGGCAGGTGGTCGTGCGCGGAGAGGGTTTCACCTACGCCTTCGATGAGACATCGGGCACGCTGTCGTCGATCCGGGTCGGTGAGGTAGAGCTGCTCCACCAAGGCCCGCGCGCGAACGTCTGGCGGGCCCCGCTGGCGAACGAGCGGGATCCCTGGGGAGTCTACCGGGGCAGGCTGTCGACGCACCGGGAGGGAATGGGCAACGACATCGCGAACGGGTGGCGCGCGGTCGGTCTGGATCGGTTGCAGCACACCGTGGAGCGCTTCACGGCGCTGCGCGTGGCCGACCGAGAGGTCGTCATCGAGATCGACGCCCACGCTGCTCCCCGAGGACTGCCTTCGGGCACGTTCTCGCTCGGGTTCGGCTTGACCTATGTCTACCGGGTGCTGGCGAGCGGCGACATCCTCTTGGAGCACACGATCGTCCCGCGGGGGAACCAGCCGGACCGGTTACCGAAGGTGGGCCTTCAGATGGTACTGCGCGAGGAGTTCGACAACCTGGTGTGGAGCGGGCGAGGCCCGTTCGAGACCTATCCCGACCGCCGGACCGGAGCCCGGATCGGCGTCTACCGGAGCACGGTCGAGGAACAGTGCGTACCCTACCTCGTACCCCAGGATTACGGAAACAAGTCCGACGTGCGCTGGGTCAGCCTCGCGAACGCCCAGGGTGTCGGCCTGCTCGCAGCCGGCGAGCAGCTCCTCAACGTAAGCGCCCAGCATTTCGGCACAGACAACCTGTCGAGGGCCTGGTACCCCTTCCAACTGGTGCCGCAACAGGGGATCACACTAAACCTCGACCACAGCGTCAGCGGCGTCGGGGGGACGGCAGTTTCGGTGCTGACGGCGTACCGGACGTTTCCCCAGCCGTACGCGTACGCCATCCGCCTAAGACCGTATCGATCCGGGGAAACGCCGGAGGCGCTTGCCAGGCAGGCGTTTCCGTAGAGGCACCGGCACAACGCCTCGGAGGCATCCCCGGAGGGACGATCGTCCACGCCCTCATTCGAGCCAGCGGCATGCGGTGAGTCCGTGATCGGCGTACGGGTCAGGGCCTGTGCCGGTCAGGTCGTCTCCAGCACGCCCACGAGGTACAACAGGGCCTCCCGCAGGTACCACCCGTGGTCCTGCAGGCCTTCGGATCGCTGGATCGCGGCTCGCATCTCCTGGATGATCGGCCTGGCCTTCTCGCCAATGACCAGAAGCACCTGGGCGGCGTGCAGCTGTACGGTGATGTCGTCATGCTCCAGGCCGGCGGCCAGCACGGGCAGGCCGACATCCTCGTATCCCAGCCGACACATGACCTCTGCGGCGGCCAGCCGCACGGCGGGGCTCTCGTCCTGCAGGCGGAGTCGCAGGGCGGGCACTGCCGGTGCCGCATCGCCGCCGAGCGCGGCCAAGCCGGTCGCACCCCAGTAGCGCACCGCCGCGTCCTCGTCCGCGAGCGCTTCCAGCAGCTGCGGCAACGGCGAGACACCGCGACCCGCCAGGTCTGCCGTCTCGAGGATGCGCGCCACCGGGTAGATCGCATCGCTCCCCGTCACCTCGATCGGCATCCTGCCCTCCGCCCGGGCGAGCAGATCGCTCTCGGGCAGCAGCCCGGTGTCGCGGCTCTCCAGCATCCAGTCGAACAGCGCCCGTCGCAACCGCAGCAGCGTGTCCCGGTGCGCCTCATCCCCCGCGAGGTTGTTCAACTCGTCAGGATCCTCGCGTGTGTCGTACAACTCCTCCGGCGGTATGGTCGGCGCCATCAGGTAGGCAGCCGTGCCGGACAGGGCACCCTCCGCATGCAGTCGTCGGATCTCCTGACGGATGGGGGTCAGCTCGGAGTAGAAGCTGCGCTGCATGCGCGGGCGGTGCGGGAGGAAGTTGCGGATGTACTTGTAGCGCTCGTCGCGAATCGCCCGGCTGGTCTCCAGCACCTCGTCCACCCGATCCCGGGTAGCCACGACATACTGCCGCGGCTCGCCCGCGTGGTCGCCGAGGAATGCCGCTCCCTGTATCGCGTCCGGCGTGGCGATCCCCGCGATGCTGAGGACGGTCGGGCCGAAGTCGACGAAGCTCACCAGTCGGTCCACCACGCCGCCCGGTGGTGCCGGCGCGAGGTGACGGTACTTGGGCGGAAACCGGACGATCAGCGGGACCCGCAATCCGCTGTCGTGCAGCCAGCGCTTGCCGCGCGGCAGGCCATCGCCATGATCCGAGTAGAAGAAGACGATCGTGTCGTCCGCCAGCCCGTCCTCCTCCAGCTCGTCGAGTCGATCCTGGACCTGCCGATCCATGACGGATACCTGCGTGTAGAACGCTGCCAGGTTCTCACGCACGAGCGGCGTGTCCGGGTAAAACGGCGGTATCGGCACCGTCGCGGGATCGAATTGCTGCGCCGGGGGCATGGCGGCAATCCGCTCTCGCAGCTCGTCACCGACATACCGCGTCTGGCTCTGATGGGTCGTCATCAGATTGAACACGCTGAAGAACGGCTGCCCCTCCCGCCGACCGCGCCAGTGTGCCGTGTTGCTGGATTCGTCCCACGCCGCCGGGGCTGCGAAGTTGTAGTCCTCCTTCACGTTGTTGCTGCAGTAGTACCCAGCATCGCGCAGGTACTCCGTGAAGCAGCGCACGGTTGGCGACAGCGGTTGGACGCCGCGCAGGTGCTCCGTGCCGAGTGTCGTCGCGAAGATCCCGGTGATGAGGCAGGAGCGAGCCGGGGTGCACACCGGCGCCGTCGCGAAGGCGCGTTCGTACCGGACGCCCTCCGATGCCACACGGTCCAGGTTCGGCGTTCGCGCGTACGTATCTCCGTAGCAGCCGAGGTGGGGGCTCAGGTCCTCACAGGTGATCCAGAGGACGTTGGGTCGGTCGGCGCCCTGCACCATGCGAGCCAGCAGCTCGCGTGGGAGCACGGCGGCCCCGGCAAGGGCCGCCCCGGTCGATGCCACGAAGTCGCGTCGCTTCATTTTCTTCCACCTTTCCCGGCGTCCCCACCCGGAAACCACCCAACACCCCTCGCTGCCAAAGATGCCGCGGCGGAGTGCCGAGCGCGAATCCCGTGGGACCCCGTCACTCTGCCCCCCCGGCGCTGCACGTCATGGAAGTTCCCGGATCACACTGTCATGCTTGAGAAGTGTCGAACCTTGCTCGACGAGATTCCGAACCCTACGTCGATCGACCGCTCGCACCGGCGCCTCAATGAAACCCCAAAGCGTCTCGACTCTTCTGCTCCTTGCCATCCTCGGATGGACACCTACGTGTTTCGCCGGGGAGATACCTGGACCGCGTGGATGACGGGTCACGAGGTGATGCAGGCGGCGCCGGCGCGCGTCTCGCGAAACATGCCGCTGCCCGAGGTATCATCAGCCGACGGTGACCTCCCGTATGTGATCAGTGGCAGGAACCCCAATGGCGCCGTCGCCGTCGCCACCTTGCATCGGGTGGACGCCGAGCGAGGCTTCTACCTGCCGAGAGCCCGGGTAACGCTCCGCGACATCGACTGGCGGCATCCCGTCGGGATCTTCGGGGAGTACAAATCGTTGGTATTGCGGGGATCGGCGATTCCCGACGGGGCACGCTTCTACGCGCAGGATCTGATCGGTGACGTGGCGGTGGACATCACCGCTGACCTCGTCATCAGGACGGACCGGGTCGAGGTGAGTGCTGAGCTGATCGAGCGAATCGGCTTGAGCGCGGCCGATCCGGGGGACCTCTCAGCCCCTGGCTTGGTGATGGTGATGAGGGGCGCAGGAGACTGACGACGATCTCCTTGATCGGCCGGAGCTAGCACCACGTTTTTCCTGCTCCACCAGCACGCGATCCTGCATCCTTGCGAGGAAGTCGGCTAGTATCGTGTCCCGGTCGAAATTCTGTGCGTGAAACGAACGACACGGGGAATCCAGCCGTCAGCGCAGAAACGCCTCCGGAAGGCCGCCGTCCACGTTGAGGATCTGTCCCGTCGTCTTGGCAAGCCGGTCGCTCACGAGGAGGAAGACCGCCTCTGCCTGATCGCCCGGGGTGATCGGCCGCTTCGTGAGCGTGCGCTCGGCATAGAAATCGGCCAGGCGCTGCCTCAGCGTCTCGGTGTCCTCGCGCTCGTCGTGCGGTAGACCGTACTTGGCGAGCGATGCGAGGACGCGGTCCCTCGGGAACATCGCGCTGCCCTCGACGACCGTCGCGGGCGCGACGCCGTTGACTCGCACGAGCGGGGCGAGTTGCACCGCGAGTTCGCGCACCAGATGATTGGCGGCGGCCTTGCTCGCATCGTAGGCGAAGCTGGCGGCCTTGGGGACTATCGCGTTCACGCTGGTCGTGACCACCATGCTGCCGGGGAGCTTCTGGCTCGCCCAGACCGAACGGGCTTCGTCCGCGAGCAGATACGCGCCCGTGACGTTGACCCGGAAGGAGTCCTCCCAGCTGGCGTCGGGAATCCTTCCGCTGCTGTCCGAGCTGATGTAAACGCCTGCGGTGACGACGACGTGATCGAGGCCGCCGTAGGCGAGGATCGCGTCCTGCAAGGCCGTGCGGATGGATGCCCGATCGGTGATGTCCGCTTCCAACCCAATGACGTCTCCGGAAGCCGAGGGTCCCGTGCCGGCGACGCCGATGCCCATGCCGGTGCGCGCCAGGATGCCGTCCGCCGTGGCCCGGGCGGCGTCGCCGTCGAGATCCACGGCCGCCACCACCGCCCCTTCCCGAACCAGCCGGTCGGTCACCGCGCGGCCGATCCCGCTGCCCGCTCCCGCGACGAGAGCGATCTGCCGCGCCAATTCCTTCTCGGGAGGCGTCCGCTTGAGCTTGGCCTCCTCGAGCGCCCAGTACTCGATATCGAAGGCCTCCTGCCTCGGAAGCGCCGTGTACGTGGAGACCGCCTCGGCGCCGCGCATCACCTCGATCGCGCATCGGTAGAATTCGGCGGTGACGCGGCTCTCACTCTTGGACTTGCCCCATCCGATCATCCCGATTCCGGGAATCAACACCACCGTCGGCTCCCCACCGCGGATGGGCGGTGAGTCGGCGTGTCGGCATGCTTCGTAGTATGCCGTGTAGTCCTTTCGGTACGCGTCTAGGCCATCGTCCAGCTTGCACTTCAACGCGTCGAGCCGCTCGCTCTCCGGATTCCAGTCCACGTACAGCGGCTTGATCTTCGTGCGCAGGAAGTGGTCCGGGCAGGACGTACCGAGTTCGGCGAGACGAGCCGCGTTCTCGGCGCACACGAAGTCCAGGACCTCGTCGCTCGTCTCGACCGTGGCGATCAGCCGCCCGTTCCCACTGATCCTCCCCCGGAGCCACGGGAGCAGCTCGACCAGGGTCGCCCTCCGCTCGTCGACCGGCAGCGCGGGGTACCTCGTACCGCCAAACGTCTTCTGGCCTTGGTCGAAGCGCTCGAGGTAGACCGCAGCTTGATCGATGAGCCGGAGGGTCAGGAGGTAACACTCCTTGTCGTCGTCGGCCCAGTTGATGAGCCCGTGTCCACCCAGCATGACCCCTCGTGCCTCCGGGTGGTCGCGGCAGACCTCCTGGAGCTTCAGGCCAAGTTCGAATCCGGGTCGCTGCCAGTCGACCCACACGATCTCATCCCCGTAGATCTCGTGAGTCAGCTCCGGTCCGTTCGCGGCTGTGGCAATGGCGATGCACGACACCGGATGCATGTGGTCCACATGCACGTGCGGCACGAAGCTGTGAAGCGGCGTGTCGATGCTCGGTGCCCGCTTGTTGAGACCGAAGGTGGTGTGTGCGTACATCGCCACCATCGCGTCCTCGGCGGGTGTTTTCGGACCGCGGCTGTCGAATCCGTGGTAGATCTGCTGCAGGGCGAGGAGCTTGTCCTGATAGAGCGACGTGAAGTTCTCCTTTTTCGACGTGTGAAGATCGCCGCCGGAGCCCTTCACCCACAGGACATCGACGACTGCTTCGGTGAGCGGATCCTCTTCCTGGAGCTTCGAGGAGGTGTTCCCGCCGCCCGTGTTGGTGATCCGCCAGTCACTTCCCAGGAGATTAGACCGGTAGACGAGCCGTTCCACGGGATCGAGCTTCTGCGCCACGGAGTCGTCCCAGCGGTTCTCGACGGAGACAAAGGACGCGGTAGTCGTCTTCGTTCCCATGACAGTCAGGTTCAGGTGTAATGGGATGAATATACCTTCAGATCGCTCGATGCCGCGGCGATATCGCGAACACCCGTGCCGGCCGGCAGGTCTCCCATCGTTCGCGCCTGGATCAGGAGATTCCCCATGGCGGTGGCCTCGACCGGACCTGCCACTACATCGCGCCGGCAGGCTTCGGCCGTGAGCTCGCACAGCAGGGCATCCTGCGATCCACCGCCGAAGAGGTAGATCCGATCGTACACGGTTCCCGTGATGCGCTCGAGCTCGGCCAGCGTCCGCCGGTAGCTCGCTGCAATGCTCGACAGGATTGCGAGAGCGATCTTGCCCCGGGATGCAAGCTTCCGCATGCCGTGCTCGTGACAATAGGCGTGGATGCGCTCTTCCATCGGACCGCGAGGGAGGAACAGGTCGTCTTCGAGATCGATGAGCGCGTCGCCACGTGCGTGCGCCCCCGTACGGATCTCCGCTCTCGCTTCGCGTTCCAGGCCCGACCAATCGACTTGCCCCGCCGCCCGCCATTCTCGCACACACTCCTGCAGTACCCAGAGCCCGGTGAGATTCTTCAAGAACCGGATTGTGCCGTCCAGGCCGGCCTCGTTGGTGAATCCGGCCTCGCGCGCGGCATCAGTCAGCAGCGGAGTGGGTCTCTCCACGCCCATCAAGGACCACGTTCCACAACTGATGAACGCCCACTGCTCCCCCCGCCCGACCGCGGGCGCGGCCGCAACGGCGCTGCCAGTGTCGTGCGAACAGGTCGCCACGACTTCCACCCGCGGGTCGTGCATCGCCGCACCGCGTCGGGTTCCGGATGGGATGATGTCCGGCCACCGAGACACGTCCAATCCGAACCTCTCCATGAGCGACCGTGACCACTGTCTGGTGTGCACGTCCATCATCTGCGTCGTGCTTGCGATCGAGACCTCGACGGCGATCCGGCCCGAGAATCGAAAGTTGAAGTAGTCAGCGATAGGGAGGTACCACGCGGCACCACCGAAACCTTCCACCTGCTCCTCGGCGAGCATCTGGTAGAGCGTGTTGAAGGGAAGGAATTGAATGCCCGTCGCGGAGTAGATCTCGCCCGCGGGCACTGCCATCAACGCGCGCTCCATGACACCGTTGGTTCGCGGATCACGGTAGCAGTAGGGATTGCCGATGGGGTTACCCGCTCCGTCGAGCGAGACGTAGTCGACCGCCCAGGAGTCCACGGACAGGCTCCTGAGTCCGGGAGCGGCCGCTCTCGCCGCTTCCAGTCCCGTCTGCAACTCCGCCCACATCGCATCGACGTCCCAGTACAGATGGTCGCCGGTCTCCAGAACCGGCGTCGTGAACCGGTGCAGCTCACGCATCTCGAGCCTCGGCCCTCTGAGCGTGCCCAGGAATGCGCGGCTCGTCGACGCGCCAAGGTCGAACGCGAGATAGGTCCCCAACGGCCGCGAGGTCACAGGCTCTTCGGTGGGACGTAGGCGCTCGCTGTTCGGACCCGCGCGACGCCATTCCGGTATCCGGAATCGCGAAATGCTCCAGTGGGATCGAGCGCGCCATTGCCTCTCAGTCGCGCTTCCGCGGTCAGCGACCTTACGTCCGTCTCGTAGGCTTCCGTCAGCACGCGCTCCGCCATGATGACATCGTTCGCTTCCTGGTATTCAGCGAGCCGCGCGCGATCCACAAGGAGCGCGCGCGCATACCCGTTCTGCAGGGCGACCACGCTCTGCAGCAGCGCCTCGATCGGGTCCTTGAGGTTGTGGCTCTGATCGATCATGTACGCCGGTTTGAACGCAGCGCCGAGCTCCAGCCCGGCGTCCACGAGCTCGTTGAAGATCAGGAAGAGCTGATAGGGCCGGATGGAGCCGGTCGTGAGGTCGTCGTCGCCGTACTTGGAATCGTTGAAATGAAATCCGCCGAGCTTGCCCGCCGTGATCAGGCGGGCGACGACCATCTCGACGTTCGTATTCGGGAGATGGTGCCCCAAGTCGACCAGGCACGATGCCCGTTCGCCGAGCGCTTGCGCCAGCATGAGCGAGGAGCCCCAGTCCTGGACGACTGTCGAGTAGAAGGCCGGTTCGTAGGGTTTGTGCTCCGTAAAGAGCTGCCAGCCGTCGGGAAGGTGGGCGTAGATCGTCTGCAGGCTCGCAAGCACGCGCTCGAAGCTGCGCCGGAAGTGCGTCTGCCCGGGATAGTTGGATCCGTCGGCTAGCCAAATCGTAATGGCACTGGAACCCAGTCGTTGGCCCAGCTCGATGACGTGCAGATTGTGGGCGATGGCCTGTTCGCGAACCGCCGCGTCCGTGTGACCGAGTGAGCCGAACTTGTAGCTGAGTGCCTGCCCTGTCTGATCCTGAAACGTGTTCGAGTTGACGGCGTCGAAGCCCAGCCCGAGCTGGCCTGCGTGCTTGACGAGCGCCTGCGCGTCGTCCGGTTCGTCCCACGGAACATGAAGGGAGACGCGGGGCGCTGCGCCCGTCAGGCGATTGACGACTGAGACGTCTTCCATCTTCTCGTAGATGTCGCGGGGCTCACCGGGACCGGGGAATCGTCCAAAGCGCGTGCCGCCCGTACCGAGCGCCCAGGAGGGGATTGCCACCTCGAAGGTCCGGATTTGCTCCACGACCTGCTCGAAATCGAGCTTCCGCTCGGCCAATCGCGTTCTCAGATGCTCGGCGTCCTGACGGTGTGCCGCACGTCTCGCCTCGTTGCTTTGCTGAATTCGTTCCGACTCGATCATTGCTCTCTCGGGCCATGAGGGGGATGCTCTTTCAACATCCAGAAAGGCGCCGTCGCAAACCAGAGCAGGGCGCCGACGGCCATGAGCACAGCGTGCGTGTCCCAGGTCAACGCTCCCGAGGAGACGAGAAACGCCGGGACGACGGTCAGTCCGAGCCCGATGAACGATCCAGCTTTGAACACATATCTCATGCGTTGTCCTCAGCGTAGTGTTCGACGTTCGTCCTTCCGTGTACGCGCTGCTGCGCGACACTGAACGCGACGTAGATCGTCGTGGCGATGAACCAACCGGGGAGACCGAGGAAAAAGATCTCCAGCCCCCAGACGGCATTGATTGCCCAGCAGGCCGCGAGCGTGAGGCCCCATGACGCAGCGGCCGGCCAGCTGAAGGCGAGGCTTCTCCAGTCGGCATAGTCCTGGCGCAGCCCCAACCGGGGGAGGAGCCAGAAGTCCGCAAAGATCACGGCGCCCATCGGCATCAGCATGAGACCGTAGAGAGCCACGAAATCGAGCAGGCGCATCATGAGCGCCGGGAAGAGCGCCGCGACCGAGGTGATGGCACCGACAGCGAGCGTGACCTTCCAGCGCTTCCAGTTCGGCGTAATCGTCTGCATGGCCAGACCCGCGCGGTAGATCGTCGGGTTGGCCGTCGTCCAGCCGGCGATGACAACCGCGGCGAGCCCGGCAATGCCCGCGCCCAGGTAGGCGATCGGGCCCGGCGCGATCTCGCCCGCATCCTGAATCGCCAGCGCGACCAGGATGCCGGAGGCGATCCACGCCACGTAGTGTCCCAGGTACATGCCGAACGCGCTGAAGAAGCCGTACTGCCACCTCCTCGCATATCTCAGAATCGTGAGATCCGCCATGCCGATGTGCATCGCCATGTTGGTGAACCAGGCGAAGAACGTGATGTGCCAAAACGAGAAGTGGGCGCGGCCCTCGAGCGGTGCGCCCGTCCAAATCTTCTGGTTCGCTACCGCCCAGAGGTCGCCCACGGAGCTCACGCCCAGCTGGGGCAGAACGGCGACGCCACACGCGACGAACACGAGCAACATCCATGGCGCCGCCACCTTCGAGAACCGGGCGATCTGCTTGAAGCCCAAGATCGCGAGCAGTGTCACAGCCGAGCCGACCACGAGCACCGTGACGACCCACCCTACCGTGTTCGGATACAGATCGCTCAGCCCGGGCATCGCAATGTCGAAGGGAATCCCCACCGCCGTCGCCGCCACGGATATCATCGCCCCGGCCAGGAAGCAGAACATGAGGGCGTTCACGATGTTGTACACGAAGAGCAGCTTCGGACCCGCAATCTTGCGCAGCTTCCAGTAGAGATTCAGCCGGGTTCGGACCGCGATGGGCGCGCAGATGAAGGCCCAGGACAAGACGGCCAGGAAGTTCCCGAGCAATAGACCCACCAGCAGATCGCCCGCCGACACGCCGTGAGCCACGAAGAGCGGCCCGATCACGAACTCCGTGCCGGCGACGTGCTCCCCGGAGTAGAAGCCGACAAAGTTGCCGGGTCCCTGCAGATGCTCGTCGGCGACCGGTTCGCGATCGAACTCGTTGATCGCGTCCAGCCGATCGGTGAGTGTGCCACCGTGATGTTCCGTCATCCCTGCGCTTCGCCTCGATCGCGTGCCGCTGCGGTGCGCTCGGTCCGCAGATCCTTGACGGCGACCGTGCGGTCGTTTCTCGAACCCTCGACGAGGAAGACGGTGATCACGTCGCCTTCAGCGAGATGCCGCTCACTCGAGTAGCGGTCGGCGAGGGCGGAGGAGAAATCAACAGGGACGTCGGCCACAGTCGCCAAACATAGGCGTCATGGCGTTGGACGGCGAGAACCCGGCTGACCCGAGGGTGGCTCACGTCGATGTAGGCGCGGAAGTCCCTCGGATCGGGACACGCGATCTACGCTGCATTGAGACCGTTCCAAGGCTCGGCTTCACTTCGGTAGGGAGGTTACAGAATCACGGCCACGATTGCCGTTGCGTGGCCACACAATGACTCTCTAGATCGCCTGGAGCTGCGGTGACCCTACTTCTGCTCCGCCAGAACGAACTCCCGCATCGTCGCAAAGAAATCCGCCAGAATCGCGTCGCGATCGAAATCCTCCCAGATGAGGATCCTTCGCGGACGGTCCGGTCGGTCCCGCCACGCTCCGGCGTCGAGGATCGGCGCGGGAATCTCAACGGGCGTTGCCCAGTCGGGATTCTTGACGATCCCGACCCGCTGCCATGTCGGACAGCGCGCGCGACCGCGGGTCGCCGTACAGCTCGATGTGGCGGAACAGGTCGATCGAGTAGTCGCCGAACCTGCGGAACTCCCCGCCATGCCGCCCGGCGACGGGCTGCGCATCCGCAGACGCGCTGGGTGAATGTCCTGCAGAACGATTTCGCCGCCCGCGCGGACTGGAGTGTCCTGAGCTACGACGGTGCCAATCACCCGCCCTCCGTCACGCTCGATCATGCACCCGACCTCACGGCGACACCCGGCGAGAGCGTCCGGCTCAGCGGAGCAGCCACCGATCCGGACGGCGATGCCGTCACATATCGGTGGCGGCAGTACGCTGAGGTCGACACTTAGGAGGGCGAGGTCGTAGTCCACGAACCGGACAGCGCGCAGGCATCCTTCACCGTGCCGGAGGATGCTATCCCCGGTGAGACCATCCACATCATCCTGGAAGTGACCGATGCCGGCATACCGCCGCTGACCCGCCACTGACGGGCAATCACGACCGGCCGGGAGTGATCATCCTGTTGTAGAAGGCCGGCGGGTAGCTGGTATTACATGACCTCTCGGATCTGGTCCCACGTCACCAGTTTGATGTCGTGCGCCTCCAACAGATCCCTGAATTCCCTACCGGTCACGTAATCCAAATCCCGTTGCCGCCAGGCTGATCCGAAATCCGGATGATTGACGGTGACGGCCTGCAACTCGGCGTCGTCAATCCCCAGATGTACGATGAGCTGGTGTAGCCCAGGCCCCATCGCGGCGAGCATCTCAGCATATACCTCGCTCCACGACTTGGTGGAATCGATGGCGTACATCATGTGCAGACCGTCGAGCAGCACATGTTCGGCAGCAATGGCATCGAATGATTCCTTGGCGTTCTCCTCTACCCAGCCTCGCGGGATTAGCAGTGGAAGGTCGTATTCTTCCCCGAGCTTCAGGTAGATCTCGACCAGCTCAGGGGTGGCGACCATGGTTCCCATGTGCGTATCCAGGTGGGTCGGCCTGATGCCCAGTGCAAGGGCGCGCTCGATTTGGGCCCGGGCCTCTCGTTCCACCTCGGCCGGTACGACGTGCTGTGCTACCTCCTCGGCGGTGGCATAGAAATACCCGTTGTCATCCAAGAGGCTGGGGATCTCACCAGCAGGTGAAATGCCACCCCACTTGTAGTAGTCCCATTCCGCCGTCAGGGTTATGTGGATGCCCACGTCCAGCGGCTGATGCTGCCTGTAGTACGCCGCGAAATCGGGAAACCACGGGCAGGGGACCATGACGCTTCCGGAGGTGATTCCCCCGCTCTCGAACGCTCTCACCGCCGCGATGTTCACGGAGCGGGCCACCCCGATGTCATCCGCATGGACGATCAGCAGCTTTGCATCCGCTTCATGACCCAGTCTCTCGGCCAGCGTTTCCTGTGCTTGCACGCCGGCGGGCACAGTGATGAGAACGAATCCGGAAAGGATGGCTGCCGTTGTGGTGCTCTTCATGGTGATGGCGCCTCGGATTGACTTGGAGACCCACCCTCCTGAACCGTGATGATGGAATCTCATCGTAGCCAGGCTGCGGGCCATACTCCAGTGGGCTCAGTCACTCCGTCAAGGTACATGCGCCCACACCTTGCCGCGACAACCGTGGTAGACGGCTCCACCTCGGCGCACCATAATTGGCGGCGGGGAAGGGTACCTTCCTCGTGCGAGACATCAGGGTGCGTTGACGGTGCGCGTCCGCAAGATGGAGAGCGTGATGACACCCAATGAGATCGGCAGACGAGCGTTCGTGAAAGCCGCCGGGACCGCCGTTGGCGGCATCATATTGGTGCCCGCATGTGCACCCTCCGTTGGCAGATGGCGCTTCCTCACAGATGCCGAAGCGACCGTGGTCGAAGCGATTGCGGAGCAGATCATCCCGGCTGATCACGATGCCGGTGCGAGAGATGCCAACGTCGTCAATTACATCGACAGGCAGCTCGCAGGCGTCTTCGCAGAACACCAGGACACATACCGCCACGGTGTTGTCGGGATTCAGGAAACCAGCAACCTCATGTTCAATGGCGATTTCGAATCGCTCGAATGGGAACAACAGACGGAAGTGCTCAGATCGTTGGAGAATGGAGAAGCACNNGGCAGCCCGCGTCACGGCGGCAACCGGCGCTTTGTGAGCTTCCGAATGATCGGCATCGATTATCCCAGGATCGTCGGACAGAATCGGTACAGGATGTTTCCGGGCGGGCCTTGATACGGCGTAAAGGGACGGCGGATTAGACCCTGTGCGAGGAAGGCGGGGATGGCACTAAGACACGTCAATGCGGTCGTCATCGGCGCCGGCGCCGGCGGCGGCATCGTCGCCAAGGAACTGAGCGAGGCCGGCCTTTCTGTGGTTCTCCTGGAACGCGGCAGATCGCACAGCTATGCAGATATCGATAGCGACGAGCTGCGCTCGCAGCGCACTCCCGTCCTTGGCAACGCTTACGGCCCTGATGATGAGCGCCACCGGCGCGTGGTGAAAGGCTTCACGGGGGAGTGGCAGACAGTTGTGCCGAGCCATTGGCTATACAACAACAACGCGGCCTGCGTCGGCGGGGGCACGCTCAGCTACGGGGCCATGGCGTGGCGCTTCATGCCCGAAGACTTCACGATGCGCTCCACCTATGGGGACGTTCCGGACTCGTCGCTGGAAGATTGGCCCATCTCCTACGATGACCTGGAGCCGTTCTACGAGAAGGCCGAGTGGGGAATCGGCGTCTCGGGCGATGATAGCCAGAATCCGTTTGCGCCACCACGACGCAGACCGCATCCGATGCCGCCGTTCTCCTACAACAAGGAAGGCGCGCTGTTGTACGATGCCGCGCGACGCATCGGCCTGCATCCCTTCCCCATTCCGATGCTGCGGAACTCCGTGGCATACAACGGCAGGCCCGGCTGCATCAACAACCGGACCTGTGTCGGATTCGCTTGCCCGGTCAACGCGAAAAACGGCACCCAGAACACCGTGATTCCGGCGGCGCTGGCCACCGGCAACTGCGAATTGCGGGTCAATGCCGTGGTCAGCCAGGTGCATGTCAATGACCAGGGCCGAGTGACCGGCATCACCTATTTCGACGAACGCAACAGACGACAGACGCAAACCGCCGATATCGTCGTGGTCGCGGCTTCAGCAACTGAAACAGCTCGGCTGTTGCTGAACTCACGGTCGAGACTCTTTCCCAATGGGGCCGGCAACAACAACGACTGGGTCGGCAGAAACCTGCAGGGCCATGCGTACTGTGGCGCGTTTGGCTTGTTCGATGAAGTCGTGTACGACGATGTGGGGCCGGGTGCATGTGTTGCCATTTGTGACTACAACCATCACAACGACGGCATCATCGGCGGCGGCCTATTGGCCAACGAGTTCATCCGGATGCCCTACCTCTTCACCGGGCGCCGCCCACCGGGGGCCGCACGGTGGGGACCCGAACACAAGGAGTTCCAGCGCACCTACTTCCGGCGGCACGCCTCGGTGATCGGACCGATCCAGGAGATTCCGGTCTTCGAGTCGCGCGTAGAGGTCGATCCCACAATCACGGACCACTGGGGCATCCCGGTGGCCCGGATCTCCGGACACCGCCACATGGAGGATCGGCGAGGCACGGATTTCCTGTCCGCACGCGCCCAGGAATGGATGCGGGCCGCCGGGGCCCACACGACCTGGAAGGTCGGACAGGGCGGTGGTCCAGGAGCCAGCGGCGGACAGCATCAGAGTGGAACCTGCCGTATGGGAGATGATCCCCGAACGTCGGTGACGAATCGCTACGGCCAGGTCCACGAGATCGACAACCTGTTCGTAGCCGATGGCAGCCTGCATGTGACAAATGGCGGGTTCAATCCGGCGCT
>JABAOF010007761.1_pt4 | contig 20988 bp, 19 predicted proteins | sample 7062171 | NCBI WGS metagenome assembly JABAOF01 (sample SAMN14538628, study PRJNA623070) | marine sediment metagenome | biome: marine biome [ENVO:00000428]; feature: marine pelagic biome [ENVO:01000023]; material: deep marine sediment [ENVO:00002113] | place: India: Gulf of Khambhat ...
TCACGTAGAACGGTGTTGGGACACCCCTTGCACGACCGTACTCCACGATCTTTCCTCCAAGGAAGTCAATCTCCGTTGGCGTTTTGTTGGCGATATCCTGACACATCGAATCCTTGTGAACGCCCACCTTCTCCAAGTAACTCAGGGCCTGCGGAAGGTAGTCCTCTCCTAGGTCATAACCCACCGCCTTGGCCACAGCGAGGGCCTCTTGAAAGCAGGCATCGGCAATTTCTCTGGTTGGAGTGAAGTCGAGAGCCTCTTTTATGGTCTTGTCGGTGACCGCACAGATCGATGCCATGGTGCATTTCATGACCATCTTCTTCCAGACATGAAGCTTGATATCATCAACAAACTCGGTGTCTAAGCCAATCTCGGTGAGCAACTTGGCGACCTGTGATCCAAACTCCGAGTTCTCTCGAGTGAGGCTTCCGAGATGATTCGGCCTGTTGAAGAAGGTCGCGATCACCTCACCTGGAGCCGTCAAGGAGGCCCCGTAATTCAGAGACATCCGGAAGGCAGCTTGGTCGCCGAACTTCTCGGCGATAAGATCCTCTGTTCCGAGACCATTGTGGGTGCTCACGATCTTCGTTCCGGCTCTATAGACACCTTGCAATTCATCGAGAACCTGGGTGAGGTGAAAGGTTTTGGTGGAGAGAAAAAGGAGATTCGGCTCGAGGTCTTTAATGTCAGAGACTCGAGGGGAAAAATTCTTGACTGGAACCTGGTAGGCGACTGCCCCTGAGACCTTGATCCCTCTTTCTTGAAGCGCGCTTCCCAATCCAGGCCGCGGATCGACCAGAACGACCTCAGGGTCCTTGCCCAGTAAAGCCGCTGCCAAGACTGAGCCGGTCGCACCTACACCCACGATGGCAATTCTAAGATCACTCATGGCTGACTCCTATCGCCCCCCCGTGGTATCACAAAAAGACCGAGGGACACCTTGCTTCGCCGCCCTCCATGATTTTCTCGGTGCCGTTCCCACCGATCCAGGTGGGACAGACCTCCACGTCATGCATGTTCAGCACTTTCGGGACGAACACCATCACCCAAAGAACCGCTCCACCAAACACCCGCTGTGGCCACCGGCCCCAAGATCGGGTGAAGCCGACATTGACAACGTCGGCGAGAACGCAAAAACTTACGAGCAGTTCAGTACGGTGGTGTCGCATCGGTTATTCTATCAGATGGAGGCGTCGTTTTGAAACAGGCCAAGGACCGCCCAACAGGGTTTTTGACAAACTCCTGAGGGAGGAGTTGAGACTCGCGAGACCCCGGGCCAATCGGTGTTGACAGGGCGGGGACCTGGTGATACTTTGGTTTCGCCAATTTAGATTCCGATCGATCTCTTTGATCGATCAAAAAATGAGAGGGAAGAACGGATGAAACCGAAATTGTCATTACTCTTGGCGGTTTTGGCCGGTCTTTATTTGTCCAACGGACATGCCGCCGAAGACCTTATGGTGTTTGCCCCGGACGTCAAGGCCAAAGTAAACTATCAGCTCCTGGAAGGAGACAGACTATTGATTTCGGTCCTGGACGAAGAAGGGAATCCGGTTCGGGGATTAACGGAAAAGGATTTCCTTGTTCAGAAGGGTGTGAAGAAGGCGAAAATCCTCTCTGCTGAGCCCCTTGAGACGAGCAAAGAAGTCCCCCTCAACATCGTCCTCGTGGTGGACAACTCCTTCTCCATGAGGCAGCGCCAGGCGGTCAAACCCCTCCTTTCCGCTCTCGAGGAATTCTTCAGGACCATACGGCCCATGGATAATATCCATGGGGTCGTTTTTGCTGAGAAAGAGACCATGCAGGTCAAGGAATACACATTACAGACAAAGGCGATCAGTTCCAGTCAAATCTCAGAACTCCGAGATTTTTTCAACGAGGCTTTTGGTCGTGGAATGACCAGCGGAACTTATCTGTACGAGGCCATGGTGGCCGGCATCGATCTCATCCGCCGGATGCCGGAAAAGGAACAGAAATTCCTGGTCGTCTTTTCGGACGGCGAAGATATTAACAGCGACTTCGAGAGTATCGTCGTGGAGTCTGAGGCGGCGGGAATTCCCAATTTCGAAACCTACTCTGTCGACTACATGCCGAGATCCAAAATGGACCCTTTCCTCAAATCCTTTGCGGAATCTCGCAGTGGCCGCATCTGGAAAGCCAAGTCAGCTACCGAGTTTATCCCAATTTTTCAAGCCTTTACGACCACCCTCCTCTACCGGTACGTCGTCTCATATCGGATTCTTGACCCGCCCCGGGGGGCTCTGACCGTGGACCCTCCAGAACTCGACTTTGACATCCTTACGATGATTGGGGGGTCCCCCCTCATGAACATGGTCTTCTTTGAGACGGGCAAAGTCGAGATTTCAGATCGGTACGTGCTTCTTACGGACAGGGCTCAGACAGGTTCCTTCGATGAAACAAGCCTGACTACCGCCCTGGACAGGTATTTCAACGTGTTGAATCTTGTCGGCAGAAGGCTCCTTGAGAACCCCTCGGTCAAGATCCGGATTGTTGGCTGCAATTCGGATACAGGCGTGGAAAAGGACAATCTCGATCTCTCCATGCGCCGGGCCGAAGCGGTCCGGGATTACCTTTCCGGCATCTGGGGCATCGATGACGCTCGCATGGAACTGGAAGCGAGGGATCTACCCAGATTTCCCACGCCGGCGATCGTTTTGGGAAGCCGACCCGAAAATCAGCGGGTCGAGATTATATTCGACTCAAGAGAGATGCAGCAGGATACGGAAAAGGAATTTGTCGTCGAGAAAAACAACAAGAAGGCGATAAGCATCACACCCCAGATTGTGGCCGAGTATGGCCTTGCCGACTGGGAAATAACGATTATGGCAGACAGGGAGGAGATCAAGACCCTAAGGGGCACAGACGACCTTCAGCCGAACTACACCTTCTCCCTGGATGAATTTGGCCGGGAAAAGCTGACCACATCCACGAGACTCGAGGTGCGGATCAGAGTTGCCGATATCTATCAGGACACCCACGAAGCTTCGGCCGGTCTGCCCATCCGGGTCTCCAAAAGAGAGTTGATTCATGAACTCGTTCGCCCACCCCACGGCTCCGTATCCATGGAACCCGTCACTCTGACCATTGAGGAACTCACCACGATCGATAGCTCGCCACTTCTCAATTACGTATTCTTTGAGACCGGAGAGAGCGAAATCCCAGAACGGTACCTCCTTTTCGAGAATCAGGCTAAGACCAGAGCTTTCGATGAAAGAAACTTGAAGGGCACGTTAGAGAAGTATTACCACGTGCTGAACATCATCGGAAAACGCCTGGTCATGCATCCGGAGGCGACCATCAAGATCGTCGGTTGTAACTCGAATCGGGGGGTTGAACGGGGTCGGATCGACCTCTCGAGGAGCCGGGCTGAGGCCGTCCGCGCCTATCTGAGGTACATCTGGGGCATCGATTCATCGCGGATGGAAGTGGAGGCCCGCAACCTGCCAGCGATCGCGAGTACCGGCAGTGTGGAGGAGGGAAGATTGGAGAATCAGCGGGTCGAGATCCACGCTGATTATCCTGAGATTCTGGACACCATTAGGAGCACCTATGTCGAAGAGATCACCGATGCGAAACAGATCAAAATACTTCCGCAAATCCAGGCTGGCTATGACCTGGCCTACTGGACCATTCAATTGATCGGCGACGGCACGGTGATCGAATCTGTCGAGGGCAGTGGAGATCCTCCCTCAGCATACACATTCAATGTTCCGGAGATCGGGCTGCGGAAGCTCAGCGCTTACAGCAGTATTCAGGCAGGTGTCGAGGTCGAAGACAAAAAGGGGCAGACCTTTCGGACAGATGCGAGTTCTTCTGTCCGTTTCATCAAGCGAGAGGAGCGGGTCGCCCAGAAACTTGGATATCGAGTACTCGAAAAATACGCCTTGATCCTCTTCGATTTCGACCGGGCCGACATTAAGGACCGCAATCGGGCCGTCGTGGACCGGATCATCGACAGAATCCAGATGGTCCCCAATGCCATGGTCAAGATCGTAGGCCACACGGATACCATTGGAAAGGAACTCTACAACGTCGCCCTATCTCAGCGGCGTGCAAAAGCGGCTTATGATCAGATTATGGCGAGCGGAATGGCGGAAAGCGATCGGGTCTACCATATGGGTGCAGGGCCATACGATCCCCTTTATGACAATTCCCTGGCTGAAGGCCGAGCCCTCAATCGAACCGTAACGGTTTCCCTTGAATACGAGGGAAAAGAATAGCGAGCAAACAGGAACTATTCGAGCCGAGGCGTGATCGGAAATAGCTTGAGCGCATTCTCAAAAAAGATCTTCCGAGTGACTTCTTCCCCCAAATTCATTTCCAAAATCCCTTCCACTTCTCTTTCCAGCCTGTAAGGGATGTGGGGATAGTCTGAACCGTACAGGATCCGGTCTGCATGCCTGATGAGGCTTCCTCGGTCGATGGGGACGTCAAAAAAATCGCTCATCATCATGGTCGTGTCCAGATAGAGATTCGGGTATTGATCCAAAAGCGAATAGAACCGGTCAGACTCATCGAATCCGAGATGCGGAACGATCATCTTCAAATCCGGGTAGCGTGTTAAGACCCTTTCTACGCGGTCCGTGCCCGTGATGGCCCGCACATCAGTTCCGTAGGCTTCGAGGGCCGGCTCGCGTCCAGCATGGATGTTAATGAGTCCGTTGAATTCGAGAGTGGCCTCATAAACCGGAAAGAGGATCGGATCATCAGGAGCGGTCCGTTGAACGTGGCAATGGAGTTTCACGCCGCAGAGGCCGAACTCCTCGAAAGCCACCTTCAGAATATCCCGAGGCTTTTCGTCCTCTGGATGGAGCGTCGCCAGGCCAGTCGTGTGAGGAAACTGGCGGATGAGACGACCGATGAATCGGTTGAGCTCCTCGGCGATTCCCGGCCGGTGAGCATAACTCAAAAGCACCAGCCCGGCGACCCCGTTGTCGAACTGCAGCTGAATGAGCTGCTCTGCTGTGCCTTGGTAGTGAAACCCCCACGCGTTCGCTTCAAACCAGCGCCGAACGGCCTCGGCGATTTTTTGTGGAAAAACGTGGACATGCGTATCGATGAGAGGGATCTCTGTCAACTTCCTCATAACGGCCATGGTCGATCAATACGGCGTTTGAACGGATCGGCTATATAATCGAAGACTCTGGACGCAAGCCCAACGGATACCGCCTAAGGGGTATATCTTTCGCCCCCTTTCGTCAAGTGATTTCGAGATTAACGCGCCCTTTTGAAATCTCCACCAGAGTGTGTTATGAAACCCAGTCGTGAGAGACTCGGTTAAACCGAAACGGCGAGGAACAAACCCGTGGATAAGGTGATCATCACTGCAGCCCTTACGGGGAGCAGAATTACTCGAGAAAAATCGCCTCATATCCCGATCACACCAGAGGAAATTACCCAATCGGCCATTGACTGCTGGCGGGCTGGAGCAGCCACCGTCCACGTTCACGTGCGAGATCCGAAAACCGGATTGGGAACCCAGGACATCAATCTCTTTCGCCAGGTTGTCGAACCCTTGAGGGAGAAGACCAATCTTGTTCTTTGTTTGACCACCAGTGGCATTCCTGGCCGAAACCTCCCGACTGAGGAGCGCCTGGCTCCCCTGGCCCTGAAACCGGAGTTGGCCTCCCTTGATGCCGGATCGATCAACCTCGGCGGAGATGTTTTCGTGAATTCCCCGTCCTTTCTGGAGGAAGCGGCAGAGAGGATGAAAAGAGAAGGTGTGAAGCCTGAACTCGAGGTGTTTGACACGGGCATGGTCGTTACATGCCTCCGGATGCGTGACCAGGGGAGGCTCGAGGAGCCGCTTCACTTCCAGTTTGTTTTGGGCACCCCCTGGGGAGCACCAGCCACACCAAAATCCTTTCTCCATCTGTACGAACATCTTCCCTCGAATGCGACGTGGTCCGTGATTGGGATTGGGAAGGGTCATCTTCCCGTGTCGATGATGGCGTTAACCATGGGAGGCCACATCAGGGTGGGACTCGAGGACAACATCTACTACCAGTCCGGGGTCCTCGCGAAGAGCAACGCCCAAATGGTGGAGCGCATGGTTCGGATATCCCGGGAGTATGGCCGAGACGTTGCTTCTTCCGATGAAACGAGGAGAATTCTCGGTTTAAGAAGCCTGTAAAGACATCGGTATAACCTTATCGCACCCATATGAAAGGTCAACCTGTGGGAGGATAACCGGATGAAACCAAAGCGACGGGGAAGACACTACATCATCGATATGGATGGGGTCATATACCGGGGCAAAAAGATGATCCCCGGTGCCGACCGGTTTGTCAGTCAACTTGAAGCCCTAGGCCGCAAATATCTCTTTCTCACGAACAGCTCCGACAGCACACCCGTCGACCTCCAAAAGCGGCTGTCCGTAATGGGTATCCAAGTCGGAGTGGAGCGCTTTTACACATCAGCTTTAGCCACAGCAGCGTTTCTTGACGCCCAAGAACCGCGTGGTAAGGCCTTTGTCATCGGGGAAAAGGGGTTGAAAGAAGCCCTCTCGGAAGTCGGGTATGTCATCACCGATAAAGACCCGGACTATGTCGTTCTCGGGGAAACTCGGAATTACGATTTCTACCAGATTGCGACGGCCATTCGTTTGATCGACGAGGGAGTCCGGTTTATCGCCACCAATCCAGACGTGACCGGACCCTTCAACGGAGGGATCGTACCGGCCTGTGGCGCATTCGCCGCCCTGATCGAAAAAGCCACAGATAGGAAGCCCTATTTCATCGGAAAGCCCAACCCTCTGATCATTCGCAAGGCGTTGAGAACGCTCGACGTCCACTCTACGGAGACGGCGATCATTGGGGACCGAATGGATACCGACATCGTGTCTGGCACAGAAAGTGGGATGGAAACGCTTCTGGTACTTACGGGGGTTACCAATCGAGAAGATCTCATCAAGTATTCCTATAGACCCAATTTCATATTTGATTCGATTGCTGAGGTCGAGCCCTGATGGCTCTCCCCTGATCATCCATTCGGGACGAGATCCCTGCACTCCGCCAGGGTAGGGAATTTGCTTCAGCGACGGTCGGACTGGAATGTCGTCGGGACTCGGTATATAATCGACCCAACGCCACCGGCTCTTGAGGATCACACCTTCAAGCACGAGGACAACTGGGGAGGAATCAATGGGTGGACTCTTTGGCGTCGTTGACCGAGAAGACTGTATTCAAGATCTCTTTTTCGGGACGGATTATCATTCCCACCTGGGAACAAAGCGGGGGGGACTCGCCGTAAACAGCTCGGAAGGGCTGAGGAAGGTTATCCACAATATTGAAAATGCTCAGTTCAAGTCCAAATTTGAAGATGACCTTCCGAGGCTCCACGGCAACATGGGGATCGGGGTGATTAGCGACCTCGACGACCAGCCCCTCGTCATCGGGTCTCATCTCGGGACATACGCTATCGTTACCGTCGGGAGGATCAACAACTTGGATCGACTCGCAAGCCGTGCCTCCAAGAAGGGCGTGCACTTTTCGGAGATGAGTCGAGGAGGGGTTAATCCGACAGAGCTCGTCGCGACCTTGATCAATGAAGGCGCGACCTTCACAGAGGGAATTCAAAATGCCCAGGACAAGATTGAAGGCTCGTGTACGATCCTCCTCCTCACCCAAGAAGGACTCTACGCGGCGCGGGACAAAGTGGGGAGAACGCCCATTGTGCTGGGCCAGAAGCCGGGAAGCTACGCGGCAACACTCGAAACCTGCGCTTTCCCTAATCTGGAGTATATCATCACACGGTACCTCGGCCCGGGGGAAATTGTACGGATAACTGAAGAGGGAGTTGAGCAGAAGAAGCCGCCTGGACCGAGGTTACAAATCTGTGCGTTCCTATGGGTCTACTACGGCTATCCGGCGACGAGCTATGAGGGGATCAACGTGGAGGCCACAAGGAACCGGTGTGGGGCTGCCCTCGCAAAAAAAGACGATGTTGAAATCGATATCGTCGCAGGAATTCCCGATTCCGGAACCGGACACGCCATCGGCTATGCAACCGAAGCCGGAGTCCCCTATCGGCGACCTTTCGTCAAGTACAACCCCACATGGTCGAGGAGTTTCATGCCCCAGGATCAGGCGATGAGAGATCTCGTCGCAAAAATGAAGCTCATCCCTGTGAAGGAGCTCGTGGAGGGGCAACGATTACTTTTCGCCGAAGATTCTATCGTAAGAGGCACACAACTCAAAGATACCATTCAGAGGTTGTATGACGCCGGCGCAAAGGAAGTCCACATGCGTCCCGCCTGTCCCCCTCTGGTTTATAGCTGCAAGTTTCTCAATTTTTCCCAGTCGAGGTCCGAATTGGACCTGGCCGCAAGGAAGGCGATCCACGAGGTCGGAAGAGGCGCCGAAAGATCACCGGATCAGTATACCGATCCCGATTCGGAAAAGTACCAGACCATGGTCGAGACGGTAAGGGAACGGTTGAGATTAACCTCGCTCAGGTACCAGCGGCTGCCAGACCTTGTCGAGGCGATTGGCCTGCCCAAAGACAGGCTCTGCACCTATTGCTGGGATGGCACCGAGTGAATCACTTGGCCGACCAGTGTTCGTACCGGATGACCTCTGCGAGCGGCTTGCGATGCTTCGTGCTCGGCTGATCTGCCGGGTAGCCGAGCGGGGTGAAAACGACCGGTTCCACTTCCCGGGGTAGGCCCAAGACCTCTCGGGCAGCTTCAGGGTCAAAAGCGGCGATCCAGCACGTCCCCAGACCCAGTTCGGTAGCCGCCAGAATCAGATGATCCATGGCAATGGTCACGTCCACCTCGCCATAGTTCTTGTTATCCATTCGCGACCACGCCTGTGACGGGACCGAACAAGCGCAAATCACCAACGGCGCCTTGGAGAACCATTCTGCCCGATAAATACGGCGCAGTTCAGCCTCCCGCCCGGCTGTATGGATGACAATGAACTGGAAAGGTTGCCGGTTGGCTGCCGTCGGGGCCAGGCGCGCTGCATCGAGCACCTGCTGCAGCTTCTCTTCCTCGACTGGATCCGACTTGTACGCTCGCACGCACACTATATCGCTTCTTGATCAACTCCTGAAAATCCATCCGCCTCCTCCTCCGCAACTCATCTACCTGCACCTTCAAGCTTTCCTGGCAGTAATCTTTCGAAGCACGGGCCCGTCTCGGGATGATGACCCCACTGCCCCCCTCAGGAAGTCTCAGAAGTATAAGGCCAAAATGACTTCGCGGCAATTCGGTGCTAGAATTTCTCCTGACCATGACCCCGTGGATTTCAAAAAGGAAGCCCATGACCGTTAATCTCATGACGACCTTCCCATGAGCGTTTGGAGCCTCTCCACGGCTCGAGGCAAAACTTCTCCAATTCTCTCCTGAAAGCGGAGATGACAGCTCTCATCCAGTGGCGTTTCCCCCTGATTGATGATGACCAGGCGGGCCCCAGACTCAACGGCGATTCTCGGCATATCATTCGCCGGACTCACAACAAGGCTGGACCCGACAACGATGAAAAGATCGCTCTGTGCCGAATGCCAGTACGAGCTTTCGAGCGCTTTTCGGGGCAAAGGATCGCCGAAGTTGACGACGCTTGAGACGAGCCTCCCTCCACAGGAGCAGATCTCTAACCCCCGAGATTTGTCCACCTGCGTCTGACACTTCTGGCATCTGAGTTTGGCGGTATTTCCGTGTAATTCGGCCAAAAGATCCGGCCTGATGCCTGACCGTAAATGCAGATTATCGACGTTCTGAGAGATGAGGAAACGCAACTTGCCCAGATTCTGCAGGTCAACGATGGCTCGGTGACCCGGATTCGGTTCAACCGAGGAGAAGGGCCGAGGTTTCGAGGGAAGTCCCTTGGCCTGCCGTGTCCAAATACCGTCCGGACCCCGAAAATCAGGAAGGCCTGATTCGGTGCTAATCCCCGCTCCGGTGAAGACAACCAGGGATTTCGCCTCGAACATCCACCGGGCCAACTTCTGTATCCGCTCTGCAAGTTCGCTCATTTTGTACTTTTTTCCGATTTCCCCGTGTCTTTGGAGTCAGTTTTCCCGGTCTCGGATTTTCAACACAGAATGCCAAAAAGCAATTATATTAGACTCGGTTCGATTTATCAAAAGAACGTCCATGGAAAGAGATAAACTGCCGACGGATACGTGCCCTGAGAAGAGAAGCGAAGCCTTATGGAAAAGCTGAAATGGAGGGGAAAATGAGGGGCTGGCCAGTACCACCACCCAAACAACCCACGAAACGCAGGGAACAGTTCATCAAGGAGAGGCGGAAGAAAGTGCGCGAACTCATCAGACAGGGATATCTCAAGTCAGAACGGATCAAGGAGGCCATGCTGAGCGTTGCGCGGGAGGACTTCATCCCGGATGTGTATCGGGATTATGCCTATCTTGAGGTGCCCTTCCCGCTTCCGGGCACAGAAGCCACCATTTCCTGCCCCCACAGTTATCCGCTCCTCTACGAACCTCTCGGGCTTACCGCCGGACAAAGATTCCTCGAGATCGGCCTTGGATCCGGTTATGGAACAGCACTGGCGAGAGAGATTGTCGGACCAAAGGGTCTGGTTGTATCCATTGAAATCGACCCTTTGACCTTTGAATTTGCGGCAAGAAATCTCAAGAATGCGGGCTACACCGATTTGATTCTTGTGCAGGGAGACGGAGGACGTGGGTATCCAAAATTCGCTCCCTACGACAGCATATGTATCACCGCGGCATGCATGGACATTCCTCCGCCTTTGATAGAACAGATCGCCTCAGGGGGAAAGCTGATCGCACCTGTCATCGAACATGGAACGCAGAATCTCGTTCTGATTCAAAAAACGGGCAAGAGAATCGAAAGAAACGTCATCTGTGAAGTGCTCTATGTTTCCCTCAGGGGGGAATATGGAGCCGGCTATTGATCCGTCCCCCACACCCTTTTCAGGAACTGATCTCTTCCAGATCCGTATCGATAGAACTTGTATCGAAAAGGATTCTTCTGATAGTAGTCCTGATGGTACTCCTCTGCTCTGTAGAATTCTGTGGCAGGCACGATTTCCGTGACGATACCTTTGTCAAACCGCCCCGAGTTTTCGAGCTCTTTTTTCGAAACCTCAGCGAGTCGTTTCTGTTCCTCGTTGTGATAGAAAATAGCCGTTCTGTATTGAGGCCCTAGATCCACAAACTGGCCATCCCGTTGAGTGGGATCGATGTTTCTCCAGAAAACATCGAGCAATTCCTTGTAGGTGACCCGGGAGGGGTCGTAGAGAACCTCAATGGCTTCGGCATGTCCTGTCTTGCCAGAAGACACCGCTTTGTATGTTGGGTTTTTCTCCCTACCGCCCGTATAGCCGACCGTCGTTGATTTCACTCCCTCCAGCTTGTCAAAAGGCGGCTCCATACACCAAAAACACCCCCCGGCAAAGGTGGCCTTTCCGAGTTCCCCATGACCAGTATCTGTGGCAGTCTTTTCTCCACTGATATGCGTGACACCGAATGTGCCAAGGATGATCAGGCTGATCACCGCTATAATGAGTTCTCTCATATTTCTTTCCTTATGGCCTCTACCCTCCCCCTTTGATCATATCCCATCATCGCAGGGAACGACGGCGAAAGGGCCACAAGCTCTTCCTTCGATGCCTTGACATTCTCTGGGAGTTTGCGATTAAATGTGCTCCACCTCGCCGAAACGCTCACAAAGAGATTTCATCGCGAGGGGATTCACCATGTCAGTCCTTGCTCCTGACGTTTTTCTTCGTGAGATCAAAGTCGGCCTCGAGAATGCCGAAGAACATAAAAGGCGGAAAGGCCGCCCCTTTTGTACCCTCGCCTATGCTCAGAGCGTGGACGGCAGCATCGCCCTGAGTTCTATGCGGCCCATGGACCTGAGCGGCCAGGAGTCCATGATCCTCACCCATTACCTTCGAGCACGACACGAAGCTATTCTGGTGGGAATCCGAACCGTCCTCGCAGACAACCCGACCCTCAACGTGAGGCTGGTCCCCGGCCCAAATCCCCAGCCCGTGGTTCTAGATACGAAACTCCGGACGCCACTGAACAGTAACCTCTTCGATCATGGTGCCAGGCGACCCTGGATTGCAGCCAGTCAGGAAGCCAAAACCTCTCGCCAGCATCGTTTGGAGACAAAAGGTGCGCACGTGTTGCGTTTCCCCCCGAATGAACAGGGCTGGGTGCCCCTCGAACCTCTACTTGCCAAGATGGGGCGAATGGGTATCACCCGCATCATGGTAGAAGGGGGGAGCCGGGTCTTAACGAGCTTCATGACGGCTCGTCTGGCGGACCAGGTCATCATCACCGTCGCCCCCATGATCGTGGGGGGGGTCCCCGCCTTCACTCGCCTGACCCGAGACCCGGGTATCTCGCCCCTCTTACAGCACGTTCGGTACGCCCATTTTGGGTCCGACTTGATCGTGTGGGCCCGTCCCTTCTGGGAGGAAGCATGAACCGACAGGCCCTCTTTTTTCTGGGTCCACGGGAGGTGAAAGTCGGCGACGAGGAGATCCCAGAAGTGGGGTCGAGCGATGTCCTGGTAGAGACGATCGTTTCAGGGATCAGCACTGGCAGCGAATTGATGGTCTACACCGGACAAGTTCCCGAGGGCATGCCCGTTGACTCGAACATTCCCGCCCTGGCCGGTAGAGGCTTCACCTATCCATTGAAGTATGGGTACAGCGCGGTTGGACGGGTGAGCCGCTTGGGCCCTGACATTGACGGCTCCTGGCAGGACCGCATCATCTTCTCGTTCCAACCGCACCAGAGCCATTTCGTCGCGAAGACTTCTCACCTTTTTCCGCTCCCCGATGGATGTATGCCGGAGCAGGCCCTTTTCCTGCCGAACCTGGAAACTGCAATTGGTCTCGTCATGGATGGCCGCCCGCTCATCGGCGAGGCAGTGGTCGTACTCGGCCAGGGCATCGTGGGGCTTCTCGCCACGACCCTCCTTTCCCGTTTTCCGTTGGAGAAGCTCGTGACCCTCGACGGATATCCCCGCCGCCGAGGTTTATCTAGGAAACTCGGCGCCCACGAAAGCCTGGACCCGGCGGATCCGAAGACTCCCTCCCGGCTCGAGGATATTTTGACGGCGAGCGGCGGGGCGGACCTCGTTTACGAGCTGACAGGCAATCCAGCGGCGCTGAATCTGGCTATCGATGCGTGCGGGTTTACGGCGCGCGTTGTCGTCGGTTCCTGGTATGGTAAGAAACGGGCAAACATCAACCTCGGCGACAAGTTTCACCGCCAACGAATAAAGCTCATCAGTAGCCAGGTGAGCCATCTCGATCCTGGGTTGACCGGTCGCTGGACCAAAGCCCGTCGCCTAGAGCTCGCGTGGTGGTGGCTCAGACAAATCGATCCGGTCCACCTCATCACCCGCCGTTTTCCCCTGGAGCGGGCCGAGGAAGCTTACCGGCTGCTCGATCAGGATCCCTCCGAGGACCTTCAGGTGATATTCACCTATCTCTAGGGAATTGAAGAGAGAGGACGCGATGTACGAAGTGGCCTTGACCCGGGAGTTCGATGCAACCCACTACTTGATTGGCAGCGACTGGGGAAAGGAGAATGAGCCTCACCGGCATCATTACAGGGTGGAGGTCATCCTCTTCGGCCCTGCCTTGGACCGGTTCGGGTGCCTTCTCGATATCACGGCACTCAATCAGGCGATGGATGCATTTTTGGACTATGCTTCAGGGGGGATACTCAACGACTTGCCGGAATTTGCTGGCCAAAACCCCAGCATCGAACACTTCGCCAGAGTCTGGTGCCGGGCCCTTCGAAAGAACCTGAATACAAGCAACCTTGCGGCCATAAGGGTTCGCATCTGGGAGAGCGATTCGGCCTGGGCCAGCTACACCGAGCGACTTTGATGCGACTTGGACTCGTGATTTACAATAGTCTCGATTCCATCAGCGGCGGTTACATCTACGACCGAAAGCTCGTGGAGCACCTCAGGTCCGAGGGAGACGTGGTCAGGCTCTTCTCAATACCGTGGCGATCCTATCCCCGACATCTCATGGACAATCTCTCCACTTCTTGGTTGGCGGAGTTCACCCGTGCACGGCTGGACCTACTGCTTCAGGACGAACTGAACCACCCTTCTCTCTTTTTCCTCAATCGCCGCCTGCGTCCGCGGATCCAGCACCCGATTATCGCCATCGTCCATCACTTGCGCAGTCGTGAGCATTGGCCGCTTCCGGTCCGAACGCTCTATCGAGCGGTGGAAAGGCGCTATCTTGCCTCGGTGGACGCTTTTATATTTAACAGTCAGGCCACACGCCTTTCGGTGGAAGATCTCCTTGGCCATGACAGACCCGGAGTGATCGCCCATCCGGGGGGTGACAGACTGGCTCCGCCCCTTGATGACGAGGAGATCTTGACCCGAGCAAGGCAACGTGGTCCGTTGCGGCTCGCCTTTGTCGGGAACCTCATCCCTCGGAAGGGGCTGCATCGTCTACTCGTCGGCCTGGCTGCGTTAAAGAAAGAGTCTTGGGAGCTTTCCGTTGTTGGTTGCGTCACATTGGAGACGCCGTATGTGAGAAAGATAAGGGGAATCATTGCGGAAACTGGACTGGACAGTAAGGTCCGGTTCTTGGGGTCCCTGCCTGATGCTGGGCTCGCTCGCCTTCTCAGAAAGAGTGACATCCTCGCCATGCCTTTTTCCTACGAGGGCTTCGGCATCGTCTATCTTGAAGGGATGGCCCAGGGACTGCCCGCGCTGGCCTGTCGATCCGGAGGGGCCGGTGAGATCGTTGTCGACGGCGAAAACGGCTATCTCTTTGAGCCGGAAAATGTGACTGGCCTCATTGGGGTTTTGCGCCGTCTGATAAGAGACAGAGGCGAACTGGCACGCCTGAGCCTTGCCGCTCGTCGACGATTTGAAGCTTTCCCGACTTGGGAGCAAACGGCAGCCAAGATTCGAAGTTTTCTGCGAGAGTCTGTTCGTAAAATAAGTCGAAATCGATGACCCGACCAAACCATTACAGTTTCATTCGGTACCTCGAGGCGAAGCGAACCGTAGATGACCGGGCCTTGAATCAGCAGGTCTGGCGATGCTTCTTGCATGAGTTAGACGGGCTACCTCGCAAGCAGCCCTTGAAAGCCCTGGAAGTCGGTGCCGGAACCGGAGCAATGCTCCACCGTATGCTCGAGTGGGACCTCGATCACGATATGGAATATACAGCCATGGATTTAGACCCTTCACTCCTCAAGCGGGCTGCCGAACGCTTATTGTTATGGGCTAAAGACCGCGGCTGGCAGGCGAAGCGTCCCCATCAAGACCGACTCATCTTGTCCAGCCACCGACACCGAATCACGGTGGATTTTCTGTCCAAAGATATCTTCGACATGCCCGAGGATCCCGAGGGAGTCTGGGACCTTATCATCGCTCACGCCTTCCTAGACCTTGTGGACCTGGAGAGGGGCCTGCCACTCCTTTTCTCATTGCTCAGACCGCATGGGCTCTTTTATTTCACCCTCGTTTTCGATGGAGCCACGATCTTTCGACCTCCCCTTGATCCGGATTTCGATGCCTTGGTCGAGGTTTGCTACCACCGAACCATGGACGAACGAATCGGCTGCGGACGCCGGGGCGGAGGCAGCCAAACCGGGCGCATACTCCTGGAGGTTCTCTCGGCACAGAACGCTGCGGTCTTTGCCGCGGGGAGCTCTGACTGGGTGGTCTACCCTCCCTACAAAGGGGATGAGGCCTATTTCCTGCACCACATCTTGCATGTCATGGAAGAGGCGTTGAGCAGGTGTTCCGACATCGAGCGCAAAAAGCTCGACCAATGGATTTCAGCTCGGCATCGTCAGGTCGAGGAGGGGCAGCTGATATATGTTGCCCACCAACTGGATGTACTTGGCCGCCCCTAGCCTCAATCCAAACAGGATGGACTCGCTCCGCTCACCTGCGGGTTGGTCTGCTCGCCCCTTCGGGCGGTCGCAATCAGCCCTCCTCTTAAGGCTGAAATCCCACAGAATTTGCCCACACCATCGAGTATCCCCAGAAACACACCGACCAGGGGATGGATATCTCCTTTTGGGATAAAAGTCCAGCAACCAAGCGAAACATCCCCAAACCCTGCCGAGCGCAACATCCTTGCGACGACCTTGCCTTCCAAGAACCGATCGGTCGAGAGGTGTCTGGTATCCAAACGAAGGATTGGCGCGATAGAGCGGTACCAGAAATAGCTGCCATTCGGAGTCATGAGGACGATCCGGCCACCCGGCTTGAGGACGCGGTGTGCACTCGATAGGACAGCGTCCCGATTGATCATGTGTTCAAAAGCCCCGATGCACATGACGATGTCAACAGAGGAGTCTGGGATCGTCCCCAATTTTTCCGCGTTGTCCACTCGAAAGCTGAGCTTCCCTCGCCACGGTAGATCGGCTATCCGTCCCCTTGCGGATTCGATCATACGATCCGAAAAATCGATACCGATGCCATGACCGATCCTCCTGGCTAAAGCCATGAGATAATGGCCAATGCCGCACCCGACGTCCAAAACAACATCCTGGGGTTCGGGATGAACGGCCTCCTCGATAAGACCGATCCGATAACGCATCAGCCGTTGGGAATGGCCGTGTTTCTCAGCATACCCATGCGAGCATGCGTCAAAAAAGGCCCTGATCTCTTCAGTATTCTCGACCTTTTTGGTTCTTAACCTGCGAATCCTTGTGAGCATGGAGCGAAATCCTGTACCCGTCTCGGAATCCACCGAGGAGTTAGCCCATCTTCCCACCGGAAAAAACATGTGAGATGACTTGTGGGATTCGTTGGAGGGGAGTGCTTTGCTAGGCATTTCACCTCGATGAAAATCCCAAGTAGAAATCCACCGCAAATGACAACAGGAGACTCACCATCGCCAGAGGTACCAGGGGCTTGTAGAGACTCGGATATGGGAGAAAAGATAAGAGCATGGCAACCAGAGCCACGCCGTAGATTATTCGTGCTCTCCCAGACCTATCCTCTTTGAGAAGATTGGGTCTCGAAAAATGAATCAAAATGACAAAGATATATCGAAGTATCCCGGCAACAATTATCCAAGGCCCCAGGCGGTGGTCCAAAACCGTGAGTATACAGAGGACGAGCAGGAAAAAAGCGTCGGTCTCCTTGTCGAAATACTCTCCGAATTCCGAAGCCTGATGGGAGCGCCGGGCCAACCACCCGTCCAATCCGTCGGCCACAAATAAAAGGAGGCCGAAAAAGAAGACCCAGATCCCTTCAAGAATGAAGCGAAAAAAAGGGAGCGTCATGATACCTGCGAGGCGGAGGGCCGTAACCGTGTTCGGCCAGCCGAATGCGCCTGTAGCCGTCCAATAGGGACGGGCCATCAAAACCAGTCCCAACAGAGATAGACCACCGAGAAAGAGGACAACCCCGGGTTTACCCGAAGCCCACGAGACCGCTGTTGCCAGGAGCATCGATCCCGCATGGATGAGCGACCATCGGGCGAAGAGGACATTCGGCTCCATGGCAGGGAGAGACCTATGGAAGAACGGTTTCGCCCGCTCAGAAAGGCGTTGACCCAGAGGCAGATCTCGCATGGCTTCCTTCATGCTTCTGAGGGATTTCTGGAATGCCAACAAGAGCTTTTTTGCAGGCGCTGCATCACTCGGGGGAGCGTTTTTCCTCAAAGGAGAATCGCTTTCCCGAGAGACGTTTTCCGATCCACCCGAACGAAACGAAGGGCGCCCACTTTGTCCATTTTGTCATGCCAATTATCTCACAATCGGGATCATCGCTGCCAGCCGACACGAGTGAGCCATGGAACCCTCTATAATCGCTGGTTCCAACAGCATCGGAACTCTCGAAGACTTGTTTCATTCCACTGGAAAAAGGCGCTCCCAAAATGATACGAAAACGGATAACAGGACTTACCGACTCCTGGGGGATGCCCGGCCATGGAATTTCCTGTCGAATACCGACAGCACTTACGAACCTTTTCGACTCGACTTCATTCGCTGCAACGGGGCGTCAGGGCAGTTTGGCCAACGTTATCTTTTCTCGTTGCCTGGACCTTCTTGAACCTTCTCGTCAATCTGAACTACCCCGCCCCGGAGTCGAATGTGCTCGCTCCGTTTCGACCTTCTCCCGAAATCACAGTTCTGATCGTGGGTATGTATATCGCCGGACGGTTTGGAATGTCCTATCACCCGTTTCTCTTCCTCCTGCTTACCGGGCTCGTCATCTTCTTCCGTTTCTTTCGTTTCGGCGACGTGCTCGTTCCGATGTACTTCAACCGCGACTTCAACTTCTATATCGATTCGCAGTATGTGCCTGATCTCATCCACCTGCTTTACCACACCCTTTCGCTCGAGGCCTTTGTTGGTTATGTCGGCCTAGGTCTTGCGCTTCTCGGAGCCGTTGTTTGGAGCGTTTTTCGAGCCCTGAAGAGCATTCACCAGTATCTGGCCACCCCAAGGCAACGCCATTTTTTCCTCGCCCTGATCGGTGGGCTCCTGGGCCTCGTCCTCGTTTTTCATCATGTGCCTCCACCCAGGAGGCCCAGTGTATTTGGCCAGGGGTTCTTCCACCGAATTGTTGAGGAAATCGATTTCGTCCTGCACGTTCAGGGCTACAGAACCCAGAATTTGGAAGCTTTCATGGCGGCCCGCGCCGAGGCCGAGCAGACCCCGGCATCCCTGGACAGGCTCAATGGAGAGGATGTATATGTCTTTTTTGTCGAATCATACGGGCACACTGTGTATGCGAATCCCTTGCATTTTTCGATGATTGCACCCCTTCTCGCAGATTTTGAAGAAAACCTCGAGTCTCATGGTTTTGCCGTATATTCAAATTTCCTCACATCGCCCACTTACGGTGGGACCTCCTGGCTCTCCCACGGTACAGTCGCCAGCGGCGTCGCCCTTGAAAGCCAGATGCTCTATGATCTCCTCGTCACATCGAAACATAAGATGCTGGCCCACTACTTCAACGACGCCGGCTACAAGACCATCAGCGTCATGCCCGGCACCACATTCCCCTGGCCCGAGGGCGAGGTTTTTGGTTATCAGAAAAAGTACTACGCCTGGCATTTCGATTACGAGGGTCCCAAATACGGCTGGTCGCCAATGCCCGATCAGTACGTGCTCGATTACATCTACCGAAAAGAAATCCGAAACCGCAGGCAGCCGCTTTTTATCGAATATGTGCTGATCAGCAGCCACGCACCCTTTCATCGTCAGCCACCATATCTGGAGGACTGGTCGCGGATCGGTGACGGCGCGATTTACCACGACGAGGAGACCGTCACCTTTCCCGTCATCTGGCCCGACTTGAGTCAGGCCCACGAGGCGTATATGACGTCAATTGCCTATGAGCTCAGGGTCCTCAAAGCCTATCTCGAACAATATGTGAAAGATGACACCCTCATCATCATCCTGGGCGATCATCAACCGAATCCACAGATTACGGGCAAAAGTCGCCCCTGGTCCGTGCCCGTCCACGTCATCAGCCGAAACCGAGATTTCCTGGCACCATTCGCGGCGCGAGGCTATACGCCGGGAATCTCACCCCGCCAGTCACTCCCGCATTCAGGTATGGAGAGGATCCTCTATCACTTTCTCGAGGACTTCAGTACGCCACCTCCAGAAGCGGTGGCATTTGAGGACTGAGAGAGCCTGGAGGGGTTGATGGAGTATTTTCCAGATTCCGGTTTCATTATTTGCACTGATCCAGATCTGGACTGGCGCCTGGCGACACGGAGCTTGGAGATCCTTGGAGGCGGTATGACAGTATCGTGACGACAGACATAAGCCATTGAAGATCAGGACTCGTGAAGTCTACTTATTTCAGACGGAAATCCTCAGAAACGGTCCAGGGAGAAGGCTATTGGATGCATCTTTTATTTGACACCTTGTCGAAGAAGAACGAAGGCAAAAGTTCCATCGCAACTTGTCATCTTATCCCCCTTGGTATAGACTCCAATTCGGTGATTCCCGACAATCAACCACCTCGCAACACTTCTTCACTCGCTCTCGAATCCCCAGAGGGGTGACTCCATGACCACTGAGCGCTATGAACGAAAGCTCACCGCTATCCTCAGTGCTGACGTGAAAGGNNGAAGAGGCAACCATCCGCACACTGACCGCCTATAGAGAGGTGATGGCTAACCTGATCCAGAAGCATCGGGGCCGGGTGGTGGATTCTCCTGGGGATAATGTGTTGGCGGAGTTCAAGAGTGTGGTGGATGCGGTACGTTGTGCCGTAGAGATCCAGGAGGAGCTCAAAGCCAGGAACGCAGAGTTGCCGGAAAACCGGAAGATGGAGTTTCGCATCGGGGTCAACCTTGGGGATGTGATCGAAGAGGGAGAGCAGATCTACGGGGATGGCGTCAACGTCGCTGCTCGGGTCCAGGGGTTGGCCGAAGCAGGCGGCATTTCCATTTCGGGAAGCGCCTACGAGCAGATCGAGAACAAGCTGACCCTTGGATACGAGTTCCTTGGCGAACACACCGTCAAGAACATCAAGAAGCCAGTGCGGGTCTATCGGGTCTTGATGGAGCCCAGGGCTGCGGCCGGAATGAAAAGAGAGAAAAGGCCTGGGCTCAGACGGTGGCAGTGGGCGACTCTGACGGTGACGGTTATTTTGGCTGCGGGAGCAGCAGCTGGGGTGATCTGGAACTTTTACTTACGTCCTTCTCATCCGCCAGAAGGAGTACCCTATGACAGGATTCAAGCACTGGAGTTACCCGATAAGCCCTCGATTGCTGTACTGCCGTTCACCAATATGAGTGACGACCCCGAGCAGGAGTATTTTAGCGACGGGATAACCGAGGATCTTATCACTGACCTTTCCAAGATTTCAGGCCTGTTTGTCATTGCCCGCAACTCCGTCTTCATCTACAAGGGGAAGGCAGTCAAAATAGCGGAGGTCGGAAGAGAACTTGGGGTAAGGTATGTTTTGGAGGGCAGTGTCCGCAAGGCAAACGACAGGGTTCGAATCACGGCACAGCTGGTGGATGCAACAACGGAGGGGCACCTTTGGGC
>JABAOF010004317.1_pt1 | contig 20970 bp, 17 predicted proteins | sample 7062171 | NCBI WGS metagenome assembly JABAOF01 (sample SAMN14538628, study PRJNA623070) | marine sediment metagenome | biome: marine biome [ENVO:00000428]; feature: marine pelagic biome [ENVO:01000023]; material: deep marine sediment [ENVO:00002113] | place: India: Gulf of Khambhat ...
TTTCCCGGGTCTACTGAGCGGGGGATGCCTCCTGGCTGCGGGGGGAGCCGTCACTCTGTTAAGGAATCTGGTTGAGGTATGGCGCCAAGATCTTCTGGCATTCGGGATCGTCTTCGATGTTGTCCCCGAGCGGGACAATCTCGTTGACCATTTTGTTGCCCTGCTCATAGGCTTGCAGGGCTTTTTCCGTGTCGGCTTTATGGCGCGAAAACCGTTTTCTTATCTCTTCGTTTTTTTGGTCCTTGACGGGGTTCTTTTCCAAGTCTTGCAGACGCGTCTCAATCTGGCCCAGCCGCTTTTGAAGCGCCTCTTTCATTTTCAAATTCACAAAAGGTTGAGACGGATCCCGAATGGACAGATCGACCCTCCCGAGGTAGCGCCCTCTGTTTCCAACCTGAAGAACCACCGTGTTTCGAATGGTTCTGGGATAGCTCAAGTTGATACCCGTGTGGCCGCCAACGATGACATTGATTCCATCGAGCGCCTTGGCAAGCTCCAGATCCTTCGCATATCCAAGGTGGCTGAGGAGAACGATGAAGTCCGTCTTTTCCTTCAGCTCAGAGACAACCTTTTTCGCCGTTTTCATTGGCTCTTCCACAATCAACCCCTTGAACCTCATGTCTGAAGCGTCTGGTGCCAAGAGTAAACCGAATATCCCAACGCGGAAATTCTCTATGGTCTTCACCACGTAGGGCTGAAACAGGGGGGCCTTCGATTCGCCGTCAAGAAGGTTAGCGCTCACAATGGGAAATTTCCCTTTGCGCAAGACCTCCAAAAGATTCGCCTTTCCCAGGAGGAGGTCATCTTCCCCGATGGTAATGGCGTCACATCCCATGAAGTTAAAGGCTTCAACAATGGCCTGGGCCTGGAGATTCATCACTCTCATCTGGTCTTGCGCCACCGGTTCAGAAACCCTCGGATAGAGGAGATCACCCGCATCAAAAATGAGCATATTTCTCCCCTCCGCCTTCCATCCATCGATCACTGTCGCTCGCCTGCCCAGGCCGCCAATTGTCTTGTTGCCTCAGGTAGGGCAGGGTTTGACCATACCGTTGATGTTGTTGCTATAGACAATGGTCAAATCAATTGTGCCACCCCCGGCTAAGGCCGGCACAGAGACAAGTGCTGCGATCAGGAGGCTAAGACCAATCAGAGATATCGCCCGTTTCAAGATCAAATCCCTCCCTCACTCCTAGCTGATCTCCAGAAATCTCGCTGAACCCCGCTGGTATCCCTTTTCTTGGGCCAGCATATCGAGATGGAGGGTGCCCATGTCCTCGAGAAGGGGAAAGATCGTCTGGCCCATTTTTCTCGAATCGATCGTCTTGATGTATTTCCTACAGGATTCGCAGACATCGATCCGGACCGCTTCATCACCCTCGACAAACAGATACCGGTGGGCCTCCGGATCTTCGGTATTGCAGAAGGGACAGGCCATGCGAAAGGCTTTCCACCGATGCCCACAGCGAGAACAGATCAACAGCCTTTGGCCCTCTGTTTCCGCGAGTTCTGAGAGAAGTGGAGGGGCGGCACAGATCGGGCAGATCCCTTTCGACCACTCGGCCAGGTCCACACGGTCCCCGAGAGTCGCCGTCGCCTCCACCAGAAATGGTTGGATACTGGCCCGACCGAGAAATGTGAGAATATCACGACTGAGGCCGAGTGATGATGAAACCTCCTCGGTATACCGAGCGTCTGAGAGGGTCATCTCCCCCAAGAATCGGTCCATATCGATCTTCCCACTTCTCGTCTCTTTTTCAACCCGCTCGATTCCCTCCTGGAGGGTGCGAGTCTCTCCTTTGGTGACTCGACAGAGGGAGCGGAAAACCCTTTTCGCAGCTTCCAGGTCGATGGGGATCTCTCTTCCCTGAAGCAGAGGGGGGTCGCTCTCCTCCTGGGGCAGAAATGAAGCCTTTTTCAGGAGCGTTTCGGGCCGAATCTTCTCCCTCACTTTGAGCTGTTCTCTCAGAACCGCTCCGTAGAACTCCAGGATCTCCTTGTGGCTCGGTCGGAGCCGAGCCAGGGTTTTGACCCGCCCTTCGAGTTCCTTGAGGATCGTTTTCGATCCTTCTCCCATGATCAGCTCCTAACTACCTGATTATACCTTAGTTTTTCAACCAAATTCAAAGAGATACAGCCCATTCGCCTCGCGGATTTCGAACGCTTCCAGCTTTCGGTCAGGTGGACGCTGCCGAGGAGTTTCCCCCGCTTTTCAGAATCAGATTGCGATATCCCGTGGCCTCTTGATGAGCATCCCATAATTTGTGAAGCGGATCAGCTGATCCCCTCGCTCTCCAGCGCTCCCGAAATGACCCAAAGAAGCCGTTCTCGTGCAAAAATAGAGGCTTGTTCCTGAGCGAAACAAGCCTCATGATACACAATCCATACGGGCAAGACAAGGGGATCGCCCCTCGCCTTACACTCCGAACTACTCTCGACTCCTCGCGACCTGACTCACGAGGGCTGCACCCATGGCAAACAGCCCGAAAGGTTTCCACAACGACCTCAGCGCATACATCGCCGAGGGTTTCCTTTCCCGACGAGTGATCTGGAACTGCACCTCCGGTTGATGGAGGAGGTAGATCCAGCTCACATCACCTCTGTCGAGGATCCGAGCGGCTGGATGAGTCTTTTTCAACTCCATGAGCCGCACTTCAGCCTTGTTCAGGATTTCTCCCCGCGGCCCAAAACTCAGGGCACCCGTCGGGCAAGTCTTGATGCACGCCGGAATCATGCCACTGGCGATCCGGTCCTGGCAGAAGCTGCATTTGTACATGATGCCCGTTGCTTGGTCCTTCCTCGGGATATCAAAGGGGCAGGCATCTCGGATCTCATCGAAGTCGCAGTCTTTGGTCTTTTCCGTAAAAATGACCGCACCGTTCTCGTCCTGAAGAATCGCCCCTTTGGCCATGTCATCACCCAGCTCCTTGCAGGGAGGCTCCAGGCAGTGGCGACACTGATCTTTGAAGAAGTTCCACACCACTTCTCCGCCGACTAGATTCTCCTTGAACCGGACGATGGTGAATGTCAGACTGGAGAGGTCTGGGGGGTTCTGGTAGGTGCCTACCTGCACGGTTTTTTCAGCAGGGTTTTCGTTCCACTGCTTGCAGGCAACCTGACATCCTCGACATGCCGTACACTTGGAAACGTCAACTAAGGCTGCGTATTTTCCCATCAGACTACACCTCCTTTCTGACAATATTGACCATGAAGGCCTTGGTTTCCGGAATCATGGTATTGGCATCCCCGATCGATGGACTCAGCAGGTTGCTGCTGTCTCCACCATCGCGCGGCGTCAACCAGCCGAAACACCAGGGCATCCCGATCTGGTGGATCACCTGACCGGCGATTTTGAAAGGCTTGAATCGATCCGTCACGACGGCCATGGCATCCACCTCACCCCTGGCCGATCGGACCGCACACCGGTCGCCATTTCTGATGCCCTTGAGTTTCGCGAGCTCTTTGCTGATCTCCACCCACTGCTGGGGCTGCGCCTCCAGAAGCCATGGAGAGTGCCGGGTCATGACACCAGTCTGCCAGTGTTCCACCATCCGGTAGGTTGTGGCAACGATGGGGTACCGCGGATCGCATGAGAATGCCACATCCAGCGGGGTGTTGGTCTCTGGTGAGAGGATCTTAATCGTTGGGTTGATCATCTGATCACTCATGAGGTTCTTCTCGATTGGGCACTCATACGGCTCATAGTGTTCAGGGAAGGGCCCATCGGCCCGACCAGGACCGAAGATGTGCGCATGTCCTTCCGGTTTCATAATGAAGGCGTATCTGGTCTTCGCCTCATTCGATAGGGGCGGCCAGCCGCCATCGGGCACGTCACCGACCCACTTGCCATTCTCCCACTTAATCACCCAGTGTTTCTTATCCCAGGGTTGACCGTTTTCATCGACCGAGGCTCGGTTGTAAATGATCCGCCTGTTCACCGGCCAGGCCCAGGCCCACTCTGGATAGAGGCCAATGCCGTTGGGGGCATCCTTTGTGCTCCGGCGGGCTGCCATATTCCCCTTCTCTGTGTAGCTGTTGCAGTAGAGCCAGTTACCAGAGCAGGTGGACCCATCGTCCTGGAGGAAGGCAAAACTGGGAACAAGGGTTCCCTTCCGATAGCTCTTGCCCTTGACGGTTTTGTCTTCCATGAAGTAGCCGTTGATCTCCTTGGCGACCTTGTGCGGATCCACCTTGGGGTGGCCGTAGTCCCACCAGAGATTGAGGATAGGCTCGGGGAAAGCACCTTCCTCTTTCTCGTAGAGTTTCTTGACCCGGAGGTAGAGTTCGTTAATGATCTCGCTGTCGGGTCTCGCCTCACCGGGAGAATTCCCTCCCTTGTAACGCCACTGGCTCCACCGGCCACTATTGGTGATGCTTCCTTCCTTCTCAAAGGAAACGGCGCAGGGAAGCCGAAAGACCTCGGTCTTGATCTTATTCGACCGCATCCCGGGTCCCCGCCAGAAATCAGAAGTCTCACTGGGGAAGATGTTGACATTCACCATCCAGTCGAGCTTAGCCATGGCGATCCTGTTTTTGTTCGCGTTGGCCCCGCTACAGGCCGGATTCTGTCCCCAGGCAAAGAAACCGGAGAACTTCCCCTTGTACATTTCATCGAAGAGCATCAACCAGGAGGCGTTCTGTCCGTCATCCAGTTTGGGAAGCCAAGGATACCCAAAGTCGTTCCCCGGCGTTGCGTTGTCGCCAAAGAAGGCTTTGAGGAGACTGACGGAGTATTTGGGATAGTTCCCCCACCAGTTGGCGCTTTTGGAATCGGCTGTTTTCGGCGTGAATTTATCGTTGTAAGCCGTCAAGGTTGGCAAAGCGGCCCGTGGGGTTTTCAAGTATCCCGGCAGGATGTGGAATAGCAGGCAGTGGTCGGTTGATCCCTGAACATTGGATTCCCCTCGCAGTGCGTTCACGCCACCACCGGCCACACCCATGTTCCCCAGAAGCAGCTGGATGATTGCCATGGTGCGGATGTTCTGCGTACCCACGGTGTGCTGGGTCCAACCCATGGCGTACATGATGGTTCCAGCCTTTCCAGTAGCCCCCGTGGCGGCATACGCTTCATAGATCTTGAGCATTTTGTCCTTGGGCATGCCGCTAATTTCAGAAACACGGTCTGGCGTATATCGCGCGTATTGCTTCTTTAGCAGTTGAAAAACGCAGTGAGAATCCTGCATGGTGGGATCCTTCTTGATGATCCCGTTCCCGTCTTTCTGAAAAGCCCAGGTCGTCTTATCGTATTTTCGGTTCTTCGAATCGTATCCAGAAAAGACGCCGTTTAGCTCGCCCGCAGTCTTGAAATCGGGATGGACCAGAAAAGTCGCATTCGTGTAGAGCTTCACGTACTTCTCATTGTACAGTCTTTTCTGGATGATGTAGTTGATCATCCCGCCCAAGAAGGCGATGTCTGTCCCGGACCGGATGGGTGCATACATATGCGCCTTTGCCGAGGTCCGTGTAAAGCGGGGGTCGACACTGATCAGCTTCGCCCCTCTTTCCATCGCCTTGGTCACCCAGCGGAAGGAGATCGGGTGGTTCTCTGCGGCATTGCTCCCGCTAACCAGGATGACATCTGCGTTCTGAATGTCGGTCCAATGGTTGGTCATTGCTCCTCTACCGAACGACTCTGCCAGAGCCGCTACCGTAGCGGAGTGTCAGATACGTGCCTGGTGTTCGATATACACCAAACCCAAAGCACGGAGGAATTTCTGGTAGAGATAGCATTCCTCGTTGTCCATGGCCGCGCTCCCCACAGAGGCAAGACCATCGGTGCGGTTGACGACTTGGCCCTTTGGGTTTTTGGTGACAAAGCTCGCATCACGGCTCTTTTTGATCCGTTTGGCAATCTCGTCGAGGGCCCAATCCCAGGAAACCTCCTTCCACTCGTTCGCATAAGGAGCCCGGTACATGGGTTTTTGCAACCGCCTCGGATTGCCTGCCGAAAGCTGGATCAACGCGGCGCCCTTACTGCAGAGGGTCCCTTCGTTGATGGGATGGTCCGGATCGCCCTCGATGTTGATCACCTTCCCATTGATAGAATGGACGATGGCCCCACACCCCACCGCACAGTAGCAGCAGATTGTCGTGTTCTCTTTCGCAGCCTTCAAATCCTTGCGCAGGGTGGCTGCGTGGGCTTTGATGGGTGAAAGGTCAAAACCCAGACTCCCCGCTGCAATTCCTGCTGCCGTAGCGCCGGAGATCTTCAAAAATGTCCTACGGGTTAGTTTCATACGGCAATCTCACCTACCTTTCTCGCTGGTTTTAGACGGCTTGTTTCACGAAATGATCGACCACCTCCTTCCATATGGGATTTAAATAGAAAAGGAAGCCCTGCTTTAGGCTTCCTTTGCATCATGGCACGCATGGAAATTACTCTCCACACCCTATCGCCCTGGCAGACCCTCCCGGCCCACCAGGATCGGAAGCAGTCTATTCGGTTGTTTGTGAAATTTATTACAACTACCGTGCTTATAACACCTCTCCTCTGCAAAGTCAAGAAAAAATTTGCGGAATCTCCAGACCTTTTCGATATGCCCCGGACGCCCCCGACTCAAAACCCTTTGAGCCCGCCTATTTGTCTAGATCCGGAGGGTCGGGGTTGGAAGCGCCCGAAAAGAACCCCGGGTTTATTGGGACCCTTTGGGAGAAGCGAAAGGAGGCTTGGCACGCCGAGATTCGGATCCCATGAGATCTCTTGGCTGGTTGATCCGACCTTTCTTCTAGGAGGCCTTCTCGAAACTGATCATCGAGTGGCCATATCGATGGGTGGAAAAATCTGCCCCGGCTTTCTTGAAGTATCGAGCCCAGAATCGCTCCACGGATCGAAACCTATTGGGATCAGTCCCACTGGCCCCGGCCACATAGATCTTAACATCCCTAAGATTCGGAATGAGGTCGTGCTTTCGCCGGTACCGGATAACCTTGTCGATATACGCATCGGTCATCTTGGCGTGGGCAAAGTTGTACTCCTGGGAATCCTGAATCATATCGGATAGGAGAACCAGTATCTTTTCCCGCTTCTCGTTATGAAAGATCGTATCGGCGATGTTCAGGGAATTCAGGATCTCCGTCCGCGGGGTTCCTCGCTTTTGGGATAGAAGCCGATCTACCTCGCTTCGGATTTCTTCTTTTCTCTGGGTCAGCTTCCTCTCGAACTGAATCCGGTTGACCCATATCGTCTTCTTCGGAATTTCGACATCCACCGCAGGCTTGAAGTCGATATAGGACCGGCCGGTAATCGTTCCCACCAAAATACGGTCGCCCTGACGAAGGTTCTCATAGATTTTTTCAAATGCTTCCCGATAGACCGTTCGCCGGGCGAGGTTCGTGCTTCCCGACATGTCAACGAAAATAACAATGGCCCGGGGCTTTTCGTCCACATCCTTCGACTTCAAAAACGCTTCAGCCCTCTGGTTCATTTGACTCAGCGACAGAAGGAAGCTGAAAAGAACCAGAACTGGCATTTTGACTTGCCACCGCTTCATTTCATTCTACCTCCCTGATTTTGATCACGAGGGCTGGTTCGCCACGGCCTGAAAACGGGTCGTCAGGGTTTCCAGTTTTCTCTGTTCGTTCTCCTGTTCAAACTCCACCCCTAGCTCGTGTTCCCGTTCGAAGGACTTGGGTTTTTCGTGGTCCGGCCGGAGACGATGATTGATCTTGCGGTAATAATAGATAATCTCCTGGGCCCGTTGCTGAATCCTGTGGAGTTCCTGTTGCTGCTTGGTGAGGATCTTCTTGTATTTCGCCTCGATCGCCCGCATCGCCTTGTTCAGCTGGTTGGTCCTTCGGTGCAAATGCTCGAGCATCGGGTCTTTGTCGTGGGCAAAATAGGAACAGAGCGTTGCGGCGGCCAAGATCACAAGGTTCAAACCAACGAATGCGGCGCCGATGACTGTACTGCTTCCAAAACTGCTCACTGCACCCGCTTCGCTCAGATCACCCAGATATTGGACGCGTACGTAGCCAATGGCGATGAGGCCACCGATGGTGAGAAAAAGGAGCGATCCGATCGGAATGGTGTTCTTCCACCAGGGGCCGGACCAGCGCTTCAGAAGAATCCCCATGGCGTGAGCAATCCAGGGGATCGCCACCGCCACACCGATCGCCATGACCCATGTGAATATTTGGCTCTCGCCAAATACGGAAAAGGCGAGTGAGTTCATTGGGATCTCACCCAGAACGAAAAGGAGCATCAAGAGGTAGTACTTCCCCCTGGACAACTCGATACTGGGCTCGCTTCGCCCGATTTCGGAAGCGTGAGCATCATAGTCCTTGGAGATCCGCTCATAGGCCTTAAGCATGGGCTTGTGTTTTCCATTCAGGACCTCCAGTTTGGGGCCGTAACTCGCTGTCACTTGCCTGGCCTCGTTTCTGGCCATGGCCATGAGCTCCTGCTCGAACTGAGAAAAGTTCGGATCATCCCTGCCAGGAATATTGTTCTTCGCATCGCTGACGGCATTCCGCCGAGCCTTCAATCTGTTGTACATTTCTTCTCCCCCTTTCTACTTAAAGGGACTTTAGAATGGGTATGTAGTGCCGAAATCTTTGGCTAAGCAAAATCCGCGCCAATTGTCTCGGTTTACCCGGGGGGTGAACGTCATCGAAGGATAGTGGAAAAGATTCCAGCTACAGCTTATTTCCCAATGGTTTGAACGGATGTTTCAATGGTGGAAGGAGGAATGGCAGCCCACCCATTTCCGTGGTGGACTGAAGGAATTTTGGCCGACTTATTCGAAAATCGAATACCACAATTCTGAAATCGGATGGTGGGGAAGATGGGTTGGTGACGCCTCTCACAAGGTTCGGCAGGAAGAATTTGTCCAAAAAATCGGATGAAATGCACTATGAGTATTCATTGTCGTCGTTGCGACCCTGCTCGACCTTGGCCCTTCGCTCCATCCAGCCCCTTCCCTTGTCCGCTTCCCTGAACCTTTCCTTCTCTTTCTGGCAATCCACACAGTATCGGGCAAAGGGCATCGCCTTGAGCCTTTTCTCTCCGATTTCGAGACCACACTCTTCACAGGTTCCGTAGGTCCCCTCCTCGAGTCGCTCAAGGGCATGCTCGACGTTTCTCAGCGTGTTGGTCAACATATTCAAGAGCCAATAGTCGACATCCCGGTCCATCTCTAATGTGCTCAGGTCACCCTCATCCAAAGCAGGTCCCAGGGTCGAGGCAATATCCTCCGTCATCTTCTCCCCGAGTTCTTCCGCGAGTCGGATCTCGATCTCCTCTTTCTCTCGCAGAAGCATCTGTCGGAGCCTCTTTTTGCGGTCGCGCTTCCCTGATGATCGGGCCATGATTCCTCCAACAACTCACGCCTCTCATGGAGAGTAAAGTCCTTCGGAAAAAATAGAAAAAAAAAGCACCTATTTCTAACAGAAAAATATCTTCCCGTCAATCAAAATAAGTCTAGCCTTTCACGGCCTTTCTGAACGATCCTGCAGGCGAGTCACCCCGACCCCTTTGAGCGTTCCTGCAAATGTTTTTTGCTCATAAACCTTAGGTCCCGCCTGTGGCGGGAGAAGATAAGCGCCTTCAACTGTCTGATCCGCCACAGGCGGAGAGTTTTGGAGGCGCCTGCAGCGAGCCCTAGGTTTATCAAAGAATATCTGGGGAAAGGGAGTCGGACCCTTGGTTAAATTACAAAAAAAGCCCGTCAATCGAGGCAAAGAAAAGAAACGAACGAACTGGTCTCGGAGGGCTTCAAACCTTCGGACAACCGAAATTGGTCTTGAATTCTGCCTCCTAGGCCCCATTCTCGAGAGCGAACCCAATAACCTCTTCCATCCGCTGAACCCATTTGAAGGTGATGCCCTTTCGCACGTTCTCCGGGATCTCGTCCAAGTCCTTCTGATTGAGCTGAGGAAGGATGACATTGGGAACGCCGGCCCGCTTCGCCGCCAGAATCTTCTCTTTGATACCCCCCACAGGCAACACGTCACCTCTGAGCGTGATTTCTCCTGTCATGGCCGTGTCCTGACGGATCGGTTTACTCGTCATCACCGAAACGACAGCACACAGCATGGCGACGCCAGCCGACGGGCCATCCTTCGGCGTTGCCCCCGATGGAACATGGATGTGGATGTCCTGATAGTCGAAATCGTCCTCATTGATTCCAAAATCCCGGGCCTTTGACCGAACATAGCTGAGTGCCGCCGTCGCCGACTCTTTCATGACCTCCCCCAAGTGGCCGGTCAAAGTCAGACGGTTCTTCCCTTTCATTCGGGAGGCTTCGATGAAGATGATCTCACCGCCTGCTGGCGTCCAGGCGAGACCTGTGGCCAGTCCTGGCCCCCAAGTCCTCGCCTTGGTTTCAGGAATGTACTTCTGGGACCCGAGGAACTCGGAGAGATTTAGCGGCGATATCCTGACCTCCCCCCGTTTTCCTTTCGCCTTCCGACTGGCAACGGCCCTGCAGACTGCTGCAATCTCCCTTTCCAGGTTGCGTACCCCTGCCTCCCGGGTGTAGGACCCGATAATGACCCCGACCGCCGGATCCTCAAAGAAAAGGTCTTCGGTATCCAATCCGTGCTGCTCGAGTTGCCTTGGGATCAGATACTTCCGAGCAATCTGGATCTTCTCCTCCTCGGTGTAACCCGGAAGCTCAAGCACCTCCATCCGGTCTCTCAGGGGCGGAGGGATCGTATCCAGGATGTTGGCCGTGGTGATAAACATGACCCTGGAGAGATCGAAAGGGATCTCCAGGTAGTGGTCTGAAAAGGAGTGGTTTTGTTCCGGATCGAGAACTTCGAGGAGTGCCGAGGCCGGGTCGCCTCGGAAATCCACGCCAATCTTATCCACCTCATCAAGCATGAAGACGGGGTTATTGGCCCCGGCCTTTTTGATTCCCTGAATGATCCTCCCGGGCAAGGCACCCACGTATGTTCTTCTGTGTCCTCGGATCTCAGCCTCGTCCCTCACCCCTCCCAATGACATTCGGAAGAATTTTCTTCCCATGGTCCGGGCAATCGATTGGCCAAGAGAGGTTTTCCCGACACCCGGGGGACCGACGAAACAGAGGATCGGACCGCGGCTATCGGCCTTTAGCTTTCGGACGGCCAAGTATTCGAGAATGCGCTTCTTCACCCGGTCGAGATCATAGTGATCCTCGTTGAGAATCTCTTCAGCCCGGTCGAGGTCGAGATTGTCCTCCGTCGAGATCGACCAAGGAAGATCGAGAATCCAGTCAAGATACGTTCTCGAGACGGTGTATTCGGCCGCCGCAGGCGGCATCTTGGAGAGGCGATCCAGTTCCTTTTCAGCGACCGTCTTTGCCTCGTCCGGAAGGCCGGCTCCCTCGATGCGTTTCTTCAGTTCGGAGATCTCGACGGTCCTCTCGTCACCTTCGCCAAGCTCCTTTTGGATGGCCTTCAACTGCTCGCGCAAGAGATACTCCCGCTGGTGTCCGTCGACGCCTTCTTGGATTTTCTTCTGGATCTCGGCGCTGAGTTCAAGCTTTTCCACCTGCTGATTGAGGAGAATGGTGACCTTTTCAAGCGCCTCTTTGAGTGTCGTAATTTCCAACACCTGCTGCCGCTCCTCCACCGAGATGTCGAGGTTGGATGCCACGAGAGAGATGAGCTGGTATGGCTCCTCAATATTCATGATCGCCACGGCAAGCTCCGGCGGGAGAGATGAAAGCTCGATGACCCGCTGGATGAGCCTCCGAATGTTCAGGATCATGGCCTCGGTCTCTTTATCCTGCTCAAGATTCTCCTCAAGAACCAGGATTTTCCCGCGAAGATAGGGGTCAGTCTGAGGATAGGAAGCGATGCTCACCTTTTTGATCCCTCGAATGATCACCTGGTAGGTGTCATTCGGAAGCGTGATCTTCTTGAGAATTTGGGAGGCCGTGCCGATGGAGTATAGGTCCCCGGGACCAGGATCTTCCGCATCCTGATTCTTCAGGGAGACGATTGCCACCAGTTTGTCACCGGTCAGGGCCTCATCCACCAGCTTCTTTGACCGATCCTTGCCAATGAGCAGCGGAGTCGCCATCTCTGGAAAAAGGACCATCCCCTTGACCGGCAGCACGGGCAGCTCAGTGGGAATCGCGTTTTCTCCTCCCTTTGGCACACTGATAATCTCTGCCGCCATCTTATCTCCTCTTATTCCGACTCAACGGGTATTCGAATGGCTTCGCCTTTGGCCCTCTTGGGCAAGACGATCCTCAGAAAACCGTCCTTATACGTACATTCGATCTTCTCAAAAATGACCGGTTCAGGAAGGACGATCCGTCTGGTGAACGTTCCAGTATCGATTTCCATTTGACGAATCCGCACCGATTCCGAAGGGCACAGGCTCGGACGGCTTCCGGTGATATGAATCGTCCGTCCGTCCAAGGTGACCTTGATTTCATCCCTGTCTATCCCGGCGATATCGACCATGATCAGCATCTTTTGATCATCTTCATACACGTCAGCCATAGGAACCCATGGGGCCGGACTGAACAGACAAGGATTCGAAATGATGTCCTCAACCATCTTCTCACCCTCCACTTCCAGCGCCTCAGCTAGACGATCTCACAACGTTTCTGTCATGCCTCTGGCAAAGCCCCGAGGCAAAGACGCGTCTGTCTACTCGGCGATCGCTCTTGAACGGGAGGCTCACTTGCCACTCGCCCCCCTTTTGGCCCTGACTCCTCCCAGTGATAGGAGTCTCCTCATCTCTTTCCCTTCAAGGACCTCTATCTGCACGCTCGACGATCCCCAATTAGGAGCCGGCAGCGGCCGCGGGTTCATCGACCTTCCGCAGGGGCTTTGTCCGAAAAACGATCTCGTCGCCCTCCATGGCGGCTACGACCGTGGTGTTGTCCTGAACAGTTCCTTTGAGGATCTCTTTCGCAATGGGGTTCTCGAGTTCTCTCTGAATGGCACGCTTTAACGGTCGGGCACCATAGACCGGATCATAGCCCAACCGAGCCAGATGTTTTTTCACTTCCTGGGAAATCTTCAGAACAATGCGACGATCTTCGAGGCGTTTCCTCAGTCGATTCACTTGGATCTCAACGATCGCCACCAGGTGCTCCTCGGTAAGTGTTCGGAATACGATCGTATCGTCCACGCGGTTCAAAAACTCGGGTCGAAAATGAAGGCGCAGAGCCTCCAATACCTTATCCTTCATCGTTTCGTAGGAACCACTCTCGCCATTCCCCACGTCCAGGATGACCTGACTCCCGATATTGGAGGTCATGATGATCACCGTGTTCTTGAAATCCACGGTCCTCCCGTGGGAATCTGTCAACCGACCATCATCCATGATCTGGAGAAGGACATTGAACACATCGTGGTGGGCCTTTTCGATTTCATCAAAAAGAATCACCGAATAGGGCTTCCTCCGGACAGCTTCTGTCAACTGCCCCCCCTCCTCATAGCCCACGTAGCCTGGCGGGGCGCCGATGAGTCGGGCCACGGTATGCTTCTCCATATACTCGGACATGTCGATCCGGATCATCGCCTGCTCGTCATCAAAAAGACATTCCGCGAGAGAGCGCGCCAGCTCGGTCTTTCCCACCCCCGTCGGTCCCAGAAAAATAAAGCTTCCAATCGGCCGATTCGGATCCTTAATTCCTGACCGAGCGCGGAGGACCGCATCCGAGACGAGTCGGACCGCTTCGTCCTGGTCCACGAGTCGCCGATGGATCTCCTCCTCGAGCCGCAAAAGCTTCTCCCGTTCTCCCTCCATGAGCTTGTTCACTGGAATTCCGGTCCATCGGCTCACGATTTCGGCAATGTCCTCCTCATCGACCTCTTCTTTCAACAGCCGTTTCTGACCCTTAGTGGCTTCGAGTGCTTCCTCGTGCGCTTTGAGTTCGTTTTCCAGTGCCGACAGCTTCCCGTATTTCAGTTCTGCGGCCCGATTGAGATCGTATGCCCTTTCGGCCTGTTCCACCTGGATCTTTACCTGTTCGATTTCCTTCTTCAGGGCACGGATCTTGCCAATCGCCTCCTTCTCGATCTGCCACTGGGCCTTTAGAGAATCCGCTTGTGCCCGTTGATCGGCGAGATCTTTTTCCAACTTGGTCAACCGTTCTTTGGAAGCCGCGTCTTTCTCCTTTTTCAGTGCCTCACGTTCGATTTCAAGCTGCATAATCCTCCGCGTAATTTCATCGAGCTCTGAAGGCATGCTGTCGATCTCGGTTCTCAATTTGGCCGCCGCCTCGTCGACGAGGTCGATGGCCTTGTCCGGCAGGAATCGATCCGAGATGTAACGATCACTCAGAACGGCGGCTCCCACCAGGGCCGAGTCTTGAATACGAACTCCGTGATGAACCTCATAGCGCTCCTTCAACCCTCTGAGAATCGAGATCGTATCCTCCACGGTCGGCTGGTCGACCATGACGGTCTGGAATCTCCGCTCCAGGGCTTTGTCCTTTTCAACATATTTCCGATACTCATTGAGTGTCGTGGCTCCAATGCAGTGCAATTCCCCGCGAGCCAGCATGGGTTTGAGGATATTGCTTGCATCCATGGCCCCCTCAGCAGCCCCAGCACCAACCACCGTGTGCAGCTCATCGATAAAGAGAATGATATGGCCCTCAGACTCCTGAATCTCCTTGAGGACCGCCTTGAGGCGTTCTTCGAATTCGCCCCGGTACTTGGCCCCCGCGATGAGCGCTCCCATGTCAAGGGCAACGAGTCGGCGGTTCTTGAGTCCTTCTGGAATGTCTCCCCGCACCACTCTCGAGGCGAGTCCCTCGACGATTGCCGTCTTCCCAACCCCCGGGTCTCCGATAAGAACCGGGTTGTTCTTTGTCCTTCGAGACAGGATCTGGACGACCCTTCTGATCTCTTCATCCCGACCGATCACAGGATCGAGCTTTCCCTGAGCGGCCATCTGGGTCAGGTCTCTTCCATATCGCTCCAGGGGTTGATAGGTCTCCTCTGGGGTCTGACTGGTCACTCGCTGGTGGCCCCGAACCGAAGCCAGGGTTTTCATCAGGGCTTCCCGGGAGACACCAGCCCGAGAGAGGATCTGACCTCCAGGGGTCGAGGTCCCCTCATCCACCAATGCCATGAGCAGATGCTCGACACTCGTGTAGTCATCCTTGAGGTTTTTGGCCTCCTTCTCGGCGGAGTCGAGGACTTTACTGAGCCGCTGACTCATATACATCTGCCCAGCACCAGTCCCCGACACCTGTGGAATTCCTGCCAAGTGTTGCTCTACAGAAGATCTGATTTCCTCACCAGAGAGCCCCATCGTCGTTAAGAGTCTCGGAACCAGGCCCTCTCGCTGCTCCAGCAGTGCCAGAAGGAGATGTTCCGGATCAATCTGCTGATGATTGAACCGAGCCGCAATGGTCTGGGCCGCCTGAAGGGCCTCCTGTGTTTTTTCGGTCATCCGGTTGACATCCATTCATCTGTCTCCTTCATCTGGTTACCTTGTCTCCTCGAATTCTGCGTCGACGACATCGTCGTCGGTTCCAGTGGCCCCCGGAGTTTCGGAGTCTCCTGGGTCGGCAGAGGTGCCACCGCTCGCCTGCTGATAGGCGGCAGCGCTCACTCCGTGAGCCGCCTGCTGGAGATCACTCATGAGAGACTGCAAGCGTTCCACGGGAGCCTCGTCTTTGATCGCCTGACGGATGTCACCGATGAGTTGTTCACACCGCGCCTTTTCGTGTGCGGGAATTTTGTCCCCCATCTCCTTTAACTGGCGCTCAACCTGGTATGCGAGACTATCCGCCTGATTGGCGACTTCCACCTTTTCTCGCCTCTCCTTATCCTCCGCACTATGGGCCTCGGCTTCCCGAACCATTCGGTCAATCTCATCCTTTGCCAGGCTTGTGGAGCCGGAGATGGTGATCTTTTGCTCTCGGCCCGTTGCCATGTCCTTGGCGTTCACGTTGAGAATGCCATTTGCATCGATATCAAAGGTGACCTCGATCTGGGGCAGTCCTCTCGGAGCCGGTAGAATCCCCTCCAGTTTGAACGTACCCAGGGTGCGGTTATCACGGGCTATCTCCCTCTCTCCCTGGAGCACATGGATATCCACCGAAGGTTGACTATCCTCGGCCGTTGTGAAAACCTGACCCCGCCTGACGGGAATGGTCGTGTTCCGGTCCACAATTCTCGTCATCACACCGCCCAGCGTCTCAACGCCGAGGGAAAGAGGTGTCACATCGAGAAGCAGCACATCCTGCACTTCCCCTTGCAGAACGCCTGCCTGCACAGCCGCTCCTACGGCAACCACTTCATCCGGGTTGACCGACTGGTTGGGCTCTTTACCCCCTGAAAGTCGTTTCACCAGCTCCTGCACTGCAGGGATACGGGTGGACCCGCCAACCAGAACCACCTCATCGATATCGCCGGCAGTCATTTTCGCATCCTCCAGGGCCTGCTTGAAGGGGCCTTCCAAGCGTTCGATCAGGTCCTTCGTGAGCTCTTCGAACTTCGCACGGGTGATCTTCATATCGAGATGTTTTGGGCCGGAGGCGTCTGCCGTGATGAAGGGAAGGTTGATCGACGTCTCCACCGTTGTCGACAGCTCACACTTGGCTTTCTCCGCCCCCTCATAGAGTCTCTGAAGGGCCTGTTTGTCCTGTCTCAAATCGATCCCGTAGTTGTTTTTGAACTCGGTTGCCAGCCAGTCCACGACCCGCTTGTCCAGGTCATCTCCGCCAAGATGCGTGTCTCCACTGGTCGCTTTGACCTCCACCACGCCCTCACCGACCTCGAGAATCGAGACATCGAAGGTTCCTCCGCCAAAATCAAAGACGAGGACCTTTTCACTCTTTTTCTTCTCCAATCCATAGGCCAAGGACGCCGCAGTCGGCTCGTTGATGATTCTCAGAACATTGAGTCCCGCGATCTTTCCCGCATCTTTGGTCGCCTGCCGCTGGGCATCGTTGAAGTAGGCGGGCACGGTAATGACCACGTCCTTCACTTTCTCTCCGAGGTATTTGGACGCATCCTCCACAAGCTTCCGTAATACCTGGGCGGATATCTCTTCGGGAGCATAACTCTTCCCCACCGCCTCGAACCGCACGGCACCATCTTTGCCTGCGACCACTTTGTAAGAGACATTTTGGATCTCGGAGGTCACCTCGTCAAATTTCCTCCCGATAAAGCGCTTGGCCGAATGGATGGTGTTTTCTGGGTTTAAAACGGCCTGGCGCCGGGCGATCTGTCCGACAAGCCGCTGACCGTCTTTGGTAAGCGCCACCACAGAGGGCGTCGTTCGAGAACCCTCGGCATTGGCAATGACGGTTGGCTTTCCTCCATCCATAACGGCGACCACCGAATTCGTGGTTCCTAAGTCGATTCCAACTGCCTTAGCCATATCTCTTCGCCTCCTTCAGAACGTTTAAGATCTTGAAAGATGATTTCAGGCCGCATTTAAAGCACCCTGCGAACATCTCCAATCACGTTTTCATTTCTCTATTCATACGATAACCACTCGAGAGGGGATTTCAAGTTCCGGGCCGAGGATCCAGAAACCAGAAGTCAGTGCTCAAAATATCGTCCAAACGAGACGGGGTAGGTGCCGCCCATCCTCAAAAAGGCGCTCTCCCGAATCGAACCATCCGAGAACCAGGGACTACCTCGCGAGGCATTTGTGGGAGTGCGAAGTTCCGTCATTTCTCTCATCTGCAACCCTTTCAAATGCTCCCAGGCCCTGCCTTTTCTATGCGGACTTCTGGGGCGCCTAACCTCCGATCAAAAAACCCATAGACTCAGCCTGTCCTGTCGGGTTATGATAGGAAATCGAGGCGTTCGCCCAATGCCAGCTCACGGAGACGACTCTCCCATGGCAGAGGGCGATTTTATTCCGGCGGGCCGAGTGGCTCCTGCCGTGAGAGAATCGGAGATAGAGAATGGACATCAAGGTTTTTATGACGACCTTTGGGATCCTCTTCCTGGCAGAATTGGGAGACAAAACCCAGCTTGCCGTGATTACACTGGCAAGTCAGACGGCAAAACCCCTGGGGGTTTTTCTCGGCGCAATCACCGCCCTTTTTCTGATCACCCTCTTGGGCGTGGCTTTCGGACACGTCATTCACCAGTGGGTGCCTGAAAATATCCTCAGAAAAGCCGCGGCTTGTGCATTTGTCGTGATTGGGGTCGTCATGTTTTTGGGTAAGCTCTGATTCTGTCTTGCCCCTCACAAGATCCTCAAACGGGTGAATTCTGTCATCTCATCTGCGCACCGATAAAGGAGAGGAGGTTTTCATGGCAGAGGAACTGAATATTATGGTCGCTGGCGCAGCGGGTCAGGGAATGCAGACGATCGGGTTCGTTCTCGGGAAGGTACTGGTCAGAGCTGGCTTCGAGGTTTTTGCCATGCAGGATAACGAATCTCGCATCAGGGGGGGACACAATTTCTTTCAGGTCCGGGTCAGCAATAAACCGGTCAGAGCCCCCTCCATGCCTCTCCAGATACTCATTGCCCTCAATCAGGAGAGCATTGAAAAACACCTCGACCAGGTCGACTCCTCGGGCGTCGTCATTTTCGACTCCGAAAAGAATTCGGTCTCTGGAAAGGATGACAGATTCCTGGGCCTTCCTCTCGAGCGTCTGGCTGTCGACGAAGGGGGAAATCGAATATTTGAGAATTCGGTTGCCACGGGTGCAACGCTCTCCCTCCTGGGTCTGGATTTCCGGGCACTCGAGGCTTTCCTGAGAGCGTATTTTGCCGAGAAAGCCGACACAGTGGAGGGAAACGTGAAAGCCGCGATGGCAGGCTACGAATCAGCCCGGAAAAGGGTCGAAGCCTATCCGGAACTGCGAATCCGTCCGAGAGGTAAGGAACCAAAGATGCTTATTAGCGGTCATGAAGCGGTGGCCATCGGGGCATTGGCCGCAGGCTGTCAGTTCATATCGGCCTACCCCATGAGCCCCTCCACATCGATCATGATGTATCTGGCAGGAAAGGCCGACGATTTTGATATGGTGGTGGAACAGGCAGAAGACGAAATCGCGGCCATCAATCTGGCGATCGGCGCCTCCTATGGGGGAATCCGGTCTCTGACCGCCACCTCGGGAGGCGGGTTCAGCCTGATGGTTGAGGCCTTTGGTTTGGCTGGAGTATCGGAGACACCTCTGGTGTTAGTTGAAGCCCAGAGGCCCGGGCCGGCGACGGGTCTTCCCACGCGGACGGAACAGGCTGATCTCCTGTTTGTGCTTCATGCCTCTCAGGGTGAGTTTCCCCGGGTCCTTCTGGCTCCTGGAACTGCACGGGAGGCTTTTTACGACACTGTCAGGGCCTTCGACCTGGCAGAGAAGTACCAGGTGCCCGTGGTCATCCTGACGGATCAGTTTTTGGCCGACTCCTACTTCACGGAGTCTCGATTTGATACATCCGATATCCGCATTAACAGACATCTCCTGAGCCAAAGCGAGGCCAGGAAGCTAAAGGATTACAAGCGCTACCAGATAACGAAATCCGGGGTTTCCCCAAGAGCAATCCCTTCCGAATTCGAGTTCGAGATTACAGCAGACAGTCATGAACACGATGAATATGGCCACATCACCGAAGACGCCCAGGTGAGAAAGCAGATGGTCGATAAACGGGCCCGGAAGATGAGAGGGCTCGCCCGAGAACTCGGTCCCCCCCGAAAAATCGGTAATCAGAAGTCGGAATTCCTTCTTGTCGGCTGGGGCTCGAATTATGGACCCATGGCTGAAGCGATCGAGATTCTGAATCAAGAGGGGGTTTCGGTGGCCGGCATCCACTTGAGTGACTTGTGGCCATTTCCCAGTCAACAGATGTCCAAAATCCTCAGCGATGGTAAAAAATGGGTAGTGGTCGAGAATAACGCGACTGGGCAATTGGCTCGTCTCATCCAGATGGAGATACAGAAGAAACCCGATGGAAATATCCTGAAATACGACGGTCGCCCCTTCATTCCAGGGGAGATTGTTGAGGGCTTTCGAAGGGAGGTGGTAGACAGATGACCGTTCGGATTGAGGACTTTGAGAGCCGTTTTCATATCGCGTGGTGTCCGGGCTGTGGAAACTTTCCCATTCTCAATGCGCTCAAGGAGACACTGGTCGATCTAAATATGAAACCCCATGAGGTGATTCTCGTTTCGGGGATCGGACAGGCTGCCAAGCTGCCACACTATATGCGGTGCAACTTCTTCAACGGACTTCACGGCCGTGCCCTCCCCGTGGCCACGGCCATCAGAATCGCCAACTCGAGCGTTCCGGTTATCGTCATCGGTGGAGACGGCGACACTTATGGGGAGGGAGGGAACCATTTTCTCCATGCGGTTCGAAGGAATATCAATATCACCCTGATCACCCACAACNNATGGGGTGTTTTTGACCCCGCTCAATCCCCTCACCATCGCTCTGGCCCTCGAGGCCCCTTTTGTGGCCAGAGGGTTCGCAGGCGACGGAAAGCATCTCGCAGCCTTGATCAAAGAGGCGATCACGGCGGAAGGATTCTCTCTCGTCGATGTCCTCCAACCCTGTGTGAGTTACGACCGTATCCACACCTTTCCCTGGTACAAGGAACGGGTTTACGAGCTCGGGGAAGATGGACACGATCCATCCGACCTTATGGCAGCCATGGCAAAATCCAGGGAGTGGGGTGACAGGATTCCCATCGGGATCTTCTATCGAAATCCAGAGAAAAAGAGCTTCGAAAGGCATTCACCGGTCCTGAAGGACGGCCCCCTTGTGAAACGACGACTCGATGTATCGAGAGTAGAACCGCTCATCGATTCGTTTCTCTGACGCCAACCTGATAAGCAGCGAGGACGAATTCACCTCGGCCGATGGCTTGGCTGACATCAATACCCGGAATGAATTACGCTTTCGATGGATCACCTCGATACTCCCCTTCCGGGTCGCCCATTTCGAAAGGAGTTTTCATTGGATCGGCGGCCAGAGCTTCCCCATCCAACTGATCTCAATATCCCTGACGGCGGGAAAAATCCGCCAGCTCATTTCCCGGCTTGCTTCTCTGTCCACTTTTTGCTGATGCTCTCAACGATCTTCTCTGCCGACCTTCCACCG
>JABAOF010006197.1_pt2 | contig 20954 bp, 19 predicted proteins | sample 7062171 | NCBI WGS metagenome assembly JABAOF01 (sample SAMN14538628, study PRJNA623070) | marine sediment metagenome | biome: marine biome [ENVO:00000428]; feature: marine pelagic biome [ENVO:01000023]; material: deep marine sediment [ENVO:00002113] | place: India: Gulf of Khambhat ...
GCCATCATAAACGAACAGGGTTGGACATCCACCACCACCAGTAGACCGCGTACACTTGTCAGTAGTAGAAGAGCAATATGTTCCACTACAACATTCGGCTTGTGAAGTACAATGCCTCGACTCTTCGGTGCAAACGAGAACTTCTTGCTCTACTCCGAGAGATTGTCTTTCACCTACACAGGCATAGTACAAGAAGGTGCCTGGAGTTACTCCATTGGTGAATTTGCAATATTCAATATTAGAATCAATATAGCTTCGACATACTGTTGGTCCAACACCACAAGCTCCCCGTGTAACATTAACGTAATAACCTGCATAAGCACCCAAATTACTTATGGTTGCTTGACTTTGTCTAGTGGTATAGGATGGGTTTGGAGCGAGGCTTAAAGATGGGTTAGCAGGCATTGAAGAGTAATACTTAAACCATATCCTGAAACCGGGCGGATCGGCTAGTTTGCGAGCATATATCCAGTAGTCGCCAGCAGTAGGTAGATACAGTGTATGAAATTCACCTGTTTGATTACAATGAACATTAGGGCTGCCTACTATAGGGCATTGATCTGGTTCTTGACCCTCTATCCAACATATCTCGTAGATTCCATCGTTGGTCTCTGATATACTAATGTCTGCCCAGGCCTGGTCTTGTAAAGAGGTAAACCAATACCACCCATAATCATGGGCTGAAAAGTCATTCCACTCATCGTATAATCCACACACTCCCTCTGTATCCGGATTGGGACAAATCTCACAGTTGGCTGGGGTAACACAATCATCGTCAGCTTCGTCCACTAATCCATCACAATCATTATCTACATAATCCCCACAAGACACCTCTTCTCCCCACTCATCCCTACATATACCATTTTTATCTACACAATCTGTAGCAGAATCACAACACGCTTCATACGTGCTTGCAAGTATAGGAATGTATGTAGAAATATAATTCTCATTAACATCATCCTCACAACAAGACGGTGTCCCTGCTTCGAAACCCCAAGTTTCACCATAATTATGTTGACCCGTAGGGGTTGTTGGGTTAGGAATACAGTTTTCACAAACGTCTTCTCCTGCTTGGCTACTTACATCAGGATTCACACAGTTTCCTCCTGGAGAATCACAATATGTTCCAGCAGAACATTCTGTTGTATCACACTGTTGCCTATCCGTATAGGTACATATATTGCTAACACAGGTTTCCTCCACACACATGGAATTGCCACAGTTGACTAGAACTGACGCGGGTTGACAACATGTAACTCCTAATGGGCCAGGTAGACCAGCACAATCTGGATCAGCACAGTCTATTAGCGTATCACCATCGTCATCCTCCCCATTATCACAGTCTTCAGTTTTCTGGCAAGTACAATCGGCTTGGCAAACCCCGGTCGCACAATCTGAATTCTGATCACATTCAGCGGTACAAGTCCTTACTATTCCATCCCAAAAGAATATACCATCTCCAGAACTACTATCGGCACATGCATGCCCATAGATACAGGGATTATTTGTACACGTGTTTAAACCTATACATTCGTTCAGGACATCATTAGCATAATCCCACGTGTATGGATTAGCATCTATACTACAACCGTCAGGACAATATGTAACAGGGCAATCTTCATTTTCTGTGGGATCATAAGTACAACTGAATGATGTGCCAGAACCAGTACAATCAGAACATTTATACAAACTCTCACAAGTGGATTCGACAGCTACACAATTACCACTACATTCGTCACAGTTACCTGTACATCTAGAATGATCATCATTATCACAATACCCTAAACTACATTCTCTACAATTGAAACCTCCACACAATTGTCCGTTGTTATCATAACTATAACCCCACTCTTGCATAGCTAAACATTTTGGTCCATCTCTACAATTTACGTGATAATCCGAATGAGTTGTTATGCCATCGTTATCACAATAACCATCACAGCATCTACCTGGTGTTCCTGGACACGCGTCTCCGTTGTTTTTATTTGAATGAGAGCATCCAGCTGTAGGATCACAGTAGTCATTTGTACATGGGTTACCATCATCACAATTTTGTATTAGCGTCTCCTCTACCCAGCTTGTATGGTCTGCACAATCACTCCCACTACAATACCAATCATGGAATAACTTATGTTTTTTCCATTGTAGGCCATCACAGTATTGTGTCCAACCATCTGTACTGTCTGTATGTCGATCAGAGGCTGTAAAGGAACAATCGCTTTGACCATCAACACAATAAAAGTTTTTATATTGACATCCGTCGCCATAGTCGTTATAGCAACCATCTCGATTGTCACAATCTTCTTTATAAACATCGACACAATTTTCGCAACGATATATTCGGTCACCGGAATGACAATGATAATTGTTAATGCCCGATGGCAGATCATCACAGTGATCAGAAGCGCCACAACCGGATTCACATTTGTCACGCGATTGAACACCTGCACAAAAATCTATTTCTATTGCCTTCAAGCCAGAACATTCTACACATCCTTGTTCACTCCAATCCCAATAATGATTTGACGGGCTTTTGGTTTCAAGGCAAGGTTCCCAAGGCCAGGATCCCGGACACCAACAACCACAGGGATAACCATTGTAACTTTCTGGGATAGCATCACCAGCGGGACTTGTATCGCTAGATACATCGTCTCCATATGCGTTACAGGATGAGACAAACCTAACACAGTCACTGCGAACAGGCGCGTAACAATCAACAAAACTACAAGATGGGTCGCCTCCACGTACTTTATAATCGCAGGTTGCGTCATGTTGACCTGGAGGAGTTACTATCCAAACGCAACTTCCAGGCCACGCCGCAGTTTTCCAACATATAGCACTATCAAACGGGGCCCAAGTACACCAATCGGTTCTTTCACTAGGGTTGCACGAACCCGCCCATTCTTCCACAGCTCCGCCTGAAGATGTCCAATACCTCGAGTCTAATCCGCACGCGTGAATGAGTGTGGGTAAGAGTAAGAAAATCAAGAATACTAATAAGATTGGACTAAATTTGAACAAAACATCCTTTTGCGTATCTTTCACTTCCTTTAAATGTTTTACACAAGGTAATATACAGAATCGTTCTGCTTGTCTTCATTTGTTCGAGTTCAAGCTTTGTTCCATGAGTGATCCAAGTATACCTACAAATAGATATATCATCGAAATTTTTACAATTCCATTCTGGTTCGACCTTGATATTAAAATATTTTTTTACTAGATCTGATGATGGTTCGCAATCTAATATACTATAGGCTCTTAGGGCGATGGCTGAGACATCTTCTTCATATCCCACAGTTACTAGGAATTTTTCAGATGAAGATTTCCATTCATAATCATAATAACTTATAAAATAGTCCTTGGCAGTTCCCTCTAATTCTTGGAGTTCAAGCGTGATAGAAGATGGTTGGTACTCAGATTTTAGATGAGTTTGGATAAATTCTTTGGCTAATGTTTGATATTCTGGTTCAGGTTCTGGTTTTGGTTTAGAAAACAACTTTTTCAGAGAGCCCCATACCCCTAACTCCCCAGTATCCGCAGGTTCTGTATTGGACTGAGTGATCAATGCTATGAGGACGATTAGAATAAGAACAATCGCAATAATTAAAAGATTTTTCATATTATTATTTTAGATTTGCCTCGTTATAAAATTGATATCTTTCAAAACTGAATATATTTTTAGTTAAAGGGTGAGATATTAATCGTTCATTTCTTAAAAATTAACCTAGGTTCGATGAAAAAAATAATGGTTTTGCTCGCCTTATTTTTACTACCTCAATTAGTCTTAGCTGGAGTTATTTCTTTGACAACTACTGTTTCTAGTGATGTCATTAATGAAGACACTGGAAGGGTTAATGTTAAACTACTGAATTCTGGTGATGAAGCGGCTTATGATGTACAAATATCCCTGTTAGCAGAAAGTTTTGAATCTAATACCATAGATATTGGAAGGCTCAACCCGAATGAACCAGTCGAAGAAGATCTTGAAATAAGATTGAAAAAAAAGATTTCTCCAGGTAGGTATCCTGCCAGTATCATAGTAGACTATGCTGATGCAAATGGTTATCCTTTCTCTTCTGTTTCTCCAAATTTTATCGTTTATAAAACTCCAACCTCTTCAAAAATATCGGGTCTCATATCCGAAACCAGTCTGAGTGGAAAAAAAAGTAAAAAACTCACTCTATCTGTCAGAAACCTAGATGATATCGAACATAACGTGGATGTCAAACTGATCTTACCCAGAGAGATAAAAGTTGTAGACGGTGAAAAGGATATATATATAGAATCAAAACAAGAAAAATCCTTAGACTTTGAAGTTTCCTCTCTTTCTGCGATCTCTGGTAGTAATTATGCCGTTTTAGCTTCGATGGAATACGAGGATGATATGCATTACACTTCATTCGCGAACGGAATCATCAGGATAGATGGCGAAACTACATCAGGACAAGAACCAGAAGGTTCAAGTATTTTAGCGTATGTAATTCTATTTATTTCAATAGTTTTCGTTTTAATCTACACCTATCCAAAATACATCAAAAGAGGTAAGAGAGTTGAAAAGAAAAATAAATAAAAAGGGCATCTTTATTCTGGTCTCTTTAATCGCAATCTTCATCTTTGCTTACATCCTCAGGTATATTCCTTTCATGCAGTACGACATCAGGTTGATAACAAACTGGGCTGATGATTGGTGGTTTCTTGGGATGGCTAGATATTTCGCGACCAGACACCATATCCCAGAGGTCGAACCCACGTATGGTAATGGGATAGAATACCAGTATCCGCCCGGACTGATGTTATTTTTTGCTGTCATGACTCAGATTACTGGAGTTGAGTTGGTATACCTTGGTAGATTTGTGGGAGTGGGCTTGGGAGCATTATCAGTCGTCTTCATTTATGTCTTGGGTGAGAAACTCACTAAGGATTATAGAATAGGGTTACTTGCAGCGGTTTTAGCTGCTTCCTCGGTTCGTTTCATCTCTAGGAGCGCTGCTTTTTGTTCTGAACTGATGGGACATTTACTCATGCCACTCATTGTATTATTCCTTTACAAGGGGATGAAAGAAAAGAGAGATATGAATCTGTTGATATCAGGTCTTTTGCTCGCGGGTTTGGTTATTTCCCACCATCTCTCATCTGGTATTATGATTATTTCTTTAGTTTCTTTCACGTTCTTACTGTTAGTATTCAAGAGACGTGAAGGATTCTCAGATATTAAAAAAGTTTTATTCGTTCTGGCCATAGGATTGATCATATCTTTTCCTTTCTGGATTAAATTGGCTACTGGGGGCATAATGAACATAGTAGTCAAAGAAGCGTATGGACGGGAAGGGTTTTTAACTATAAAGAATTTTTATAAAAACTTGGGTATACCACAATTCTTCCTTGGTTTTACTGCTATAGTTTATGCGTTGTACAAGAGAAAGACTGGACACATACTACTCATAGCCTGGGCCATACCCTGTATTCTTGGTCTTTGGGATAGAGATATCGCTACTGCCCTGTTCAGCAGTACTCTTCTGAAATCAAACCCAGATTTATTGTATGTTTTCAGTCCTTCACTCTATACTAGATATTTTGAATACATGACTCCAGCGATAAGCATCTTGGGTGCGATTCTATTCTTTGCCATCTTTGAATTTTTGGGAGGAATTAAAAAATTAAAAAAATACCATGTGTCTACAATTTTATTAGCGATAGGCTTAATCCTAGTCATTATCTCTATTCCCCTACCGTTTAACTCATCGATATTCTATGAAGGTTCTGGTTATGGTTGGTTGAAATGGGCAATGGTCAGTTTTATTTCCACAGAAGAGTATGAAGCGGCGGTCTGGATGAGGGAAAACTTGTCTGAAGATGTGAACATACTCAGTGATTATGAAGCGAATGAAATGATTCTTGGTGTGACCGCATTGCCAGTGGCCAATGGTGGGACTTTAAGAGCGGCTTTGCCCGTAGGTACGATCTATTCAGATCATTTAACCATATACTTCACTCCAGATTTGGATGAGGCATTAGGCTTGATAAAGAAGTATGACATAACCCATGTCTTTATGAGTGAGCGCATGAGAGAGAAGGGCTGGTTCTGCATTGAAAGGAATGCCAGGTTTAATTATGAATACGGGAGCAACATGGAAAATGCTGATGTTGAGAAGTTTGATGAATCAGATTGCTTCACTACAATTTACGATGAGAATAAAGTCAAGATTTGGGAAGTCAATCCCGGATGTTTAAAATAGTTTTCTGATACCATGCCTTCTGAATTTTTTATAAATCAAAGAAAGAAAATCGCTAAGAAATATTTAAAGGATTGTAATTTTGTCTTGGACTTGGGTTGTGGACCTGGTATATTTTTAGACATCTTCCGTGGGAAAACTGTCATCGGCCTGGAAAAAAATAGAAAAAAAATCAGGAATATCCCGAGCGGATTTTTAATAAACGGAGATGCTACTAACCTACCTGTTAAAAATACTGCATTCGACGGTATTCTATGCACAGAAGTACTGGAACATATAAAAAATTACAAGGAAGCCATCCATGAAATTGGTAGAGTGACAAAACCAAATGGCAAGGTTTTGATAACAACTCCGAATAAAAAATACGAGTTCTATAAGAACTTCTTATCTTGGTTAAAAGTCTGGCCTCATCCACAAGATAAATGGATCTCAACCGATTCACTGATTGAAGTCTGCAAAAAATACTTTAAAGTAAAAACAAGTGGAATCTTTCCAATAAATTTACTCGGTCTAGAAAAAATTTTAGCCGAACGGTTTGGAAAAAATTCAGAGACGGTTGTCTTGAAGTTAAGAAAACTATAAAGTCTCCTTAATGAGTTTTTCGCAAGTTGTGAATTTGTTTTTTCTATCTCTAAAAAACAGTATCAACTTTCTAAAAAATTCTAGTCTCTCTGGTCCACATTTATTGTAATAAAAATGATACTTGTAATCGGGTAAATCGAATGGTTTGTTATAATTTACAAAATCAAAACTATGGAAGAGGGAGACAAAAGTTTTGGGATGACCTGACGATTCTAAAAGATCTAAATATTTATCTCCTACGAAGAACATCCAGGAAGACATTGCTGGTATTCTAAGTTTATTTATAGTACCTATAGGAATTTCTATGAAATCGTTTTTAATTTTGTGTGGAGTTCTTTTCTTGAATAAATTAAAATATCTGAAAGGTATCGTAAACGGAACTATACTCGAATCATAACGGTAATAACTTGAAACTACTTCCAGAATTTTTTTATTTATGCACAATTTTGGGGACCTGAATCCTTTTGGCTCTAAACCATACTCAGAAAAAATAATCTTAGATTTTCTTATTTCGTTCTCAAGGTCTAATCGATTCAGTTTGTCCAATCTCTTATGGTTGTAACCATGTGATGCTATTTCATGTCCTTTCAACAAATCTAATATTTCTCCCTTAAAATTCTCGAGGACTTTTCCAGTAATAAAAAACGTGGATTTTATCTTTTCTTCGTTTAAAACATCTACTACAGCAGGAAGGCTATCTTTTACGTTATTAAACGTCTTTCCTAGGCTAAAATCAGACTCTACATCGAAAGTAAGGACTATTTTCATGATTAGCAATATCCATGCTAAACTTAAATAACTGACTTTAAGAAATTAAAATAGTGAAAAAATGGTTGAACTATCGATAGTCGTCCCGATTTACAATGAAGAGAAGGCTATACAAGGCTTTCTAAAAAAATTAAAAGATGTGTTAAAGAATGTCAAGATTAGTCATGAAATTATAGCTGTGGACGATGCTTCTTCTGATAAGACTTATGAAAAGATCAAGAAAGTTAAAGGTATAAAAGTAGTACGTCATCCCTACAACAAAGGGTATGGTGCATCACTAAAGACCGGCGCAAGGAAAGGTAAAGGCAAGTATGTTTTGTTTATAGACGGCGACGGTGAGCATGACCCTAAAAATATACCAAAACTAGTAAAACACAGGAAAACTTACGATATGGTTGTTGGCGCTAGACGATTCTATTCATCTATACCAAGAGCAATCGCAAAGAAGATTATAACTGGGTTTGCAAACTATGTCTCTGAAGTTAAGATACCTGATCTAAATTGTGGATTTAGGCTCGTGAAAAGAGATATATTGATGGAATACATCGACTCTCTGCCGAACAGGTTTTCTTTCACTTCAACGATAACTATGATATTCATAAAGTCTGGTTACAGCATAAAGTACGTTCCAGTCAATGTCTTGAAGAGAAAAGGAAAGAGTAAAATCAACCCTGTAAAAGATTTCATCAATTTCTTGGTTCTGGTGATGAAGACATCACTCTTATTCTCACCTCTTCGGGTTTTCATACCAGTCAGTCTATTATTCTTTGTTCTGGGGATGGGTTATCTCGTTTATTACCTCACGTTATATTCTGACGTACCAGACTCAGCTATATTCTTGCTCACGACTAGTATCATCATATTCTTCTTCGGTTTTATATCAGACCAGATTTCTTCTTTGAAATTGTCGAAGAGCGCATGATATAAAAAGCTATCTTTTAAAAATTCCTACATGGAAATCGCAGTAGTTGGGGGATCAGGTTTCGTCGGCGGTAATATAGCCAAATTTCTTTCAAAAGAAAATACAGTACGGGTTGTTGACATTAATCCTAGTGCTGAGGACGTGACGTTCAAGAAATGTGATGTTTTAGATTACAAACTTTTGGAAGATTGCCTAAAGGATTGTGAAGTAATCATCGATTCTCACATTATTCAAATACCAAGAATAAACGAGATTAAAGAACTTGCTTTTAACGTCAATGTAAACGGTACAAGGAATGTTTGTGAGGTCTGTAGAAAGAACGATTCGAAACTCATCCTGACTGGGACATGGCATATCTACGGGGAACCACCATTCGAGAAAAACAAGATTGATGAGGATTATGGTTATCATCCTGAAAGAGTATCTGAAAGAGCTGAATTCTACGTCATCAATAAAATCATGCAAGAAATGTGGGTTAGATCCTACAGTAAGATGTATGGAATTAAAGCAGGGATATTAAGGTTGAGTACGGTTTTGGGTGAAGGAATGCCTGAGAAGACTGCCGCAAACATCTTCATAAATCAGGCCTTAAACAACAAAGACATCACACCATTCAGGAGCACGAGGTATAGACCGATGCTTTACGTGGATATCAACGATGTCAATGAAGCCATAAACCGATTGATTAAAATCCTTAACTCAAAGTGTGAAATAATACACATAGCTCATCAAGAACCTATAACAATTCTTGAGTTAGGCCAAATGATAAAGAGATTGAGTAATTCTAATTCTGAAGTAAAAGTCGTGGATAATGCTGAGGATGATTTCAAGCCAGAGGATAAGAATTATTGCTACATGGATTTNNCCTGATATTCGGTCCCAATCTCTTTATGAGAAATATCGGCAAGGATTTCCAGAGTCCACCTAAAAACTTGTATTTTTCTTCTTCAGGGTCTGGAATCTCACAATCTTTGTAGATTCTATAATAATACTTCAATTCATACATCTTCCCGCCCCATCTTTTTTTAAACAAGAATCCGCCAGTATGCATCCTTGCTCTACCAAAATCTAAAGATTCATAATTTTTCCTCTTTCCCCATTCTATCATTCTGAAAAGGATTAAATCATTTGGTCTCAGATGAAGATAATTCGCATCAGAAACATTCTTCCAGTAATAGATTTTTTTCTCATGTAAGAAGAAAATGCTGGCGGCAATTTTTTTGTTATCACTCTCGGCAAAAAATAATTTCACGTTTTTCGAACAGAATTTAAAAACATTGTCGAAGAAATCGAAGGAATGTGGAGGGCTGCCTAGTTTTTTCATCGTTTTTAGATAAAGTCTATAAAATTCTTCTAACTCTTTCCTAGTTCCTTTAACCACTTTCACATTATTTTTTTCTGCTTTTCTTATGCTGTTCCTCACTTTTTTATCGAAGGACTTCCAGATATCATTTAACGGTTTTTTCAAATCAAGAATGAAATTATAGTAAGTAACCTTTTTTTTAAAAGATTTCAAATTTAAGTCAGGTCCCCTTATCTCAACATAATCAACATCATTCTCTTTCGCTATATCTTCCAATTTCTTTAGAATCCAATCAACTTTAGTGGGGGAAAGAAATCCACCATAATCACCATAAGGCATTGAAACTAACTTCTTACCGAAAAGATTACTCTTTATCAGCATGAATGGGATTGCATTCAGGATTTTTTTTTCATCAATCAACGCTACTATAAACGGTTTCAGGTTGTAGGATTCTTCTATTGTTTTTATCCAGTTTGTCGAGTTATAAAAATTGGGATAATCCTTTACCAACTTACTCATTTCATTCGTGTGTAATAATTTGACTATCATTTCTTGGACACTAAAAACTTTTTAGACAATAAGATTTTTAACCCTAACAAACTGATGATTAGGTTAATGGATCTATCCAGAATGAAAAAGATGAACCCTTTCTCTGCTCCTACACCAAGATAAGAAAAAATCAAAACGCTTCCGGCTTCTGCGATACCTATCCCACCTGGTGTAATCGGAACGAATGTTAAGGATGATATCAGTGGGTTCAATAATATGAAAACGAACACTGGTAGATTTACATCCAACGCCCTACCAATAGCCCACCAACACATGCCCCCTATTACCCAGGTTAAAAAGGTTATTATGAAAATACCAGGAGAATAACGTTTGATGTCGGTGAAGTCTCTACTTATACTATTTACGAACTTCAAAAGTTTTTTGCCTTTTGGTAGTCTTTTAATTAAACCAGTAAACTTCCATGTTCCGTATTTCAAGAATAATATCGTGAGGATTATAGCATCCAGAACCCAGCCCAACATCAGTAGTATGTATATCATGCCGGTTGTTTCAATAGCACTCGCCAGATAGATAACAGCGATTCCAGCGAGAACCATTTGAATAATGAAAGATATTAATTGAGATAGTATCAATACTGACGATGAAAGAGAGTAAGGAATTTTATCCTCTTTAAATGCATAAGCCATCGAAAAATAACCTAGCTTGCCTGGTGTGATCTGACCTATGAGATAACCAAAAAAATGAGACCAGNNGCCCAAAAAACTTTCTTCGTTGATATTTCATGGAATTTATCCAACACGTATTTGATCCTGTAAACGATTAAAATATGAGTTGCTAATAAAAACAAACCGCCCCATACAATCCAAAGCATTTTGGTTTCTTTAATTGTTTCAATCAGAACATCTATTTTTAGGTTGTACAAGATGAAAACGATTAGAAAAATAGCTAGCAAAATTTTTATCAGAGTTTTGTAATAAAGTTTCATTTCTCCCACAGAATTAATTTATTTTCTTTTTTTCCAGACTACGACTCCTATTATTGTGAATGCTACTAGTATTGAAAGGCTACTGTAGACAGTGATGGGGATTTTGAGGAATTCGTTCAAGAAGAATATTACCAACGGGATTAGAGCAAAACTCAGACCAAAACCTAAAGCTATTCTTTCCATCAAATCCAAATCTTTCTTCTTTGGGAAAAATGCGTAACTCAGTGCATAGCCAGGAATGAATAAGACTAAAGGAAGACCTATTATGGCCTGAATTATCGATAACATCTGATCACTTATAGTAATATTCAGAGTGGGATTTAAATAAATGAATTCAAGTCAAAAAATATTTTCCTTTTTCTTTTTGTTCTCTATCCAGTCTTGATCCCAATTTGTTGGCCCTAGGACGACCTGTCTGAGGGTCTCTTCTGAAAGTTACTTTAACTTTGCTCAAGAATGTGTTGAAGGCATTTTCAACACTGCCTGGTTGTTCTGCATGACCTTCCTTTCCCGGATTCCCTAGGAAAACCATACCTCTGTCAGAAATTTGACTCAGAAACAGTAAATCATGATCTACAATCATGGCCGAACATTCTTTTCTCTCCACTATCTTTCGGACCATGTTTGCCAAGGATAGTCTCATCTCAACATCCAGAAAAGCTGAGGGTTCATCCAACAGATAAACATCCGCTTCTTTGCTCAATGCCACAGCAATAGCAACTCTTTGTAATTCGCCGCCGGAAAGTTTCTTGACTTTTCTTTCAAGGAGTTTTTCTAAACTTAAAGGTCTCAATATCTCCGCTTTATAATTGCTAGTCGAAAATTCTTTAGTAACAGATTTCAACAATTCACGGACAGTTCCGTCGAATTCAGTTCTTGGATATTGGGATTTGTAAGATATCTTGACTTTTCCAGATACTTTTCCTTTGTCTTGTTTCATCTCTCCAGCCAGTATTCTTGCGAAAGTTGTCTTTCCCAGAGCATTAGCACCTAGAATTCCTAACACTTCTTTTCCGTACAATTCTCCTTTTTTAATGTTCAAACTGAAATCCCCGAGTTTTTTGTTAACGTTCTCAAACTGTATGAGCGTTACTAATCCTGATGTTGATTGTATATAACCAGCTTCAAACTTTATGGACTCAGGTCTTATCCTGACGTTGTCGTCTCTTATGTAACCATCCAAGAACGTGTTTATCCCAGCTCGGACAGAATAAGGGTTTGAGACGATACCATAAACAGACGGTGTCCCATAGAAAATGTGGATTCTATCAGCAAGAAAATCCAGAGTTGCAAGGTCATGATCAGCAACGATAACAGACTTACTCTGACAAAACTCTCTTATGGCTTTTGAAACTTCTAGTCTTTGAAAGACGTCCAGGAAACTTGTCGGCTCATCGAAGTAATAGANNTAGCAACAATAACAGACTTGTTCTGACAGAATTCTCTTATAGCTTTTGAAACTTCTAGTCTCTGAAAAACGTCAAGAAAACTCGTCGGCTCATCGAAGTAGTAAATATCTGCATCCTTTGCCAAACCAGCTGCGATAGCAACTCTTTGCAATTCACCGCCAGATATTCTCTTGACATCATGGTCGAGTATTTCTTCTATACCAAACCTTGCAATCAAATCGTTCAATATCCCTCTCTTATCAGTTTTCTTCAAGAGGTTTGATACCTTACCAGAATAGGTCTCGGGAATTTTATCGACTCTCTGTAGTTTGTAAGAGACTTTAACTTCTTTATTCTGCAGTTTTTCAAGATAATTCTGTAGCTCTGTTCCCCTGAAGAGGGTTATCAACTCTGAGAAATCCAATTTTTTTCTCTTCCCGAGGTTTGGTTTAATCTGACCAGAAAGAAGCATCAATGCTGTAGTTTTTCCAAGGCCGTTTGATCCAATCAAACCAACTACCTCTCCAGGAATCGGGTGTGGTAATCTGAACAGAACGAATTTATTCTTTCCGAAACGATGAATAGGTTTTTCTTTTAACTTCTCTGGCAAATTCACGATCTTGATTGCCCCGAAAGGACATTTATGTGGACATATACCACAACCAATGCATATGTTCTCGTCGATAACCGGAAATTTTGTCACTTCGTCTGTTGTTATGCAATCTTCTCCAGACCTGTTCTTGGGACAAACGCGTACACAAAGATAATCGCACTTCTTGGGTTTGCACAACTCCCTATCGATTACTGCTATTCTTGTCAATTACGCCACCAATAAAAATCTAGGATTTGGAAATTAAATCTATTCGAAGACTATGTCTGTATCTACGTGAAAAAGCGATTTCGAGACATTGACAAAGATTTCGGAAGATACAGGTAATTTTGTCCTCTCAGATTTTGGAATTCTGATCCTGTACAACTCCCCCTGTGGCCTGTAAACAACATTTATCCCTAGTATAGGAACTGTGAAGAAGACATCGTTAACAAAATCATTTAGTCGTGGTGGTTGCTCGACTATTCTGACTGACCTGTTCAATTCTTTTGCGAGCTTTTTTACTATTCTACCTTCTTTCCCTATTAGTTTAGCTGCATCATTTTTTCTGGTGACGATCAAGAGCATGTTGGCGCCAGCTGCTCTTTTTATCTCAACATTCTTCAGAGTTTTTTGATTTTTTAGGAATCCGTTCAAACGTCTGTACATTTTTATCTCATCGACCTTTATCTCCTTCTCACCAACTTTCTCTGCACATGCGTTGCAAAGCAGATTGTTCTTTAAACAGACCGAACAGATAGGGAATTTCATAAGTAGAAATTGAATGAGTATAAATTTAATATTTATCTTGCTTTTAACATAGTAATATATATAGATGTAGGTGTTCTGAAGTGGTGACCCCAACTCGAATAGCAACATTGATAGTGGGAACTGTCACAGCGCTAGGTATTATGTTTGCTTTCTGGGGTGCACAGTTGGTTCAGACTAACTTAAATGAGACTGCTAGCTCGGAAGAGTTGTGCCTTGGAGCCATGTTAAGTTTGTATTCTGGAAGATATGATAGTGAAACACAGGAGTTGTTTTTGGTGTTTGAAAATCAGAGAGGGGCAGACCTTGAGTTGAAAGCTTTGTACTTATTCTATCCCGACAAAGAAATGAAGACATTTGAGTTGAATGAGGGATTAGGAGCCAACATGCTTTTGTCCATACCCGTTAAAGGCGTTGAAGATGGTTTTGAGAGTGGGACTATAAAGACAAACTGTCCTGATGCTAATGTTGATTTCAGTTATTCTGACGTGACTTAACTTCTTAAGATTAGAATACTTAGATTTATTGGGGTCAAATGCAGATAGGTTTGGTCGGTAAACCATCATCTGGTAAGAGCTCTTTCTTTAAGGCCGCGACCATGATTGATGTTGCTATCGCTGATTATCCATTCACTACTATAAAACCGAATGTTGGGATGGGATATGTTATTACTGATTGTGCTTGTAAGTACTACAATGTCAAATGTAAACCAAAGAATTCTGTTTGTATCAATAAAAAAAGACACATTCCTGTCAAACTCATCGATGTAGCTGGTTTAGTTCCAGATGCCCATCTTGGAAAGGGTATGGGAAATGAATTTCTCGACGATTTAAGACAGGCCTCCTGTCTCATACATATAGTTGATGCCTCTGGCTTGACTGATGCTGAAGGGAAAAGAACAACAGGCTATGATCCTTGCAATGACATAGAATTCTTAACAAACGAGATAGACCTGTGGTTTGCTGGTGTCATAAAGAAAGCTATGACAAAGTATGCTGTTAAAAAGAAATTCTCTAAAGTGGATTTGGTTGAAACTTTAACAAAACAGTTGACAGGATTGGGAATAAATAAGAGCGATATTCAACAGGGTCTTGATAAGGTCGGGGTAGATAGTACTGAAGATCTTGCGACCGAACTCAGGGATTTATCCAAACCCATAATCATCGCCGCGAATAAAATCGATCTACAGGGCTCGGAAGAGAATTTAAAGAAGATGAGAAAAAGATTTCCTGGTTTGACTATAATACCGACTTCTGCTGCTTCCGAGATTGCCCTGAGGAACGCGAAGGAAAAGGAGTTAATAGATTATGAAAGTGGTTCTTTCACTATCAAGGACGAATCCAAGATTAGTATAAAACAAAAAGGAGGTTTGAAGTACATAGAAGAAAATGTTCTGAAGAAATATGGTTCGACTGGGATACAAGAATGTTTGAACAAGGCTGTGTTCGATGTCCTGGATTATATCGTTGTTTATCCTGTTGCCGATATCAACAAACTTACTGATAAGAAAAAGAATGTGCTACCAGATGCTTTTCTGATTAAGAACGGGACAACTTTGAAAGAGTTTGCCTTTTCTGTCCATTCTGATATAGGTGAGAAGTTTATCGGTGGTCTAGAAGCAAAGACTAAACGTAAACTAGGGGCAGATTATATCCTGCAGAATAACGATGTCATTGAGATACTCTTCCAGAAGAGATAAATTATTCTTCCTTCTTTTTCAGTTTTATCTTCTTCCTCGTTAATGAATCGACTAATCTTTCTATTGGAGCCTCTAAGATAGTCTTGATGTTCGATGGAGTGAAACCCGCATCTCTGCAAATAGTTTCCACCCTCTTGGTCTGTTTCTGCATTTCTGCTAGGGCTTTACCTATCCTGAACTTGTAGAAAGCCGCGATGTTTTCATCGAAATCCCATCCTATATTATCTATATCCCGCATTTCTTCAGTGAATTCTTCGAATTTATCTTTTGTTTTAGAATAGAGTTTTATCAGTTCAATTATTTCTGGGCTTTCCAAAGTTATTTCCTTTGTTTTCTTGGTTATCGCATTGAACTTTCTTAAGATCTTTTTGTTTTCCTGCTCTATTTTTCTGGAGAGGTCTTCGATTGCTTCCCTGCTGACACCAGTCCTTATCCTTTCTGCTTCTCTCTCAAAAGTTTCACTGATTTTACTCTCGAATTCCATCGGTTTCTCCAGTTTAGCTTTCATGTCTGCAAAAGTATCTTTCTTTTTCTTTCGTCTGAAACTAATCATTCATTCACCAGTTAATCTCTTTATTTTATACCAGATTTAAATCTTTTTCCTATTTGAGAGAAAATGATAATTCCATCATCTGTGAAATAAGACTCACCCGATAACTCTGATACCCTTGTCTGATATCTCGAATGGGTGTATGTTCAAATCATGTGAAGTTCTTCTCAACTTCTTGACGTAAAGGCTTCTCGGTTTTCCGCCCAATCCAACATCCACTCCGCATTTTAAGACTATTACACCATCGACAAGGTATTCCTCGATTCCGAACTTACTCAAAGCATGAGTACCTTCTTCTACTTCTGAAGTGACTAAGGCAGTGATACCCATCTTCTTCAATTCTTGGATCAATCTGGATAGACTAAACCTAATGTCTCTTTCCTTCTCAGCGTATTCTGCTAACATAGTTATAGAATCTATGACGACTCTTTTGGCGTTAAGATCTTTAACATTCTTTAATATGATGGCTATAATCTTTTTCATGTCTTGTGGTTCAGCGTATAGAACTCTGCATTGCCCGATCTCTTCAGCCTTCCTGAAATCACGACCAAAAATAGCAACATCGTTCTTTATTTCGTCTGCGGTTTGCTGTAGTGTGACATAAAGACCGTTTTCGCCTGTGCAGAGAGCATTCCAGATGTATTGTGTGGCAAAAATGGTTTTACCAGTTCCTGCCTCTCCACTGAGCATGACCACAGATTTTGGGATTAACCCACCACCGATGAGTTTATCCAGGCCTGGGATGCCTGTGGATATTCTATCAGTCGGTTTTATGATTGGTTTTTTAGAAGCCCGTTCGATGTCTTCGTCAGAAATGAATTTTTTCACGATCAGGAGGTCTCTCTTCTCCTTATTGAGCTTTAGATTGCTCTTATTCATGATTAATAATTCCAAAAGCCTAAATTTAAAGTTTATTCTACTATTTCTATGACTTTCACTCCTTCTTTTGTTATCTCAAACGGATGGATTAGGATGGAATGGTCGGTTCTTCTCATCTTTCTCACAGTCAAAGTTCGTTTGAATTCTTCGGCCACAGGAACGAAATCCAGCTTGATGACAGAATCAGTCAGGAATTCTATTATACCGGTTGTGCTTAAAGCTTCTTGACCTTCTGGAATGGCTCCAGTCAGGACAGCAGTGATGTTCAAATCTTTCAACCTATCGATGAGTTGCATCAATGCTATCTTCCTTAAGTATTCGTCTTTGATGAAGAGTTCTACTAATGATACGGAGTCTACAACCAACCTTTTTGCCTTGAATTTTTTTATCTCTTCCTCTATTTTTTTTGTGAGTTCATACATGTAGAGTTTGATGACTTTAGAAACATCTTCACCAGTGATCATCTTTGCCGGGATGTCTGGTTTAATGGAAACGAATCTCATCAAACCATGCTTCTCGAATTCATCAAAATCCCAACTGAACATGGATCTGATATCGGCCTTTATGTCTTCCTCCCTCTCTTCTGTCGTTATGTACAGACCCTTTTCTCCTTTCATGATTCCAGCGTATAAAAAAGAGGCACAGAATGCTGTTTTACCGGTTCCAGTCGTTCCAGTCACGAAGTTTATACTCCCTCTTATGAACCCACCTTCGATCTTGTCGTCTAAACCAATAACTCCGGTCTTGACTCTTTCAGAATCCATGATTATTTTTTGTTTTTAGTAGAGTTTATATATAACTGATTCTCAAAAAACCGAATCAGATAGATTCAACAGAATAATTATTTAATTTTCCAATATATCTGATAGATTTTTTAACTTAATTACCGTTCAATTATTTATGATTGAATCAAATATTGATGAAATTGTGAAATTAGCAACACAGTATACGAAAGATGGAATACCTTGGCATCATCATTTCTTAACTTTAAATTGTAAGTTTAATACTAGTGAAAAATATCAAATAATTTTAGAAAATGAAAGAACTAAAGAAGTATTTTATGCAGAATTCGACCATAAACCAATGAAAGAATTAGAACACTTAGAGAACTTGTTCTTTGGAAGAAAAAAACCTTAGACCAAATATTATTTAAGTAAACCGCTAAATCAGATAAATTTTTCTTTTAATGAATCAAATAATAATAGATGAAAAAACTGATTTNNTTTTTAAATAAACCAAATAATAATTCATGAAAAAATTGATTTTTATCTCATCTCTTATTTTAATTTTTATTTTTATTAATCCATTTCCTGTCCGTGCTTGGACTCTGTCTGATTTTGATGGAGAAAAAATGGATTATGCTTATTGGTTAAAAGAAGGTTATGGAGTATATCAAATAGATGACGATACTGGTTTGAAAGAAAAGAATGGTGTTGTAAATGATGCATTACTTTATCTTGCCTTTGGACCTGATGAGGATTCAAGTTTCGCTGTTGGAAAAACAGTAAAAAATGCTTATAGAGACCAGATGCTTCAATTTGTTACTGACAATACTAATTTTGGTGGTGATCATGACAGAGTTCTAACAAGCATTGTTGAATCTTATCTGTATATGAGGGATGAAGGAATTTTTACAATGAGTCAACAAGAAGATTTAGAACAGTTCTTCCTTTATTGGGCAAATGTAAATGCTGAAGAAAGTTATGGTCATCAATTTGTACCACATGCATTAGCAGCTGTTGTAAGTTATACTCTTGATACAACTAGAACTGTTATTGACTACAGTAGTGATGTCAATAGTCTTTGTAACTATGCTCAAAACAATGCTCTGGATTTTGGTGAGGCCTGGGGTCCCATCGAAAACTCAGCTCATTATACACCATTTGTCTTCACAAGCATGCTGAGAATCTCTGTATATTGTAACAACGGGATTTTACCAGGAAGTCATAAGGCAAATTTGAAAAAGGCAGTTAATTGGACATTGGATGTTTATCCACATAATGGATTTTCATTATCTTATGGTTCGACATGGTCTCCAAATCATGTACGTCAATTGTTTTCATTCCTTATCGGATCTGCATATTACTTGGATGATGGCACTTCTGAGAATGTGAAAGTTGCAAGAAATGCTAAGTGGTTGTCAAATACGTTGTTTGAGTACGGAATTACTCACATCGATATTTACGAAAATGCTAACTTCCATGGAGAATTGAAAGGTGGTGTAAGAGGAGAACCGATGTTAATATGGAAGTATGCAAAAGACTCCATTTCTCCATTAAAACCGGATATTAGTGAGTATGGTTCAATGGCTGTTTATGGAGAGATGGGTAATTCTTATAGTTCTAGCCTACCTCACGATTTAAAACTCGATAAGGTTGTTCATAGAGATGGGTGGAATGCCAATTCATTTTATTTATTGTTAGGTATGGCACCCTATCCTAGCTATGAAACTAAACCCTATGCCAACCATATAGTTAACTTTGTATACGGAAATGAACCTTTCAGTACAGGTAAAACTCGGGACAGAACTGTATATAATTGGGAACTTCGGAATGTCATAACACCTTATAATGGAGATGGGTGGAATGCAGAACTCAGGTTCATTGAAAACTTCAACGAACACTCTGCAAGCAAAACAAGAGAAGGGGATTGGGACAGATATGTTAGTTTTGTAAAAGATAACTCGTATGCAGTGGTTTTTGATTTTGCTAGTGGTTCGGGCACAGCTTATTGGCATTTTGTCAGCGAACCTGCACCGACTTGGTATTCAGATTGGGTGAAATTAACAAGAGGGGATTACCAGATGAATGTTTATTATCCAAACGACGATAATTGGTATTCAATTTCGCATTATGATGACAACTTTGAGAGAGAAGTAGAACCGGGAAAGATTAGACCGATATGGTATGTAGACACGCCTTCTAGGGAATTAGAACTTCAAAACGCAAGAACATGGGCTGTTATCCTTTATCCTGATAGAGGTTCTAACCCTTCTTCTGTTACTGCAATCAATCCTAATGGCAACTATCCAAATGTAGTTGGTGTGAAACTTGTTCATTCAAGTTATACAGATTGGCATGGTGTCAGACACATAAGTGGGACTTACAAGTATGATGATGTAGAAACTAATTCTGAATTATTCTTTGCCCGAAAGACAGGTGAGGACTGGATTATATCAGTTGTAAGTGGGAGTGTAGTTAAAGTGCCAGTAAGCACTGAACCTGTAGCTGTAAAATTCAACGATGCAACAATCACCACATGGGATTACTCCTCCGGCATATTGACCATAAATCTTCCAGCCGGAAGTAGTGGCGTAATTTCTGTTACTGTTACTCCTATTGGGCAAGACCTGGTAGGTTACTGGAAGTTTGATGGAAGTGCTCAAGATTTTTCTGGGTACAACAATCATGGGTTAGTATCTGGAGCAACCTGGACTTCTGATTGCATATCTGGTTCTTGTCTAAGCTTTGATGGGGACGATTATGTTCAAACACCTACAAACGGTGTGATGACTTCTCAAGGAACTGTTTCTTTATGGGCAAATACTTTAGATGCCCCATCTACAAGAGCTTACATGTTCTCTCATAGGAAGGCAAGTGAAACGAACAGTAGAATATATCTTTTTAACTTATACGGAAAATTTTATGTTGGCCTTGGAGATAATTCGAGTATAGATACTGGTTATACTTTTATTCCTGACGCATGGACCCATCTCGCACTAACATGGTCAGGAGTAAATTACAATGCTTATGTGAACGGCTACCCAGTCCAACCTGGC